>Ga0065714_10002300_pt1 | contig 45006 bp, 47 predicted proteins | sample MisRhiReplicate2_FD_59101 | JGI IMG/M metagenome (GOLD analysis project Ga0065714, IMG submission 59101) | Miscanthus rhizosphere microbial communities from Kellogg Biological Station, MSU, sample Rhizosphere Soil Replicate 2: eDNA_1 v2... | ecosystem: Host-associated > Plants > Roots >... | reverse complement strand
ATTTCTGAAAGGCTTTTGGAAGTGGTGCCACCTGGATTCGAACCAGGGACACAAGGATTTTCAGTCCTTTGCTCTACCGACTGAGCTATGGCACCTTCCGTTTGGGATTGCAAATGTAGTGTTCTTTTTTCAAAAGCAAAACTTTTTTTCAATTATTTAATTCCTACTCTGATTATCAATCAATTAATTTTTCATCAATCCACAAATAATCTATAATCCTTGCTTAGAATGAGTACAAACAAACAATTTTATCATTTTTTTTATGCATGCATAGTATTTTTTTGAGATTAATATCCTAATTTAGCATAAACAATCTAATATTGCATGGTGGCACAGATTCTCTTTCTAGTACTTACACTTGCAGCAATTGTGCTGTTTACAGTTAACCTGCGTAAAATAATTCGCAACATCCGCTTAGGCAAAGCAGTAGATCGAAAAGATCAGCCGCAAAAAAGATTACTGACCATGTTACGCGTGGCCTTTGGTCAATCTAAGATGGTTGTGCGCCCTATCCCTGCCTTCCTTCATTTTTTTGTTTATATCGGTTTTGTAATCATCAATATCGAAGTACTGGAAATTATGATTGATGGATTATTTGGCACCCACCGCATTTTTAATGGCCTGGGTGGTTTGTATAACTTTCTGATCGGCTCATTCGAAATCCTGGCATTTACCGTTTGGGTATCCTGTGCTATTTTCTTGGTCCGCAGAAACATTCTTAAGCTTAAACGCTTTAGTGGTGTGGAAATGAAAAGCTGGCCAAAATCTGATGCGAACTATATCCTGATTACCGAAATTTTATTAATGAGCGCTTTTCTGCTCATGAATGCTGCCGATGCAAAACTCCAGCTTTTAGGTGCAAAACACTATGTAAATGCAGGTGCTTTTCCGGTGAGTCAGTATTTAATGAATATTCTTCCTTCAACAGAACATGCATTGGTTATTATTGAGCGCAGCTGCTGGTGGTTCCACATTATTGGGATTTTAGCGTTTTTAAACTATCTGCCCTATTCAAAACATTTCCATATTCTTTTCGCCTTTCCAAACACCTACTTTTCTAATCTGGAACCTAAAGGTGAATTTACCAATATGGCCTCAGTTACCAATGAGGTAAAAGCAATGCTCGATCCTTCTTTTGTTCCTGCAGAAACCGAACCTGGTAAATTTGGTGCAAAAGATGTAACCGACTTAAGCTGGGTAAACCTGATGAATGCTTATACCTGTACTGAATGCGGAAGATGTACTTCGGTATGCCCGGCAAATATTACAGGTAAACTTTTATCGCCACGGAAAATTATGATGGATACTCGCGACCGCATTACCGAAGTGGGCCATAACATTGATAAACATGGCGCAGAACATCAGGATGGGAAATCATTATTGGACGATTACATCAGCAGAGAAGAGATTTGGGCCTGTACCAGCTGTAATGCCTGCGTAGAGGCCTGTCCGGTAAACATCGATCCATTACAGATTATTATGGAACTCCGTCGTTTTGCGGTAATGGAAGAATCGCAGGCACCTGGAAGCATTAATGCGATGCTCAGCAATATTGAGAATAACCAGGCACCCTGGAAATACTCTCCCGCTGATCGTTTTAACTGGGCACAAGAAAGTTAGCAGTTAACAGTTTTCAGTTGACATTGAATTAAATAATAATTACATCAAGTCTTCATACTTGATACTAGATAATAAACAAATGGAATTTAAAGTCCCTACAATGGCCGAGTTAATGGCCGCAGGTGAAGAACCAGAAATATTATTTTGGGTGGGCTGTGCTGGAAGTTACGATGAAAGGGCACAGAAAATCACCCGCGACATCTGCAAGATCTTACATCATGTAGGTATAAAATATGCGGTATTAGGGACCGAAGAAAGCTGCACCGGGGATCCGGCTAAAAGAGCAGGCAACGAGTTCCTTTTCCAGATGCAGGCCATGACCAATATCGAAGTTTTGAATGCTTACAACATTAAAAAAATCGTAACCGGCTGTCCGCATTGCTTCAACACCATTAAAAATGAATATCCGGGTTTGGGCGGTACTTACGAGGTAATCCACCATACACAATTGATACAGGATTTAATTAACGAGGGTAAGTTAAAAGCTGAAGGCGGAGAAAGCTTTAAAGGCAAAAAAATCACCTATCACGATCCTTGTTATTTAGGCCGTGGAAACGGAATTTACGAAGCGCCAAGAAAAGCATTAGAAGTTTTAGATGCTCAACTGGTAGAAATGAAACGTTGCAAAAGCAATGGTTTATGCTGCGGTGCCGGTGGCGCTCAGATGTTTAAAGAACCCGAAAAAGGAAATAAAGACATCAATGTTGAACGTATTGACGAAGCCCTCGAAACCAATCCACAATTCATTGCAGCGGGCTGTCCGTTCTGTATGACAATGCTCAGCGATGGTATTAAACTAAAAGATAAAGAACAGGAAGTTAAGGTATTGGATATTGCTGAAATTACAGCAAGGGCAAACGGGCTTTAACAACCGTTTTGGGTTCATTTAACAAAAAGTTGTATTATAAGCATTATTCCTATTCAATCTGTCACGTTGAGCCTTTCGAAACGCATAAATCTGTAATTAAACAGACTTCGACAAGCTATCAATTATAGACTCCAATAGAAAGATCGTCATCTCGACTGAAGCGCAGCGGAATGGAGAGATCTTTGAACTATGATGTTACAGAAAAGTTTAAAGATTTCTCCATTTCGCTACCGATGAAAAATCGGTGAGCTTCAGTCGAAATGACGATACTATTTCACTTAAATTCACTTGTCATTTATATTGATTTTCATAATAAATTATCCTTTAGGGTAACAAACCAATATTAATGATACAGCCTTTATTATTATAGTGTTGACGACCTAAATCTCCTATATCGCATCAGACAAAGACGTAAAAGTAAAATCCCTTATCCGCAATGGCGGCAACAGATAATTGGCTTCCGATTCGGCACTGACCGTTCTTTCCGCTATTCCGATCTCATCCAGGTTATTCAGCATGATAATCGGACTTTCGTTGAAACGAAAATTTTTGACCGGAAACTTGATCTCTCCATTTTCGATGTAAAAAGTGCCATCTCTGGTTAGCCCGGTTAGTAATAAGGTTTGTGGATCTACCGTGCGGATATACCATAAACGCGTAACCAATATGCCTTTTTCTGTTCCCTTGATCAGTTCTTCCAAGGTTTTGGTTCCACCTTGCATAATAACACCTCCTGGACTTGGTATGGACTTAATTCCGGTTTTCTGTGCCCAATATCTCGAACTGTATAAATTTTTAACTATTCCTTTTTCTATCCAGTTTACCTTCTCCTGCGGCCTTCCATCTCCAGACCATGTAGAAGTTGGAAGCTCGGGATTCCAGGGATCTGAATAAATATTCACTCTTTCATCCACCAACTGCTCTCCCAATTTTGTCTTACCTCCAGTTTTGCTCATAAAGCTCCGTCCTTCATCGGCCTGCCTGGCATCCATCGAGAAGAATAGGTTTTCCAACATCACCGCTACAGCAGTCGGTTCTAAAATAACAGTATATTTTCCTGGCTCAATGGCCTTTGCCGCTACCGACGACATTGCTTTTTTTGCTGCTATGGCTGTATCGGCCTTTGCATTGAGCTTACTAAAATCGTTGTATCCCCTCGTAGCATAACCGGAGCCCTTGCCATCATCAGTTCTTACCGTAATGTTAAAGGCAACATCGGTTGAAGTATTGTAGGCAAATAAACCCTTACTATTCATCAATACAGAGCAGCCTACGCTGTTTGATAAAAATCCTGCGGCATTCAGTTTGTTATCCATAGCCTGTTTTAAACTGGCCCGTACAGCATCGGCTCTATCTTTTGGCGTAACAGCGGCTGTAGCAGGAGAAAATGTAGGTGAATCGGGACCATATTGCTGGGGTCCGAGAAAAGGCATAAATTCAGGGTTTTCCGGAGCAAGCTGTGCAAGTTCTTCAGCCCTGCGCACAACTTTTTCCAGTGAGGCATCATCAAATTCATTTATAGTGGCCGTACCTAGTTTTTTCCCGAATGCTGAACTAACCACCAAACTGTTAGCACTAATTCCGCCACTCGTAGAAACTGCGTTTCTGGCATACCTCAGGTTGCCGCTATCTGAGCAATTTAGATTGACTTCACATTGTTCTGCTTTAGAGTAAGAAAGTACTTTCGTTAAAAGTGCCTTTGCTTCTGCTTTTGTTAAGATTGGCATAATTTCTATCAGATTTTTCTAGCGGTGTTGATCACATTAACTTTATTGAAACGTGTGGTTGCCGATCCGTGAGATACAGCACTCACCTGGCCAGGCTGGCCTTTACCATCAAAGAACGACCCCCCCAAGCGGTAATCGTTCTGATCGCAGATGGACACACACGAATTCCAGAACTCCTGGGTATTGGCCTGATAAGCCACATCTTTAAGCATACCAACTATTTTCCCGGCTTTAATTTCGTAATACAACTGACCGCCGAACTGAAAATTATAACGTTGCTGATCGATAGAAAAAGATCCGTCACCTACAATGTAAATGCCTTTTTCTACATTTTTGATCTGATCTGCTATACTCAATTTAACCTTACCAGGTTGCAAAGAAATATTTGCCATACGCTGAAACTGAACACTGCTCCAATTGTCGGCATAGCAACATCCCTGCGATGCATTTAAACCTAATATATGTGCCTGATCTCTTATGGCCTGGTAATTTACCAGTATACCATCCTTAACGATATCCCATTTTCCACATTTTACCCCTTCATCATCATAACCAACAGCGCCCAGCGATCCAATTTCTGTTTTATCAGCAGTAATATTTACTTCCTTACTGCCGTAATTAAATTTTTTAGATTCCCATTTATCCAGGGTTAGGAAACTGGTTCCTGCATAATTAGCTTCATAGCCCAATACACGGTCGAGCTCAGTTGGGTGACCGCACGATTCGTGTATGGTTAACCATAAATGCGAAGGATCCAAAACCAGATCATACTTACCTGGCTCTACTGATTTTGCTTTCATCTTTTCTCCCACCTGCCTGGCCGCCTGTATAGCATCTTCAAGCATATCGTACCTGCCTTTATAAAGCGTACCAGAGGCCGTTTGTATTTTATCCTCTGGCCTTGCATTTAAATATTCATAGCCTTTGCCTGTAGGAGCACTTAATGCATTTCTGGTTTCAAACTTACCGGTTACCTTATCTATTTTAGTGATAAAGAAAGTAGGCCAGATGCGGTGGATATCCTGATCGATATAAGAACCATCAGTTGAAGCAAAATATTTTTGTTCATTTACCGCAAATAAGATGGAGTTGATGTAATCTGCACCGCCCTTCATGGCTGCATCATTCACCGCCAACAATAAATCTACCTTTTCTTTTACGGGTACCTCAAAAGTATTTTTCTCAATCGGCGCTTTCCAGCTTACTTCGCCATATCCTTTTTGTGGGGCTAACTTTACGGGTTCTCTTAACAAACGGGCATTTTCTTTGGCAATTGTTACCGCCAGTTCGGCTGCTTTGGCAATACTGTCTTTATCCAATTTATCAGTTGCCGCAAATCCCCAGCTCCCATTCGAAATTACCCTGATACCGATACCATACGATTCGGTATTTACAATATTTTCTACTTTATCCTCGCGTGTAACCACATATTGGTTCAGATACCTGCCTACACGCACATCAGTATAAGTTGCGCCTTTTGATCGTGCCGCATTTAAGGCCACATCCGACATGATTTTTTTAGCAGCAGGATCAACATATTCTAAGGCCTGTTCGGGGGAAATCTCCTTCCCAAAAACTGGAATGGCAGGAAGCATGGCCGCAGCAGCCCCTACACCAGTTAAATAAATAAAGTTTCTACGTTTCAATATGAGATGGTTTAAATACGACTGAATATAAGCCTTTTAACTTATTATTCGAAATTTTATATTTCAAATTTAACTGATATTTTAATGAAGCAATCTGCGTAAATCACATCACTATAAAACCCTTTCTTATTTTTCACGAAAGCAATTTCGGTATTCCATAGGTCAATTTCTTCCCGCTCCATCTCCTGCCATGAAAAATGGCATCCGTTCGATCAGGTTTAGTTAGCCATTTTCTGCTACTATGTCTGTTTTCTGCGCCACAGGCCCTAGTTAATAGCCCTGATCGGAGCGGCATCCCCGATATTTTATCGGGATAAAGCGGAGAGCAGGACAAACCTTAAAAAACGCGAATAACCTTGCGCTCCAAAAAATAACCAACAATTTTAATATTTTATTTATGCATCATAGCTAACATTACGTTGTAATAGTTTCTTATTTTTCAGGAAAGCAATTGCGGTATTCCATAGGTCAATTTCTTCCTGCTCTACCTCCTGCCATGAAAAATGGCATCCGTTCGATCAGGTTTAGTTAGCCATTTTTTCGCTACTATGTCGGTTTTCCGTGCCACAGGCCCGAGTTTATAGCCCTGATCGGAGCGGCATCCCCGATATTTTATCGGGATAAAGCGGAGGGCAGGACAAACCTCAAAAATGCGAATAACCCTGCGCTCCAAAAACAACCAAAAATTTTAGTGTTTTGCTATATATTCTAATGATGTCAACAAACGAAATTACAGAATCGAAAAAGATTATAGATTATTAACCACCCCTCATCAGAGAATGAATTATGGCTTCTGAGAAATCGAAACCTCTGCATTAATTCTATTCAGATTATCACGGATAAGATTTAAATCTTCGGCTTCCATATTTTTTAATGGAATAACCAGTTGCGTGGCCATAGAATCTACATCGCCTCCCCTATCTTTATAAGTCTGCACAATGACGTCATCACCTTTGGTATGGATATATAATTTACCAGAAGTGGTTGTACCATAATAGTCCATATCTTTAAATTTAGATAACTTAAATGCGAAATACTCCGTTTTACCGTTATTAAAATACCGCTTGTAACGGAAAAAACCATTGTTGGTAACATTTAATTCATAACGTTTTACCTGATCACTTTCCTGGTTACTGTCATAATGATCCGTAAATGTTTTATGAAGATAACTGACATACTGCTCCATGGACTCGGGGTCGGAAAAAGCACATAAAAACATACAAAAAGCCGAAACAAGGGATATTTTCAAGCAGAGTGTAAACTTTTTCATCGGGTTAGCGTTTTAATCATACCAATTTAATTAAAATCATAAATTTGTATATGAGTTTTTCTCCACAATCAAGAGTTTGGATATACCAAAGCGATCGCAAATTTACTTCTACTGAAGAAACTGAGATCTTAAACAAGTTGGCAGCTTTTACTAACCAGTGGAAAGCACATGGAAATGAATTGCTTGCAAAAGCAGAAATACGCTATGGCTTTTTTATTATCCTAACAGTAGATGAAAGTCAGGCTGGGGTTACCGGTTGTTCTATTGATAGCTCTGTTCGCCTAATTAAAGAAATTGAACAGGAATATCATGTAGACCTTTTTAACCGTTTCAACATTGCGTATAAAGTAAATGAAGAAGTGGTGGTAAACAGCAAAGAAGATTTTGAAACTTTAGTCAATATTAAACAGGTGACGCCAGAAACGGTTGTATTTAACAATATGGTTCAAAACCTGGCTGAGCTTGAATCTAAATGGGAAGTTCCTTTTAAAAACAGCTGGCATTCTACTGTTTTTGCACATTTATTGTAAGCTTGTGTTCATCGTAGATCTTAAATATATTGTTCCGCTAACCGAGTTAGATACACATATGGAAGCGCATGTGCAATATTTAAAGAAATACTATAAAAAAAATATTTTTGTAGCATCGGGCAGAAAGGTTCCCCGAACCGGTGGAATTATTTTGGCCCTGGCTAAAGATGAGGCCGAATTGAAAAAAATCCTGATGGAAGATCCTTTTTATAAACACCGTTTGGCCAATTTCACCATTACACATTTCCTCACCTCACAGTACCACCCTGATTTGGAATCTCTTTTAGGCTAACTAACTTACGAGACTTGTTGCAATTGCAGCTATTTTTTACTGTCAGCCAAACAATTAGCTAACAAAAAACATTATATTGGTTAAATCAAATAATGTCTATGAAGCGCTGGCTCAAAATTTCTTTAAAAATCGTATCGGTTTTAGTTGTACTGATTATATTAACATGGCTGGCGGGTGCGTTTTACATTAGCCGCAACAAGAAAGAAGTACTGGCTTCTATCCTTTCGCAACTAAATAAAAATTTAAATGGAGAGATTACTGCCACCAGCATGGAGCCAACGCTTCTAAAAAGCTTTCCAGGCGTTTCGGTATCCTTAAATGGCGTTTTACTAAGAGATAGTTTATGGAACCAACATAAACACGATCTTTTAAAAGCGCAGGATATAGACATATCTTTAAATGTACTCTCACTTATTGTAGGCAATATCAGCATTAAACAAATTGCCATTAATAATGCTTCCATTTATATCTATACTGATTCTACGGGTTATAGCAATACCAGTATTTTTAAGAGTAAGCCGAAAACCGATCAAAAATCATCACCAAAATCATCTGCGCTAGAAGTTAAAAAGATTGATTTTAACAAGGTGAGTTTGATATTGGATAATAAAAAGAGGTTTAAGCTATTCAATTTTAACATCGATCAGATCCAGGGCAGAATGGAATACCCAGATAGCGGCTGGACAGGTAAAATCAGATTAATAACCAAGGTAAATAGTTTCGCTTTTAATACCCGTAAAGGCAGCTTTTTGAAAGATAAAACCCTGGAAGGAACCTTAAAGGCACATTATAGTCGTGATCTTGATGCAATACTACTGAGTCCAGAAATCCTGAACATTGGCGGGCACCCTTTTAAAATTGGTGCCAAAATAGAATTAGCTAAATCTGCTTTTGCCATTAGCATTGCTGTTGATGACATTTTGTTCAGAGATGTTGCCTTGCTCTTATCTCCAAACATTTCCTCAAAACTTTTAAAATTCGGCATTGAAAAACCGATCAATATCAGGGGAAATATCGTTGACGACGGATCGGGAAAATATGGAGATCCCTTAATCAAAGTAGGCATAACAGTGAGAGATAATGTGGTTTCTATTCCGGCAGGCAAATTAACAGCCTGTAATTTTGATGGCTCCTTTACTAATCGTGATACCGTTGGCGGCATTATTGGCGACGAAAATTCGTCCATCAAGTTCCATAGGCTCACGGCAAAATATTTTAATGCGCCGCTTAAAATAGACACCTTCACGGTAAATAATTTAGCTCGTCCAATTGCCACCGGACTAGTAACTTCGCAATTTCCCTTAACCAACTTAAACAATTCGTTAGGTACTAACGATTTTGAATTTAAAAACGGTACTGCCAACTTAAGGTTATATTGTAAGGCTGACATTGATAATTTCAGGTTCACCAAACCAGTTGTTTCGGGTAAAATACAGATTGCCGATGCAGACATCCTTTACATCCCCAGGAAACTCCACCTGGTTAAAAGTGCCTTGAACATCGATTTTAATCAAAATGATTTATCGATCCAGAATGGGCATTTCCAATTAGGCAAAAGCGAGCTCAATGTGAGCTGTAGCATCGCCAATTTTGCCAATCTGTATTATACGGCTCCCGAAAAAATATTGGTGAACTTAAAAATGTCGAGCCCTCAACTCTACCTAAAAGAATTTTTGCCCTTCTTAGGACCAAGAACGGCGAAGAGAAAAACAGGAGGGAACAAACAAATGGTTTCGAAAGAGCTGAGCAATGTGCTGGAGCTTTCGAAAATGAATATCCGTTTAACCGTTGACAAAGCCATTTATGATAATTTCCTGGCCAAAAACCTTGATGCCGACATTTCCTTGCGTGGCGGAGGTATATTCTTTAACAAAATAAGTGTGGCGCATGCTGGTGGTCAGTTATCACTAAACGGAAATATTATGCAGGAAGCTGCTTCAAATAGCTTCAAGCTTAACTCAAAGATCAGCCATGTAAGTGTGAAAGACTTCTTTTACTCATTTGATAACTTCGGTCAAAATACCGTTACCAATAAAAATTTAAGGGGTTATCTGTCATCGTTGGTTAACATTTCTGGCAGGATATCACATACAGGAAAAATTCTTCCACGATCGATAAATGGTAAAGTGGTGTTCAATCTAAACAATGCCGCACTGGTTAATTTCGATCCGATGGTTAAGGTCGGAAAATTTGCCTTTGCCAACAGAAACCTATCGAATGTAGAAATCAAAAACCTTGATGGAACCCTTAACATCCATGGTGATAAAATAGAAATCAGTCCGATGCAGATAAACTCCAGTGCTTTAAACTTTAACATAAAAGGCACTTACGCTTTAGGAAGTGGTACAAATGTAGAGATGGACATTCCACTAAGAAATCCAAAGGGAGATGAAAACCTAACCAAAGCAGAAAAAAGAGAAGCCCGTATGCGTGGTATCGTATTGCACTTGAAAGCTATTGATGACGAAAAAGGCGGAATAAAGATCAGGTGGAACAAAGACCATGATTAGTTATAGTCTCAAGTCCAAAGTCCTTAGTCAATTGTCAGACTGAAGACTCGAGACTATGGACTGCAGACTAAAAATCCAGCGGCCCTAACCTGTTCATATTTCTTAAAATCAGGTATTGGCGATGCCTGATGTATGGGGTTGCATTTTTGGGTGTCCACCTTCTGGGGTTTGGAAAACAGGAAGCAATTAAAGCAGCTTGTTTCTTGGTCAATTTTGTACAGGATTTACCATAATACGCCTGGGCAGCGGCCTCGGCGCCATAAATTCCATCGCCCATTTCGATTACGTTCAGGTAAACTTCTAATATTCTTTCTTTGCTCCAAAAAAGCTCGATAAGTAAAGTAAAATAAGCTTCAAAACCTTTTCTTATCCACGATCGGCCAGGCCACAGGAAAACATTTTTAGCAGTTTGTTGCGAAATTGTACTTCCGCCCTTTACCTTTTTTCCTTTGGCATTACTGGCAAAAGCTTTTTCAATGGCTTTCATATCAAAACCGATATGTGTTAAAAAGAGCTGATCTTCAGCAGATACAGCAGCCCTTTTCATATTATCAGAGATATCATCAAACTTAACCCATTTTTTTTCCGTTTTAAAAGGTTTCCCATCTGCTTTACGCTCAATGTTCCGTAATACCATTAAAAGGGTAATAGGTGGATTGATAAAACGCAACACGATTACCCAAAACACAGAAACCAACAAAAAATATAAAAATACTTTCGTAGCCATATTGGTAATCTTCTTCAGAAGAGGATGTTTTGCCTTGCTTTTGGTTCTGGTTTCCCGCGTTTTTGCCATAAGCGCAAAGGTAATTAAAGAGACGGAAGTTGGGAAATGAAAGCGCTAACAATAGCGTTAAATGCGCAGACATCAACAGTCAAATATAAATACACGACAACAGTTATTTGTAACGGGTTTACTTCATATGCCATAAATAAGTTTGTTTATGTATTTTAGGCCTAAATTGGGGATTAACCATCCTCATTCTTAAACCGCACAAAAGAACTGAATATTAGAACCATCAATGATTTAACCAAATGAAAAAACTAAGCTACCTACTTCTCGCCCTTAGCTTATGGGGCTGTAGTACGAACAAAAACATCAATAACCAATCAGAAAAGTGGATTACACTTTTTAACGGGAAAGATATTAAAGACTGGAATGTTAAAATCCACCACCACGATTACAATGTAAATTTCGGAAATACTTTTAGAGTTGAAGATGGAATTATTCAAGTGAGATATGACCAATATGGCGATTTCAATGATCAATTCGGCCATCTTTATTATAAAACGCCATTTTCTTATTATCACCTCAAACTGAAATACCGCTTTGTTGGCGAACTGCAAAAAGGAGCACCCAGTTACACGCTGCGTAATAGCGGTGTGATGTTCCATTCTCAGGATCCGAAAACAATGCCTAAGGAACAAGACTGGCCAATTTCCATTGAGATGCAGTTTTTAGGTGGCTTGAGTGATGGCCGTCCACGCCCAACAGGAAATATGTGTTCACCTGGTACAGATATTTTTTATCAGGGTAACTTATATGACGGGCATTGCCTGGACTCCAAATCAAAAACATACGATGGCGACCAATGGGTATCTGCCGAATTGATTGTTCTCGGCGATTCGCTTGTAACGCATATTATAAACGGTGATACGGTTTTATGGTATAGCAAACCACAAATAGGTGGCGGGGTAGCTAACCGTTACGATCCGAAAATTAAAATTGACGGGAAAGCCCTTACTCAGGGTTTTATTGCCCTACAAAGTGAAGGACAGCCGGTAGATTTTAAAGATATCCAGCTCATGGAGCTCCCTCACCGCAATAAGAAAAAATCTAATTAAACATTTTTCGATATCATACGTTACAACAACATGAAAGTTGCATTAATTACAGGCGGAAGCAAAGGAATTGGTTTCGGTATTGCCGAATCACTTTTAAAAGAGGGCTATAAGGTAGCCATTACAAGCAGGACAATGGCCAGCGCAAATCAGGCCGCATCTCAGCTGGTAGCACATGGTGATGTATTGGCCATTGAAGCAGATGTTGTGGATTTTAAATCTCAACAGGATGCTGTAAATCTGATACTCGAAAAATGGGGACAATTGGATGTACTCATTGCCAATGCAGGTGTTGGTCATTTTGCACCGGTTGATGAATTGGACATTAATTTATGGAAAGAAACTATTGATACCAATTTAACAGGTGTTTTTTACAGCATTAAAGCCTCGGTAGAGGAGATCAAAAAAACAAAGGGACACATCTTTACCATTTCCAGTTTGGCAGGCACAAACTTTTTTGCCGGAGGATCGGCTTATAATGCCAGTAAATTCGGTTTAACAGGCTTTACCCAATCGGTTATGCTCGATTTAAGAAAATATGGTGTAAAGGTAAGTACCATTATGCCAGGATCGGTTGCCAGCCATTTCAACGATCATCAACCCAATACCGAAGACGATGCATGGAAAATCCAACCAGAGGATATGGGCAAACTGATTGTTGATTTATTGGCCATGCCAGCAAGAACATTGCCAAGCAAGATAGAAATCAGACCAACAACACCGAAAGGATAGTAAGGCTGGAAGATGTGAGATGGATGCTGTAGTTAATGCTACAACATAAATAAACTGTTCTTTATTTTTTACTGCAGAAAGCGTTAATTGTTTCCCGTAGACTTTGCTAATTTAACGTCTTGTTAGTCTATTTTATATTAGTAATTATTACTTGATAATACAAATGCCCTGACTTTGTTACAAAATCAATAAAATAGAGTTTAAACAATCTATTGAGGAAAATTTAAATCAATGGAAAAATCAATACAGAAAATTGTTCACTCAATCGTCTCCATCATTCCTCTTAACTTATTCATTTCCCATAAAAAAAGTCCCGATGAAAATCGGGACTTTTTATTGATTCTTTAAAGAAATGCTTATTCAGCGATTACTTCGAAAGGAACCTGAACTTTAACTTCTTTGTGTAAGTTTAAGTTAGCCACATATTCGCCAACAAATTTAGGCTCAGTTTCAAAAGTGATACGACGACGATCTACATCAAAACCTTGAGCTTTTAATGCTTCTGCAATCTGGATGGTATTAACCGCTCCAAAGATTTTTCCGCTTTCACCAGCTTTAGCACCGATTGAAAGTTTAACATCAGTTAAACGCTCAGCAACACCTTCAGCATCTTTCTTAATTTTATCTTGTTTAAAAGCAGCTTGCTTTAAATTTTCTGCTAAAACTTTTTTAGCAGAAGATGTAGCTAATGCTCCAAATCCTTGAGGGATCAAATAATTACGGCCATAACCTGGCTTTACCGTAACTACATCATCTTTCTCACCAAGGCCTTTAATATCTTGTTTTAAAATAATTTCCATATCTCTAGCCTCCTATTTTAATTGATCAGCAACGAAAGGTAACAAACCGATGTGACGGGCACGTTTAACGGCCTGAGCCACTTTACGTTGGAATTTTAACGAAGTACCGGTTAAACGGCGTGGTAATAATTTACCTTGATCGTTAATAAATTTCAACAAGAAGTTTGCATCCTTGTAATCGATATATTTAATTCCGTTTTTCTTAAAACGGCAATATTTTTTACGGTTATCCTCTACTTTAGGGGCTGTTACGTATTGTATTTGTTCTCTTGCCATTACGCTGCAACCTCCTTAGTTTTTTTGTTAAAAGCACCACTACGCTTTTTCTCATTGTAAGCAACAGCGTGTTTGTCTAAACGGATAGTTAAGAAACGTAACACACGCTCATCGCGTTTTAATTGAAGCTCTAATTTTGCGATCAAATCTCCTGAAGCTTTGTATTCAGTTAAGTTGAAGAATCCGTTTGATTTTTTCTCAATTGGATACGCTAATTTTCTCAAACCCCAATTATCTTCTTGGATAATTTCGGCTCCGTTATCAGTTAGAACTGCTTTGAATTTAGCTAATGCTTCCTTCGCAGCCTCTTCAGATAACAACGGGGTTAGAACGATAACAGTTTCGTACTGATTCATTGTTATAAATTATGTTTTTAATTTTTTAATCCCGAAGTGTATTACGGGGATGCAAAAGTAACAATATATTTCTTAAAATCAAATGATTAATGAGAATTTACGAGACATAATATAATAAGGTAAAACGGAAGGTAGAAAATGGAAACGATGTACACTATAACATCCACCTCATATCGTCCATCTTACATATAAAAAAGGGAGATTATCTATCCGACAATCTCCCTATAATCAATTAGCTATAAAATGTTTAGTATGTTTCTATCGTTTTAACAAAACTCTCTTCTTTAAACGTCACCACAAAGGTTAATTCTTTAGAATCTGTTTTACCGATATTGAATTTCTTTACCAGTTGCGATTTATCTTTGAATACCTCACTATAAACCTCATCATTATATTCGTTAAACACCTTAACTTCCACCGGACTATTCTCCAGGTTTTCAAGGTTAAGCGTAATTACCTGATCTTTTTTAGTATAAACAGGCTTAAATATATTAGAAACTTTCGGTTCAGAAACAAACGCTGCGCCGTTTTTAATTACCACATTATATTTTGCAACTTTTACATCCGACTCTACTTTAAGCGTATATTTTCCATCAGGAAGTTCATTCAGATCGTAAATTTTGCTGGAGGAAGCCGAAGCATGGATATTTTCTTCAAATAAAACTTCATCATATGCATCAATGAGCGATAAATTAACATTTTCTGCTTTATCTACAGAAAAACGGATGAATTTTTCCTTTTCGCCTTTTACTTTTAAAGTAAAATCATCATCATCGTTAGCGTGTACACCCGTAGCAGTAAAAAACAACGCTGCTATTAAACCGATTTTTAAGAACTTTTTCATAACCAATATTTTTAAACAATTAGATAATTATATGACACTACTAAGGTATGGAGTCATCAGAAAGATAGTTGATTGCATATTTGCCAATATCTATGCTATATTACCTTCAATCAGCTATTATTTTAACAAAACCTATAATAAAGCATATCTTTTATGTATTTTAGAAGAATAATCTAGCAAAACATGAAGCCAAGTTTTGAAGTTGTTGAGCCTTCTTTTGGAAGTTCATTTTATTACTCAAAATATGTAGAGAACGCCAATAATATGGCACACCTTTGGCATTACCACCCTGAAATTGAAATGGTGTTTGTTAACGGAGGGGCTGGCAAAAGGCAGATCGGCAGTCACGTGTCCTATTATACCGAAGGTGACCTGATCCTCATTGGCAGCAATCTTCCCCATTGTGGCTTTACCGATACCAATACCGGAAACAAAAACGAAACTGTTATTCAGATGAAACCCAATTTTTTGGGGAGCATTTTTTTAGGCCTGCAGGAAATAAAAGGGATACAAGAATTGTTCGACAAAGCAAAGGCCGGAATTGCCTTCGGTAATGAAACCATGCGTGTTGTTGGCGACAGAATTGAAATGATGGACGATCAACAGCCTTTTGAAAGGCTTTTAACTTTACTGAGCGTACTAAAGGAACTTGAACATGCAAAAGATTATAAAATCTTAAATGCCGATGGTTTTTCGATGGAAATGCAGGTGCAGGATAATGACCGCATTAATATGATTTTCAACTATGTGAAAGACCATTTCCAGGAACAGATCAGTTTACAGCATGTGGCAGAAATGTCGAGCATGACTGTTCCGTCTTTTTGCCGTTATTTCAAAAAAATCACCAAGAAAACATTTACACATTTCGTAAACGAATATCGTGTAGTACATGCGTCAAAGCTTTTGGCCGAAAAACCAACCAGCATTGCCAATATTTCTTATGAAAGTGGCTTTAACAATTTTAGCCATTTCAATAAATTATTCAAGGAATTTACCGGCAAAAGTGCTTCAGAGTATAGGCATGAACTAAAATCAGTGATCAAATAGTTTACAACTCTTATTTAACATCTTTTAACGGACAATAACCCGTTTTTTATTTATACTTGTTTTTCAATCTAAAACAATGAAAACCAGTTCTCTCCATCAAAAAATTGTACTAGCCTTTTTTCTATCGATAGTTACAGCAGGCCTGCACGCTCAAAAAACAATAATCAATCCCTTTGTTGGTTTTAACAGCGCCTCATCAACGCTGAAAATCACAAAAATAGTAACATCAGATACCGCTACTGTGTTATGGTTCACCACCTCCCATCCCGCAGGCCAATGGATCAGGATACCAAAAGATACTTACCTCCAGGACAATGTCAGCTCAGCTAAATATTATATCAAAAAAACTGTTGGGATACCATTAGCGGTACAGTATATTATGCCAAAAAAGGGCGTAGTGTCCTATCAGCTCATTTTCTCAAAAGTAAATCCAAAAGCCACAAGCATTGATTATGGAGAAGAAGGCGACAATGCCTGGAAAATTTACGACATCGCCCTGCAGGAAAGCAAAAATTTACTTCCAAATTTTATTTATACGAGCTGGTACAACAAAAACAATAGTAATCTCGAAGTTGCTTTTTTTAATAAAGAAATAGTTTATAGCAATAAAATTTGGTCTTATAAAAATATCGTTAAAAAAACCAACAGCGCTAACACCACTATATCTATTACCAACGGAAAAGAAACCAAACAACTATCAGTTAGCGAGTTAAAAAACAATAACATTAACCTTACCATTGATAATAAAACAATTCAGTTGAGCAAAAACCAGGCAGATTGTAAAAGAACTATCAGCAAAGAAACTTATCAACTTCCCATCTTCAAAAACGATAGTGCTACTTTTAGTGGTTATATTAAAAATTACAGTCCGAAATTGGCCACTAAAACGCTGATGTTGTACGTTGACGATATTATATCGGGAGACCAGGGAAACCAGATTATAGAAATCCAGAAAAACGGTTATTTTTCGACCAAGGTAGGGATTTATCATCCTGAAAGGGTTTTTCTTAGGTCAGATATATGCAATGAAAATGATATCTATCTGGAACCAGGCAAAGAGCTTTTCGTTATTATAGGCGATGGTGAACTTAAATATAAGGGACCTTTAGCGGAATTAAACGAAGATCTTTCAAGGTTAAACAACATTGATTTATTCAATTATAACGAGATACAAAGGAAGATCGTTAATATGAAGCCTAATGATTATAAAGCTTATTTATTGAACCTTCAAAAAACAGAACTTTCCAGGTTAGATTCCATCCACCGCCTAGGAACACTTTCAGAGAAAGCATATCAAATCAAAAAATTAAATATTATCTGCGGTTATGCCAACCATATTATCGAGTATAACTGGAATTATGAATATGCAAATGAGGCGACTAAAAAGAAGGCTGAAAAATACCCAAATGACTATTATAATTTTTTCGACCAAAAAATCATCAATGATGAACTTTCCGTAATCAGCGGGGATTATAATACATTCATTAACAGATTTGAATTTTTACCGGGAGTGAAACCTGAAACATATAGATATACTTATAATTATGCTGATATGTTTAATACACTCAAAGAGAATAATATCGCGCTTACCGAACTGGATAAATCTTTCGAAAAATTGATCTCATCAGATGGACTTTCATTAAAAGTAGATAGTGCTGATAAACCCATACAAGATGCATGGTTCCAGGAACGTGGTGATTTTATCAAAATCTTTAACACAAAAAGTTCCTCAAATTATTATATCAAATTAATCGATTCGGCATTTAACATTAACAAAGGGATTTTGGTTGATATTATGAACGCACAAGATATTTTAAGACCAATTGTAAGCGAACTCTCTCCAGTTAACGAGAATAATTTACATTACGCCCTGTCAGACATCAAGAATCAGTTTATAAAAGATTATATCAGACTCAGAAACAACGATACTCAAAAACAGCTCATCGCCAATAAAAAAAACGGTGGATATTTTGTAAATCAGACACCAAAAGTAGAAGCAGATAAAATTTTGGATAATATTATCAGCAAACATGCAGGCAAGGTTATTTTAGTTGATTTTTGGGCAACATGGTGTGGGCCCTGCCTTAATGGAATTGCGGAAATCAGGCCTTTAAAGGAAGAAATGAAAGATCTTAATGTGGTATTTGTTTACATTACTGATGAAAGCTCTCCTTTAGTTACCTATCAAAATTTAGTACCCACAATAAAAGGACAGCACTATCGGTTAAAAAGTGATGAATGGCGTTATTTAGCTGATAAATTTAAAATTACAGGCATTCCGCATCAGGTACTGATTAATAAAGAAGGGAAAGTGGTAAACCCAGCTTTGGGATTCATGACAAAGGGGGAAATTAAAAAACTGTTAGAAAAATACTTGTAACAAAGAGAAGACAGCGAATATGAACAAATTTCTGCTAATTATAATCGCAAATATCATCAGTACATCTCTTTATGCTCAATATGTCGACATCAATTTAGTTAACTGCAAAATAAGCGACACCGAGCAAAAGAAGATAGAAAAGCTGATTGCTTATGAACGTATGTTCTGCAACGAAATTTTTGAAACGAGGGAGAACATTACTGCCCCGGTAAAAATAAACCTCTATGGAAAAAATAAAGATTACCGGTTAGCACAAAAAACATATAGTGCCCCAATAAACAGTGCTGGATTTTATATTGCGGCAATTAACGAAGCCTTTGTATATAAGAGCAGCGATTTCATTTCGGTAGCTCTCCATGAAGCGAGTCATAGTATTTTTCAGTTTAATTTTAAAAATTCGCCCAAATGGTTAAACGAAGGATTGGCGGAGTTTTTCGAAACACTGGATTTTGACAGCGAGGGAAATCTATACGCCTACCCGCAAAGCAGCAGAATTAAGAGTATAAAAGCAGGAATAGATTCGAAAGACAGCGAAAGGTTAAAAAAATTCTTTAAAATATACAGCGGTTCGTTTTACGGGCATGGTGTAGACGACAACTACAACACGGCTTACAGTGTGATCTACTTTTTCATTAAATCGAAAAGAACAGACATGCTTAAAAAAATAATAAAACTAAACACTCAAGGTTATGATACCGAAAAAGCGATTGAACTAACTTTTGGCAGTTTTGACAAGTTTGAAGAAAGATATAAGATGTTTTACAACTATTATAAATAATCTAGTATTTTAAACTCAAAATTAAGCTGCCTATTTTGTTATCACAACTTTTCAACATTCCAACCCGATCACATTCCAACTGATAAAAAATTCCTATTTTCGTGCCGATGGAAAATTTTATTGTTTCTGCCCGTAAATACCGCCCAGCCACCTTCGAAACCGTTGTTGGCCAGCAGCATATTACCGGTACTTTAAAAAACGCCATCAAAAACAATCAGCTTGCCCAGGCATTTTTATTCTGCGGGCCGCGTGGGGTGGGTAAAACTACCTGTGCACGTATCCTTGCCAAAACCATTAACTGTACCAACCCTACAGCCGATATGGAAGCCTGCGGCCAATGCGACAACTGCCTCTCGTTCCAGAATGGACATTCTTTTAATGTACACGAATTGGATGCGGCCTCGAACAACTCTGTTGATGATATCCGTAGTTTAATTGAGCAGGTACGTATACCGCCACAAGCCGGAAAGTATAAGATTTATATTATTGATGAGGTTCACATGTTATCACAAAGTGCATTTAACGCCTTTCTGAAAACTTTGGAAGAACCACCCTCTTATGCTATTTTTATCCTGGCTACTACCGAGAAACATAAAATCCTGCCAACTATTTTATCACGTTGTCAGATTTTTGATTTCAACCGTATCCAGGTAGAAGATATTGCCAGTCACCTGTCAACTATTGCCCAGCGCGAAAATATTGCTTTCGAAAGTGATGGTTTACACATTATAGCTCAAAAAGCAGATGGTGGATTGCGTGATGCGCTTTCGATGTTCGATCAGATTGCCAGTTATGCAAATAAGAACATCACCTATAAGGCGGTAATCGATAACCTTAACATTTTAGATTACGATTATTTTTTTAAACTTACTTCTTACCTAACTGCAGCAGAAGTTAGCCACACTTTACTTTTGTTTGATGAAATTTTGAACAATGGTTTCGACGGCAATAATTTTATCAATGGTTTGGCTAGTCACTTCCGGAATCTATTAGTAGGTAAAGATGCATCGACCATTAAGCTGTTAGAGGTTAGCGAAAACATCAAACAAAAGTACCTCGATCAGTGCAGACAAACAGAATTATCGTTCTTGTTAACAGCTCTTAATTTAGCCAATACCTGCGATTTAAACTACAAAAACTCTAAAAACCAGCGTTTACAGGTAGAGCTGGCCCTGATTAAAATGTGCCATATCCGGTCTGTCGTCAATTTAGCACAACAGCCTTTAAGCCCTAATAACACAGCAACTGACGCAGATCAGGATAAAAAAAAAACTAATGTCGTAGCTGAGCCAACTGAAAGCGCAAAGCCTAAAGTTGAGGTTGAAAATACCGCTCAAGCAGCCGCACCTGTTGTTAATGCTCCTGTTTCGCCTAGTATACCAGTAGCAGAAAAGCCAAAGGAGAGTTCAAGGGTTGGTCCGCCACCATCTGCAACCTCTATCAGCATCAATATTCCGAAAGCAAACGCAGTGAGTACACTTATCCCTTCATTGAATGATTTGGAACGCGTAGCCCAGGGAGATGATGATAAGGGGCCAAAGAAAGTTACAGGAGAAGCGAGAGAACCTTTCAGTTATGACCGCTTACTGGAGGTATGGAATGCCTTTACCCAGAAAATGAAAGCGGCCGATAGAATTAACCTCTTCACGATCTTAAATAACTTTGCGCCAACACTTTTAAATCCAGAGCTGATCGAGATTTCAGTAGAGAGTAAGACTCAGGAACATCTTGTACAACAAGAGTCTGTTGAGCTTTTAAATTTCTTACGCAACGAGCTTAGAAACTTTGGTGTTGAGGTTACTTACAAGTTAATGGAGCGCAAGATAGAAAACAGGCTCTACGGCAACCGCGAAAAGTATGATTATCTGGTAAACAAAAATCCAAAACTAGATGAACTGCGCAGAAGGTTTAATCTAGATATTAATCCGTAAAAAATGAACTACGAAAAGAAACCTGATAACAAAGCATTTTTAAAAGTAGGTTTATTTTCTGGCCTATTTTTTTGTCTTTTTTTCGGCATAGCATTAACTTTTTTTTACGATTTACATGCTGCATTAATTATGGGCCCAATTAGTGGATTGATATTTGGATTGTTTATGGGACTCATACTGTATTTCTTTTCAAAATCTAAAAAAGTAAACGATCAGACAAAATTAGAGGGCGTTGATGAATCTGAGATTATTTATGCAGGCGCTGCAAATCATTTCATAAAACGGGAGGCTGTAGGTGGAAAATTATACCTGTTAAATGAAAGTTTAATTTTCAAATCCCACAATCTAAATATTCAAAACCACACCCTTCCTATTGAAATCAACAATATAGATGAGCTTACATTTTTTAACCCGCTGGGTATGGTTAAAAATGGTTTAAAAATTACGCTAAAAGATGGCTCAACCGAGAAATTTGTAGTCAACAACAGGGATATCTGGAAACGATATATCGAGCAACTGATAAAATAGTTTTTTAACCAAAGCAAAAAGCAGGATCATACCCTTTGATATAACCCTGCTTTTCCATTTATGGTTTTGTCAAATAACCAACTTCCCGAAAGTGATCTCCTGACTATTTTTGAGACGCATCGTTAATCGGATAACCTTCTTCATCCAGGTCATCACGGTTATCTTCTGGTGTACGGGCAAGAATTTCGTCCTCAGGGCTAAGTTTTACACTTTCGCCATTGTCTACATGCATACCTAGTTCTTCTAAGTTATCCTCAGCAATCTCCTCATTCCGGGCATACTCATCACCAACATAAGGATTTGCCTCATCATAAGTAGAATCATCATCTTTTGCACCAGCAGCAACGGTTTCATATCCCATAGGATGATCGTATTCGCTGTCTGTACCTTTTACATCAAGTTCGTAACTTTGCTTATTTTCATCGTAAGCCAAGTTCTCTTTATTAATTTCGCTATTTTCTGTGGTGCTATGTATTTTATCCTGCGATCCTTTATTTTCGTTAATTTCCATGGTATTTAGTCTCCTATAATTTATAGTGTTATAACAAAGCGGTGTAAATAAGGTTTTTCTTTAGCAAAAGAATTTTGTTATTATCTGGGCGTACCCCAAGCTGCGCAAGGGTCGGGCTATACACTGCAAGTCCTCGCCCGATGAAAAAAATGCTTCGGGCTGTGGGCTTTCCGTTGCTATCCCCTCACGCAGCAAAATGTGATTTATAAGTCGGTTAAACAAATAGAGATTGATACATCTTAGTCACGTTTTATTTCTCTAATAATCGTTACCCATCAGTCGTCATCCCGACTGGAGCACAGCGAAATGGAGGGATCTATGTAGATGATATCAGAGCGATCGCAATTTTATACTTTATAAAAACAATGTCTATCACATTTCTGCTAAACCAGACCTGTCCTTTGTTACGGAAAACCTTAAAGTATCTCATCATCAAATACATAGTTTTGAATATAATAACAAAAAACAAACTATGGCATTTTTAGATCACAATGGGGAAAGTGAATTTCCAATGTCGAAAGACAAAGTTTTTGAAGCAATGTTAATTGCAATTCCAACAATTAAAGGATTACAGATCGAAAACACAGATAAACTACAAGGTCGGTTTATGGTAAAGGCAGGAGTTAGCTTATACAGTTGGGGCGAAATATACCCATACAACTAAGCGAGATTGCAGAAAACAGAACTAAAGTTCAAATTACCTCATCGCCTAAAACGGGGATTATGTTTGGCAGAGCATTCGACATGGGAAAAACAGGCAAAACATTGAAAATATTCTTTCAAGTACCTCCAGAATATTATCATCTGAAAATCAACCAAAAATACATGAAACAAATTTATTGTCTTTTCAAACAGATGATTTCCAGACAAAGTTAAATCCAAACTTTACACGTCCCGGCAATTCAAATCCATGGTACGAAAAAACATGGATAACAATAATTTTATGTATAGTCTTTTTCCCTGTGGGCCTTTATGCATTATGGAAAAACTCATCTATATTAAAGGATGGAAAATTAAAATAACTATAATAATATCGTTAATTGCATTATCAAATTTAGGTGATAAAGCTAAACCCCAAACGGAAACTCAAATAGTGTTGAAAAAGAACAATCTAATCTTTCTTTAAAAACTGAAACAGTTAAAAATACCGAAAAGGACGTAATTGACATAGCAAAAGAAGAAATCATCCAAAAATTGAAGGCAAAAGCAAGAAAAGATTGGCCTGATGATTATACCACACAGGAATTTTGGATTAATGAGCAAATTAATGCTTATGAATATATGCTAGCTACCGAAAATAATTCAATAAAAACCAAGGCTCAACAAGATTGGCCACTTGACTTTACCACTCAGAAATTTTGGTATGATGAACAAATCGAAGCTCAAGAACGCATGAGATAAAACCAATTCATTATTCTGTCGGTCGCTACCTCGCAGGAAGAAACACTATAAAAGAGTTGTCAACTTCCATACAAAAGGCATATTAAAGTTGGCAACTCATAAAAAAAGCGTCCCGATTTTTAAATCAGGACGCTTAATATTTCAAGAGTTGTCAACCTTCCATGCTAGAAGCATAATAAAGTTAACAACTCAGCTTATAAACTAGCCAAAGATGTATTTAATGTTTCACTTGGGCGCATGGCTTTGCTTGCCAACTCATCATTAGGGTTGTAATAACCGCCAATGTTTTGAGGCTTGCCTTGCGAACCGATCAATTCCTCGTTGATTTTGGCTTCATTATCCAACAAAGTTTTAGCCAATGGTGCAAATCTGGCTTTCAGATCAGCATCTTTGCTCTGAGCTGCTAACGCCTCAGCCCAATATAAAGCTAAATAGAAGTGAGAACCACGGTTATCGATAGTACCCAATTTTCTGCCCGGCGATTTATCAGTTGCCAAAAACTTAGCATTTGCCTCATCCAAAGCATCAGCCAATACCTGTGCTTTTGCGTTGTTTTGGGTTTGAGATAAATGCTCTAAGGAAGCTTGAAGTGCTAAAAACTCACCAAGTGAATCCCAACGCAAATAACCTTCTTCGATAAACTGCTCAATATGTTTTGGGGCAGAACCACCAGCACCGGTTTCAAATAAACCGCCACCGTTCATTAATGGAACGATAGAAAGCATTTTTGCTGATGTTCCTAACTCTAAAATCGGGAATAAATCTGTTAAATAATCACGTAAGACGTTACCGGTAACCGAAATGGTATCTAAACCTTTACGGATACGCGCTAAAGTAAATTTAGTAGCTTCGATTGGAGCTAAAATACGGATATCTAAACCTGTAGTATCGTGATCTTTTAAATAAGTATTTACTTTAGTAATGATTTCTCTATCATGTGCTCTCTGCTCATCCAACCAGAAAACCGCAGGTGTTTCTGATAAACGTGCCCTGTTTACCGCTAATTTTACCCAATCCTGAATTGGAGCATCTTTAGTCTGGCACATACGGAAGATATCGCCTTTTTCTACTTTTTGATCGAAAAAAACTTTGCCATCAGCATCGGTCACACGGATAATTCCTGCTCCGGTAGCCTGGAACGTTTTATCGTGTGAACCATATTCTTCAGCTTTTTGAGCCATTAAACCAACATTTGGTACCGAGCCGATGGTGGTCACATCAAAAGCACCATGTGCTTTACAGTCATCAATGGTTGCAGTGTAAACACCAGCATAAGAACGGTCTGGAATTAAAGCGATCGTATCTTCAGGTTTCCCCTCTTTGTTCCACATTTGGCCCGATGTACGGATCATGGCCGGCATAGAAGCGTCAACAATCACATCCGATGGTACGTGTAGGTTGGTAATTCCTTTATCAGAGTTTACCATGGCTAAAGCTGGTCCATTTTCAATGGCCTGCGCCAAAGCCGCTTCAACTTCTGCCTGTTTAGGGTTGCCTGCAATTTTTGCGTACACATCACCTAAACCATTGCGGGTATCAATATTTAGTTCTTTGAAAAGATCTGCATATTTGGTAAAAACATCTGCGAAATAAACTTCAACAATGGCACCGAAAATAATGGGATCGGAAACCTTCATCATCGTTGCTTTTAAGTGCGCTGATAATAAAACGCCTTCAGCTTTAGCTTCAGCAATTTCTTTGGCCACAAAAGTTTTCAATGCCGATAAGCTCAATGCAGAGCTATCAATCACTTCTCCTGCCTTTAGTGGCGATAAACTTTTTAATTCAGTTACCGCACCATCAGTAGCTACAAACTCTATTTTAAACTGGCTTGCTTCAGCAACAGTTGTAGATTTCTCCGAACCATAAAAATCGCCTTCAGTCATGCTGGCTACTTTGGTTTTCGAATCTGCCGACCATTTACCCATTGAGTGCGGGTTTTGTTTAGCGTAGTTTTTAACTGCTTTAGGCGCTCTACGGTCGGAGTTACCTTCACGTAAAACCGGGTTTACAGCCGAACCTAAAACTTTTGCATATTTAGCTTTTATTGCTTTTTCTTCATCGCTCTGTGCATTATCAGGATAATTTGGAATAGCAAATCCTTGCGCCTGAAGTTCAGTAATTGCGCCTATCAGTTGTGGGATAGAAGCAGAAATATTTGGTAATTTGATAATGTTTGCCTCTGGAGTGTTAGCTAAAGTACCAAGTTCTGCCAGCGCATCACCAATTTTTTGATCGTCTTTTAAATACTCCGGAAAGTTGGCCAAAATTCTTCCTGCTAAAGAAATATCTCTGGTTTCTACATCAATACCTGCTGATGCGGTAAAAGCTTGTACGATAGGTAAAAGAGAGTAGGTTGCCAACATTGGCGCCTCATCGGTTTTGGTGTAGATAATTTTTGATGTATTTGACATGTTTATATTGATTTTGCTTATTAAGGTTAATTATTCAACCGGGTTCCAGGTTTGTAAACCGATCTTTTTAAAATCGCCTAAAGATAAAAGAATCGAATGAATTAAGGAACATCGCAATGTTATTTCTGGTTTGGATGAACAATTCATTTATTAAAAACCTATAATCTTCATCATAGTGAAATAATAATATAACATACTATTGTTTTTGGGAGCGCAGGGTCATTTACTATATTTAAAGTTGGTCCTGCTCTGCGCTTTATCCCGATGAAATATCGGGGATGCCCGCTCCGATCAGGGCTATAAACTTAGGCCTGTGGCACAGAAAACCGGCACAGCAGCAGAAAAATGAACAAGCTAAACCTGATCGAACGAATGCCATTTTTCATGGCAGCAGGTAGAGCAGGAAGTAATTAACCTATAGAACACTTCAATTGCTTTCCAAAATAAGAAAACATTAAATCAGTAATGTTAATCATGATGCAGGTTGATATCACATTAAGTAAATATTAAGCTTATCCTTTGTTTTTTTGGAGCGCATTGTCATTCGCTTTTTTTATTTAGTCCTGCTCTCCGCTTTATCCCGATGGAAATATCGGGGATGCCCGCTCCGATCAGGGCTATGAACTTGGGCCTGTGGCACAGAAAACCGGCACAGCAGCAGAAAAATGAACAAGCTAAACCTGATCGAACGAATGCCATTTTTCATGGCAGCAGGTAGAGCAGGAAGTAATTAACCTATAGAACACTTCAATTGCTTTCCAAAAAATAAGCGACTAACAAGACATTCTTTATCATTCTGATTCACTGCAACATTCCCGATAATTTTTATTTGAGCAAACTATTTGGCTAAACTTTTGTAGCGGGAAGCATATATATCTATCTATTTTAAATATTTTAATTGAAATGACCGAAACTACCTTAGATCAACAGTTAAATGCCCGAAAATTTGACGAAGCCAAAAGCTTGATGCAAAACGGCGAAAAACTCTCGAAAAACCTACAGGATCATCAGAAATCATCAATTTTCGACAACCTCATCAAAGAAAAACAGTATGAAATCCTAAACATGATGGTAAAGGATAAAACCATCGAAACGGATATTTATGAATTCGACAATTTTGACAAAAGTATTTTTCATAGTATCATCTACAACCTGGGCAACGAAGATGAAGACATTGCTTTCTTCAACGAATTTATTACCCGCTTCGATAACCTGAACGATGAAGTAAATGCGAAAACCTTATTGGGTTACCTCTTCGAAAATGGCGTCAGTTTAGGCGTAATCAAAGCCTGTATCGACGCAGGATGCACCACCAATTTTAAAAACAATGCAGAAGAAAATTATATCCACCAAGTGGTAAAAAGCAATTTTCGCCGTTACAACTTAAACGATGAACAAACTACCGATCTGCTTAAGGGTTATATCGACATCCTCATTAACGAAGGTATCGACATCAATGAAGGCAATATAGTACAGGAAACGCCTTTAATTACTGCGATAAAGTTTAATAAGAAAAATTTAATTGCACACCTGCTCGAAAATGGCGCCGATCCGAACCAGACTGATAACGAAGGGAATTCGGCCTTCTTTTATGCAGTGGCACATTCGCAAAGCGAAAATATATACGATACGTTGCGCAATTTTGCCACACCAGAATTTGGTCAGGTAAGCAAAAAAGGGGAAACATTGCTATTCGAATACGTGCGCATGATGTCGAACAGCGACAGTAGCATCAACTTCCTTAAAAAATTGCTTGGCGATGGTGCCGATTTATACCAAAACAGTACCTGGTACAGTGCTGATAAAACTCCACTGGATGTAATTGCTGAAAAACAGGCCAATATTTTAGAAGCAGTATTAGAAAGTGGACAGGTAGATATTAATAGAACTGATGATCAGGGAAATACTTTGCTACATAAAGTTTGTGCCTACAACGTAAACTACGAAGCAGAAAAGGCAAAAGAAACCTACCGTAAAGTGAAACTCCTGATCGAAAACGGTGCAGACACTACGCTAAGCAACGATAAGGATCAAACGGCTTTAATGCTGGCCTCTGATGATAACCTTAAAATAAAAACTGTTGAACTGCTCATGAAACAATCCTAATATATGTCGATGTCATTTATAATTGCCTGCGAAAGCGGCAAACGCAAAATAGCCGAACTTTTATTAATCAATAATGAGGTAGAAGTGGGTTATACAGATGAAAAAGGCCGAACCGCTCTGCATTACGCTGCACATCATGGATATTTAGACCTGGTAAAGATTTTAATCGAACGCGGTGCAGATTTAGATTATGAGGATCATGATGGTGAAACACCTTTTTATTTTGCATGCCTACAAAAACAGAAACAAACAGCGCTATATCTATTAGACAAAGGTGCAAGGATCGATATTAAAGACCTTAAAGGTAATAGTCTATTACATTTAACCGCCCAAAACGGCCAGATAGAAATTTTAGAAAAACTGCTAGATAAGGGCCTGGATGTGGACAGTGAAAATAATGAGGCTGAAACTCCCCTGCTTATCGCCTCTGCCTGGAGAAACAAAGAAGTGCTTCATAAACTATTGGAATTGGGTGCCAATATCAACACCACCAATAAAAATGGCGATTCACCGCTGATTTTTGCAGTTAAATCTAAAAATACGCCAATGGTTGAATTGATCCTTGATAAAGGCGCAAACATCAATCATGTTAACCACGCAGGCGAATCGGCACTATTGCTTGCCTGTTATGATGCCAACCGAATGCTCACCAAAATCCTTGTAGAAAGAGGAGCAGATGTATTTGTCTCTTCAAAAAATGGTTTATCGCCAATCTGGTACGCCTGCGCCAATAACCAAAAAGAGATTGTCGATTTATTTTTGGCTAACGGGGTAGATGTAAATTATGCAAAACCACTTTCCGGCCATGATGATTCGATGTATTCATATCTTGAGTGGGTAGAAACCGCCAATAACATTTCAATTTCGGCCAGTTTCTCTTTCGATAATAATTATAATTATGGCGGCGAAAGCATGTTGCATGTTGCGGCCAAAAGCGGTCATTTAAGCATGCTGAAATTATTATTGGAAAAAGGTGCTAATGTGAATATTCAGGATGAAAGCGGAAATACAGCTTTACATTATGCCGCTGCAAACGGAAAAAAGGATGCCGTTAAATTTTTACTCGAAAAATCTGCCGATCCATCCATCGTGAATGTAAAAGAGCAAAAGGCAATTGATTATTCGAATATTAAAGGCTTAAATGAAATTACCGAACTCCTGTTGCAATACGGTCCTGCGGCTAATCCTAATGTACAGGCAACAAGTAAAGTATCAATAGAAAATACGGCCGAAGTTCCAAAGAATGATATGGCTTCAAAAAAACAGGCTTTATTGGATTTAAAAGAGCTACTGGATGCCGGAATTTTATCGCAGGAAGAATTCAATACGGAGAAAGCGAAGATTTTAAAGGGTTAAGTTGAAACTCAAATGTAGCTGATTGGTTTAAGGTATCTTCAATGCTGAGTTTCAGGAATCTCAATGGTAGTGGAGTGCAATGTAGTCGAGAGAACTAAAGAGGTAGATTTCTCCATTTCGCTGCGCTTCATTCGAAATGATGAAATTTCTACCGAAAAATATTGTCTAATAAATTTTTAGTTCTAAATTTATTAGACAATATTAATGCTCACACAAATGAAATGTATCCATAAAATCAAAATCCAGTTATTTACTATTCTCTTTCTTTTAACCTTGTTATATGCCTGTTCGCCCAAATTTTATGTTGACGAAAATAAACGTTATCAGGCGGGTACATTATCCGAGGCACAGATCGATTCGCTACATACTTTTTTAAAACAAAACGATAGACTTGCTTTAAAAGACACCATCATTATTAAATACGATTTCAATAAAGATGGCTGCTGGAACGACCTTAGCTACCAAAACGCAGAATTCCTGAATAATGTTAGGTGGACCTTTCAAAAAAACATTGAGGAAAAAGCCGAGGCCAGGCCAAAAGTTGCCATTTATCAATACCGTGAGGAAGGAAAAAGTTTCAGCCCGATTAAATCAAAAGGATTGGAAATAGAAACCGATTCGGGATTTTTAAAAAAGCTATTATTTAACGAGGCAACCACCTGCGGTACTTCAGCCATTGTGCTTCCTAATGGGAAATTCTTATTGGTGAAATCCGATCCACAATTCTCTGCACTGTTACTAAATGCTAAAGACATCGAGAAAAAATTACAGGAAAACCTGGTAAAATAAATACCAGAAAACCAGGTAGCGTTAAAAAGGATTTAACAAAATTTAACTAAAAAATTAGGTGTAATACTGTAATTTAGTTCTAACTAATCGTTTTCAATTAACGCCGGAAAATATATGATCAAATTTCTTTACTCCACGCCTACAAGCTCAATTATATCATCATTTGATGACCTGATTTTGTAAATCAATCAAGAACTCTTAGTTTAAAGGAATATAAAAATACTTCCCTGCTATTATTATAGCATTAAAACAGGGGAAAATAACATGCGCTCTCCAGGAAGGTGCTCTCGGGTGCTTTCCTTTTATTATTTTAGCCTTGCGGCAATTATGTCTGCGCTGAAAACTTCTCTCCGTTTTCAATGTTATATTTTTTGATAAATTCTTAATCAAAAAACCGGTTAACATGAAAAACAAGATTTTTTACACATCAATGCTTTCTTCTGCCGTCCTTTTTGGATGTCAATCTAATTCCAATTCACAAAAACAGGGAGAAGACACAACCATAACAACCAAAACCGGGGCAGTAAATTTACCAGCTCCGGATACCAATGCCGCTAAAAATAAATTTAGCAAGGTAATTGGCTGGCCAGATGGAAAAACACCAATTGCACCAGAAGGCTTCACGGTAACCAAATTTGCAGCCAACATTAAAAGTCCACGCAATACCTATATAGCGCCGAATGGTGATGTATTGGTAGCACTTTCCAATTCAGAAAGAAGTACCGTAGAAGCAGTTGCCAATACGATAACAGGCAAGGCAAAATCAGAAGTACCAGGAAAAAGTGCCAATACAATTCTACTCTACCGCGATGAGAATAAAGATGGTAAACCCGAAATGGTTACTACCTTTTTAAATGGCCTGAACCAACCCTTCGGCATGCTGATTATTGACAATTCATTTTATGTAGCCAATACAGATGGTTTGTGGCAATATCCTTACAAAACAGGTGACACCAAAATAACTGCAACAGGTAAAAAGATCCTGAGCCTCCCGGCTGGTGGTTATAACAACCACTGGACAAGAAACCTGATCACTAATGCAGATAAAAGCAAGATTTATATCACTGTTGGATCAGGCAGTAATGTAGGTGAAAACGGAATGGAAAATGAGGTAAGAAGAGCCAATATCCTGGAAATTAATCCAGATGGAACCGGCGAAAAGATTTATGCCAGTGGTTTGCGAAATCCTGTTGGGATAGATTGGGCACCATCCACAAATATTCTTTGGACAGCTGTTAACGAGCGGGATGGATTAGGTGACGATCTGGTTCCAGATTATATCACGAGTGTTAAACAAGGTGCTTTTTATGGTTGGCCATATTCCTATTATGGCCAGAATGAAGATCCTCGCTTGAAAGGCCAAAACCCCGAAATGGTTAAAAAAGCCATCGCGCCTGATGTTGCGGTTGGTGCACATACAGCCTCGTTGGGATTGGCTTTCTATAAAGGCAACAAGTTTCCGCAAAAATATCATGGAGGTGCATTTATCGGTCAGCATGGCTCATGGAACCGATCAGTAATTTCTGGCTATAAAGTAGCTTTTGTACCCTTTAAAGATGGCAAACCAACTGGGAAACTGGAAGATTTTTTAACCGGTTTTATCGCAGATGCAGATAAGGCAGAGGTATACGGTCGTCCGGTTGGAGTTACTTTGACACCCGATGGTGCTTTACTGGTTGCAGACGATGTTAGCGGTGTAATCTGGAAAGTAGCTTCAAAATAATTTATAATTAGCCACAGGTTAGCAGAATATGCAGTAAATTTATCTGCCAGTTTGTGGCTAAACAACTAATCCCTTTCCGCTTTGAAATCGAACTTTACCTTACTGTTTACCTTATTTTCTGTTACCAGCTTAGCCCAGACTCTTAAACCTGATTCGATCAAAAAACTGGAAGAAGTTACCGTAAAAGGTTACTATAACCGCCAAACCTTACTAAGATCAGTATCGGCGGTAAACGTGGTAGATAGTAGTTTAATAAAAAACCAATCCAGCAGTTCATTAGTGAGTATGTTAAACACTGTGCCCGGGGTACGGATGGAAGAACGTTCACCAGGTAGCTATCGCCTATCGCTCCGCGGCAGTTTACTCAGGTCTCCATTCGGCATACGAAATATCAAAATTTACATTGATGATTTTCCATTAACTGATGCAGGTGGAAATACCTACCTAAATGCCTTAGATGCTTCTGCGGTAGGTATGATGGAAATTTATAAGGGGCCAGAGGCCAATATCTTTGGTGCAAATACTGGTGGCGCAATTTTAATTAATCCGCCCATCATAAATCGAAATGAAATTAATTTTTCAGTTACAGGCGGTTCTTACGACCTCTTCCATCAAACGGCATCAATCACACAGCGATACAAAAAGTACAGCTTCAGTTTTAGCGAAGGATACCAGAGAAGTGATGGCTATCGGGAGAACAGTGCAATGGGTAGAAAATATTTTCAAACATTACAACAATGGAATTATAGCAATGCCGGAAGTTTAAAAGCTTTTGCATTTTATAGCGATTTAAAATACGAAACACCAGGTGGCTTAACAGCTGCACAATTAGACTTAAACCCTAAACTGGCCCGGCAGGCAACCCCAACATTACCCGGCGCTATTGCGCAGCAAGCTGCGATTTACAATAAGACTATTTTCGGGGCAATAGCTAATTCCTATCAGATCAGCCAGCGGTTGAAGCATGTTATTTCTTTATTCACTTCTTACACCGATTTTAAGAACCCTTTTATTACTAATTACGAACAGCGTTATGAAAGTACACTTGGTTTAAGAACATTTTTAGAATACGCGCAGACAAAAAAAGATTTCAAATTTAACACTCAGATCGGGTTAGAAAGTTCAGCCACAAAAAGCCAGATCAATAATTTCAATAATAACGGTGGAGCCGCTACTGCAATGCAGGCTTCAGACCGCTTAAAAGCTAATCAGGATTTTGCTTATTTGAGGCTAAATTTCGATATCAGCAATAAATTCCTGATCGAACTTGCTTCGAGTTTAAATTTCTACAGATATCATTACGAGAGTTATTTCCCCGTAGTTATTACCTCAAAACAAAGAAAATTTAATGCTCAGTTTATGCCAAAGGCTGCAGTATCTTATCTTATCACTTCTGATTTTTCGGCCAGAGCTTCAATCAGTAAAGGTTATTCGCCACCAACCATTGCAGAAGTAAGGTCATCGGATAACAACATTAATAACGACCTACAGGCAGAACTTGGCTGGAATTATGAATTGGGCCTGCGTTATAAAACCGAAAATAAACGTTTTTACGCCGCCGGAAACTTATTCACTTACCGCTTGAAGGATGCTATTGTTAGAAGGTTAAATCAAAACGATACCGAGTATTTTATTAATGCCGGGGGAACCAAACAACAGGGAATTGAATTGGAAACTATCCTTTGGATGATCAGAAATGATGACTCTTTTTTAACAGGCTTACAATGGAGAAGTAATTATACTTTTAGCCATTTTAGATTTGAAAATTTTGTAAACGGCACCATTACTTTTAGCGGCAATAAACTTACTGGCGTTCCGGAGAGTATTCTTGTAAATAGTTTAGAGTTTAATTTTCCGAAAGCATTTTACCTTTTTATACAACACAATTATACTTCTTCAATTCCTTTAAATGATAACAATACCGTTTTTGCGAAAAGATATCATCTGGTTGAAAGCAAATTTGGCATCAGAAATTTAAGCATCAACAAAATTCATCTAGATGTATTTGCGGGGGTAAACAATCTGCTCAACGTGAAATACAGTTTAGGCAACGACTTAAACGCAGCCAATGGACGGTATTTTAACCCAGCCCCAGGAATTAATTTTTATACAGGCCTCTCTATTCAATTGTAACATTAAATCGCATCATATAAATTGAACATCTACATGATGCGATTATTCTATAAGCTAAAAGGCTTCTTGTTTTTCTCTTTCCCTGATGATCACATCGCTAACTACTATTTCTATTGCGTAGCGTTTTTTACCGTCTGTACTATCATAAACATTTGTTTGTAACCTGCCTTCTACAGTTAAGCCTGTACCCTTTTTAACCTGAGCTTCGGCTAGCTCGGCTTTTGCATTCCAGAAAGTTAAATTAAACCATTGCACTCTTTTTACTTCCTCACCCCCAGAATTTCTATACGTTTCGTTTATGGCCAGGCTAACCTTTGCCAATTTTTGATTTCCAAAAGTTTTAATCTCTGCATCTGCTCCTGCAAATCCGCTCAATACTACTTTGTTAATTGCACTTTCCATGATCTTTAAATTTTAAGTTTCTAAATGTTTAACGAACAGTCATCACCTCGATAACCGACAGGACAAAATTGCAAACAGCATCAAAAATTAGTCGGATTGTAAACATTTATAGTCGTTTATAAACGTTTATACACGGATAATATATCCTCTGAACCTTCAATATGATGTTTTATTTTTTTTTATTCTACCATTTTATTTTATAAATTAGAACATCATCCCATAATAAAAAAAGAAATTATTATGGAACGTTTATGTTTAGACTGTGGAACCCTGATTAGAGGAAGGGCCGATAAAAAATACTGCGATGATTCTTGCCGCAGCAATTACAACAATCGTTTAAAGATTGAGGATAACCTCGTGATTAAAAGGGTAAATAACATTCTAAAAAAGAATCGTGCTATCCTAGCTGCGCTTAATCCGAATGGCAAAACAAAGGTTACCAGTAAAAAGCTGGTTTCAGCAGGCTTTAATTTTGAATATCATACCTATAGTTATGAAACCCACAATGGGAACACCTATATTTTCTGCTATGAATACGGTTACTTAACTCTAAATGATGATAGCTATCTGCTGGTAAAAAGAGAAGAAAGTTTAGGTTAGCCTCATTAAAATGCTTCGGTTTGCGCTATTTAAATACTTAAAATTTGCGGAAGCCAGGCACGTGATTTTTTTATTCAAGAGGAGATGATTAGTTTTATCAACTATGATAAACTATAATAATAAGCTTTTTAAACCCGTAAATAATACAGAAAACGGTGAAACATCAAATGAAACCGTTTTTAGCTATAAACAATCAGGAAATATCCTAACTGCTGAATATAAGGGTGGAAAGATTATTTTTGGCCATCTGATTGGCTTGGTGGATGAAAATGGTAACATCGAAATGCGCTATCACCAGGTCAATAAACAAGGGGAATTAATGACCGGAATCTGCAATTCAAAGCCAGAACAATTAGCTAATGGCAAAATTAGACTCCATGAAACCTGGCAGTGGACATCGGGAGATCAATCTAAAGGACAATCTATCATTGAAGAGCAGTAAGCTTATCTACAGGTAGATCTTTACAATTGTTATGCTTATAAAAGAAAATCTCACAAATTGGCTATCATCTATATTACCAACCGCATCCGATTTAGTTTACAGCCCGCTTGATTATCAAATAAACAATCTACAAATTGAAAATGAAAGTCAGGAATATGCAGCTTGTACTTTTGAGTTAAACAGACTAAAAATTAAACACCGCCTTTCTAAAATTACGCCAACCAAGACAGGGCAATTTGTAGCCATATGGAAGCGGAATGAAGCTGGAATTACTACTCCCTTTACAGATCAGGATGAATTTGACTTGTTGATAATATCTGCTAATAGTGCCGGCCAATCAGGCCTGTTCATTTTTCCCAAAGCCATATTGGCAAAACATAAAATTATTGCCGCAAAAGGAATAGAAGGTAAAAGAGGGATTAGGGTTTATCCACCCTGGGATGTGGTAATAAATAAACAGGCAGAGAAAACGCAACAGTGGCAAACGTCCTATTTTCTTCAGATTGACATCAATGGAAATACCGATCTTGCAAGGGCGAAGAAATTAATTGACAACGGAATTAAGCAAACAGGATTTTAAAATCCTGTTAAACTTAGCAAGTTTCGGGTAGTTTGGCGTTTCTTTCAAAACTACTTTTGGATATAATTATTCAAGACCATGAGAGCACAAGAAGAAATTAATTTTAACCGAATAGCCGAAGCCATAAGTTATATCAAGGCGAATTTCAAAACACAGCCTGGTTTAGAACAGATTGCAGAAAAAGTAAATCTAAGCCCTTTTCATTTCCAAAGATTATTTAGCGAATGGGCAGGCACTACCCCTAAACGTTTTTTGCAATACATTAGCATTGGTTATGCTAAAGAAATGCTGAAAGAAAACCAAAGTTTATTCGATACCGCAATAGAAACCGGCTTATCGGGAACCAGCAGACTGCACGATCTTTTTGTAAACATTGAAGGCATGACACCTGGCGAATATAAAAATCGTGGCGAAAACCTTCGTATCAATTACAGTTTTGCAGAAAGTCCATTTGGGAACGTAATTGTAGCCAGCACCTCAAAAGGGATCTGTCACATCGCTTTTTACGACGATGAAAATACTGCTTTGGCAAATCTGCGACGCCAGTTCCCCGCAGCTCAATACCAGCAGATATTGGATAAGGAACAACAAAATGCTTTATATATTTTTACTCACGACTGGAGCAAATTGCATCAGATTAAACTGCATTTAAAAGGGACAGATTTCCAGTTAAAAGTTTGGGAAGCGCTGTTAAAAATCCCCATGGGCAAATTAGCTACTTATGGCAACATTGCCAAACAATTACAAAATCCCAACGCATCCAGAGCGGTAGGTACAGCCATTGGCGATAATCCGGTAGCCTTCCTCATTCCCTGCCACCGGGTAATACAATCAAGCGGTGCTTTGGGCGGCTACCATTGGGGAGTGAACCGGAAAACAGCCATGATTGGTTGGGAAGCAGCAAAAATCAATGATTAGTTCCTCATGATCAAACATGTCGATATTTCAACTGAAGAATTAAAAAAGCATTTTAAAAACAAAGATATTTGCTTCGGCGGAAATGCCAGATTGAAAATTTACGGACTACTTAAATGTAGCTCGGGAAAGCGGATGAAGAAAGAAAACCGCATATTTTTTCGTTCTGAAGAAGAAGCGCTTCAACATGGCTATCGCCCCTGTGGGCATTGCTTAAAATTAACATATAAACAATGGATTTATTCAAAACCGCAATAGCTGTTAACCAAAATGTGCTTCCATACGGCGGAACAGTAAATTATTATGGCAAATTATTCCCGATATCGGAAGCTGATCATTATTTCGATGCATTGATGAATACGATTGAGTGGAAAAATGATGAAGCTTTTATTATGGGCAAACACATTATTACCAAAAGAAAAGTGGCCTGGTATGGGGATGAATCCTATTCGTATACCTATTCTAATAAATCTAAAACAGCTTTACCATGGACAAAAGAACTTCTTGAACTCAAAAGAATTTCAGAAGAACAAACAGGCCAAACTTACAACTCTTGTCTGCTCAATTTATATCATAACGGAGATGAAGGCATGGCGTACCACAGTGATGATGAAAAAGCTCTCGCGAAAGATTCTGCCATTGCATCTTTAAGTTTTGGCGCAGAAAGGAGATTTCTTTTCAAACACAAGCAGAGCAAAGAAACGGTTGCTTTATTTTTAGAGCATGGCAGTTTGTTGGTGATGAAAGATGAAACGCAAACGAATTGGCTTCACCGCCTTCCACCTACTAAAAAAGTAAATCGGCCAAGGGTAAATCTAACCTTTAGAACAATGGTGGTTTAATCTTGGTTGATTAAAAAAAATGCCTTGGTTCCTGCCGCCAAGAACCAAGGTATTCTATTAAATACTTTTTTAATGCTTAAACTCCTTAATATCTACAATCCGGTCGTCGTCAGCATTTTTCTTTAAAAAAGAGGTTCCGTGCTCATTTGGCACCCAAGTATAGTCTCTTTGGATATTTGCTACCAAGGTTTCAGGCTGACTGGTTAATGATGCTGGCAGGGGCAGGTTAAAAGTTTCTCCGGTTTTAGTATTTACCTGGTATAAAGCATTGGCCGTCAAAAATGCCAATGTAGTTTTATCGCTGGAATACATAAAGAATTTTCCCTGGATACGCTCATCTTCTTTTTGACGCTTAATCGGATAAACCCTTGAGTTGATTGTAGTGATAAAGAAATCGTTGTTCACCAACAGATTGCTCCTCGTTAATTCCTCTAATCCATTTGTATATTTCTTATCTTCAGCTCCTTTTGATGGCTTGTTCAAACTCACCACATCTGTTTTTCCGCCATTTACATAAATAATATAAAAAGGATCCATTTTATCTTTTTCATTCGCACTCTGAACCAATACCGCTGTTTTTTGCGTATTGATAAAAGAAGCAACCTTAAATTTCTTTATTTCAGCATTTGGCGCATCATCAATCGTTATGGTAGTATCTTTGTATTGAATGGCAAAGCGATCGGCAGCGGCTAGTTTTCCTGAATCGGTTTTTACAATGGTTAATATGTCTTTTGTTGATTTTGGAAATACGTTAAAATCATCACCCGCAGCAAATGCGCGTGCTTTAAAAGTTTTTTCAGAATTGCCTCCGCAGCCAGATAAAACAACGGAAAATAAGAGTGCATAAAGCGTAATTTTCATGAGTATAGCTATTTATATATTTTCGCTAATTTATAACCTTTCTTGCTTTCCTTTTATTAAAGTCACCAGAAAATTACGGCTTTTTGTTAAAAAATTGATTTGCGGGAAATTGACCGTAATTTTTAAGCGCCAAGCAGATATTAGTTCTAAATGCTAATTCCTCACTTTTTACCACAGAGAACACAAAGAAAAGCACAGAGGCCACAGAGTTAAATTTAAATAAATTCCATCATCCGTGTTACATCTTTCCATCCTTCCTGCCTCTCGGTCACGCCAATCGCGCAACTATGCTCCCTACGTTTTCACACTCCCGACTTAACACTAAATTTCCTATTTTTGATTAAATGATCATCCAATGCCGGGCTCAACAAACTTTCTCACAAAAAATAAAAGTATAATCTTATATGGGGTATTCCTCGCGGCATTACTTTTTTTATTAAAGTGGTTAGAACTCCGTTTTCTTATTATCAACCATGCCCTCGAAATTTATGCAGGTTCAATTGCCATTATTTTTACTGCTTTAGGCATTTGGCTGGCCCTAAAATTAACCAAACCCAAAACCTTGCTGATCGAAAAACAGGTTTTTATAGAACAGCCTGAAAATTTCATTCTTAACAAAACAGCATTAGCCAGGCTAAACATCAGCAAAAGAGAACTAGAAGTTTTACAATTGATGTCAGAAGGATTAAGCAACCAAGAAATTGCAGAGCGGTTATTTGTTACGTTGAATACCATTAAAACGCACAATGCCAGGCTTTTCGAAAAACTAGAAGTAAAACGCCGAACACAGGCCGTAGAAATCGCTAAAAAACTTAACCTTATAGCTTGATCGCATTGGTACTTTAGTATTAAATAAGCCGATTTTCAGAAAAATCACCCTAAAGTATGAAGGTGAAAAAGATTAATCAAAGCAATTTTGTCGTGTAAACCAATAAAAAAATCAGACATGAAAAAGAATGTAATTGTATTCGGAATAATTGCCGGCTTAATAGTATCAGTATTGATGATAATCTCAATATCAAAGTGTTATAACGACCCAAACCTTGAGCACAGCATGCTTATTGGCTATGCTTCAATGATATTGGCTTTCTCTTTTATTTTTGTAGGAATTAAAAATTATCGTGATAAGTACAACGATGGATCAATTACCTTTGGTAAATCATTAAAAATCGGGCTATTGATCAGTTTGATTGCTTCAAGTATATATGTTGTGGTATGGCTGATCGATTTTTATGTATTTATTCCTGATTTTATGGACAGGTACGTTGCTCAGGCGTTAAGAGAAGCCAAAGAAAGTGGTGCATCTGCGACAGAACTTGCCAACAAAGCTAAAGAACTGGCTTCAGGTCAGGAGTTATATAAAAACCCGATAATGGTGGTATTATTTACCTATATGGAAATTTTACCAGTAGGTATTTTGATTTCATTCTTTGCCGCACTGATCTTAAAAAGGAAACCAGGCACACGAATAGTTGCAAAAGCAGATTAAGTACAAGGATTTTACCGCAAGGAACATGAAGATGAGGCGAAAAGCGCACAGAGTTAAACGCAAGTTAATCCATCTTCAATTTTACATTTTCCATTCTTCACCATCTACGCAAATCTTCTTAAATCTGCGGAACAAAACGCCAATGGCTTCACGCTGATTTCGCAGATCAATGCAGAGTCAATTTCATCATACATATATATTACATATTTTATACTAATTTTAATCAAAAAAGATCATAGAATGAAGATTTTTGCTGAAACTGAACGCTTAATTTTACGCGAACTAATACCTGCCGATGCGGAGGGTATGTTTGAAATGGACAGTGACCCCGATGTTCATCTTTACCTTGGCAACAGGCCTGTAAAATCAATCAGGCAAAGTATCGCAGAGATCGAATTTATCAGAAAACAATATGCCGAAAATGGTATCGGGAGATGGGCTGTCATCGAAAAAGCAACAGGTAATTTCGTAGGTTGGTCGGGCTTAAAATTCATTAAAGAATCTACAAATAACCATATTGATTATTACGATCTGGGTTATCGGTTCAGCAAACGGTTTTGGGGAAAAGGTTATGCTACAGAAACTGCAATGGCGGCACGAGACTATGGTTTTAATGAACTAAAGTTGAATGAAATTATTGGTATTGCAGATATCAATAACCTGGGGTCTATCCATGTGCTGGAAAAAGTGGGTTTAAAACGTGTCTCTATTTTCGATTACGATGGCACAAAACATCATTGGATGAAACTAGAAAAATCAATATAACTTTAATTAAAAGGCAATTTTATCTTTTTATGGTTTAGTTTTTGATGTTAAAAAGGAAATTATATAAACCTTTTGTTATGAAACACCTTATTTACTGTGGAATCCTGATCTTATTATTGAGTTCTTGTAAGGAAAAATTAGATCTGGCAAGTTTTACCAATACCAAATGGGAATTAACGGAGCTCACAGGATTAACTTTACCCTCAACAGCAAAAGCAACGCTAAACTTTGCTGACAGCCTTAAAATCAGCGGAAAATCGTTCTGTAACAATTACGGCGGGCAGGGAGAAATTGCCGATAATAAAATAACCGTTAAAAATGTTTTTAGCACAAAAATGTTCTGTCAGGAAACTGATGCTGCTGAACGCGCATACTTACACGCCCTTAATCAGGTCAATAGTGCCAAAATAGCCGATAATAAACTCTATCTCTTAAATGGCAGCAAAACCTTAATGGTCTACAGCAAAACAAACTAGAATCTTTACTTATATAAAAAGGCTGAACAAAGTATTTTTACTATTTTCGGCCTTTTGAGTTTAACGCAGGAGTAATGCCATCGATAATACAAGATCTGAAGTTTTTTTTCTCAACCATAAGAAAAGCATTTAATTTATTTCAGCAGAATGATCCTTTACGTTTGGCCGGTGCTACTGCTTTTTTTACCAATTTCGCTTTACCCCCAATATTAATTATCCTGATCAGGCTTTTCGGCATGTTTACCGATAGAAGGTTATTGGCTACACACCTGTTCGAACGTTTGGCTAGTATTCTAGATAATGAAAGTATTATACAGATCAGAACTACATTAAGAAATATCCGGGGGATCGATCAAGCCTGGTATGTTACTTTGTTCAGTTTTATATTTTTCCTTTTTGTAGCTACCACGCTATTTAATGTGATAAAAAACTCTTTAGAACAGATCTGGAATATAGGCCAGAAAGATAAAAAAGGGATTGTTAATACCCTTAAATCAAGGGCCATATCTGTTACTATTATCTTATTTGCGGGCATATTATTCTTTATAGGTTTGCTGGCCGATAGTGTACAGGCCTATATTGGTGCATTTCTAAAAAATGGTGCCCCTTCTTTCGGATTGGTCTTAACTTCGATAATCAATCAATTGGTTTTTGTAATCATTGTAACCACCTGGTTTACCATACTTTTCAGGTATTTAACCAATGGTCGTCCAACCTGGCGGGCGGCAATTTCCGGAGGCCTGTTAACCGGATGCTTATTTACTGCCGGAAAGTATATCTTACGGATTTTATTGCCACTGAGTAACATCAGCAACATCTATGGATCAGCCGGATCGATTATCGTAATTATGCTTTTTGTATTTTACTCTTCATTGATATTCTATTTCGGCGCTTCATTTATAAAAGCATTGAGCATTGGAAGGGCAACTCCCATTATACCCAAAAATGGATCTTTTGCTTATGAACTGACCGAAGTTGAACCGGAAAAATAAGACTAAATGCAGCCTTTTTAATTGGTAAACCTAATTTATACCGCCAGGTTTTTGATCAGTTTATCAAGCAGGGTTTTCAATTGGATAATTTCTTCAAGGTTTATACCCAGATGATCGCCAAGCTGAGCCCGTAAAACTGGAGCTTTTTCTTTCAATGCCAATCCCTTTTCTGTAAGTGATATCACGATGCTTCTCTCATCTTTTAATGACCTCACGCGTTCCACAAGTCCGGTTTCCTGCATGCGTTTAAGTAAAGGGGTTAAAGTGTTCGATTGCAGCATCAATTTCTGTGAAAGCAGACTTAGGCTAACTGAATCGTTTTCCCATAACACCATTAATACCAGATATTGCGGATAAGTTATGCCCAGGGTATCAAGCACAGGCTGATAACATTTGGTTACTAACCTCGAAGCAGCATAAAGTGGAAAACACAATTGATTTTCTAGTTTTAAAGGCTCATCTCTTTCCATCGCATTGTTTTTCTTTAACAATAAAATATTCAGCTAAGTAAATCATTTTCTCCGAAACTTGCTGTTTAATACAAAGATCGGTTGTTAATTTAGATGAAACAGAGCAGAGAAGTCTTTAAGCCATTTTAAAGATTTCTCCGCTCCGCTCGGAATGACGCCCCACCTACCTATCATTTCCCAATGAATTCAATAATTAAATCACTTCCAATTTAACATCAATATTACCACGGGTCGCATTTGAGTATGGACATATCGTATGCGCTTTCTCTACCAATTGCTGAGCCTGTTTAGCTTCAATGCCTGGGATGTGCACCTGTAACGAAACGCCTAACCTGAAGCCTCCTCTTTCATCTGGGTGCAGCGAAACATTTGCTTTAACCGTAGATGGCTCTTCAGGCTTCACCTTATCCTGATTCATAATTAAGTTTAGTGCACTATCAAAGCAAGCGGCATAACCTGCAGCAAAAAGCTGTTCAGGATTGGTATAACCCTCACCAGTACCACCCAATTCCTTCGGCATTCTCACTTCAAGTTCTAAAACACCATTTTCACTTGTTATTTTTCCATTACGTCCGCCGGTTACTGCAGCGCTTGTTTCATACAACGTTTTCATAATATATTTATTTAATTTTTTATCGTACAAGATTATATCGTTTACGATACAAATTTACTCAACAATTTTACAAAAGCAAATTTTATTTTTTAAAAATTCAGACATGACATTTTCTATAGAGGTGGAAATAATACAAACAGAAAATCCAAGGCATAAAAAAAAGGTGTCCATTTTTTAATGAACACCTTTCAGTTTTTATTAATTTCTATTACAGAATCCTATAACCTAAGCCAACGGTAAATAAATTTAGCTTAGTACCAGGATAGCCTGATTTATTGATTTTTGATAGGCCAAGTTCGTAACGCGCATCAAAGCTTAGTTTTTTAAGGTCTAAACCTGCTCCAAACTGCCATGCCAAAGCCTGATTTTTAAAGTCGGCCCTAAAAACGCTTCCTGCAGCTTGACCAAAACTCTGGTTTTCATCTAATATCAATGAAAACATCGGTCCGGTGTTTAAACGGAGTCCGATACCGGCGGCACCAAATTTTGTACCCACCAATAGTGGCACATCAAGACTTGTAAAGCGCACTTTATTTACCTCTCCCGTTGCATCGCTTACTAAATCCGCTTTTTTTCCTGATACATAAAGCTCTGGTTGAAAATAAACGCCTGCGGCACCTACCCTAGCCCATAGGCCTCCGTAAAAACCAGTGCGGTTATTGCTGTTAAAAGTGTTTTCACTATCAAATTTCGAAAAATTTGCACCAGCTTTAATGCCTAGCTGGAAAGACGGTAATACCTGTGCGCTGGCAAATAAGCCAACAAGCAAAAAGGCAACGGTTAAAGATAAAAATTTCATATGCGATTAAATTTAGCTGGTGGCATTGTTAATGGCTTCTTGTTCTTTTAGAGCATCAACATTGTTTTTATCACCAAAGTTTTGTGTTTTACCCGCAAAGTAATCTAAAATTCCTGATATAGTATCTAAGTTATCAGCTAAATTTTGATGAATATCTGGTAAATCTTTTTCCAGGCGACTATCGCCCAATTCGATATTATCTACTTCAATTTTACCAATTTTTTGAATAAGTGCCTGCTGAGAGTTTTGCAAATCTTCCAATTCACGCACGATCTTTTCCATTAATTCAAACTTCTTTAAAGTATTCATAGGTTCTTATTTTTAGTTAAACTATTCCTTATAAACCCCTT
>Ga0065714_10064513_pt1 | contig 45040 bp, 43 predicted proteins | sample MisRhiReplicate2_FD_59101 | JGI IMG/M metagenome (GOLD analysis project Ga0065714, IMG submission 59101) | Miscanthus rhizosphere microbial communities from Kellogg Biological Station, MSU, sample Rhizosphere Soil Replicate 2: eDNA_1 v2... | ecosystem: Host-associated > Plants > Roots >... | reverse complement strand
CAGCCGCAAAACTTATATAATTAGCATGGCATCGCCATAACTATAAAATTTATATTTTTCTTTTACTGCAACTTCGTAAGCATTCATCACATTCTCATATCCGCCAAATGCACTAACCATCATCAATAAAGTAGATTCTGGGGTGTGGAAATTGGTAATCATTGAGTTTGCAATACTGAAGTCATAAGGAGGGAAGATAAACTTACTGGTCCAGTCGTTAGCTGCTTTTAAGGTTCTGTTAGCAGAAACAGCCGATTCAATAGCACGCATTGAAGTAGTTCCTACCGCACAGATTTTTCTTTTGTTCTCTAAAGCCTTATTTACAATGTTCGCATCTTTTGGTTCGATGATAAACTGTTCCGAATCCATTTTATGTTTAGTTAAGTCTTCAACCTCAACCGTTCTAAAAGTTCCTAAACCAACATGCAAAGTTACTTCTGCAAATTCTACACCTTTAAGCTCAAGGCGTTTCATCAACTCGCGGCTAAAGTGTAAACCAGCTGTTGGAGCTGCTACTGCACCCTCGTGTTTAGCGAAAATAGTTTGATAACGTTCTTTATCCTCGGCGGTAGCTTTACGTTTAATATACTTAGGAAGAGGAGTTTCACCTAAAATTTCAACGTTTTTTCTGAATTCTTCGTCAGTACCTTCAAATAAGAAACGGATAGTACGACCACGTGATGTGGTATTATCTACAACCTCAGCAACCAGTAAATCGTCGTCACCAAAGTATAATTTATTGCCTACACGGATTTTGCGTGCCGGATCTACCAAAACATCCCATAAACGTAATTCCTTATTTAATTCACGCAGTAAAAAAACTTCGATAGTTGCACCGGTTTTCTCTTTATTGCCATATAAACGGGCAGGAAAAACCTTGGTGTTGTTCAATATCATTACGTCTTTGTCATCGAAATAACCTAAAACGTCTTTGAAAATTTTATGTTCAATTTTACCGCTGTCTTTGTGTAAAACCATTAGGCGAGCTTCGTCGCGTTGTTCTGCCGGATTATTGGCAACCAATGATTCAGGTAAATTGAATTTGAATTGTGATAATTTCATTCTTGATGAATTTTTTGAGGTGCAAAAATACGAATTTAATTTTTCTTTTTCGTATTTTATCAAACGCAATATGTGTATATAATGTTTTGATCATTTTAAATCAAATAATACAGCGCGATTAATGCATTGTAGACCTAAAATTAATTAGTTTTGAAGATAAGCTGTAACCTTTTGAGGGGCTTTGCATCTAACTTTTAATTATGATAATCTTTAGGCTAATAGGCGAGAGTTTCCGTTTTGCATTTGATGCATTGCGCCAGAATAAATTACGAACCATGTTATCGCTTCTGGCGATAACAATTGGTATTTTTACCATTATCGCTGTGTTTTCTGCAGTAGATACCTTTCGTGGTAAATTGCAGGCCAGTGTAGATAAATTGGGCTCTAACACAATTTATATTCAAAAATGGCCCTGGAGTTTTGGCGATAATTACCCTTGGTGGAAATATATGAACCGTCCTCAGCCTTCATTGCGCGATTTTGAAGCCCTCAGAGAGCGAATTGAAAATGCTCAGGGTGTTACATTCGAAATATCGACTAGCGATAGGACCATCAAATACAGAAGCAGCTCTGTTGAAGGGATTTCAGTATGGGCGGCATCGCACGATTTTAATAAAACCTGGAATTTTGAGCTCCAGGATGGCCGGTATTTTACTGAAAATGAAAGTAAAAACGGATCGCCTGTTTGTATTTTAGGTTCTGATATAGCAGATGGACTTTTTGATGGAGATGTGGCAGTGGGTAAGCAGGTACAGATTTTAGGAAGAAGATTAACGGTTGTAGGTGTTTTTAAAAAAGAAGGGGAAGATATGTTAGGTACCTCTCTTGATAAAAACGTAAATATTCCCATTGCTTTTGCAAAAGGTGTTTTAGATATACAGAGCGAACGTTATGGTCCGCAAATTACCGTTCGTGGTAAGGATAATGTGAGCTTAGAGGAAGTTGAAAGTGAATTGAAAGGTTTAATGCGCTCCATCCATCGAATTAAACCAGGCCAGGAAGAAGATTTTGCATTAAATAAAACCACCATTATTTCTAACCAGTTAGATTCGATGTTTAAAATGGTGAATATTGCCGGTTGGGTAATTGGTGGGTTTTCGATTTTAGTTGGTGGTTTCAGTATCGCCAATATCATGTTCGTATCGGTTAAGGAACGTACCAATATTATCGGTATCCAGAAATCGTTGGGCGCGAAAAACTATTTTATCCTGCTTCAATTTATTTTCGAATCCATATCGTTATGTATTTTAGGTGGTTTGCTAGGGCTGTTACTGGTCTTTCTGCTTGCTTTGGGCATTGGAGCAGCGACAGATTTCCATATTATATTGGGCTTGAATAATATTGCTTTAGGTATCGGTATATCGATTATTATTGGCACTATCTCTGGCTTTTGGCCAGCATATTCAGCATCAAGGTTAGATCCGGTAGAAGCGATTAGAAGTTAGATCAATTTGCAGTTGAAAGTTATCAGTTTAGTTGCCAATGGCCTTGGTTTATAAACCTTATTGCAGTTGATAGCTCGTAAAGCCGGTTTTTCACCGGGTGCGGACCAGCAACGGAAATAAGAACTAAAGCCTGCAATGAAATGCTGACTTTCATTTCCAATAATGTAAAAATGCTGTTATGTTGTCTGTGTGACACTAACCACTAGGTTAAAACCGCCTGTTTTTTTTCTTGGAGATAGATCTCTCCACTCTGCGTTGCTTCGGAGATGACGGTCTGGAGATGGGCTTGTGGTTAGGATGACGATTACACTATAGAAATTTAACTGGAGATTGTTTTTAGGTGCAATCATCAGTTTGTGCACTTACCGAAATTCATAAACCTTATTGCAGTGGATAGCCCGCAAAGCCGGTTTTTCACCGGGTGCGGACTAGCAACGGAAAGAAGGACTGAAGCCTGCAATGAAATGCTGATTTTCATTTCCAAATAATATAAAAATGTTGTTATGTGGTCTGTGTGACACCAAGCACCAGGCATAAGGCGCTGAAATGAATTACCTTCGATGAGCTCGCTAAGGCTCGGTTCAAGGCGACGATAGATAATACAAATAAAAACCCCTCGCTAAATTTTAATTAACGAGGGGTTTCTGTTATATAACTGTTAACTGAAAACAGCCAATTACAAAAGACTAGGCCAATTTACCTAAAGCTTCTTTAATTCTTCTTAATGCTTCAACTAAACTTTCGTCAGATGCTGCATAAGATAAACGGATGTAGTTATTGTTTCCAAACGAATCGCCACCAACGGTTGCTACGTGACCAACGTTTAATAAGTATAAAGCGAGATCTGATGAATCTTTTATTACATTTCCATCAGCATCTTTTTTGCCGAAAAAAGAGCTGATTTCAGGGAAAAAGTAAAATGCCCCATCAGGAAGATTTGTTTTTACACCTGGAATTTCATTTAACAGGTTATAAACCAATTCTCTACGGCGTAAAAATGCTTCTTTCATTTCTAAAACACTTGCTAAACCTTGCTCGTAAGCAACAATTCCGGCTCTTTGCGCAATGGAGCATGTTCCAGAAGTAGTTTGTCCCTGTAATTTATCGTTAGCGGCTGCAATTTCTTTATTAGCTGCAATGTAACCTAATCTCCAGCCTGTCATTGCAAAAGCTTTAGAGAAACCGTTAACAATGATTACGCGGTCTTTAATGCTGTTGAATTGAGCAATAGACTCGTGTTTATCAACAAAGTTGATGTGTTCATAAATCTCATCAGATAAGATATAGATATTGGGATGTTTTTCGAAAACGGCAACCAGTGCTGCTAATTCTTCTTTGCTGTAAACCGAACCTGTTGGGTTACATGGCGAAGAAAACATAAATAACTTCGATTTAGGCGTAATGGCTGCTTCTAATTGTGCTGGAGTAATTTTGAAATCACTTTCGATATCCGTGTCAATAAAAACAGATTTTCCTTCTGCCAGCGTTACCATTTCTGAGTAAGAAACCCAGTAAGGCGTTGGAATAATGACTTCATCGTCCGGATCGATCAAGGTTAAAATAACATTTGATAAAGACTGTTTGGCACCTGTTGAAACAACGATCTGAGAAATATCATAATCCAGGTTGTTTTCTGTCTTTAGCTTATTTACAATCGCCTGGCGCAGATCCGGATAGCCCGGTACTGGTGAATAACGTGTATAGTTTTCATCTAATGCCTGTTTAGCAGCATTTTTGACATGGTCGGGTGTATTAAAATCGGGTTCACCAACGCTTAAACTAATGATATTAATACCCTTAGACGCTAGTTCGCGGCCAAGTTTGGTCATTTTAAGGGTTGCAGATTCGGAAAGACTGTTGATTCTTTTGGATAAGGTGCTCATGGTTAATTACTTTGAGCGCAAATATATAAACCAAATATTATTCTGCACTAAAAAAGGCATAGTTTTTCTCATTTAATTTATTCGATAAGCGTATTTTTGAAAAAAAATATCCTTGTGTCGGTAAAAAAGAAAGCGATAATAATTTCTCTGGTGGTGAGTGTGGTGCTGATGCTGGCCAAGTTTGTAGCGTATTTTATTACAGGTTCGAATGCAATATTAACAGATGCAGCAGAGAGTATTGTAAACGTAATTGCGGGCAGTTTTGCCTTTTATAGCATCTACCTGAGTACGCAGCCCCGTGACGAAAATCATCCTTATGGGCATGGAAAAGTTGAATTTTTTTCTGCCTTTGTTGAAGGAATATTGATTTTGATTGCGGGCGTGGTGATTATTTTTAAATCATCATACAACCTTATTTATCCTCATGTAGTGGGCGAGTTGTTAACCGGAACACTAATTATTGGTATTACCGGCTTGATTAACCTTATTGTTGGACAATACCTGATCAATGTTGGCAAAGATGAGCATTCGGTTACCTTGCAAGCTGATGGAAAGCATTTATTAACTGATACTTATAGCAGTGGAGCGATTGTGATTGGATTAATCTTAATTCAGTTAACAAATATTATTTGGCTAGATAGCTTACTTTCTTTTATTGTAGGTTTTTACATTGTTTATTCTGGTTATAAACTCACCCGTGGTTCGGTGGGTGGTTTAATGGACGAAAGCGATTTTACATTGGTTGAAGAGGTAGTTGAAGTGTTGCAAAAAAACAGGCATAATCCCTGGATTGATGTACATAATTTACGTACTCAGCAATATGGCCCTGAATTTCATATCGATTGCCACGTAACATTGCCTTACTATTTTGATTTAAATCAGGTTCACCGCGAAATATCGCAGATTGATGAATTGATCAATAAAAATGGCTTTCGTAAAGCAGAACTCTTTATTCATGCAGATCCATGTTTGCCCGAATGCTGTCATTATTGCCACATGAGTGAATGTCCGGTGAGGGCAGAGGCCTTTAAAAAAGAAATTATGTGGACACCTGAAATCGTAATTAAAAATAAAAAGCATTTCGAAAATGAGCTACTTTAATGTCAGGGTTTATGGATTGTTAATTAACCAGAACAATGAGGTTTTGGTGAGTGATGAAGAGGAATACGGTTTTCGTTTCAGTAAGTTTCCGGGTGGTGGATTAGAGCTTGGCGAAGGCTTGATTGATGGATTAAAACGTGAATTTATGGAAGAGTGCAATGCCGAAATCGAAGTATTATCCCATTTTTATACTACAGATTTTTTTGAAAAATCTTCGTTTAATGATAGCCAGGTGATTAGCGTATACTACAGGGTTAAAGAAAAAGCTCCCTTGCAGTTGGCCTTTAAAGATACCATTTACGATTTCGATGGAGACGGTGAGATTCTTCAGGCTTTCAGGTGGGTGAAAATAGATGATTTATGTATTGAAGATATCACCTTTAAAACAGATAAAACTGTAGCTCAGCTTTTAAAAAATCAATATTTAGGTAAATTGTAAATTTTTATGTCTGATATCTCCAAACTCCAAACTCCAAACTCCAAACTTAACATAGCTGAACGCGATAAAAAAGTAATCTGGCATCCTTATACACAAATGAAGAATGCGCTACCGCACATCCCGATTGTGAGGGGTGAGGGCGTTTATGTTTTTGATGAAAATGGGAAAAGATATATCGATGCGGTTTCATCATGGTGGGTGAATATTCATGGTCATTCACATCCTTATATTGCAAAAAAAGTAGCCGAGCAGCTCAATGTGCTGGAGCATGTAATTTTTGCAGGTTTTACGCACGAGCCCGCTGTATTGTTGGCAGAAAGGCTGTTGCCTATCTTACCGGGCAAACAAGATAAAGTTTTTTATACTGATAACGGATCAACAGCGGTAGAAGTGGCTTTAAAAATGTGCCTGCAGTATTGGGATAATAAGGGAACACCCAAAACGAAGATTTTAGCATTTAAAAATGCTTATCATGGCGATACTTTTGGTGCTATGTCAGTAAGTGGGCGGAGTATTTTTACAGATGCTTTTAATAGTTTATTATTCGATGTTGAGTTTATCGATCTGCCTGATGAGGGCAATATCTCACACCTCACCTCTCAAATCTCAAATCTTAAGGATACCGCTTGTTTTATCTTTGAACCACTAATTTTAGGTTCGGGTGGTATGCTGATGTACGAAGCGAAATATCTTGATAAACTGGTTGCTGCCTGTAAAAAAGCAGGAATTTTAATTATTGCTGATGAGGTAATGACGGGGTTTGGCCGGACAGGTACTTACTTCGCCTGCGAGAAATTAGACCATAAACCGGATATTATCTGTTTGAGTAAAGGTTTAACCGGCGGTACTATGCCTTTAGGTATCACTACTTGTACAGATGAAATATTTGAAGCCTTCTTAAGTGATGATAAATTAAAAACATTATACCACGGACATTCTTTTACCGCGAATCCAATTGCTTGTGTAGCTTCTTTAGCGAGTTTAGATATTTTATTGCAGGAAGAAACACTAGCCAATATTAAAAGAGTAGAGGCTAAACACACTTTGTTTTTACAGGAGATTAAAGCGCATCCTAAAGTTAAGGCGGTTAGACAAACTGGTACCATTATCGCTATTGAGTGGGAAACAGGAAATGAAACCTCTTATTTAAGTAATCTTCGTAATTTATTGTATGCGTACTTCTTAGATAAGGGAATTATATTAAGGCCATTGGGCAATATTATCTATATCCTTCCACCGTATGTAATCAGCAACGAAGATCTAAATTATATTTATGCAGCCATAAAATCGGCTTTAGAGGAAGTATAGGTGCTTTTAGGTCGTAGTGCGACACTACGACCAGTATTAGATTTGAAATATATCTCTTCTCATAAAGTTTTAGTTTATTTTTTTATAAAAAAAAACTACCCCAAAGGCATTTTGCTCATGTCCATATAAAGGATGCTCCATCTTTGACCATCGAGATCAACAAAACCACAGCCATACATCCACCCATCTTTGTAACCAGGCTCGCCATAGAGTGTACCGCCTGCAGCTATCACTTTTTCTGCCAGGCTGTCTACTTCTTCCGGACTTTCTGCGTCAAAGGAGAATAAAACTTCGGCACCATCACGTTTATCGGCAATGCCGGTTCCTGCAAAACTCTCGTACAATGCTTCTTCGAAAAGCATGATGGCTAAATTACTTTCTCCTACTAAAAAGCAGGCAGAATCTTCACGGGCGCCATATTGGAGATTAAGCGTAAAACCGAGTTGTGTAAAGAATGCTTTTGACTTGTTGATGTCTTTAACCGGAAGGTTTATCCAGAGTGATTTTATCATAACGTTTTATATTTTGTTGCAAGTAAAGATAGGGAACAGATTGTGGAGTTAACCTTGCTAAAAACGAAAAATTATAGGGGTATTTGAGACAATTATTAGGCCTGTTAAAAATTAAAATCGTATTTCAGTTTAGCGTAGTCGAAGACCATTTCAACGCATTAATAAAAGCAATCCGTTACGCTTAGCGTGACAGCAAGATGCTTTGTAATTGCTGTAAACATTTAAACAGGATCTTAAATCAACATAATTTCTTTAGAAAACTATAATATGAGGGATCGTCATTGCCAACTAGATTGGGAATCTTATGCAATAGGCTTTAAAATTAGCTCAGCACTTATAATGCTTGAGACCAAAGGCATGTACACAATTTTAAGGCAATAATTTATAGTTTATACAATTTCTGAGGATGTTGTTCCGCGTGGCTTAAAATTAAATTCAGAATATAACTATTGGATTGATAAATGGATAAATCGTTCTTGACCAGTGCCAATCCATCTGCGAGGTAATTTTTGTCGGTAAAATAACCCATTCCATAAAATTTCCCGTTTTCTACTACTAAACAACTAAATTCTTCCTCTTTTCTGCCTTCGTCTACCAACGCAAAACTTGGTTGTTGGTTTTGGATATCGTTTAAAGCGGCATTTAATTTTTTGTTGTACACAGTCACGGTTTCTATTCCGCTGCAGGCGCCAAAACACTGGCCATTTTCATGGGCATAACATTTGGTTGCTGTTTTTTGGAGATAACAGAGTTTAGCACAAAGTTGGTATTTATCAATTAACTGGGTTAAAAAGTTATAACCTTCCAATAAACTGTTAAAACTCTGTATGGCATTGTTATTCTTTTTATGTTTATCAACGGCTAAACGCAGGTAACCGTTCTGATCCTCAAAAACGTATAAATCGTATTTATGCTCATAACGTTTCATAGCCCGATTGTTTTCAGGCCAAAGGCGCTTAATTTCATTGGCTTCTAAAATTAACGCCATCAGTTCAGTTCCGCAGATCACGAAGTCGACATGATGTATGGTACGCAAAAAATCTTGCCGCTGCCGGTTCGGAGTGTTTCCCGTAAAATGACTGGTTACACGTTTCTTAAGGTCTTTCGCTTTTCCAACATAAATAATTTTGCCTTTACTGTCTTTAAAATAATAAACGCCAGGCTGATTGGGCAATCTTAAAATAGAGGCTTTATCTAAATGTGGCGGTAAAACCTGCTCTTTCGAAGTTTTTTTTAACATTTCTGGAATAATTCCTTCCAGATCATTATCCAATAACATATTAAAGAGGATGCTGGTGGCATCGGCATCGCCTGCAGCCCTGTGCCGGTTTTGTATCGGTATCTGGAGGGCCGTACACAATTTACCCAGGTTGTACGACGATTTACCGGGAATTAATTTCCTGCTTAATCTTACTGTACATAATTTTCTGCATTGTAAATCGTAGCCCGCGGCGGCCAAATGGTGCTTTAAAAAGGAATAATCGAAATTTACATTATGCGCCACAAAAATCTTATCATTCAGCAACTGATAGATCTGTAGTGCAACATCAGCAAAAGTTGGCGCATCCTTCAACATGGCATTATCAATTCCGGTTAAGGCCGTAATGTAATCCGGGATCGGTTGTATTGGATTGATCAGTGTAGTATAAGATTCAACAATCTGATTGCCATCATGGATATTAATAGCAACTTCGGTAATGCCATTTGCTGAGGCATGACCACCAGTGGTTTCGATATCTACAACTGCGTATAACATTAAAGTAATTTGAAATACAAATCTATACTAAAATAATTAGTATAAAAATAATTTTGATTATTTCTTTAGCATAAAAAAAGCGGCTACATATTTAACGTAACCGCTCCTCTATTTTGTATGAAGATGTTATTTAAGTTTACTGAGTAATTTGCTTAAATTAGGCTTAATACCTACAGAGATTGGTACTGTATTAAAAGTTCTGTTCTGGATTTTGCTAAAACCATACATGTAACTGGCCTCCACAAATAAATTAGCGCCACCAATATTGTATTCAATACCTGCACCACCTTCGGCAATGCCTAAACCATTTGATTTATTATCCTGCGTAACCTGCAAAGTTGATGCATTAACCGCTGCCTGTGGGGTAAGGATAATTCCACCTCCCGCACCAGCAAAACCATAAAATGCCCATTTATTTACAATCTTACGGTAACCTAGTGCCACATTTAATAAATAGGTGGTAGCTCTTCCTTTTTGCAGGGTGTAAGTATATCCTGCATCTGGGGTAATCTGATTAAAGGTGAAAGCATGTAAACTTACTTTTGGGTAAAGAAACAAGCCGCCATCGCCTAAACCCAGGTTTAAACCTAGTGACGTTGAAAATTTTGGCTTAAAATAATCTGAGGTTTCACCCATAGGGAATGCAAGTCCAATTCCACTCATCGAATAGAGTTTGTCGGGCCTTTTTTGTGCTATTACTTTGGTTGATGCCACGGTAATCAGCAATAGAATAGGTGTTAGTAGTTTTAATTTCATATCTGATTTTTTTTATTTTCGATTAAAGCATCTACTTTTTTGAGTAAATCTGCTATATTAAAAGGTTTTTCTAAATAATCATCGGGGTGATATTTTTGCGATGTGATGTAATTTTCATCATATCTTGCCGACGCCATAATAATTGGTATATGCGCTGTTTCAGGATTTAGCCTTAACTCTTTAAATACGGCACGGCCATCCATTCCATTCAACATAATATCTAGAATAATCAGATCGGGTCTAAAATCTTTTATCGTTTTAAAAATATACCGTGGCGAAAGTAGTGGATAAACCTTATAATGTTCAGTTTCTAATACTTCCTGGAAAACTTCTAATACATCTGGATCATCATCCACAATCAGCACTCTTTTCAAAACAGATTAATCAATTAAATAATTAAATAGATTATCCTAATACAAAGTTCTGGACGTAATGTTTTGATTATACGTTAAAATGGATTGAAGATACTGATGATGAGCGATTAAAGGCTATATGATGGCGTCAGGACGGGGCTTTTCTTGTAGGAAATTGTTTTTGATAAAATTCGCAAAGAGTTCTATATAGGTATCTGAAACGGTAAAGGATATTTCAGCTGATAGCAATATTTTATTGTTAAGTACACTTTTGATATGCTGTTTCGCAATTACAACAGAAGGGGTAACCTGAATAAATGCGGGATGCTCTTTTAGCATTTTCAAGGTCTTGGTAAAATTAGATTTCGAACTCAAAAAAGCATTTTTTGTAGTTTTAAACTGAATATCTTCTCCTATTTCTTCAACAGCTATCAACTCATTCAGATCTATTCTTACCAAGTCGCCATTTTCTCCATGTAAAGGGATATAAAAGAAATGATCGTCTAAAATGGAAAAAGGATGCTTTTCTTTTTTCCCAGTTGGGTAAAGGTTGTTTATCGTTTTGGCTAAATGTAAAATAGAGTATGGCTTAAGCAAATAAGCATCCGCCTCTACCTTAAAGGCATCTATGGCATACCTCGGGTGTGCAGTGGTGAATACGAGGTATGTTGTTTTTTGTCTTAACAAGGTTGCCAGTTCGATTCCGGATAGTGAGGGCATTTCAATATCCATAAAAATAATGTCGACAGGGTTAGATACCGATATTTCGGTCAGGGCTTGGAGCGGTTCAGTGAAAACTTGGACAAGCTTTAAATCAGGGAGCTTATTCATATATGCCACTAAACTCTCTAGGGAATGAGCATCGTCATCAATAGCAATACAACTTATTGACATTTTTTATAGGTTAAGTTGATGCAAATTACAATTTCAACCATTAAAACGAAAAAAAAACACATTTGCAATGTATTTTTATGTATTCGGCAAGGAAAAATAGCTTTTTTTTGAGATTATATATAATTTAAAATTTTTAGTTAAAAATATTAAAAAAAATCCTTATTTGATTTTATAACCGCATTACTTTAAAATATTGGTTTAAATCGGCAAAGTGGTTGAATTAAGCATTTGCAACAGGCTAGGCTGTACACTTTCAAGAAAAGCACAAAAATCAAAAGTAAAGTTTTTTTTAAAAAAAAAGGTGATGCAATCACTTGTATGATAATATATTATATTTTGAAACGTAGTGATTAATGGATATATTTAATAACCAGAATAATTACCTAAAACAATATCCCATGAAAAATAGAATCCAAACCATCAACAGATTAAACGTATCTATTACAAAAAAAGTTATTGAACTACAGGAGCAAGGTTACGACTGTGATTTTCTTTTGCTGGCTAATGGTAGCTTACAATGTATGCAAACTAACTTCAATTATCCGTTAGGCACTGTGGCTATTAAACAGAGAGAACATGGCTACGATTTCTTCAGCCGTTCTTACAAAAATGTACATACTATAGAGACAGGTAATGGTGAAAGAGGTGTATTACTTACGGAACAGCTATTTTAATTTGTTGTTTGCTGGCCTTCTAATTTACTCTTAACCTAAAATTTAAATTTACTATACCTGATAGGAACTATTATAGGCTACGAGCATAAAACAAAGAATGATCATGCTGCCGAAGGCCTGTTTTAATGCCATCTAATTCGTTTCAATATTTCTTCATGTCAGGTGTAAGCTGAGCCCAACGTAATAAAATTTAGGAAATTTTTTCTTGATACATCCTCATTGAATCAAAGTGTTTGTTCTTCGTTTTTAACTATTGGCCCAGCGCCCGAAGGCAAGCCCTGAGGCATTCTTTTAAAATAAATTTGCTGCACATGTAGTAAAAAACTTTTTCTTCTTCTTTTTGTTTAAGTTTTATTGAATATATTTAAACAAAATAATGACTTACTCTATTGCAGATCTTGAACAGCTTTCGGGCATCCATTCTCACACCATCAGGATCTGGGAGCAACGCTATAATGCTTTGAGTCCGTTGCGATCTCAAGGCAATACGCGTTTATATGATGATCAGCAGCTTAGAAAGTTATTAAACATTGTAAGCTTAAATAAAAGTGGCTTAAAAATTTCTAAAATCTGCAGTCTCTCAGATGGAGAGATTGATAAACTTCTTGACCAACAATTTTCTCATCCTGCTGTTGATAAGCAAGATGATTATTATGTTTCTCAACTTATAAAGTATGGTCTGGCCTTTGACGAGTTCTCTTTTAATCATTTAATTGATCAAGTCATCGGTCAATTAGGGCTTTCCGACTGTTACCGGAAAATAATATATCCTCTGTTATTACGCTTAGGCCTAATGTGGCAAAAAGACGATATTTGTCCTGCGCACGAGCATTTTTTATCAAATATTATCCGTCAAAAAATATTTACTCATATTGATAATCTTCCTTTAACGAAGCATTCAGGCCAGAGTTGGCTGCTTTTTTTACCGGAAGACGAAGATCATGATATTGGGCTGCTTTTTGCCAGTTATATGCTGCGAATGCAGCAGCATCATGTTATTTTTTTAGGTAGCAAAGTCCCGCTTGATTCGATTAGCCGAGTATTTTCAACCTTAAATGTTAGCCATGTTCTTCTTTTTATGGTAAAATCCAGATTAGCGTCTGCAGCACAACAATATATAGAACAATTGTCTGATTTATGCTCAACCACTAAAATCCATCTTGCTGGAAATAGTCAGGTTATCAGTAAACTAAATCATATCGATCACATCAACTGGATTAAAACGCTTGATGAATTTGAAAAAATAATAGAATCCCCTGTTTTACATGAAAGAAATTTTTGATCAACTATCTGCCGATTGTAGCCGGCTTACCACTAAATTATATAGTACCAGCTTTTCGTATGGTATTTATTTTCTTGGTAAAGAGCTACGACAACCCATACACGCTATTTACGGCTTTGTACGTTTAGCAGATGAAATTGTAGATAGTTTTCATCATTATGACAAGAAATTTTTATTAGCAAAATTTAAGGAAGATACTTTCGAAGCCATTAATCTGGGTATTAGTTTAAACCCCATCCTGAATTCATTTCAGGAGGTTGTAAATCAATACCAAATAGACATGGAACTTATTGTTCTTTTTTTAAGAAGTATGGAGATGGATCTTTTTACGCAAAAATATACTCCCGAACTTTACAACGACTATATTTTAGGTTCTGCAGAAGTAGTAGGCTTGATGTGCCTAAAAGTTTTTACCCATGGGAGCGATGTAGGTTACGAACAGTTGAAACCTTATGCCATGAAGTTGGGCTCTGCATTTCAGAAGGTTAATTTTTTAAGGGATGTTAAAGCTGACCATCAGACTCTTAGTCGTAATTATTTTCCCAACGTTAATTTGGCGGTATTTTGCGATAATCAAAAAAGAAAAATCGAAGAAGAAATTGAAACAGAATTTGCTATGGCACTTACCGGTATTAAGCTATTGCCCACTGCTTCCAGAAATGGCGTATATTTGTCCTATATCTATTATAAAAAGCTATTTGCAAAGATAAAGCGCTTAAGTGCTGAAAAAATCATGACTGAACGGATAAGAATTTCCAATACCCACAAAGTCGGTTTGATGTTTGATTCGATTATCCGTAATAAGTTAAACGTAATTTAAATGGAAGAGCAAGTTATTCTGGTTGATCAGGAAGATGTGCCAAGAGGGCAGATGGATAAAATGGAAGCGCATGAAAAAGGTTTGTTGCATCGTGCCTTTTCAGTTTTTATTTTTAATTCGAAATGCGAATTGTTGCTGCAGCAAAGAGCAATGAACAAATACCATTCGAGAGGGTTATGGACAAACACCTGTTGCAGTCATCCGCGGATTGGAGAAAGTAATATCCAGGCGGCTAATAGGAGATTGAGGGAAGAAATGGGCATTGACTGCGAATTAAATTTCTTGTTTAAATTTACTTATAAAGCAATATTTGAAAATGGCTTAACGGAACATGAGATAGACCATGTTTTTTTTGGCATGAGCGATAAATTACCGGTTATCAATCAGGATGAAGTAGCATCCTTTAAATATGTGGATTTAGATACTTTAGCAAATGATATTGCGGCTAATCCAAGTGCCTTTACACCATGGTTAAGAATCTGTTTAGATAAAGTAATAGCACATGCATCAACGGCTAAAACAAAAAACGGGCATACAGCCTAAGCCATATACCCGTATCTAAATTAACGCTCTCGAGGACAAATATAGGACTACTTTAGAAAATTCCAATTAATTTAATAATTCTTTTACTTTAAGATTATAGTTCGTTGTCTCATAAAAGGTTTTACCGTAATTTAAATGCTTAGTATTTAGTGTTTTGTATTTATCATCGGGAAAATTTTAAGCAAAAAAATATTTTTTAGTTAGAGGTATAGTTTTTGGCATTTTTCGCAAAAGTAAGTTTGACGATGTGTTTTGCCAAGTTCTTTTTTCTCTGTTTTGTGTTTAAGCGGGCACTCTTTCTGACTGTATACTTCCCAATGTTTGCTTAAAGTATTTTCCTTTTTCCATTTTAAAAAATCAAAACTATAATTCCTGGTGTCATTAACCAATGCTTTTAATTTTGCAGGAGGTATATTTTCAATTTTGGTCAGGGGGTGTATGCGGTTACGGTATAAAACCTCATTTTTAATAATGTTACCCACTCCACTAAAAATTTGCTGATCGAGCAATATGTCGCAAACCAGGGTCTGGTCCTTTTTTTTCAATGTTTTAATGGCTACGCTGCTGCTCCATTCATCAGCCATAACATCGTTTTCCCAATTGTAATGTTTTTTAACATTTCCTTCCAAAAGGTCAACCTTACAGGTATAGAAATTTAATTCATCTTTTTTAAAGATGAGTCCTAGCTTCAATGGCGTTTTTTTACGCCCGTTAATTAAATAACTGCCAAATAGCATAAAATGAATACGGATAGTGAAATCGTTAAAACAGATCAGGAAATGTTTACCCCAGCTTTTAAAATCCTGTATCTTTTGATGGAGTAATCTATCTTTGTCGAAATTTTTTGCATTGCCTGCTACTTCCAGTACTTCCGGTTTACCCAGATGAAGCGCTTTGATTAAATCTTTTAATATTACGATTGATGGACCTTCGGGCATATTATTCTTCCTCTAGTTTCTGGAATTTATATTTATCTTTAATGTTGCTGTTAAAATATCTCCCTTTTGATCCGGATGCCTTTAACATCTTGTAAATCTTTCCAGGAACATTCTTGTACAGATAAACCATGCCTGTTACAAAAATGATTTTCAATGTTTCTGTAGTTTCATCATAACTAAAGTATTTGATTACTGATGATGGCATAATATCAGGTTATACCTTAAAGAACATTGCCCGTTACAAATGGTTTCAATCCTTATTTAATGTTGATTCTTCTTTCTGAACTTTGATTTTTTCCTTCTTCAAATCAATACGGATAATGTTATATAAGCTCATATAAACGTTCGCTACCCATACTATCGAAAAAAAAGAAATAATATAGCCACGCCAATCCGGATAAATTAAAGTGAATTTGGTGATAAAGAGCAGTATTAAGGTTACATAGTGACTAAAGCAGTATTCGCATGTAAATACATAAAAAAACTTCCTTTTTATCAGTTGATTGCAGCTTTTTGAACGATTTACGCAGAATTCACGGGCTTCTCTGAAAATTTCTTCTTTGGTAACTGTCCACGCGACGCAAGCTACAGGCAAAGCCATAATAAAGAGATAATATAGGTGTGTTTCCATAGTAATCAAATTGGATTATCAATACAACCTTAAACACTTGAAAATGTTTAATTAAGCCATAAACATTTTAATTACATTTATGTTAATTAAAACACAGTTAATTATTTATTTTATGGAAAGATCAGAAATCATATCTCTACTTGAGGTAATCAATCAACAGGTTAGTTCTTCGGTTTTGGGCGGGATGGAAGAAGCGTATGAAGAATTAGAAAGTATGGGCCTGATTAAAATTAATCGTGATTCAGTACAATGGTCGTCCGCTATAACTCCTGCTGGCATTGCTTATCTGGGGCACGATTGATTCGGTTAATAGTTAGCCAGTCTTAGTGTAGTCGAAAACCCTTTAAATAAATTCATTTCTTGACCGTATAAGAAATATAAGGTCATGTAAGGTTACGTGTTCTTGTATAGTTAAGATGATTTGGAATTTGTTTAATCTTATATTTAATATCAAGATTATTTTAACTTGACTACTGTTGGTGCTCGATAACCCTGATGGCAATATAAATCCCTTTTGGATGATTGTTAAATTTAATGATTTTAATCACAAAAGGATTGTAATGTACAGCAGGACTTAACCCTCGTTAATGGTTACTGGCATTGCACTTCAAAAAAATAACTTTCTATTTAACAATTGATCAGCAGATCTCCAACCAGGATCTTTACGACTAAACTTTGACCAATTTATTGTTGGAATTCTGCTAAATTTGCAGCAAGTTTAGAATTGTGCCTCAATGGCTATTCTATCTGCAGATATGAACGATTTACAACTTAGAACGGTAAATGTAACCAGATATGTTACGCCTCTGCGCGAAGGTGGCTCAATGCCCGCCATTGCAGAGGCTGATGATAACTTTTTATATGTATTGAAATTTAGAGGGGCGGGACAAGGGCCCCGGGCTTTAATTGCAGAACTAATTGGTGGTGAAATTGCCCGTTATTTAGGTTTGCGCGTACCTGAGTTGGTTTTTGCTAATTTGGATGAAGCTTTTGGGAGAACAGAGCCCGATGAAGAAATTCAAGATTTGCTAAAAGCCAGTGTAGGTTTAAATTTAGCATTACACTATTTATCTGGCGCAATAACATTCGATCCAACAGTAACTACGGTAGATGCTAAACTCGCCTCAAAAATTGTATGGCTTGATTGTTTTTTAACCAATATGGACCGTACCTGCAGAAATACCAATATGTTACTGTGGCATAAAGAACTTTGGTTAATAGACCATGGCGCTGCATTATATTTTCATCATTCCTGGCAAAATTGGGAGGAGCAGGCTATTAAACCTTTCTTTTTGGTAAAAGACCATGTATTGTTGCCATGGGCTACTGACCTGGAAAGTGTAAATGAAGAATTTAGTAAACTACTCAATCCTGAAAAGATAGCAGCGGTAATTAATTTGATTCCTGATAACTGGTTGGAAGACGAAACGAATTTTGAAAGTAAAGTTGCCCATCGCGAAGCCTATAAACATTTCCTTATCACCAGGTTAGCTCATTCAACCATATTTTTAAAAGAAGCACAGCATGCTAGAGAAATTCTTATTTGAGTACGCTGTGATTCGTGTGATGCCAAGGGTAGAACGGGAAGAATTTATTAATGTGGGCATTATTTTGTTTTGCGCCAGGCAAAAGTTTTTAAAAAGTGTGTTTGCGCTGGATGAACAAAAAATAAGGGCCTTTTCTACTGAAATAGATTTAGATGAATTAAAAGAAAACCTATGCGCTTTTGAAAGAATAAGTACAGCGGCAAAAGGATCAGGCCCCATTGGTCAATACGATCAGGCGTCTCGTTTTAGGTGGCTTACGGCAACCAGAAGTACTGTGGTGCAATGTTCAAAAGTGCACCCAGGTTTTTGTGATGATGCCGAAGAAACTTTATTGAGGTTGCACCGGGAGCTGGTTTTATAGTGCTAAGCGTTTGAATTACTTTCAAGAACAAAAATATATTCAGTTCCTGAACAATCTAACAATTAATCAGTTTACAATTGGTTGTCATAGTTATCAAGCAATCAATTTAACAATCAAGCAATTCGACAATTAACTAATTTCCACAATTAACCACCTAGCCTTGCCGAAAGAATATTTCAAAAAACTTCAGGATCTACTCGATACCGAACGCAACGAAGATTTACAATCGTACTTAAAACTTACTGAAAATACTTCGGCTGCCGACAGGAGAGCCTTGGGTTTAACCTGGTACCCAATTGCAATCAGGAATACTGAAATAGGCCGTGGCGATTATTTAACGGTAGAGCTAGAAAGAACTTCTCATCAAGATTTTTCTCATCAATTCCGTTTTGGTGCTGCTGTAGTATTATTTTCCAATCACGATGCCAAAGAAGACCGGATAGAGGGGATTATAAATCATCAAAGTGGCAGCAGGATGAAAATCAGCTTCCGTGTGGATGAATTACCAGACTGGACCAGAGATGGTAAACTCGGCGTGGACTTACTTTTTGATAATAATAGTTACGACGAAATGCAAAATGCTCTTAAACAGGCTACGCACTTAGCCGAAAATGAGTCAGAAAGTAAACTTATCCGTATTTTAACAGCAGGAGAAAAACCTTCATTTCAAAGAGAAGAGAAATTTATCATTCCCAATACATTAAACGACTCGCAGCAATTAGCCGTGAATAAAATTATTGCAGCCGATCATCTGGCTGTGGTTCATGGTCCGCCAGGCACCGGAAAAACAACAACACTTGTACATGCTATAAAATCGTTGATTAAACACAGCGATCAAAAGATTCTGGTGGTAGCACCAAGTAATACTGCTGTTGATCTACTCACTGAGAAGTTAGCTGCTGAAGGGCTAAAAGTAATCCGTGTGGGTAATCCGGCAAGGGTTTCGGAAAGATTGCTTGCGGCTACACTCGATCATCAAATGGCCGTTCATCCGGAGATGAAGACCATTAAAGCTTTAAAAAAACAGGCCAGTGAGTATAAAAATATGGCTCACAAATATAAGCGTAGTTTTGGCAAAGCAGAACGTGAACAACGCAAGGCCTTGTTTGATGAGGCCCACAAAATTGGAAAAGAAGTGGAAAAAACGGAGCAGTATATTATGGATAATCTATTTACCAAAGCACAGATTATTACTGCCACCTTAGTAGGCGCTAACCACTATACCGTTCGGAATTTAAAATATAATACCATTGTAATTGATGAAGCAGGCCAGGCTTTAGAACCAGCCTGCTGGATACCGATTTTAAAGGCACAGAAAGTAATATTGGCCGGTGATCATTTTCAGCTTTCGCCAACTATAAAATCGAACGAGGCGGCTATAAATGGCTTAAGCAATACTTTATTAGAAAAAGCAGTAGGTCTTCATCCTGAGTCTGTTGTATTATTAAATGAACAATATAGAATGAACGCAGCTATTATGGGTTATTCATCCCAGGTATTTTATAAAAATGCGTTAAAAGCTCATCAGTCTGTTGCAGATCATTTATTATTTACTGGCGATGAACCGATTCAATTTATTGATACGGCAGGTTGCAGTTACGACGAAAAATTAGACGGGACCAGCACGACCAATCCTGATGAGGCTGTATTTTTGGTTAAACATCTTACACAACTGGTTGCTGGTTTGGCAAATCAAACCTCAACAGAATGCTTTCCTTCTATTGCTATTGTTTCGCCATATAAACAACAGGTTCAGATTTTAAATGCCTTGGTTCAGGAAAATGAAATTTTAACTCCATATCTAAATAAAATTGCGGTAAATACCATAGATAGTTTTCAGGGACAGGAACGCGATATGGTTTATATCAGCCTGACCAGAAGTAATGGCGATGGAAGTATAGGGTTTTTATCAGATACGAGGAGAATGAATGTGGCCATGACGAGGGCCAGGAAAAAGCTTGTTGTGATTGGCGATAGCGCTACGTTATCGAAATCTAATTTTTACGCTGAGTTTATACGTTATACAGAACAATTGAATGCCTATCACAGTGCCTGGGAATTTATAGACCTGTAGGCTAAACCTTTTCCAGTTTCTTTTCTTCGTCCAGTTTCCCCGATATACTTGCCCCTGCAATTAATAGTTCGTGCGTAATGGTTTTGGTGTATTCTGTAATTTCGGATTTAAAATCTTTTACTGATGAACCTGAGCGGATTTCTTCCAGTCTTTTTTCCCATTGTCCGGTAAGTTCAGCCTGCGCGATCTGTTTATCCTTCACTACTTCGTAAACAGCTAAACCTTTATTGGTAGGTACGAGATTTCGCTTTTCCCTTGTAATGTATTCTCTGGTAATTAAAGTTTCGATAATGGAAGCACGTGTTGCCGGGGTACCTAAACCACTATCTTTCATGGCATAACGTAATTCTTCATCTTCAATCTCCTTGCCACAGGTTTCGAGCGCTTTTAATAAGGAAGCTTCGTTATACATTGGCTTAGGTTTAGTTTGTTTTTCTAAAAGAGATTTTTCCGTGATAGGCAATTGTTCGCCAACAGCAACTTTTGGTAATGCTGCATTGTCTTCATCCTTTTTTTCATCTTCAGGGTCGTTAAAAACAGCACGCCAGCCTGCAGAACGGATTACCGTTCCATTTGCTACAAAAGTAACTCCTGATTGAATGGTTATTTTGGTTAACTCCTTGATACATTCCTGGTGAAATGCCTCAATCATTCGCCCAACAACCATATCATAGACCGCTTGTTTATCCGGACTCAATCCATAAGCCTGTTCGCCAGTCGGTAAAACAGCATGGTGATCGGTTACTTTTTTAGCGTTAACACTTCGTTTATTTAAAGCAATGGTTTGCAGAAACTGTGCTTGTTTTCCAAAATCAGCATGATCTGTAAATTTTGCAATCAGATCCGGAACACCGGCAAAAACATCATCGCCAATATAGCGCGATCCGGTACGGGGATAGGAAACCAATTTACTTTCATACAGGTTCTGCAAGATATTAAGTGTTTGATCGGCAGTATATCCTTTTTTCTTATTGGCTTCCTGCTGCAAACTGCTCAAATCGTGCAATAGCGGAGGTGGTTCTTTTCTTGGTTTAGCTTCAACTGCAGTAATGTTACCGCCTGCTGGGAAACCGGAAGCTACATCCTCTACAAGGGCAAATAACTTTTCTACTTCTTCCTTTTCTTTATAGTTCGAGGTTGATATAGCCTTAAAAACCTGTTCATCTTTAGCAAGTAAAATACTGATCTGGTAATAGGTTTGCGGAACGAAATTTTTTATCTCTAAAAAACGGGCACAGATCATCGCTAGGGTAGGTGTTTGTACCCGTCCTAAAGAAAGAACTGTTCTATTGCCTGCAGAAATACTTAGTGCCTGCGTAGCGTTCATTCCCACCAGCCAATCAGACTCTGAACGACAATGGGCCGAATTAAATAGAGTATCGTAATCTGTTCCGGGTTTTAAATTTCTGAATCCATCTTTTATAGCTTCATCTGTTTGCGAAGAGATCCAAAGGCGTTTGAATGGTTTTTTGCATTTCAGGTAATAATAAATGTACCTGAAAATTAATTCACCCTCACGTCCTGCATCCGTCGCCACAATAATTTCGCTCGCCTCATCAAAAAGTTTTTTTATCGTATCTAATTGTTTGCGCACTGCCGGATCTTCTACAAAACCATCTTTCGTTTTAATTTTTCTGACAGCAAGTTTAAACTTTTGTGGAAGCATTGGTAAATGTTGCTTCCTCCAGCCGATAAAACCATAATCTTGAGGGGGAGCTAATTGTAATAAATGCCCAAATGCCCAGGTAAAAGAATATCCTTTACCTTCAATGTATCCATCTTTTCTGGTGGTTGCTCCAAAAACTTTAGCAAGTTCACGACCAACAGAAGGCTTTTCTGCAATTACAATCTTCATGAATGGGCTTATCTTTTCAAGCGCAAAGATGATTAAAATATTGGCAACAGCTTAAAAAAATTACTCACAATGCCTTTTAATACTCATTCTAGTAAACAATTATCAGATAACTTTGTCCATTATTTGAATCGGAAACTTTATATCGGATTGATTAACAATTTGGTAATATCTCCATCTAACTTCTACAATTATTTTAATGAATGGATAAAATTTACGAACTGAAAGGAAATAAAATTAAAGTTGGACTCGAGCATCAATTGATTCGTGTGTACAGCAATGCCCAGCTTTGGGCTTATCTGGCGGGAAAAGCAGATGCAAGACTTGAACGGTTCGAGCTTTTGGTAAACACAATTAAGGCGGACTATGAACAGCATTTTGGTAAAAAACTTGTTATTTCTAACGCTTCGCTGATTGTAGAAATACTGGTACATGTATACTGCGATTATCTGGGTTTATGTTTTAACCGTATTGTCCAAATAAGATGGATTCAGAATATCGTTAAAAAACTGCTTAAGCGTGCAGAGGTTGTAGATTGCGGTGAAAAAGATGTAGATAGCAACCGCTGGGTTTGGGACTTGCTTGCTGGTAGCAAATCACTTTTCATTAACATCCTGCCAAAAAAACTAAACGCCAAAAATATTAAGCATTATTAATCCATTTGTGATGCAAAAAACTGCTCCTGGTTTAAAGCTATGCTGGCCGCGAGGGTTTCGTTTAAAAAGGAAGAATAATATAACTGATCTGAATTATTGATGAATAGTACCGTTCGATCGGAGATGGTGTTAATTACATGATCTGCCAGTTTAGTGGGAACAGCAGGACAACCCTGGCTTCTACCCAACCTCCCCAATTCATCTATACTTTTCTGGCTTACATAACTTGCACCATGAACCACAATTGATCTTTCTCTGGCATTGCTGTTAAAACCTTGATCCATGCCATCTAATTTAAGCGAACGACCATGTTTACCATGATAAATTTCGCCGGTTAAATAGAAGCCCAAGCTGCTCTGATTTGAGTTGATGTTATTCGAGAAAGATGAAGGTTTATCGCCACCACTGTTTTGTCCATGGGCTACCCAAGTGTTTAAGATTAGCTTTTTACAGGCTAAATCGATAATATACAGACGTTTTTTAGTGCTTTCCTGATCGAAATCTGCAATTGTTAAAATAGATTTAGCATGTAATAAACCCGAATATTTCATGTTATAAAACCCGGTTAATGCCTTTTCGAAAACCTGCTCATTTAATCCTGCAGAATCTAAATGAATTTTGTGGTATATATTTAAGATGTATTGATTGTACAGGCTGTCTGCTGCTATATTTTTAATCGTGTCTTGTTGTATTTGGGGCCGATCTATCGTTTTCCAACTTGTTCCGACAATGCCTATACCCATTAAAAAAATCGTAGCAACGTTCAGGATGTATTTCTTCATTCAGTTTGGCTTTGATATTGAGTTATTTATACGGTAGTTTCACTTAAATGTTGCCTGTCTCTATTTTGTAGTGCTAAAAATACAGTTTGTTTTACACTCTCATGACTTAAATAGTAATTATATAGCTGTTAAGAATATGAATTTCTCTTAAATCAGAAAATTACACTAACAAAGCCATTTATTTTAGTGTTATATCTTAAATTCCGGACTATGAAAATTTTATTAACTGGTGCAAATGGCTATATCGGTACGAGGTTGCTTCCACTTCTATTGGAAGAAAAGTATGAAATTATTTGTATGGTTAGGGATAAGCGTCGATTCATTTCCGAATCTGAATTAAGCGATCAGGTAAAGATTATTACGGGTGATTTGCTTGAAGCCGAAACCTTGAATGAGATTCCTGAAAATATAGATGCAGCTTATTATCTGGTACATTCTATGTCATCCAGCCAGACTGGATTTTCAGATATGGAAAAGGCCTCATCCGAAAATTTTTCAGAAGCGATTAAAAAAACAAACTGTAAGCAGATTATCTATTTAACGGGTATAGCCAACGATGAACACTTATCCAAACATTTAGGATCGAGGTTAGCAGTGGAAGAAGAACTTAAATCATCCGGAAAAGCCTGCACCATATTAAGAGCAGCCATTATTATTGGCTCTGGAAGCGCCTCATTCGAAATTATACGTGATTTAACCGAGAAAATCCCTTTCATGATTACCCCAAAATGGGTGGAAACACGCTGTCAGCCAATTGGCATACGCGATGTTTTAGCGTATCTCATCGGTGTACTGCATAATGATGAAGCTTATGATCAAACTTTTGATATCGGTGGACCTGATATATTAACCTATAGAGAAATGCTTCTAGGTTACGCAAGAGAACGGGGGTTGAAGAGGTGGATTGTTACCGTACCCGTACTCACGCCACGGTTGTCTTCTTTATGGCTAAACATGATTACGCCTGTACCTTATTCGCTCGCAAGGAGTTTAGTGGATAGCATGAAAAACGAAGTAATCTGTAAGGATAATAGCATTCAGAAAGTGGTTCCTCGGGATTGTTTAAGTTATGCGGAATCATTACATCTTGCCTTTGAAAAGATTGATCAGAATTCTATTGTTTCAAGCTGGAAAGATGCTTTAAATCGGGGTTACCTCGATTCGAATTTTATGGACCAGATTAAGGTACCGCAAAACGGCACCTTGCAATATAAAGTTAAAATGCCTTTTGAACGTAAAGCGGAAGAAGTTTTTGATAATATCTGGAGTATTGGGGGCAGTAGAGGTTGGTATTTTATGGATTGGCTTTGGCATTTGCGTGGCTTTTTAGATAAAATGTTTGGTGGGGTAGGTACCAGAAGAGGCAGGACCAGCAATACCGATTTACAGGCAGGAGATGTGCTCGATTTCTGGCGTGTGCTTCTTGCCGATAAAAAGAGTAAAAGATTGTTATTATATGCCGAAATGAAAGTGCCCGGTGAGGCATGGCTCGAATTGAAGTTGGTAGACTTTCATGGAAAAGCTTTTTTATCGCAAATAGCTACTTTCAGACCAAAGGGTTTATGGGGTAGGGTGTATTGGTATGCCATGTGGCCATTCCATATTATTTTATTTAAGGGGATGGCACGGCAGATTACCACTTACAGGCTAGATAATTAAATATATTTGACTATTTTTGTCGCAAAAGTAATGAAATGCCAAACGACGACAATGATTATTCCTTCTGGACTAAGTACAAGAAATTTGCTTCTACAGAAATTTTGATGTACCTGATCATGATTATCGGTATTGGCCTTGGAATTATTTTTTTAAGCTAAGGGCTAATTTTATATAATCTGCTGAATTTACGTCGTTTATAAATTTCGAAAATGCTGAATACTGTTCTGCTGGGAATGTTCCATCATTTAAAACAAATTTTCGGTGATAGGTTAATTTATTTCCTTCTAAACTCGTTTTACAGAAATACTCGCCAAAAACACTTTTAAAAATTTTACTCTGCCCAATAATTAATTCTGAATTTACATTATCGGGAAGGGTATAAATAATGGTATCTTCATCAGTATAACCACGATTAATGTAAACGGGTAGCGTTCTGTTCTTTATTTCAGGAATAGATCGTTTTACGTTAAAAGCATTTAGTTGTAAAAACATTTTATTCCCGTTAACTGGTGCATAATTTCTGATATTGACTGTTATATCTTCCACTAGTTTAGGGTTGATATCTTTTTTCTGAGCGAACAAAACCGTTTCAAAATCGATATTATCAATATTGTACATTTCTTTTAATAATTTATGCTGTTCTGTTACCGGTTTACCAATCAGTGGTTCCTGGTTTTCATATTGTGAGCCACTATAAACCGTATTCATCTTACCAGATATACTTCCGTCGGGTTGAATCATTAATTTGGCCTTACGTATCTGCAAGTTCTCAGCGGTAGTTAATTTCGGTGTATGCAATAATTTTCCGCCATCTGCAGTACAGGCGAGCACCAGCCTATCATCGGTAAAATCGCTTAAAAAACCAAATGGGATTTTTTGGCTGGTACATTCCAGCCAGGTTGTATCACCCTTTAATGGCATGCATAAGATAATATGATTGCCCTGATCCATACTGGCATATGTTGGGTCCATACTTTTCTTTTCGGAACCAGCTGATACTATACAGTAATATGACGCTATATTTGCAGCATTGAGCAGGCTTTGCATATAGTTTACCAGAGCTTTACAATCACCATAACCCAAACGGTCTACTTCACTTGCTGCAATAGGCTGAAAACCGCCAATACCAATTTGCACGCTGATGTACCTTGTTTTGTCTTGTAAATACTGATAGATTTTACGCGCCTTATCCTTGTCCGTTTTTTCATTTTTTACCAGATCTTTTACCCTTTCAATGGTTGCAGGCGGCAGGGATTTACGTTCTGCTAACAAATCGTCAAAAATCCATTTACCCAGCTCTTTCCAGTTGGTATAACTGCCTTTATGGTTATAATAATAAAAGGCTTGCGGAGCAATCTGGATGTTGGTGGCATAAGTTTCGTTTGCCGGGCTATAGGGTTCAGTTCTAACGGCCAGGATATTATTTACCTTCCAAATTGTTTTTTTCTGCTTCTCATCAGTTAATACTTCTGGGGTTCCGCTATAATTCTGGGTTTTTATTCTTACCTGATCTGTTGGCTTACAAATAAAGGTATAAGTACTTTTTTCTACAGAAACATCATCTGCCGGTTTTGGACTCCAATCGGGTATAATCAGATTTTGCTTATTTCTAATTTCATAATTGTAAACCAAGGTGTAAGGATATTGGTTTACTGATGGCAGATAGTGTTTTACACGGCTATCAAGAAATAAGGAGAACCCATCAGCCGCACTCATATCAGTAAAATCGTTTTGAGAAAACTTGTTGGTGAGTTTGCCAACGCTATTGTAAACTTCTCCTTTTATTCCTTTAATTGAAATGTTTTTATCGTAATAGATTACCAAACGCGCTTCGTCCTCTCCATTTTGGTTAAATACCGTAATGGCTTTTTTTACATTGAGCATGACGTTATCGGGCGAGCGCATATCAATGGTTGTTTCTTCATTCCTGATACAGGCATTGGCCCGGTTGCGCAGATTAGCGGGAATTAAATCAACATCATAGTTGTCTTGTGCAAAGCCAACAATAGAAATTAAAAACAAGAAAAATACGGTGAATAAGAATCTCATTTAATTTGCTTTTTTTAATAAAAATTCTGTTTTCTGGTTTTGGATGATTTTGCTATAAAATTCCTTTAAGAAAAGATATTCTTCTGGTTGATAAATAGCATTGTTAAACTGTAAAATCTGATTCATTGAAATGGTGTTTTCATCCAAGCCCGTCTGCAATAGATACTTTCCACCAGCATCCGGCAAAGCAATAGCCATATCTTTTGGTTTTTCCAGCAATTGGTATTTTTCAGGTAAAAGGATATTGATGATGATGCGCTCTTCAGACGCTGCGCCCAAATCAACGGGGTAGGTACGTTCATTTAAATTAAACGGATTTTTTGAAATGGTACTGATGAAAAATGGACTAAAATAAAACTGATCTTTGTTGGTGCCATCATTTATGGTAAACTCTACCTCATATTTTTCTATCAAAGAATTTTCTACACTATCCAGGTTCGAAATTTGATGATCCAGTATCTTAATTCTGGTTAAACGTTCATCAAGCTTCTCAACATATTCATCCGGTGAATTGTAGCGAAGAATGTCTTTACGTTTGCTATATGCCGCGTAACCCATGGTATACGTGGTTAAAGTACCAATAATTTTTCCATCAGAAGTCATTTTTCCGTTCATAATATAATTGGTAGTTGTTTTCTGGCTGGCTTTTAAATCAATCCAGTAAGATGGTTTTTTCAAATTGATTACCCTTCCCTGGTCGTTAATGCATCGTAGGGGTAACAAACCGAATGGTAATAGTGGTTCTGTGGCATCCAATAAATAACTTTTATCGGCAATATTTACTTTGGCAACCAGATAATTAAAATCGCTCATAACCGGATAAAGCTTGTTTACCGTTCCATTATCGCGGGTAGAAAGTATCACGGCCTCCACATCTAAACCAGCTGCAGAAAGTGCTGCAATTAAGCTCAGGTTAATATCTGCCACATTGCCAGATCTGTTTTCTAACGCCTTTTTAATATTGTCTTCTGCGTATTTTCCGTAATAATTATTCCACTTGATCTGTTTTTTGATATAATTATAAATGGCTTTTGCTTTGTCTAAATCAGTTGAATTTCCTTTTGTAATTTCTGGAATGAGGTCTTTAAAAATGTCTTTCCTTTTCATCTGGTCGCCCAGTGTTTTATAGGATGACAACTCATAATCAATATCTTTCCACGTTTTGGTATAGGACGTTTTACTACCATTTAAATTCTGAACATCCGAAAGTTCGAAATAGATGGCCGATTTGAAGTTACTAGGCGCAGTCATGTTATCTTCCTCAATAAACGCCGGAATATTTTTCATTGTGTATTTGATTTTGGAACAATCTATTGCTACGCCTGAAAGTCTTAAACATTCTTTACTCAACTCCGATTTCTGATCGGTCAGTTTCTGAAAACCACGTAAGGAAACATTATAATTGTAAATGCCGGGAATGTAGGCCACGTATTCACTCGAAACTTTTGGGATGTCACCTTGAAATTCCCATGTTTTATAATTGAACAGGTTCGGCGATCTTAAAATATAACTGTACTCAATTACAGATCCTTCCTTCAGATTAGGAAGGGTAAATTTGGTCAGGCTGGTATATTTAGACCTGTTTTCAGTAAAGACAGCTTTTCTATCCATCACCGTTTCCACAAAGTTGTTATCGACATAATTAAAGGTCGATGCTTTTAAATCGCTTATCATTTCTTCATGGTTACTGTCTTTATACGTTGGGATCACGATATTGGCTTCCTTAAAACCCTCTTTATTGTAAATTTTGATTTTTACATGGTGCTCAAAAATCAAAACCAGGCTATGAGTATTGTCATCTAGCTGAATCGAGGCCGTGCCAAATTCTTTTAAAACAATAGCATTCGCATTACTGTCTAATTTTTTTCTGTCGAATTCGTAATCGTCATAGGTGATTGCTCCAAAGTTAAAGTTTTGAGCATGAGTAGTTAGTGATAAAAATAGAAGTAATAACAGGGCTAAGGCTTTGTTCATCTGAGCGTTTATAAATTTTTGCAATTTAATCCTAGCAACCAATATTCTGAAATAATTTGACAATTAAATTTATAAATTAATAAGGTCGTTTTACAGAACTAATGAAACCTTTTTAGCACTTTTGAAAAAAAGAATTTGACATTCCGATTCAAATCTAATGTCGCAAATCTCACACCTTAAGAAATGAAATTAAATTTAAAGCGCCCCTTAGCATTTTTTGATTTAGAAGCTACAGGAGTTAATGTTGGAGCTGACAGAATCGTTGAAATAGCGATTTTAAAAGCCATGCCAGATGGTTCTGAACTTGTTAAGACCTGGCGGGTAAATCCGGAAATGCCAATTCCTTTGCAAACTTCGTTAATACACGGTATTTATGACGAAGACATTGCTAATGAGCCTCCCTTTAAAACTTTAGCAGCAGAAATTGCTGAATTTATTGGAGACAGTGATTTGGCTGGTTACAATTCAAATAAATTTGATATCCCAATGCTTTTAGAAGAATTTTTAAGAGCTGAAGTTGATTTCGATATGAACAACCGTAAATTTGTTGATGTTCAGAATATATTCCACCAAATGGAACAGCGTACCTTAAAAGCAGCATATAAATTCTATTGTCAGGAAGATTTAATCAATGCACATGCTGCAGAAGCAGATGTTATTGCCACTTATAAGGTTTTACTTGGGCAGCTGGAAATGTACAAAGAAACTGAGTTTGAGAATAAACAAGGTGTAAAAAGCATTCCGGTTGTAAATGATGTAGATGCACTACATATCTTCACTAACATTAATAAACCTGTAGATTTTGCTGGTCGTTTGGTTTACAATGATAAGGATGAAATATGTTTTAATTTTGGTAAACACAAAGGTAAAACTACTGCTCAGGTATTTTCGGTAGAGCCCAGCTATTACGCCTGGATGAAAAATGGCGATTTTCCATTATACACAAAGAAGAAATTAGACGAGGAGTGGGCGAAGTTCAATGCGAAGAAAAATGAGAACAAGGCAGCACGACCTCAAAATAAAATGTCTACAAATAAGCCTCAATATCAACAGAAACCTCAGCCGAAGCCAGAAAAACCTGCACAGCCAATTAATACGGATATGTTAGAGCAATTGAAAATGAAGTTTGGTAAGTAAACTGGTTAAACGCTATGCGCATTGCGCTAAGTCCTAAGCTCAAAAATGAAATCTATAAAAATATTAAGCTTTTTATTGTGCACTGCAATTTATGTGAATGCGCAGATTACTTTACCAATAGAACCGGTTTTTCAGAAGGCCTATCAGAAAGAAACCAGAAATGCAAATGGTAAACCCGGTAAGCATTATTGGCAAAATACCTCCAAATATGATTTAAGTGTAGATTTTAATCCTGCCAGCAGATTGTTGAAAGGAAAAGTTCGCGTAACTTATACTAATAACAGTCCGGATACCTTGAGGGAAATCTGGTTTAAACTTTATCCAAATTTATATAAAAAGGGTACGCCAAGAAAATCAAAATTGGCTGCATCTGATCTTGGTGATGGCGTGGCTATAGCAAAAATGGTAGCGAATGGAAAAACAGTTACTGATTTTAAAATTGACGGCACAAATATGACAGTTAATGTACCTGCGATTGTACCAGGCAAAACCATCAGTTTTTCTATTGATTATAGTTATACTTTAAATAAGGGATCGCATGTACGTACAGGTCAGGTGGATGAAGGTTCTTATTTTGTAGCTTACTTTTTTCCGCGTATTGCGGTTTATGACGATGTAGATGGCTGGAATAAATTTCCATATACTGGTGCTGAAGAATTTTATAATGACTTCGATCAGTTTAATGCTTCAATTACGGTACCAGGTGGTTATGGTGTTTGGGCAACGGGCGATTTGAAAAACCCTTCAGAAGTTTTCCAGAAAGATATTGTTTCCAGGATATTAACTGCAGAAAAAAATGACGCTGTAATTGATGTGATTACAGATAAAGATTTAGCCGATAAAAAAGTAACGCAACCTAATACTTATAACACTTATAAATTCGAAGCCAAAAATGTAACTGATTTTGTTTTTGCTTTGAGTGATCATTATTTATGGAAATCGAGCAGTTTGGTGGTTGATCCTAAAACGAAAAGAAGAACCCGCGTAGATGCTGTTTTTAACCCGAAACATAAAGATTATTATGAAGTGATCGATTTTGCCCGTAAAACGGTAGAAGCCATGAGTTATACTTTTCCGAAATGGCCTTTCCCTTATAACCATGAAACGATATTTGATGGTTTGGACCAGATGGAATATCCAATGATGGTAAATGATAATCCGGTAGACAATAGGGTTGATGCCATTACCTTAACTGATCACGAAATCTTCCACACCATGTTTCCATTCTACATGGGAATAAATGAAACCAAATATGGTTGGATGGACGAAGGTTGGGCAACTATCGGTGAGTGGCTGATATCACCGATGATAGATTCTACCATCGTAGATGAGTATGGCGTGCAGCCTACCGCTTCATCTTCTGGTGGGAAAGACGATACACCGATTATGACTTTAACGCCTGATTTGAAAGGCTCAGCCTCTTTTACCAATTCTTATCCTAAACCTGGTTTAGGTTATTTGTACATTAAGGATTATCTGGGAGATGAATTGTTTGCTAAAGCTTTACATACTTATATCCAAAACTGGAATGGCAAACACCCTATGCCCTACGATTTCTTTAACAGTATAAATGAGGGCAGTGGTAAAAATTTGAACTGGTTTTGGAAGGCATGGTTTTTTGAGGATGGCGTGACGGACATGACCATTAAAGCCGTAGATAAAACTTCAGGTGGATATACAGTAAGCATTGAAAATAAAAGCGTTAAGCCATTGCCTATTGATTTAACACTAACCTTTGAAGACGGTACTAAAGAAAAAAATCACAGCACTATTGGCGTATGGGAAAAAGGCGACCGACTGGTAAAAATTGAAGTGAAGACTACTAAAAAATTATCTAAAGTTGTGATGGGGAACCCGCACACGCCGGATAAGGTTAAAAGTGATAATAGCTTTTCGGTGAATTAGAATAGGCTTCAAGGAAGTCAATCTTTCTGGACAATTTGCTAAGTCAAACTTGATTTCGTTAATAAATATGTCTTGATGAATATTATTGCTATGAATCGTCATCTCGACTGGAGCGAAGCGGAATGGAGAGATCTTTAAACTGTACGAGGACCTTCGACTCCGCTTCCTTTGATATATTTCAGTAGAAAGGATTGTGATTGCGAGGAGGAACGACAAAGCAATCTTTCATGCTAGTGATCCTGCTGTAAAGATTGCTTCGTCGGCTGAAAAGCCTTCTCGCAATGACGATACCCCGAGGTTATTCACCTCTTAAAACCATGCAGATTATATAATTTTTTATAAAATAAATTATCCTACAGACTTATTGATGTAGATTTCTTGACTGCGTTTCATTTAGCTCAAAATAACGATAAACGTTATTCAGGTTTCAAAAAATCAATATTTCTTTTCAATCCCGTAAATTTAGTACGCTTAACTGCAGAGCCTTTAAAAACCTTTTTAAAAACATCATCCGTAATTTCCATCAGCTCTTTTGCATTCAAATCCAGCAATCCATTCTCGGGTTTAAATGCTTCCTCATCGTGTGCTTTAGCGAAACGGTTCCATGGGCAAACATCCTGGCAAATATCACATCCAAACATCCAATTGCCCATTTTGTGTTTAAACTCGTTTGGGATTTCATTTTTGAGCTCAATGGTAAGATAGGAAATACACTTGGTTCCATCAACCACCTGTGGCGCAATAATGGCATCAGTAGGGCAGGCATCCAGGCAGCGGGTGCAGCTTCCACAGTAATCGGCCTGATAAGGATGATCGTAATCCAGCTCCAAATCAACAATCAATTCGGCCAGGAAAAAAAAAGAACCATCGGTTTTACTGATCAGATTAGCATTTTTACCAATCCAGCCAATACCCGATTTTTTCGCCCATGCACGGTCTAAAACCGGAGCAGAATCTACAAATGCCCTTCCCGAAACTTCGCCGATATTTTCCTCAATAAAATGGGTTAGTTCCTTTAATTTCTCTTTAATTACCGTATGATAATCTTGTCCGTAAGCATACTTGGAGATTTTCGGTGCGTTGGGGTCTGACTGTTTTTCTTCCGTGTAATAGTTTAACGATAAGGAAATAACGGATTTAGCACCATCAACCAGTAATCGGGGATCGAGACGTTTATCGAAATAATTTTCCATGTACTTCATTTCACCGTGACGGTTCTGATTAAGCCAATTTTCCAATCTGGGTGCTTCCTCTTCCAGAAATTCGGCTTTGGCAATGCCACAGGCAATGAAACCCAAACGCAAGGCTTCATCTTTAATTAGCTGGCTATATTTTGCAGAATTGTTGTACACCGAACTGCAAAGATAAGGCTTAGGATTTAAAACATTTTCATTAATCCCTTGTTCTAAGTACAGAAACTAAATTAATTGATTATGGGTTCGTCCTGATTGCAGTAACACTATAACAGGAGGGCTTTTAGAACACTAGCTATGGAAAATATAGATCCACAACATACGGAATCAGGAGCAGCTCCGAAACCGATTGAAAAAGATTACGAAAATCATAAAGAAGATCCAGGACCGGCAAAACCAGCGGTTACGGAAAAAGATGAAAACGGAGGAGGGCAAGCGCTAAAATGGGTGTTACCGATTGCTGTAATCATTGGCCTGATTATATGGTTTATCATGAGAAAATAATTAGCTTTAGATTAAAAATGAAATGCCGGTCAAATTAATGTGCCGGCATTTTTTTTTAGCACTTATTTTAAAAGCTTAACCTGGTAAAGGTCTTTCCGTCTGTCCTTTAGCACCTTTACCGTTCCGTAATGATGTAGTTCGTCTAATAAATGGAGGTCAACATCTACTACCAGTACCATTTCAGTATTTGGCGTTGCTTCTGCCTTAATCGCATTGGTTGGAAAAGCAAAATCGGAAGGGGTAAAAACTGCTGATTGGGCAAATTGGATATCCATGTTATTTACTTTTGGCAAATTGCCTACACAACCTGCAATGGCTACATAACATTCGTTTTCTATCGCTCTTGCCTGCGCACAATGGCGTACCCGGGTGTAACCGTTTTGTGTATCGGTCAGAAACGGTACAAATAAAATCTGCATGCCCTGTTCAGCATAAATACGGCTCAATTCAGGGAATTCTACGTCATAACAGATCAGAATACCCACTTTACCACAATCGGTATCGAAAACCTGCACTTTATCGCCACCAATCATGCCATAATATTTTTGCTCATTTGGCGTAATATGGATTTTTCTATATTCATCTATTTTACCGGTTCGGTGGCAAAGGTAAGTGGCATTATACAGTTTACCATCTTCAATTAGCGGCATACTGCCTGTAATGATATTCGTATTGTAGCTCAACGAATATTCATGCATTTTTTGCACAATTTCTTCCGTTTTTTCCGCGAGCTTGCGCATGGCCTCAATTTCTGGTAAGTGATTGTATGGTTGGAGCAGCGGTGTATTAAACAGCTCCGGGAACATCACGAAATCTGATTTGTAGCCGCTCAAAGCATCTACAAAAAATTCTACTTGTTCGTAAAAAGCTTCCATATTAGGAAACAAACGCATTTCCCATTGTACCAAACCTAAACGGATGGTCATTGCCGAACGGGCCGAGGCATCAATACCCTGGTAATAAATATTATTCCACTCAATTAAGGTGGCATATTCTTTCGATTCTTTATCGCCCGGGAGATAATTCTTTAATACCTTCCTTACGTGAAAATCATTTGAAATCTGAAAAGTAAGTGTAGGATCGTAAATTTCTTTTGCCTTTACCTTATCTATATACTGTCTCGGGCTTAATTGCTCAGCATATTGATGGTAGCCAGGAATCCTTCCACCTGCGATAATGCTTTTGAGGTTGAGGCTTTCGCATAGTTCTTTCCGGGCTTCATATAATCTTCTACCTAAGCGTAAGCCCCGGTAATCAGGGTGAACGAAAATTTCGATGCCATACAGGGTATCACCATTTGGATCATGTGTTGTAAAAGAGTAATCCCCGGTGATCAATTTATAAGTGTGCCGGTCTCCGTACTCGTCGTATGCTACAATAATAGCCAATGAACAGGCTACAACCTTATCATCAACTGCGATGCAAAGTTGTCCCTCTGGAAAAATATTTATAAGTTTTGCAATACTGGATTTTGGCCAGATGGAACCACCCATACTGTCGTAGGCCTGTAGCATTGATTCTTTAAGATCTGCGTAATCTTCGAGCGTTAGTTTACGTAATTCAATATTCATAATGTTTGATTTGTAGCTATTGAACACAAAAGCTGCGTTAATGTTTTCTTGAAAATGTTAATAGGTTGTGAGGTTGTATTTTTGGGTATTCTTTTCTGGAATAAATTATTAAATTTAAGTAATGACGGAAAATGAAGTACCATATATCATTCGAGGAAGTATTTTTAGAGTTTATAATACGCTTGGACCGGGCTTACTATAATCTGCTTATGAAGCCGCCTTTAAAATATGAAATAGAAAAGGCAGGGTTATTTGTGCAAGGACAGCTTTCATTGCCCATGTACTATGAGGAAATTACCGTTGATGTTGGGTATAAATTAGATCTTTTAGTAGAAAAAAAGGTGGTTGTTGAATTAAAATCAGTGGAGTTATTATGAATGTTCATCATAAACAATTGCTTACTTATTTAAAGTTATCGGGTTAATACTGATGATATTGCTGATAGTATTTTCAGAAAAGCTTATCGATTAGATCTTTAACGACCTTGTGGCACTTTCCCCAAAGATTTAGCAGATCAAGCACGCAGATTTAAAATGATTTTTTTTGATCTGTAGGCGACATGTGCTATCTGTGATGATCTGCGTTTTTTATCATTTGGATCTGAGGAAAACAGTATATAGCATTAAAACAACTTCCCGGTTTGACCAGGATAATTTTTCTTTAAGTGCTTGTAGGCCGCTTCGGTAACCTCTCTGCCACGTGAAGTACGCATAATGTAGCCTTCCTGGATTAAAAAGGGTTCATAAACCTCTTCAATAGTGCCTTCATCTTCTCCAACAGCCGTGGCAATGGTTTTTAAACCTACCGGACCGCCCTTAAATTTGTCGATAATGGTAACCAGAATCCTGTTATCCATCTCATCTAAGCCATGTTCATCCACATTCAGTGCATTTAAGGCATAGCGGGCTATTTCGGTGTCGATATTTCCGTTTCCCTTAATCTGCGCAAAATCTCTTGTTCTCCGTAAAAGCGCGTTGGCAATACGGGGTGTACCGCGGCTACGGCGTGCAATTTCATAGGCACCTTCATCACTTATAGGCGTTTTTAATATATCAGATGATCTTAAAACAATTGTGGTTAATAATTTAGCATCGTAGTAAGCCAAGCGGGCATTAATTCCGAAACGGGCTCTTAAAGGCGCTGTTAACAAACCGGAACGCGTTGTGGCGCCAACCAATGTAAAAGGATTCAGCGATATTTGAACCGAACGGGCATTCGGGCCAGTTTCGAGCATAATATCAATTTTAAAATCTTCCATTGCAGAATACAGGTATTCTTCCACAAGAGGAGATAAACGATGGATCTCATCAATAAAAAGGATATCGCCTTCATCCAGGCCAGTTAATAAACCAGCCAGGTCGCCAGGTTTATCCAATACTGGACCAGAGGTTACTTTTATTCCGGTAGCCATTTCATTGGCAATGATATGAGAAAGTGTGGTTTTACCTAATCCGGGAGGGCCATGCAAAAGAACATGATCTAAAGCCTCACCGCGGAGTTTTGCCGCCTGAACAAAAATTTTCAGGTTTTCCATCACTTTTTCCTGTCCCGTAAAATCTTCAAAAGCCTGTGGCCTTAAAACCCTTTCAATATCACGATCAGTAGGGGTTAAGTTGTTTGCTTCAGGATCCAGGTGCTCATTCATACAGCAAATATAAAATTAAATGCTAAAAAAATTAGGATTTTTTAAATTTATCCGAAACCACCAGTTCTTTTGATCCTGCAGTGTATTTATAAAAGCCTTCGCCGCTTTTAGCACCTTTTTTACCTGCAGCAACCATATTTACCAGTAAAGGGCATGGAGCATATTTGGGATTACCAAAACCATCGTTCAATACTCTTAATATCGCCAGACAAACATCCAGGCCAATAAAATCGGCTAATTGCAAAGGCCCCATAGGGTGTGCCATTCCAAGCTTCATCACGGTATCGATTTCATGCACACCAGCAACGCCTTCGTATAAAGTATAAATGGCTTCATTAATCATGGGCATTAAAATACGGTTAGCCACAAAACCTGGATAATCATTAACCTCAACAGGAACTTTCTCCAAACTTTGAGATAACTTCATAATGGTACTAGCTGTTTCATCGCTGGTGGCGTAACCTCTAATTACTTCTACCAACTTCATTACCGGAACCGGGTTCATAAAATGCATTCCGATTACCTGATCACATCTACCGGTTACGGCAGCAATCTGTGTAATGGAAATAGAAGAAGTATTGGAAGCGAGAATAGCATGTGCAGGCGCATAATCATCCAAATCCTTAAAAATCTTCAATTTTAAGTCTACATTTTCGGTAGCAGCTTCTACAATTAAATCGGAATTTTTTACACCATCCTTTATTGAAGTATAGGTGGAGATATTATGGAGAGTTGCAGCTTTCTGATCTTCGGTTAAAGTTCCTTTAGCAATCTGTCTATCTAAATTTTTGGTAATGGTTTGTACGGCCTTATCCAATGCAGGTTGATTGATATCAATCAGGTTGACTTTATAATTGAATTGTGCAAAGGTATGGGCGATGCCATTTCCCATGGTACCCGACCCTATAACTGCGATTTGTTTCATCCTTTAGGAGATTAGAAAAAGAGAATTTACGAGTAAACGATTAGTTAAAATAAAGATCTTGCTGTAAAGCTAATCTCTTTTCATTTTTATAAACGACCTTATGGTGCTAATCTGGTTTTAGTCCAGATGCCTTTTATCAGTTCGAAGTTTATCCTGTCGTGCAACCGGCTTCTTCTTCCTTGCCAAAACTCTATTCTTGTCGGTTTTACAATATAACCACCCCAATGCGCTGGTTTAGCAACACCTTTGTCGGTACTTCTAGCTTTAAGTTCTTCAACTTTTTCTTCCAGAAATGTCCTGTCCGGAATAACCTGGCTTTGTGGTGAAACTACAGCTCCAATCTGGCTGGCAATCGGTCTGGTGTTGAAATAGGCTTCCGAAGTTTCTTTGTCCAATTTTTCTACTGTCCCCTCAATTCTCACCTGTCTTTCCAATTCAGGCCAGAAAAACACCAAAGCTGCGTAAGGATTGCGCTTGAGTTCTTTCCCTTTCGCACTTAGGTAATTGGTGAAAAACCTGAAGCCGTTTCCATCAACCCCTTTTAATAGTACAATACGGGCATCTGGTCGACCAGCTTTATCGGCTGTAGCCAAAGTCATTACATTTGGTTCGTATATTTGGGCATCAACCGCATGTTGAAACCATTTTTGAAACTGAACAATCGGATCTTGATCAACGTCAGATTCATCCAGCGAAGCGCTTTTGTAATCTTGGCGCAGGTTTTGTAGAAATTCATTTGTAACTTGCATACAACAAAAATAGGCATCTTTTACGGTGTAACAAATGATTATCATCATGCTGAACAATATAAAACCAAAAACTGGCCGCTTACTCATTTCGGAACCTTTTATGGCCGATCCTAATTTTAAAAGATCTGTTGTATTATTAACCGAACATGGTGATGATGGCACCGTGGGCTATATACTCAATCAGGTAGGGAACCTGATCCTGAATGACGTAATACAGGATTTATGGAATTCAAAAAACTACATTTATTTCGGCGGGCCTGTTGCTGCGGATACCTTACATTTTATTCATAGATGTTATGATAAATTACAAAGTGGTGAAGATATCGGAAATGGTTTATACTGGGGTGGAAATTTCGAAACACTTAAAATTCTCTTAAATACCAATGTTATAAGCCAGGACGAAGTGAAATTTTTTATGGGCTATTCAGGCTGGGATTATGGGCAGCTTGACCGGGAAATAGATCAAAATGCATGGATGGTAAGTGATATTTTTAATCCGGACCTTATTTTTAGTAATGATGACGAAAAACTTTGGCGAGATGTAATTGTGAACCTGGGTCCAAAGTATGCGCATATCAGCAATTTTCCGGTAGATCCGAGTCTTAACTAGTTTGGAGTTGGGTGTTTGGCACTTTGAGTTAATACTATTCCTCCAAACTCCCAACTTGTAACTCCAAACTAAATACTATCTGCGCTTTCTTCTACTTTCCTTCTCAATTCATCCTTATAAGCCTGCATTTTAACTATTAACGATTCATCAGCTGTTGATAAAATTTGTGTGGCCAATAAACCTGCATTTTTAGCCGCATTTAAAGCTACTGTGGCTACCGGAATACCATTCGGCATTTGTAAAATTGATAAAATACTATCCCAACCATCAATAGAGTTTGATGATTTAACCGGAACACCAATTACTGGTAAAGTAGTAATGGAAGCCACCATCCCAGGTAGGTGAGCAGCACCGCCGGCACCTGCAATAATCACCTTTAAACCACGGCCTTGTGCTTCTTTCGCATAATTAAACATGCGTTCTGGGGTTCTGTGCGCAGAAACAACCGTAATTTCGTAGTTTATTCCAAATTCTTTTAATACATCAGCAGCATCTTGCATTACAGGTAAATCTGATTTGCTACCCATGATAATTCCTACTAATGCCGAATCTGAATTTCCTTGACTCATATCTATTTCTTTTTTAACTTCTTTTAAAATTTTGTATTTCCACCTCGTTATTCGTTTCCTTTCTGGGGCCAAGAGGGCTTATGCGATTACTTTCAATGTTTTTTGTACAAACCTTGCTTTTTCAATTGCTTTTTCCCTATCAATATCTACAATGGTTACATGGCCCATCTTGCGGAAAGGTTTAGTGTATTTTTTGCCATATAGGTGAACATAGACGCCATCGATAGCCAATATTTTTTCCAGATTTTCATATCTGGCTACACCTTCAAAACCTTTTTCGCCAAGTAAATTAATCATAATGGCATTGGTAATGCTGCTGGTGTCGCCTAATGGTAAGTTATAAATTGAGCGTAAATGCTGTTCAAATTGAGAGACATAATTGCCCTCAATAGTCTGGTGACCGCTATTGTGCGGACGAGGAGCAACCTCGTTAACCAATAATTCGCCATCTTTGCAAACAAACATCTCAACTGCTAAAATCCCGGTGATGTTCATTGCTGAGGCAATATTTTTGGCAATATTTTCTGCCTTTTGTTGCAAACTCTCGGCAAAAGTTGAAGGGGAAATTAAAAATTCTACCAGGTTGGCTTCCGGATTAAATTCCATTTCTACCATTGGGAAAGTTTTCATATCGCCATTGGCATTTCGGGCTACAATTACCGCAACTTCTTTATCAAAATCGACCAGTTTTTCAATAATACACGGGGCATCAAAAGCATTGTCAAGATCTGCCGCGCTATTGATTTTCATCACGCCTTTACCATCATAACCATCTTTCCTCAATTTTAAAATATATGGAAAATGGAAAGGACTGTTCTCCATATCTTCCTTTGTATTTACAATTTGGAAAGGAGAGGTAGGAATATCATTTTCTTTAAAAAACTGTTTTTGTACGCCTTTGTCCTGAATTAAACGGATCACCCTCGATTGAGGAAAAACCTTTTTACCATCTTTTTCGAGCTGCTCAAGCGCATCAATATTTACTTTTTCAATTTCAATGGTGATGATATCAGCTTTCTTCCCGAAGTTATAAACCGTGTCAAAATCGGTAATGGAACCATTTTCGAAATAATTTGAGATATGTTTACAGGGAGCATCAGGATCAGGATCTAAAACCAAAGTGCTTACATTATAATTGATTGCCTGTTGTATGAGCATTCTGCCCAATTGTCCGCCACCTAAAATACCTAATTTTAATTCGCTAATCTGTTTTGCCATGCGCTTGAAAATAATGCTACTTTTGCACAAAAGTAACCATAATAAATTTTATTGATGAATGCTGATGCAATAATTATTGGTGCAGGTGCTTGTGGATTAATGTGTGCGGTGCAGGCAGGCTATCTGGGTAAAAAAGTAATTGTGCTCGAAAAAAACGAAAAACCTGGCGCCAAAATTTTAATTTCTGGTGGCGGCCGCTGCAATTATACCAACCAATTCGCATCAGCTGAGCAGTTTATATCAGCAAACCCCCATTTTGTTAAATCTGCCTTTACCCAATGGACAGTTGATGATACCATCAGTTTTTTTGAAACCTATGGCATTGAGGGCAAAGAAAAAACTTTGGGACAATTATTTCCGGAGGGTAAAAATGCAAAAGATGTGGTACAGGTTTTTATGTCAGTCTGCGAAGATTTTGGTCAGGAAATTAGGTGTAATGCCGATGTAAAGGAGATAGAGATATTGTCTGAAGGCTTTAAAGTGAGTTACGAGAAAAACGGGAAAATGATTGTATTAAATGCTGAAAAGCTGGTAATTGCCACAGGAGGCTTGCCCATTCCAAAAATGGGCGCTACAGATTTTGCCCTTCGTTTTGCCAGAAAAAATGATCTAAGAATAATTGAAACTGCTCCGGCTTTGGTTCCGTTAACTATTACAGGTAAGGATGAAGAGTGGTTTGCACAGCTTTCAGGCAATTCAGTTTTTTGCGAAGTCAGTAATGATGAGATTTCCTTTGAGGAAAATATTCTTTTTACCCATTGGGGATTGAGCGGCCCGGCTATTTTGCAAATTTCTTCTTTCTGGAGAAGAGGCGAAAGCATCAACCTGAATCTGTTGCCCCATCAGGATATCGTAGCCTTATTGAATGAGGAAAGAAAAACAAATGGTAAAACTTTATTGTCGACACTGTTGAATCGAATATATGCCAAGAAATTTACAGATGCCTTAGGTAAGTTTTTGCCTTTAAATAAACCCGTTGCTGCACTAACCAGAGGAGAAATCGATTTAATTGAACAAACGATCCACTATTTTAAAGTTAAGCCCGCAGGCGATAAAGGTTACGACAAAGCCGAGGTGATGCGCGGCGGAATTGACACCAACGAAATTTCTTCTAAAACGCTGGAGTGTAAAAAAATACCGAACCTGTTTTTTGGTGGCGAATGTTTAGATGTAACCGGTTGGCTGGGTGGTTATAACTTTCAATGGGCCTGGGCCAGTGGCTTCGTAATTGCGCAGAATTTATAAGACTTGTAGTTGCCAACTGAATGTTATTGGTTCAAATAATATTTTGAAAATGAGCAGCTGTGATACTTAGGTTACTGCAGCCCTGCTATCCCTCCAAGTCCTGGCTGCGCTCTGGGCTTTCCGTTCTATCAGGTTTATTTAAATGAACAGTGGTTCTTAGGGCCGAGCTAAAATAAACCTCGTAGGTTTTTAAAACCTGTGAGGTCTAATTGATTTACCCCAGCGCCTGCGCTAAATCGGCAATAAGATCATCTACGTGTTCTAATCCAACAGAAATACGGAGTAAATTTTTAGGCGTTTTGCTATCCGGCCCCTCAACCGAATAACGGTGCTCTATTAAACTCTCTACGCCACCTAAACTGGTAGCCTGTGCAAATAATTTAACTTTATTTACCGCTTTATGAGCAGCTTCAACATCGCCTTTAACTAAAAATGACATCATTCCGCCAAAATCTTTCATCTGTTTTTTGGCAATTTCATGCTGTGGGTGACTTTCCAACCCGGGATAAAATACAGCTTCAACATTTGGATGTCCGTTTAAATAGTCGGCTACTTTTTTCCCGTTTTCGCAATGGCCTTTCATACGATAAGCCAGGGTTTTAATACTTCTGGTTAAGAGAAAACAATCGAAAGGGGAAGGGACGGCACCACCAGTTTGCTGAATGTTTTTGATTTTCTCCCATAACTCGTCTTTTTTTGCCGTAATTAAAATCCCGCCAAGTACATCACTGTGACCACCTAAATATTTGGTACTGCTGTGCATCACGATATCAGCCCCTAATAAAATCGGATTTTGTAAAATAGGAGAGGCAAATGTACTATCGCAAACCAAAGTAATATTTTTAGCTTTAGCAATTTTGGCAATTTCTCCAATATTTGTAACTTTTAGCAATGGGTTTGATGGCGTTTCAATCCAGATTATCTGCGTATTGGGTTTAATGCTGCTCTTTATCAGTTTTAAATCCGTTTGATCAACAAAATCAAATTCCAAACTTTCGTTAAAAATGGTAAGTAGCTGCTTTTTAATGCCCCAATACATGTCATCCGGTGCAATAATATGGCTACCAGGTTTTAAAGCCTGGAACATCGCTAATCCGCAGGTATTGCCCGAAGAAAAGGCTGCCGCATCTTCGCCATATTCTAATTTGGCTACAGTGTTTTCTAAAGCAGACCGGTTTGGATTGCTTACCCTGCTATACATGTGCCCACCAGGATAACCACCATCTTCGCCACGAAAAAAAGTAGTGGATAGATTAATCGGCGATGTAACATCACCGGTAGCGATCTTTACGAGATTAGAAGCGTGAATAGCAAGGGTTTCGGGTTTCATAATAATTAATTTTGATCGAAATAATATCGGGAAGCAATTTAATAATTTGGCGCTAATTTAAGGTTCGTAATGGTTTTGGCAAGATTTATGTAACAAGTTTGTCGAAATTTAATTAAACAAAAAATGAAAAGATTATTTATAGCTATCGCAATAGCATGTTCTACGTTGGTAATGTTACAAAGTTGTAATACTGCAAAAAGAGTAACTGCAGGCGTAACAGGTAGCAGAGGTACAGTTGTTCGCGAATGGGTGGTGAGTAATGTAGCTTTAGAAGGATTGCCTGATGGCGCTGTTCAAGGATTATTTGGAGAGAAATCTTACAAATGTTTCCAGGGAAGTACATGGAATTTAACCAATAGTGGTAATGGTTCTTATACTTTACCAGCATCAAGTGCTTGTGGTTCAGTAATGCAGACTATCTTCTGGTCGGCTGCACCAAAAGACCAAACTTTCCAGTTCAAAAAAATATTTGAAGGTGATAAAGCTAAAAATGTAACTGAAGGTTACCGTTTGGTACTAACCGATCTTTCAAGCACCCAAATGATCTTGAAATCGCCAATCGAATTTGGGGGTAAAACTGCGAATATCGTATTAACATTTGTACCTGCAGCAAGATAGTTTAGTCTACTTGTGAAAAACATAATAAGAGCGCTTCTGAAAAGAGGTGCTTTTTTTGTTTACCGTCTTTTAGGATTGCCTCGGAAACACGGATTTACACGGAGTTTCTTAGACTCTTTTGAAGTAGGTTTTAATCACAGATAAAACAGGTCTAAATTAGAATCAGGTTTTGTCTTACATATCTGGCTGTCAAGCGGGGAAACATCAATTTATACTGAAGTTTGACCGTTATTCCCGTGACTTCTGTGTCTCCGTGGCTAATATTAACGCCCACAGCTAAGTTCACATTAAGAAGCAATCAATATCCAGTATTCATCTGTTAAATAATATGATTGACATTCAAAAATCGCCGTTTGTTACAAGAAAATGATTTTCAAATCGGCTCATTATTGTATTTTTGTTCAAAATAAATCAGGAATGAATACAACTGAGCAAGTTGAAAAAATATTAGCTGATACCAATTTATCAAC
>Ga0065714_10064511_pt1 | contig 45172 bp, 41 predicted proteins | sample MisRhiReplicate2_FD_59101 | JGI IMG/M metagenome (GOLD analysis project Ga0065714, IMG submission 59101) | Miscanthus rhizosphere microbial communities from Kellogg Biological Station, MSU, sample Rhizosphere Soil Replicate 2: eDNA_1 v2... | ecosystem: Host-associated > Plants > Roots >... | reverse complement strand
GGTAACTTGTTTATAGTTAGTGATTTAATAAGAAGAATGATCAATTAATTTGATTGTTCTTCTTATTAAATCTTAATTATCAGAATTAAAATTATTAACATTTGTAATTACTTAACGCATTGAGTAAATTGTTCTAAATGTTCCAAAGATCTTATTTACAGAAGCTTGTAAGGGTTATGAATGAACCAAAAAGGTTTATTCAGGTGCTTGTTGGCCCCAGGCAAAAGGCAAAACTACCTTAATCAGTCAATTGATTAAAGAAATTGATACACCTTGTATATTCGAATCTGCAGATGCTGTTGCTGCTTCAGGTAGAACCAGGATAGAGTTGATTTGGTTTAATACCAGAGAACTATTAAAAGAACCTGGAGTTAATGAATATCTTCTTGTTATTGATGAAATTCAGAAGATTGATAACTGGAGTGAAATTGTGAAGCGCTTATGGGATGAAGACATGCGAAATGGAGTAAACTTAATAGTAATTTTATTGGGATCTTCCAGACTACTCATTCAACAGAGGGCTTTCCGAGTCGCTTGCCAGCCGTTTCGAATTAACTTATCTAGGGCATTGGGGCTTTGCAGAAATCGGCATAGAAGCTAAAAGTACAGGATTGGTTACAGGTACTTCTGGAATGAATGCCTTTAGCAAAATGTATAAGCCAGATAAAATACTTTTAGTTGGAGCCGGAGGATTACCATGGCAAGAGTTTTTAAAAATTTCTCCATCAAGCCTTTTTTAACGAAAGACTAAATAATAACTATATTTGACACATTAATACTTAACCATAGATTAAATTTGTATCGAACTTAACTTTGGTTAATAAAACTTATAACAATAAGAAGCTTTAAATGCCTTTACAAGAAACAAGCCCCCAAACTGTTTTCGAACTCGTTTCAGGATTAGAAATCCACGTTCAATTAAATACAAATACGAAAATATTTTCTGCTGATAGTGCATCTTTTGGGGCTTTACCTAATCAAAATATATCTGCGGTTTCGCTGGCATTGCCTGGGGCCTTACCTAAGTTAAACAAAGAAGTAGTTGGCAAAGCTATACGTATTGGTTTAGCTTTAAATTGCACCATTAACCAGATTAACCATTTCGACCGGAAAAACTATTTCTACGCCGACTTACCCAAAGGGTATCAGATTACTCAGGATAATCAACCAATCTGTGTAAATGGTTTTTTGGAACTTCAATTGGCTGATGGTTCTAAGAAAAAAGTCGGAATTAATCGCATACATCTGGAAGAAGACGCTGGAAAAAGCATTCATGATCAGGACGATAATTATTCGCTGGTTGATTTGAACCGTGCAGGTGTACCATTAATAGAGATTGTAACCGAACCTGATATTCGCAGTTCAGAAGAAGCTTCTGCTTTATTAAGTGAAATCAGAAAACTGGTAAGGCACTTAAATGTAAGTGACGGTAATATGGAAGAAGGCAGTTTACGTTGTGATGCCAATATTTCTATACGCCAGCATGGCACTACTGAATTTGGAACCCGCTGCGAAGTAAAAAACCTAAACTCAATGCGTAACGTACGTAGGGCGATGGATTTTGAATTTGGCCGCCAGGTAGAAGTGATTAGCAGTGGCGGAAGGATTATTCAGAGTACCTTGAATTTTGATGCTGATAAAGGCACCACTTCTCCAATGCGAACCAAAGAAGAAGCTAATGATTACCGTTATTTTTCTGATCCTGATTTACAACCGATTCATATTTCAGATGATTGGTTGGCAGAAATCAAATCATTGATGCCTGCTTTACCAAACGAAATTTCAGAGCAAATGATTGCCGAATTTGGAATAAGTAAAGCTGATGCGGCACTTTTTGCTGAAGATTTAGATCTTTTGGTTTATTTTAATACGGCCAAACCAATTGTAAACAATAAAAAAAGTCTCATCAATTGGTTAATCGGTCCAATAAGGGCTGTTTTAAATGAAAAAGAGATTGGCATTGCCGAGTTTAAAGTAAAACCCGAACAGTTGGCCGAGGCAATTAATTTGGTTGATGATAAAAAAATTACCCAACAGATTACCATTCAACAATTGTTGCCAGCTGTTGAATCAGAGGAAAATGCAAACCTGACCCATTTAGCGCAATCATTAAACTTACTTATTTCTGAAAATGGAGACGAATTAAGTGATTTTATAAATGAAGTGTTAAATAAATACCCTCAACAGGTAGAAGCGTACAAAAAAGGCAAAAAGGGCGTTTTAGGTTTGTTTGTTGGTGAGGTAATGAAACTAGCCAAAGGAAAAGCCGATGCTAAAAAATTAAATGAACTAATACTTGAAAAATTGAAATAATGAGACTAAAACAATTGAGCGTGATCATGCTGATCGCGATTGCCTTTACTGCATGTAAACCAAAAGACAGCTTTACCATAGATGGAACTTTCCAAAATCCGGGTAAGGAAAAGAAAGTGTTTTTATATGGCATGCAAAACAGCAATATGGTTGCAATTGATTCAACTAATTTATCAGAAAAAGGTGAATTTAAATTCATCCGTAAAACACCATCAGTTGATTTCTTTAGGGTATCGGTAGGTAACCATGAGTTTATGTTAATTGCAAAAAATGGCGATGAAATTAAATTAGAAGCTGATTTGGCCGATAAAACCATGGCTTATAAAATTTCAGGTGCTAATGAGGTAGAAAAATTATCAGAACTAAATACCATTAGAAATAATTTTGCCAAACAGGTAGAAAAACTACAGGCAGATTTTGAAGCAAAAGTGGCAACACAACCTCAAAACAGGGCAGCTGTGCTAGAATCGATGAAACCTCAGTACGAATCATACATCAATCAATTGAACACGCAGATCATAAAATTTGCTAAAGACAATAAAGGTACGCTCGCCAGTTTCTATGCCATGAATACTTTAAGTCCGCAGGAATTTGAAGCCGAACTGGTACAGTTCGCAGATGAGGTTAAAGGAGAAATTAAAGGTAATGCTACGGTTGATGCTTTTGTAAAACAGATGGCACTTTTAAAAGCGGTTCAGGTTGGGCAGGTAGCTCCGGCATTTACCATTAATACAGCAGATAACAAACAGGTAAGTTTATCAGATTATAAAGGGAAATACGTACTCATTGATTTTTGGGCTTCATGGTGCCAGCCATGCCGTCAGGAGAACCCGAACGTAGTTAAAGTTTACAATAAATACAAAAGCAAAAACTTCGATATCATTGGTGTTTCCTTAGATACCGACAAAGCAGCATGGTTAGGTGCGGTAAAGGCTGACGGATTAACCTGGACACATGTATCAGAATTAAAAGACTTTAATGGAGAAACGGTAAAAAAATACCAGGTACAAGCTATCCCAACTTCTTATCTGGTTGATCCTGCTGGGAAAATAGTAGCTAAAAACTTGCGTGGCGAAGAACTGGATGCGTTTTTAGCTAAAACGTTACGTTAAAACAAACTCCATGTTAAACTAATTTAAGTAATTAACAATTTCTTAACTTAGGCTTAACTAAATATTGCATCATAGACACTACTTTCGTAACAAATATTTAACTATGAATAACGCAGGTCAGAAAATATTAATTGTTGATGATGAACCAGATATTCTGGAACTTATTGAATATAACTTAAAAAAAGAAGGTTATCAGGTTTTCACAGCTACCAATGGCCAGGAAGGAATTACTGTTGCGAAAAAGGTTCATCCGGATTTGATTATTCTGGATATTATGATGCCTAAAATGGATGGGATTGAGGCTTGCCGTTTAATGCGTGCAATACCTGAATTTAAGAATACATTTATGGTTTTCTTAACCGCCAGGAGTGAGGAATATTCTGAAATAGCTGGTTTTAATGTTGGTGCTGATGATTATATCGCAAAACCGATTAAACCACGTGCTTTAGTTAGCCGCATTAATGCCATTTTAAGAAGAAATACAGGGACAGAAGAAATATCTGAAAACAAGCTGGAAATCGGTGATTTAGTCATCGACCGTGAAGCTTACCTGGTTTTTCAAGGTGGAAACAAAGTGGTCTTGGCCAAAAAAGAATTTGAGCTATTATATTTACTGGCGTCAAAACCAGGAAAAGTATATACACGCGAATCGATCCTTAAAAATATCTGGGAAGACTCGGTAGTGGTAACCAATAGGACCATTGATGTGCACATCCGTAAATTAAGAGAAAAATTAGGCGAAACTTATGTATCAACCGTAAAAGGAGTAGGTTATAAGTTCGAGCTTTCTTAAATTAAATCAAAAGAAAAGGTATTAGCCGTCCAGATGTCAAAATTAGGGCGGCTTTTTTTTTATTTTCATTTGGACTGACGTAGAAAAAATTGGTGATTCATATTCTCCATTTTGCTGCACTTTAGTCGAAAGGACGATTAACAGCGCTGGCAAGATGAATAAATTAAAGGCAACGTCGGCTGTAAGAAAAAATAAAATCGTACTTTTGCGCTTCATTAATTACAGCGCAGTTTGAAATTTCCAAATTTTAAAGACCTTATTCTTTTCGAAGACAACGATTTTATTGTGATCAATAAACCTCCATTTTTAGCCTCACTCGATGAACGTGGTGGATCTGGAGAGACCAACGTATTGCGCTTAGCTAAACAATACAGTGATGATGCACAGGTTTGTCACCGTTTGGATAAAGAAACTTCTGGCGCTTTAATTATTGCCAAAAATCCTGAAGGTTACCGCCATGCTTCCATGCAGTTCGAAAGGAGAAAGGTGAATAAAACCTATCATGCGGTAGTAGATGGACATGTAATTTTTGACCAGCTTACAGTTGATCTGCCCATTTTAAACGACGGCAATAAAAATGTAACCATTGATAGGGTGGAAGGTAAAAGAGCAGAGACTATTTTCGACTCGTTAAAATATTACAAACACTATACTTTGGTGGAATGTAAGCCTATAACAGGTCGTATGCACCAAATCCGTATTCACCTGGCTACGCAAAGGGCAGCTATTGTGGGTGACGATATGTATAAAGGTAAACCGGTCTTCCTTTCTTCAATTAAAAGGGGATATAAATTAACCAAGGGTGAAGAGGAGCAACCGATCATGAAACGCTTTGCTTTACACGCCCGCCATTTGGTATTTAAAGGACTTAACGATCAGGATATTATGATCGATGCGCCATACCCTAAAGATTTTGCAACATTAATTAAATTATTGGACAAATTTGATGCATAAAAGAGGCCTTTAAATTGGCTTCTCTCTTTGTTTTTGTTACTTTTGGGCATCGCCCTCTATTTAAAAAACAATAGAATGTACATCAGATTTGTAAATTACCTTGATAAGATTAACCAGTACCGGAAATCTAAAATATCAAACCGTAATTTCTTAGTTATCCTTGCCGTAATTGTCGGGATTTTGGCCGGATTGGCTGCCGCTGCTTTAAAGAGTTTAACCCACCACATCGAGGAATTTCTTCAGTCTGATTGGCATTGGAAATACAAATACTACCTGTATTTTATTTTTCCAATGATTGGTATTTTCTTGACGGTGCTGTACATTAAATACTTTATACGTAAAACGAAATTCGAAACGGGTTTAACACCGCTACTTTATGCCATTTCAAAAAAATCAAGTAAGGTAGAAGCCCATAATATTTATTCGCAGATTATAACTGCAGCGATTACGGTAGGTTTTGGTGGATCAACAGGTTTGGAAGCGCCTATTGTAACCAGTGGATCAGCCATCGGTTCCAATCTTGGCCGTGTATTAGGCTTATCATACCGCGAAATTACCATGTTGGTAGCTTGTGGTGCAGCAGCTGGTATAGCAGGGGCATTTAATAGCCCGGTAGCGGGGATTGTTTTTGCTATCGAAATTCTATTGCCTGAATTTACCATCCCTGCGTTTATTCCGCTTCTATTATCGGCAGCAACGGCAGCGGTAGTGGCAAGGTTGTTTTACACCCAACAGCTTTTCTTTTTGGTTACCGAAGGATGGAAGGTTAATGCCTTGTTTTACTACGTCATTCTGGCCTGTTTTATTGGTTTATTCTCCATCTATTTTACTAAAGCCAATTATGCTGTAAAAGGACTATTCTATAAAATAAAGCATCCTTATACCAAAGTGATTGTAGGTGGTTTGATGTTGGGAGCTTTAGTATTTCTATTTCCAACTTTATATGGCGAAGGTTATATCACAATAAAAGGCTTGCTAAAGGGTGACTATCATACGGTGATCAATAATAGTATTTTTGCCGATTATAGCTCTATTTCAGCCGTAGTAGTATTGTTTACGGTAGTTACCATTTTTATGAAATCAATCGCCACCCTAGTTACCTTAGGTGCTGGTGGTAATGGAGGCACATTTGCTCCCAGTTTAATTATGGGCGGTTTAATCGGGTTTATCTTTGCTTATGTGGTGAATTTATCTGGTATAGCACAACTAAACGTATCTAATTTTATTGTAGCTGGCATGGCCGCAGCTTTAGGTTCGATTATGCATGCCCCTTTAACAGGTATTTTTCTGATTGCTGAAATTACTGGGGGATATATTTTAATGGTGCCATTGATGATTACCACTGCAATTTCTTATGCGATTAACCGCAGTTCGCAAAAACACTCTATTTACACTAAAGCACTGGCCGATAAGGGTGAACTATTATCTCATGAGGATAAAGATACTACAGTTTTAAATCAGATGAAGTTGAAATACCTGATTGAAAAAAGTTATCCTCAGTTACAGATGAATGACTTGATTTCGGTTAAAATGAATGAAATTTTACAATCGCATAAAAATATCTGTGCAGTTACCGATGAACTCGGTGATTTTAAAGGCATTATTTATATTGAAGAACTATTTAATGAGATGATCAATCATCCGGATAAGGGGAATTTAATGGCTTCTCATTTGGTTCAGTCTGCACCTAATACGATTACAGAAAATGATGATCTGAAAATGGTATTGGAGAAAATGGAACAGAATAATGTATGGATTTTACCGGTGCTGACCGCACAGAACCAATATTTAGGTTTTGTTTCTAAAACAGCAATCTTTAATAAATACAGGGCATTGCTGATGAGGCAGAATGATTATATGGGGTAGGAGGGTTTGAATATTCAATGTTTTAAAGTTGAAATATTGTGTTATAATGTTTAATCTAGCCCGGAAACCCTTGTAACTTTAAAACATTTCAACTAAATAAAAAAGGCTGGAATATTATCAGGGGATAACCTTCAAACATTCCAACCCTCAAGCTTTTCAACTTACTCAGCTCTCTTTAAACCAAACTTCTCAATTTTACTATATAAATGGCTTCTTTGGATATCTATTTCATCAGCTGTTTTTGATACATTCCAGTTGTTTTTTTCCAGTTTGAACTTGATGAATTCGCGTTCTGCATAATCTTTATAATCCTGAAAATTATTAAATGAATCGAAAGAAGAAGTTAGGCTAGCGCCGCCGGCACTAGAAATCTGTGCACTGGTTGCGGCACCAATGTTCGTACCACCGCCTGGATTAGCAAAGGCACGTACATCATTTTCTGTGATGACCTTATCGCTTAAAATAATCAAACGCTCAATCATATTGTGTAACTCACGTACGTTACCTGTCCATGGTAAAGCCTGTAATGCAGCCATTCCACCATCATTTATTTTCTTAACCGGCATTCCATAATCGCTGCAAATGCTTTCTAAAAAGTTCTGTGCAATTACAGGGATATCATCCGTACGTTCTGTTAAATGCGGAACATGGATATTGATTACATTTAATCGGTGGTACAAGTCCATACGGAAATTACCATCCTCAATTTCTTTCAATAGATCCTTATTGGTCGCTGCTAAAACACGCACATTTACTTCAATTTCCTTTTCTCCACCCACACGAGAAATTTTATGCTCTTGCAAAGCTCGTAAAACTTTTGCCTGGGCAGAAAGGCTCATATCTCCAATCTCATCCAAAAATAAAGTTCCGCCATTAGCCAGTTCAAATTTACCGATACGTTGTTTAACAGCAGAGGTAAAAGAACCTTTTTCGTGACCAAACAATTCACTTTCAATTAGTTCAGACGGAATAGCAGCACAGTTTACTTCGATTAAAGGACTGTCGGCACGGTTCGATTTCTCATGTAGCCAACGGGCTACCAATTCTTTACCACTACCATTTGCACCAGTAATCAATACTCGTGCTTCGGTAGGTGCAACACGCTCAATGGTTTCCTTAATTTTAGAAATGCTTTCCGATTCGCCTAAAATCTCACGGGTTTTACTTGCTTTACGTTTTAAAACCTTTGTTTCTGTAACTAAATTTCCCCGGTCTAAACCATTACGGACAGTGATCAGTAAACGGTTTAAATCAGGTGGTTTCGAAATAAAATCGAAAGCTCCCTTTTTGCTGGCTTCGATGGCCGTTTCAACGGTTCCATGTCCAGATATCATGATAAATGGTAAATCGGGTTTAATGATCTGTGCTTGCTCTAGCACTTCCATACCATCCATCTTATTCATCTTGATATCACAAAGAACCAAATCGAAATTTCCTTTTTTGATCATTTCGAGGCCGTCGATACCATTATCTATATCTTCGACATCATAATTTTCATACTCCAGAATTTCGCGTAAGGTACTCCTTATTGCACGCTCATCGTCAATTATTAATAATTTAGCCATTAGAGATGTATTCTTTAATTTTAAATGCGAATATATTATTTTTTAATTAATGTATAGTTTTTTATACAATTTATACGCAATAAACTTAAAGTGGGCTGAAAGGTTTTAATTTCAGTAGGAATAATCTGGTTTAAATTTGCTAAGATGTGGTTAAGCCTATTTTTAACACTGATTTCGGTTAAAACTTTCGTTCGTCTTTTTAAGTGCAATACCCTTAATAATGATTACAATAAGTTTAATTGAGCTGGCTAGGTAAAAATAAGACCATTTTTCATCATGCATTTTACATTTTAGTTAATTTTGTTACTTTTGCAGCGCTTTTGGTTTCCGGTTTTACACCCGGAATTAAAAGGGAATACAGTGTAAATCTGTAACTGTCCCGCAGCTGTAAGCTCCTTAACGGATTTTCAATCAATTTGCCACTGTCCCGATACGTCTGGATGGGAAGGCTGGAAACCGGGAGTAAGTCAGAAGACCTGCCTTAGCATTATATTTCATAGCTTTCGTGGATTGAAGCTAGGGGTGAGGTACTTACGGTTTTCGTATTTTCATTTCTTTTCTATCTGTTGGCTGTGGGTTAAACTCACAATCAAATGATTAAAATTAAAGGTGTTTTATTAAACATCAGATTTTATTTTGCTTTTGCATCCATATTGGGTATTGGTATTTTTTTGCCTGGTATTTCTGTAGCACAGATTGATACTTCAAAGGCCAATCAACTTCAGGAAATTAAAATAACAGAATATAATAATTCAAGGGTTAACTTATCTCCAATTCCAGTACAAATCCTCATTGGATCGGAATTAAAACGCTTGAACAGCCTGTCGGTTGCCGATGCCATGCGTTATTTTGCCGGCGTACAATTAAAAGATTACGGAGGCATTGGTGGTTTAAAAACCATTAATGTGAGGAGCATGGGCAGTAACCATACGGCTGTATTTTACGATGGTATTCAGTTGGACAATGCCCAAAACGGCCAGGTAGATTTAGGCAAGTTTTCATTAGATAATATGGAAGAAATTGCGGTTTACGTTGGTCAGAAGCCTGAGTTACTGATGCCGGCCAGAGGTTTTGCAGCGGCAAGTGCACTTTACCTCAAAACAGCGCAACCTACTTCTAGTCTAGGGAAAAATTGCAGTTTAGGCATTGGTTTTAAAACTGGTTCATTCGGATTACTTAACCCTAATATTAGTTATAAACAAAAAATCAGTAATAAAATCTCGTTCCTTCTAGATGCCAGCTACTTAGAATCGAACGGGAAATATAGATTCAGGTATAAGGAACTGGCTTACGATACGACCATTATCCGGAACAATAGCGATGTTAAATCGGCAAGGGTAGAAGCTACTTTGTTTGGTTTATTACCTGATAGCAGTAAATGGAACATTAAATTATACAACTACAATTCGGCCCGTGGACTGCCCGGAGCTATTGTTTCGAACAGGTTTACTTTTACGCAGCGCCAGTGGGATGATAATAGTTTTGTTCAGGCTTCTTACCAAAATAAAAAAAGTAAGCGTTACAATTTTTTATTAAATACGAAATATGCTTACAGTTTTATGCGTTACCTTGATCCGGAATTTAAAATACAAAATGGCTTTTTAGACAACCGCTATACTGAGACAGAATGGTACATTTCTGCAGCCAATCTATATAAAATATCGAAAATTTGGGAGCTTTCCCTCTCCACCGATTATAGTTTACAAAGACTAGATGCAAATTTATATGATTTTGCTTATCCAAGCCGCAGTACTGGTTTAGTGGCCTTTGCAAGTGCACTAAACCTTAATAGATTAAGCATACAAGGCAATATTTTAGCAACCCTGATTGCAGAGCAGGTTAAAAACGGTAATCAATCTGACAACAGGGAAGAATATACACCGAGTTTAATGGCCTCGTGGCAGCCTCTCCAAAGCAAAGATTTCCGCATTCGCAGTTTTTACAAATCTATTTTTCGCATGCCCACTTTTAACGATTTGTATTATACATTTATTGGCAATACCAAACTCAAACCCGAATATACCAACCAGTACGATTTAGGCTTTACCTACGGACATACATCAAATGGTAAGCATTTGTCTTATTTATCCATTCAGGCTGATGCCTACTATAATCTGGTAAAGGATAAAATTGTGGCCATTCCGGGTAATAATTTAGGCCGGTGGACAATGGTTAACCTCGATCGCGTGCAGATTAAAGGTTTCGAAACGAATATTCAAACTGTTTGGGATTTGGCTGCGCAGCTAAAGTTAAAAGCAAGTGCAAACTATACCTATGAAAAGGCAATAGATATTAGCACAGCCGCTTTCAGATATGGCGATCAGATACCTTATATCCCTGTGCATAGCGGATCTGCAAGGTTTGGTATTGACTATAAAAACCTCGTGTTTAATTACGGTTACATCTATACGGGCGAAAGGTATAGCCAAAAAGCCAATATAGCGGCTAACTATGTTAAACCCTGGTATACGCACGATTTAACCATTGGTGCAAATTTCGACTACCGCCGAAACAGGTTTATGATTAATGCAGAAATAAATAACGTTTTTAACCAATATTACGATGTCGTACTCAATTATCCCATGCCTGGGCGCAATTACCGGCTTACGTTGTCTACTAATTTTTAAACCAATTTAATATCACGATATGAAACATCAATTACAAAAATTTTTTAAACTCACAGGATTTTTGCTTTTAATTGTCCTTGCATTTGCTTGTAGAAAGGATACTCCAGTAGATGAAGATTCGGAGCAAGGGGCTAAAACCCCATCATTAACGGTAAAAGGCTTATATGTTTTAAATGAAGGAAACTGGGGTTCGAACAAATCATCGTTAGATTATTATAGCTATAATGATGGCAAATATACCAGGAATATATTTGGTGCTGCTAACCCTACTGTTACTTTAGGGCTTGGTGATGTAGGTAACGACATTAAAATTTATGGTGCCAAAATGTATGTGGTGGTAAACGGAAGTAATAAAGTTGAAATCTTAAACGCCAGCAATGCCAGACAGGTAGCCAAATTGGATATTAATAACCCACGATATGTAACCTTCTATAAAAACTTTGCTTACATCACCTCTTATGATGGTTATGTAGCCGTAGTGGATACAACCGCTTTAAGCACCATTAAAACTAAGATAGCGGTAGGTAACCAGCCCGAAGAAATGGCGGTTGTAGGCAATAAACTGTATGTGGCCAATTCTGGTGGTTATAACTATCCAAATTACGACAGAACGGTATCAGTAATTGATTTAACTACCAATACAGAAACTAAAAAGATTGATGTAGCCATTAACCTGCACCACTTAAAAGCCGATAAATACGGAGATGTATATGTAACCTCAAGAGGTGATTATGCTGATGTAGCCTCATCGCTTTATGTAATCGATACTAAGACTGATGCCGTTAAAAAGAACTTCAATATTCCGGTTAGCGATTTTTGGATTAATGATGATGATGCCTACCTGTTTTCTTACAGCTACAGCACTTCGAAGTCAACCTACGTAAAACTTAACGTAAAAGATGAAACGGTTGTAAGCAACAATTTTATAACCGATGGCACTGAGGCCTCGATTACACTTCCATATGGTATTGCTATAGATCCTACATCGGGAGATGTTTTTGTAACCGACGCCAGGGATTATGTTACACCAGGCACCATTTACTGTTTCGATAAATCGGGGAAAAGGAAGTTTGCGTTTACCACCGGCGACATTCCTGCACACATTACATTCTTATTTAAATAAAATACAAGCACAAAAAAATGAAAAAAACAATAAGCTACGCCTTGCTTTTCTGCTTGTTCTTATTTAGTTGCAAAAAAGATAACCGAATGGCTCCCGATGTAAATCTACTGATTAAGGCAGATGCTGTACAGGCTAAAGTGGCGGTAGCAACCACTTTTAGTGTGGGCACAAATAACGGGCAAGCTTTTCAGCACGAATGGAAATTAGATGGTAAAGTAGTCAGCACTATATATAACTTTAACTTTACGGCCACAAAAGCTGGTATCTATATTTTGGCATATAAAGGCTACAATGAAGCTGGCGAATTTACACATACCTATACCATTACAGTTCCGGTTCCTGTGGTTGAGATTACCCCAACCAGCAGCAAATTTATTAGTCGGATATTAGATTATCTGCCTGCACCAGGGCAGTTTGTAAACGAAACATTGGGCAAACCAGAACAGGCACAGAAATTAATTGGAACTACCACTAATCTGATCTCTTTGGGGGGCTTTGGTGGCTACATTATTTTTGGCTTTGATCATTCTGTAGTAAATAATACTGGTAACGACCTGGCCATTTATGGTAATCCATCAGGTGCGCCTTATCATTTTTCAGAGCCTGGCATCGTAATGGTTAGTCAGGATAGCAATGGCAATGGCCTTGCCGATGATGAATGGTATGAACTAGCTGGAAGTGAATATGCGAAAACCAGCACCATTAAAAATTATGAAATTACTTATACTAACCCTAAAGCATTTGCCAATGTAACCTGGAAAGATAACAAGGGAAATAGTGGCGAAGTAAAGGTTAACAATTTTCATAAACACAATTTTTATCCTGAGTTTGCTGCAAATCAGGAAAATATAACCTTTAAAGGAACTTTGCTACCGCCATCAACTGGTAAAGTAGGCAGCATTATTATCAGTTCTCCTTTCGACTGGGGCTATACAGATAGCTATTCTACAGGTGATGATTACAAAACCAACTTATATAACAGCTTCGACTTATCATGGGCGGTTGATAAAAATGGAAGTAAAGTGGATCTGAAAACAATCGATTTCGTGAAAATTTACACCGGACAAAATGCCGATGCAGGTAGTTTAGGTGAAATTTCTACCGAAGTTAAAGGTGCGGTTGATTTAGGGATCAAATAAAATTAACTATCTACCTATAAATAACATCTCGATTGTGAAGGTCTGCCTGGTGCAGGCCTTTTTCATTTATATGGTTTTTAACAGGCTTTGAAAAACTAAATTCGACAACTTTCATATTTTATTTTTGTTGTACTCTTTTTACTACCTTTGCGGCGCTTTTGGTTCGCGGCTTACAACCGGGATTAAAAGGGAATACAGTGTAAATCTGTAACTGTCCCGCAGCTGTAAGCTCTGTAACGTTTTTCAATTCTTAAGTCACTGCCCAATTAATTACTGAGCGGGAAGACGGAAAAAACGGGAGTAAGTCAGAAGACCTGCCTTTAGCGTTTAATTTCATAGCTTTCGGGGATTGAAGCTAGGATTGAGATATTAACGTTGTTCGTATTTTCATTTCCTTTTCTAATCTGTTGGCTGTGGGCAAAACTCACAATCAAATGAACAAAAAAAGAATGCTAACTGTAGCAGGGCTGGGGCTCGCGCAGTTAATGATTGGCCAGGTGGCTAATGCTCAAACTCAAGATAGTTTGCAGCTTAAAGATGTTGTAATTTCTGCAACCAAAAATGATCAGAAACAATCTCAAACAGGTAAAGTAGTAACCATTATCAGCCGCGAAGTATTGGAGCGCAGTAACGGCAAGTCATTACCTGATTTATTGAGCGAGCAGGCTGGTATCGTTATTAGTGGGGGGAATAGTAACCAGGGCAAGGACAAAAGTATATTTACGAGGGGTGCACTTGGTGGCTACACTCTTGTTCTTATTGATGGTATCGTACAGAATGATCCCGCAAGCATTAGCGGAACCTTCGATCTACGTCTGTTCTCCATCGATCAGATTGATCATATCGAAATCTTAAAAGGTGGTCAGTCCACCATTTACGGATCAGATGCCGTAGCAGGCGTAATCAATATCATAACTAAAAAGGGTGGACCTAAAGGAAATACCATTTACGGTGTAGCCAGTGCGGGCAGTTTCGAAACTTACAAAGGAACGATCGGTTTAAATGGTGGCGTAGAAGGTTTTTCATACAACATTAATTATACCCATTTGAAAACCGACGGAATTTCTGAAGCGGAGGTACCACTTGGAAGTGCAGCTATATTTGATAAAGATGGTTTTAAAACTGATGGTTTAAACGCGAATTTCGGGATTAAACTTGATAAACATTTATCCGTTAATCCGTTCATACGTTACTTCTATGGCGATTATAAAATAGATCAAGATGGATTTACCGATGGTTTACCTTCCAATAGTTCTATTTTAAAACAGTTTAGTGCTGGCTTTAACTCCGAATATAAATTCAATACCGGTAAAATAACGCTAAATTATAGTCACCAAAGCAACTCGAACGATGTAAAATCTAGTTATGCAGGTTTTCCAAGTAATTTTTTAAACTTTGGAAAAATTAATGTGGTTGATCTATTCTACAACCAGAAATTAGGTAATAAATTAGATTTATTGGTAGGTATCGACAACAGAAAAATGAAATTGGTTACTGATACCAAAAACCCAACAACCAATATCTTCGCCGCTTATGGATCATTGTTTTTACATGATTTAAGTATTTTTAACCTGGAAGTAGGCGGACGTTACAATAAACATGATCAATATGGCGAAAACTATACCTACTCAGTTACCCCAAGCATCAACATCATTAAAGAATTGAAATTATTTGGAACAGTATCTACTGCATTTAAAGTTCCTACACTGAATATGTTGTTTGGTCAATATGGTGCCAATCTTGATCTGAAACCAGAAAAATCTCAAAATTATGAGGCTGGTGTAAACTTAAATATCGCTGAAGAGGCATTTACTTTACGTATTACAGGTTTCAAACGCGATTTAACTGATGCCATTGTTTATACAACAGGTTATATTAATCAGGGCAACCAAAAGTATAAAGGTTTTGAAATTGAGCCAGCTGCAAAATTTTGTGTTTTCAATATTAATGGTTACTATGCTTTTGTTGAGGGAAATACAGGAACAACCAATTTTTTAATCCGTAGACCAAAACACACCTTCGGCATTAATGCAGGTGTACAGGCAACCAGCAATCTATATGCAAGTGTTAACTTCCGTTATTTTGGCAAACGTTTCGATACCAATTTTATATCTTATTTAAATGAAGAGATGCCATCATATAACCTGTTAAATGCATATGTAGAATATGCCCTAGCTAAAAAGCGCGTGAAAGTATTTTTTGATGCTAAAAATATACTGAACAAAAAATATACTGAAATTATTGGCTACAACACACCAGGCTTTAACTTTAATACAGGTGTAAGTTTTAATATCCGCTAATAAAAATTTAACTTTGCTTAAATATTAACCAGAAGTAGCATGTCTCATTTAAAATTTAATCCACGTACTTTAATTTTGTTGCTGATGATTCTGGCCTTAACGGCTTTCCGTTTGCTGGTAACATTCAACTCTGATGAATTAGAGTTTGCCAATTTTTCATCAATAGGAGCGGTAGCTTTATTTGGAGGAGCATATTTTAAAGATCATCTTAAAGCATTTGCTTTTCCGTTGTTGAGTTTATTTTTAAGCGATTTCATTTTGTCAGTCACCATATTCAGTAAATACAGTAGTGGTTTTCTTTACGAGGGCTGGTATTGGACGTACATTGCATTCGCACTAATGGTATTGGTAGGTAGGGTATTGCTTAAAAAAGTGAATGTGGTAAATTTATTAGCTTCAACGCTAGTGATAGTTTTAATTCACTGGATTGTAAGCGATATCGGTGTTTGGTTTAAAAATCCAGCCTATACACAAGATTTAGCTGGTTTTTGGGCGTGTTTAGTTAAGGCCATTCCATTCGAGATCAGGTTCTTGGAAGGAACAGTAATCTATGGAGCATTGCTTTTCGGTGCTTTCGAAATCTTGAAAGCGAAATACCCGGTATTAAAGCTGCAAACGCAAGAGTTATAATTAACTGATGGATGGTTCGCCATACAAAAAATAACAGAAATCCTCTTTTGATTCAATTCAAAAGAGGATTTTTTTTAACTTAGAAAATCAATTCCATTTTACCTATTACATCTTACCTCCAAATGAAAGTTGTTTCTTTTTTACCTGCCGCTACCAAAATGATCTACGATATGGGCCTGCAAGAATACCTGCATGGCGTAACATTCGAATGCCCTAAAGAAGCGGCAGATCAACCAAAAGTTGTCCGCTGTATACTAGAAGGCAAAAATTATTCAAGCATCGAAATCGATCGCATCTTTTCAGCTTCAAAAGCGCAGGGCAAAAGTTTATATTGGGTAGATGATGAGCTGTTAGAAAGTATTTCACCAGATGTGGTTTTTACACAGGATATATGTGAAGTTTGCAACATCGATACTGTTTGTACCGAAACCGCAGTAATGAAGCTAAGCAAAACACCTACACTGGTTCCTTTATCGCCAAATAACTTACAGGATGTATTCGAATGCGCGATTACCATTGCAAAAGCTTTGGGTAAGGAAGAAGTGGCTTTAAATTACCTTGCAGCCCAGCAAAAGAAAACAGATTATATTTTAGATCAGCTTAGGGCTAACCGCGCACCATTAAAAAGGATTATGCTGATGGAATGGATCGAACCGATCTATAATTGCGGACATTGGATTCCTTTTCAGATTGCTGCAGCCGGTGGTACTGATATGCTTTCAAACCCTGCGGGTGATTCGATTGTTACGCTATGGGAAAAAATTCTGAAGTATAATCCCGAGGTTTTAGTTATTGCCCCATGTGGCTTTGATCAAAAAAGAAGTCTCGAAGAAATGGCATTGCTGACCTCGAAACCAGGATGGGGTAATTTGGAAGCCGTAAAAAATAATAAAGTTTATATTGCCGACTTTGATATGTTTACACAGCCAAGCATTGGCACTTTGGTAGAAGGGATTGAAGCTTTAGCGTGCATGTTTCACCCTGAAATTTTTAAAGCCGATGAAAATATCAAGAAAAAGTTTATCAATTACAATCAATCCGTTCAGTTATTCCAATCTGTGTAATCCTTTAAATCGGCGTAATTATATATGAAATTAGTTGTGTTAACAGGGGCAGGTATCAGTGCCGAAAGTGGGTTAAAAACATTTAGGGACGCCGATGGTTTGTGGGAAGGTTACAATATATACGATGTAGCTACACCTGAAGCCTGGGAAAGAAATCCGGAATTGGTACAGGAGTTTTACAACGAAAGAAGAAGACAAGTTTTAGATGCAAAACCTAACCAGGCACACTGGTTGCTTGCCGAACTTGAAAGGGATTTTGACGTTGAAATCATCACCCAAAATATCGACGATCTGCACGAGAGGGCGGGTTCTACTAAAGTAACCCATCTCCATGGCGTAATTACACGGTCGCAATCCGATCTTAGGACAAATTTAACCTATCCCATTGCAGGTTCAGAAATTAAAATGGGCGAACTATGCGAGTTGGGTTCACAATTGAGACCACATGTAGTATGGTTTGGCGAAGCGGTACCGATGATTGAAGTTGCGGCTAAAATTTGTGGAAAAGCCGATTTGTTTGTGCTGATTGGCACTTCGTTGGCGGTTTATCCTGCAGCTGGACTTATCGATTTCGTTCCTCGGGATGTAAATAAATATATTATCGATCCTAACACTCCAGATGTTAAACGTTACCAAAATATAATTGCCATTGAACAAAATGCGGTGAATGGAATGGAGCACCTAAAAAGTATCTTAATGAATGGATAAAAAAAGCTGTATTTTTAACTGGAGTGGTGGTAAAGATAGTACCCTTGCATTGCACTATGCCCTTCAGGATCCAACGCTTGAAATCTGTTATCTGGTTACCACTGTCACCGAGCAATATAATCGTGTTTCAATGCACGGAGTAAGGGAAGCTTTACTGATTAAGCAAGCTGAAAGTATTGGTCTTCCTTTGTATCAGATTCGTTTAGGAGAAATGCCTGATATGGAAACTTACGACATTACTATGCGTACACACTTGAATAAATTTAAGGCAGAAGGGATAACGCATTCTATTTTTGGCGATATTTTTCTGGAAGACCTGCGTAAATACCGCGAAGATAAGCTGGCCGAAATTGGTTTGAAAGCCATATTCCCGCTATGGCATAAAGATACCAGAGGTTTGATCAGCCAGTTTATCAATCTGAACTATAAAACCATCATTGTGTGTACACAGGAGAATTTGAAAGAGATTTGTGGAAAAATAATCAGCAAAGACTTGATCGATCAGCTTCCTTCAGGAATTGATCCCTGTGGCGAAAATGGAGAGTTTCATACTTTTGCTTTTGAGGGACCTATTTTCAAGGATAAAATACCATTCACCATCGGAGAGCAGGTATTCCGCACCTATAATGCACCTGCTAAAACCATCCCTAATGATGATTCACCTTGTTCATCCACAGCACTTTCAGGTTTCTGGTATATCGACTTAGTGGAATAATTTTCCATTTTCAAAACTTTTTGGCATCATTTTTTCTTTAGTACTAGTAATTAACTAAATCACACAATTCATTGAAACCTGTTTAGCGAGGTTAGGTAGCGAAACAAGCTTCATATTAAAAATTAAAAGTTATGAAAAAGATATTGGTAGTAATCGCATTAAGTTCTTCAGTTTTATTTGCTTGTAATAACAAAGCAAAAGAAGAAGCTGCATTAAAACAGCAACAAGCTGAGAAGGAATTAGCAATTAAAGCAGTAAAAGACAGTTTAAGGTTAGATAGCTTTAAAAAAGCAGAAGTAGCTAAAGCAGAGCAGGAAAAAGAAGCTAAACACCAGGCTGAATTAGCAGCAGCTAGAAGAGCAGGTACCAGTTCATCTAGATCTTACGCAAGTTCTGGTGGTGGTTCTAGCAGTGCTTATGGTGGTGCACAACCTACAGCCAAGAAAAAAGGTTGGAGCGATGCAGCTAAAGGTGCAGTTATTGGTGGTGCAGCGGGAGCAGTTGGTGGTGCTTTAATCGATAAGAAAAAAGGTAGGGGCGCTATAATTGGCGGATTAGTTGGAGCTGGTGGCGGTTATTTAATCGGTAGAGGTGAAGACAGAAAATCTGGACGTGTGCAGCCTAAAAACTAATCTTTTTTTAAAAGATATGGAAAGTCCTGGTTTACATCAGGACTTTTTTTATGTCTAATAAAAAATGATTAATATATTTAAAGAAAAAAGAACCCATGACAGAAATCACTACTATTGATAAAGGACAGATTCAACACTTCGTAATGTTCTGGTTAAAACCTCAACTGACCAAAACCGAAATCGCAGATTTCGCCAACTTCTTCGAAAGTTTAAAACCAATAAAATATATCAAAACATTAAGTTATGGCCTGGCGGCTAATACGCCTGTACGCCCGGTAACTGATAATTCTTTTACATATTCGCTAACCATTACATTTGCCAACATTGCGGATCATAACGCTTACCAGGAAGATAAAATGCATTTAGATGCAGTAGAAAAATTCTCTCAAAACTGGTACAGGGTAGTAGTACACGATACAGTGGTTTCTGTTTAAACCATTATTCGTTGTATCGGTCTCCGCTGAAAAATCTACATTTTAACCATAGATAATATAATAACAAGGAAGTTATTGAATTTTAGGCCGCAAGGAATCGCTATTTCTAAATCAATTGAGGGATCTTAATGCAAGCGTTTTAAGATTCCCTCCTGTGCCTACCATTAATACATACTACTTTAAGTAAAGTTTAGGCACTACGCTAGCTTGCTTTGAGATAACACAGCCCTTACCGAAGCACGCTCGTCAATCCCAAGAGCCAGGAAGATCAAAAAAACAGGTTCAGAACAATGCAAGTCGCACTATCAAACCTCAAACGCAGTGGTTTTGTGTTTCATATTAGCAAAACCTTTCACTCACCGTTAACTAACAAAACAAAGTGCCACTGTTTTTTTGATGTGTATGGGTATGTGCAAAATGCTCATTGCTGGATTGACAAAGCGCTTTGGGTACTTTGGCGCTCCAAAGTACCATGCGCCCGCGGCATAGAGCGGCAGAAAAATATTATAATTAGTTGTGTCCACACGGTATGCCAGCGCCGCATTATAGCGTTTTGTCGATGACAGCTTAGCGAAAGATATTTAACTTATTCTCTAATCAATTTCATCCAAAATCATTAAACCTCCCATTTATTTGGCTAAATCAAGTGTCAAAATTATATTTTGTGTAATTATTCAAAAACCAGTATATCAACAACTTATATGTTTTATATTAATAAAAACCACCAATAAAACGTTGGTTTAATGCCAAAAACCACATTAAATTCAGAATATAATTTTGAATAATATATTAAAAACCAGTAAATCAGATTATTACGATGATTATTTCTAATATTGATGTCTATTATAAGCTGCTGTAAAGTCGGTACGCATAATTTTAAACTTAGCGATAACAGTCTGGATAAATTCTTCATCCAAAATTTCGAATACATCATTTACGCCCCCTCCACTCAGGTCAAGCTCGGCCAATTTATAACTTTGCTCAAAAGTACCCTGTTCAAATTTGATGATGAATTTCTGGTTCATTGAAAAAATGGTAATCTTACATTCCGGATGTGGAAGTTCTGCTACTACTCTCATTTATTTTATATTTATTTACAATTCGATAGCTACACCATTAAGCGTACCCCAACTATCTACAATGGAGAAACGGGCAAATAACTCTTCTTTATACCATTTACGCTCCCTTGTGAGTTTGATGACGTCTGAATGATCGTGTGATTGATAAGCATAAGCCTTCATGCTTTCGGCATCTTCCCATATCGAAACAGTAGCCTGGTCAAAAAATGGATTTTCTCCTATACCAGCAGATAAAATAAAGCCAGGAGCAATGCGCATGGCATCAGCCGCTCTTTTGATATTCAACCTGAACTCTTTTAGCCTGTTAAACTTAATTGCAGCTCTGGTAATTACGGCAATCTTTCCTGTATGAATTTTACTTGTTTTTTCAACTATAAATGGCTCTTTTGTTGACCATAAGCCATGACTAGATAAAGGTTTTAATAAGATGCTAAAACTTTCAATTCCAAACAAACTAAACCATTTCATCACAAAAGAATCACGATAAAAATTATCACAATCTATACGGTTATCCCAAACTGTAAGTATAGCCCAATGTTTATAATCTGGTGAAAGATCTACCTGAGCATCTTTTCCACTTCCCATCAACTTCCAAAACCTACACTTTTTATTTAACCATAAGGGCAACCTTAAAACTGCCATCCCAATAAAGGCAAAAGGAATGGTAAAGCCACGGAATTTGGTAATGGTTAATGCTACAATCATAAATTAGTGGTTGATTTGGCAAAACTAAGGAATTTAAAGATAGCTTATCGTTCAAATTTTCGTCATTAAAACCAAAGTTTGTCTACATCTCACAAATCATGATTAACTTTGAGTTACACAAAATAGAAAATGGCAGAAGATTTAGTTATTACCAGAGGTACTTCGAAAGAAGAACAATATCAATCTATCATCCCTCAAATTGAAGCATTATTACATGGCGAAACAGATTTTATCGCTAACCTGGCAAATGTTGCTGCAGCACTTAAAGAGCAGTTTGGTTGGTTTTGGGTGGGTTTTTATTTGGTGAAGCAGGATGAACTAATACTTGGGCCGTTCCAGGGGCCCGTTGCCTGCACGAGGATTAAAAAAGGAAAAGGTGTTTGTGGATCTTCCTGGGCAGAAGCCAAAACAGTCATCGTACCTGATGTAGAGGAATTCCCCGGGCATATTGCCTGTGCATCAGCCTCAAAGTCAGAAATCGTTGTGCCTTTAATTATTAAAGGTGAGGTAATTGGCGTTCTTGATGTAGATAGTGAAGTATTAGATAAATTTGATGAAACAGATCAAGTTTATTTAGAGCAGATTATCGCTATTTTGTTAAATAGATAATTTATATCTGATATTGAAATTAAAACCTGAATATTACCTGAATGAGGATGTTGTAGGTCTTGCCAAAGATTTACTCGGTAAGGTCTTGTATACTAAAATCGGTGATGAAATCACTGCAGGAATCATCGTAGAAACAGAAGCCTATTTTGGAATAAAAGATAAGGCATCTCATGCTTATGGTGGTCGCCGTACCAACCGTACAGAAACCATGTATGGCGAGGGTGGCATTGCTTATGTTTATCTCTGTTATGGCATGCATCATCTTTTTAATGTGGTTACATCTGTCGAAAATGATCCTCATGCCGTTTTGATCAGAGGTATAGAGCCGCTGATTGGTATAGAAATTATTGAAGAACGAAGAAATATGCCTTATGCAAAAGGTGTTATTTCGGCTGGCCCCGGCTCTGCGGCAAAAGCATTAGGAATTGATAAAAGCTTTAATGCAAAAAATCTTTCTGGTGATGATATCTGGATCGAAGATCATGGTGTAAAATATAACGAAGAAGATATTGAGGCTACACCACGTGTCGGTATTGCATATGCCAAAGAGCATGCCTTGCTGCCCTGGCGGTTCTTTGTAAAAGGTAATAAATATGTAAGCAAACCAAATAAGATCTAATTATGCAAACCTTTTAGGCTGCTTCCTGTTTTTCTTTCATATACTAAAAATCATGAAAAACGAGAAAAATATAGCAATCCTTAAAGAAATGGCAGAAAGTGTAAGAACCTGTATGTTTACTACATTTTCTTCAGGAGATGAATTTGGAAGCAGACCAATGGGAACTGCGAAAATAGAAGACGATGGCAGTTTGTGGTTTTACACCAACGAGTATTCTCTTAAATCGAAAGAAATTTCAAAAGAAAATAATGTGTTGCTGGGCTACAGCGATCCATCTAACAACACCTATTTAACTGTTAAAGGCAAAGCAGAGCTTGTAGATGATAAAGTGCGTAAAGAGGCATATTTCTCTCCATTTATTAAAGCCTGGTTTCCGGATGGCATCGAGGATCCGAGGTTAATTCTAATAAAAGTTACACCTGAAGAAGCCGAATACTGGGATTCATCTGCGTCAAAAATTGTAGTGTTATTTAGCATATTAAAAGCAGTGGTAACTGGAGATACGCCTGATCTAGGTAAGCACGATACGATAAAATTTTAATAAATCAAAAGAATTGAAAAGCAGGATTGGAAACAATACCTGCTTTTTTGTAATATTGGGGAATGAATTTCGAAAACACCCAATCATTTGCTCAACTACAAGATGAGGCCGATCAGCTTCATCACTTCCGGTCTCAGTTCTTATTCCCAAACCATGATGGAAAAGATTTTATTTATCTGTGTGGCAATTCATTAGGACTTCAACCTAAAGTAGCTGGCGAAGTTTTAAATGGTCAGCTTAGCAACTGGGCCAACTATGCTGTGGATGGATGGTTTGATGGAAACGAACCCTGGATGTTTTACCATAAGGCGCTTAAAAAGTTAATGGCCCCGATTGTTGGCGCATTACCATCAGAAGTTTGCCCGATGAATACTTTGACTGTAAATCTCCATTTATTAATGGTTAGTTTTTATCAGCCCAAAGGTAAACGCTTCAAAATCATTATGGAGGGCGGAGCATTCCCATCTGATCAATATGCGATAGAAAGCCAGGTTAGGTTTCATGGTTTTGATCCAAAAGAAGCGATTATAGAGGTTTTTCCTAAAGAAGGTGAGGAAATACTGCATACCGAAGATATCTTAGCTAAAATCAATGAAAATGCGGATGAAATTGCTTTGGTTTTATTTGGCGGAATAAACTACTATACCGGACAATGGTACGACATGGAAACCATTACCAGAGCAGGCCATGAAATCGGGGCAATTGTAGGCTGGGATCTGGCACATGCTGCAGGTAATGTTCCTGTAAAATTGCACGATTGGGATGTTGATTTTGCCTGCTGGTGCTCATACAAATATCAAAACTCAGGTCCGGGTGGAATAAGCGGAATCTTTGTTCACGAAAAACATTTCAACAATACCCAATTGAACCGTTTTGCAGGGTGGTGGGGTTACCAGGAAAGTAAGCGCTTTAAAATGGAGAAAGGCTTTATTCCTGAAGCCGGAGCAGACGGATGGCAGGTAAGCTGTACACAGGTAATGCCAATGGCCTTGTATCATGCTTCACTACAGATTTTTGAAAAAGCAGGTTTCATAGTGCCGTTGAGAGAAAAAAGTATTACTTTAACTGCCTATCTAGAATTTATTATAAATGAAGTAAATAAGAATTTAGGATTTGTTCAATATAAAATCATTACACCAAATAATCCTAAAGATAGAGGTGCACAGTTATCTATCGTTGCCGAGCGTAGCGGCAAGCAGATTTTTGATGGTTTAATGGCTAATCATGTACTCGGTGATTGGCGCGAACCCGATGTAATCCGCTTAAGTGCCGTGCCACTCTATAACTCTTATGAAGATATTTACTTAGCCGGAAAGGCGTTATTAAAAGTGAGTAAAGATATTTTAACGTAGAAAAGAATAAAAAATGATTAACTATAACCCTAAAGACTGGAGTACGTTCATTTTTCATATAGATAAAAGTGATACTTTTAGAAAGCTTTGGCCTTTAATGCTTGGGGTAGCTATATTTTCAGGGCTGGTTGCTTATGCTGAATTAAATTACTTTCAGCTTTCTAAAACTAGTAATGTAACCAATATTGGCATGATGCATAGCTTATTGGGCTTTGTTTTGTCGCTTTTGTTGGTTTTCAGGACTAATACAGCTTATGATAGGTGGTGGGAGGGCAGGAAACTGCTTGGATCATTAACCAATGTAAGCCGTAACCTGGCTTTAAAGATTAAAGCGCTTAAACTAACTGATGAGGAGGTTCGCTTTTTTGAATACGGCATCCCTAAATATGCTTTTGCGCTAAAAGAACATTTAAGAGAAAAAATGTATTTTGGGAAGAACAGCTTATTGATAGAAGTTGAAGAAGGCAAACATATTCCAAACCAGATAGCACGTAGTTTAACCAACAGATTCTATGGGTTATTAGAAAAAGGTTCGATTTCACAGGAACAATTTATTGTTCTTTCCAGTGACTTTAATCAGTTTACCGATATCTGTGGTGCCTGCGAAAGGATTAAAAACACTCCAATTCCGTTTTCTTATAGCGCATTTATTAAAAAATTTATTTTTGTTTATGTGATCACTTTACCTTTTGGCTGGGTATTCAGTTTAGGCTATTTTGTGGTGCCAATTGTTCCCTTTATTCTCTATGTATTAGCGAGTTTGGAACTGATAGCTGAAGAAATAGAAAACCCGTTTGGCTATGATGCTAATGATCTTCCAGTAGATCAGATTTGCATCAATATCGAAAAACATGTGGGAGAGATTTTAGGCTAATGATCAAGATTGCCTGGCATCCACTTTATGCTCACCCTTTACCCGAAGGGCATCGCTTTCCGATGCTTAAGTATGAATTGATACCTGAACAGCTTTTGCACGAGGGGACTATAACATCGCAGAATTTATTTAGTCCAGAGCCGGTTTCCGAAGATATTATACTTCTATCTCACGAAAAAGTATATTGGGAACAGCTCAGGGATTTGACACTTTCAACTAAAGATCAAAGACGGATAGGCTTTCCTCTAAATGCGCAACTCTTAGAGCGTGAACTGAGGATTACGAGGGGTACAATTGATGCTGCCTATTTTGCAATAAGTAACGGCATTGCCTTTAATGTTGCTGGAGGTACACATCATGCCGGCAGTAACTGGGGCGAAGGTTTTTGTTTATTAAATGATCAGGCTATTGCTGCTAATTACTTGTTAGATAAAAATTTATCCAATCGTATCTTAATTATTGATTTAGATGTACACCAGGGAAATGGTACTGCAGAAATCTTTCAAAATGAGACACGGGTATTTACTTTTTCTATGCATGGCGATAGAAATTTCCCTTTTAGAAAAGAAATTTCAAGTTTGGATGTTCCTTTAGATGATGGCGTACAGGATGAGGCATATCTGTTGGCTTTAAATATAAATTTAAAAAAGGCTTTCGAAAGAGCAAGACCTGATTTTGTATTTTATTTATCAGGAGTTGATGTACTCTCTACTGATAAGCTGGGTAAATTGGCATTAAGCAAAGCGGCATGTAAGGAACGCGACAGGATGGTGCTGCAGGCCTGTAAGGATAAAAACCTGCCTTTACAGGTTAGTATGGGCGGGGGATATTCAGCAGATATTAAGGATATCGTTGATGCACATTGCAATACTTACCGCCTGGCTTTTGATTTATTTGCATAAGCCATCCCTCAAAAAACATAATATCCTTATCTTCGCGGCAATATGTTGGAGATTATTTACCAGGACGAGAATTTAATTGCAATTAATAAGCCACATGGCCTTTTGGTTCATCAATCTTCAATAGCCAGAGATGCTACCGAATTTGCCCTACAGATGCTGAGGGATCAGGTGGGTAAACATGTTAGCCCGGTGCACAGGTTAGACAGGAAAACCAGCGGAATCCTATTGTTTGCTTTTGATAAGGTGTCTGAAGTTTCTATGCATCAACAATTTATGAATGCAGAGACTGATAAAAAATATCTGGCTATCCTGCGTGGTTTCACGCCTGATGCCATGGATATCGACTATCCGTTAGCTAAAGAAAACGGAACCATGCAGGATGCTTTCACCTCGTTCAGAACACTTCAAAAAGCAGAGGTTGAGGTAGCTTTTGGCAAACATCCAACATCCCGTTACTCATTGGTAGAAGCTACCCCTAAAACCGGAAGAATGCACCAACTTAGGCGTCATTTTAGTCATATTCTTCATCCGATTATTGGAGATCGTACACACGGCTGCAACAAACAGAATAAATTTTTCAAGGAGCAATGGGAGATGACCACCATGTTACTTCATGCTTCAGAATTGGAGTTTATGCATCCCGTTACCAAAGAAAGAATCCATTTAAAAGCCGGTCTACATGAGGAGTTTAAAAGAGTGATGGATTTCATGAAAATGGAACTTTAGCACAATTTTTAACACCAAAATCTGTTTATATAACATCTATGATTAAATACTTACGTTTTACATTCCCGGTTTTAGCGCTTTTTGCAGCCAGTTGTTCTTCAGTTTATATGCCAAACGTTCCAAATACGCCTATGTTAAGTAAACAGGGTGAATTTAGTGGAGGCGCACATATTTCATTAAAAGGTAATGCCAGTGTTAATGGTGCTTATGCCGTTTCAGACCATGTTGGTTTATTGTTTAGTGGTTCAAGAATGAACAGCGAAAGAAAAACCAAAGATTTTGGACATAAATTAATTGAGATCGGCGGTGGTTACTTTGATACCTTTGGACCAGACAATAACCGGATTATCGAAATTTATGCAGGAGTAGGAAAAGGCTGGAGCGATATTACTTTCCGCGATTTTAAGGATGATGTGCTGATTAGCAATGAGGTTCAGGATGTAGATTACCGAAAAACATTTTTACAGGTAAACTATAGTTCAAAAAAGAAAAACAACCTGCGTTTGTTTGGAACTGATTTCCCAATTAACTATGGTACAGCATTAAGGATAAGCCATGTAAAGATGGATAGGTTCTTTTTAAATGGTGTAGTGCAGCCTAAAGAAGATAATATTTTCTTTGAACCTGTTTTTTTTACGCGTATGGCACTTAGCAAAACTTTTCAGTTACAATACACCACCAGTAGTAATATTGGCCTGAAGAACCGAAAATACATGTCTGCTGGTAATTCAATCTTCACCATAGGTGTTGTGGTGAATGTTGGAGGGAAATAATTCCTGCTGTCATTCTGAGCGCAGCGAAGAATCTGTTTTAAATCAGCAGCGTAGATTAACTTCACTCTTCTGTTGAGTCCGGGGGAAGTCACAGGATTCACTGTTCTTGGTTAAGGGATTCTTCGCTACGCTCTGAATAACAATTAAATAATCTTCAAATTTCCCGTTTTATTCCTTAGTCGCGTCATTTCGACTGGAGCAAAGCGAAATGGAGAAATCTATCTATAGAAATTCTGTTTGATAGATTTCTCCACTGCGGCCGAAATGACGAATTGATCTAAGGATGTAACGGCTCCGTATTTAAACTCTTTGTCTTGTTCTGGAACCTTAAAAACAATAGGATAGAGGCTGTTAACAATCCTAATGTTAATCCATACCAAATTCCGTTAACGCCTAAGTTAAAATGAAATCCCAATACATAACCTATAGGAATTCCGACTACCCAATAGGCTAAAAAAGTAATAAAGGTTGGGATATTGACATCACCAATGCCACGCAATACGCCTAATCCAACAACCTGTGTGCCATCAAATAATTGAAAAAAGCCTGCAATAATTAATAATTGTGCTGCAATAGGGATTACTGCAGCATCTTCGGTATAAATAAAAGGCATGATGTTGTTGGCCAGTACAAAAATAACCGCAGTACACGACATGAACAGTAATATCACGTGATAACTCGCAATGGCTGATTTGCGCAGATCATCAAAATTATTCTTTCCAAAATTATTTCCGGTTTTAATAGTCGCTGCAGAAGCTACGCCACTGGCAATCATGTAAGTCATTGCAGCCAAACTGATTGCGATTTGGTGCGCTGCCTGTTCTACTGCACCAATGGTACCGATTAGTACAGCAGCACCACTAAATGCGCTGATTTCGAAAGAATATTGCATCGCCACGGGCATTCCGATCTTTGCGATTTTAATCGCCCTTATTTTATCGAAAAACGTGACTTTGAAACTGGTCAGGTATTTTTTAAAATGCCGTGAGCGCAACACATAAAAACACATTACTGTAGCCATTAAAACCCGATCGATTAATGTGCTTAAACCTACACCGCTCACACCCATCGATTTAATACCAAACATACCTTTAACGAAAATAATTCCCAGGATGATATTGAGTGCATTTCCCCAGATCGAAACGAACATCGCCTGCTTGGTAAAGCCTAAGCCTTCAGCAAACTGTTTAAAGGTTTGAAAAATTAATAATGGAATAATTGAAATTGATAAAAGATTCAGATAGGGTTTTGCGTAGCGTACTACTTCAGGGGTTTGTTCAAGTCGATCGATGACAAAAAATATCCCCAATTGAACCAGTACATATAAAAATATGCCTATACAGATATTAATTATTAAACTGTTTGATAGAAGTTTTCCGCATTCATCATAATTCTGACGACCATTTTCCTGTGCAATCAATGGTGTTAAACCATAAGAAATACCCAGCCCAATTACAAGTATAAGCATGAATATACTGTTCACTAATGAAACAGCAGCCAATTGAATCGTATCCGTAAAATGACCTACAATAATACTATCAGCCATGTGTACCAAAGTATGACCAACCTGAGAACCTACAATTGGCAACGCCAAATGAAGATTTTCTTTATAATAAGGTTTATACCTGGTGTAAATTTTAGAAAACATAGTTTGCAAAGGTCGCGTTTTTAAAGCTCAAAAAGTAGGGATGTAGAAAAGTTAATGTTTTGGTTTCAAAAAGGCGATAGCTCTGTTGCACTGAATTATCGAAGCCAGAGGGTTTTATAAACAAGTTTATCTTTTGGTTATAGTCTTTCCACAACTATAAAAGATAGAAAAATGCAGATTTATAAAGGTTAAAAAATCCGAAATCTACTTTGGAGAAGCTGTCAGCAAAGGAGCATACTTTTGAAGTATTGAAAGAATTTTACTTCTGTTTTCAATGTAGATATTACTCATAAAGATAATACCTGTTGTTTTATTGAAAAGTATGTTTGCGCTTGCACCTGGGTCATCTCCATCATGCCCAATATATCCATTATTGTAAATATTCCAGAAAACGCCCTTATTTCGTGTTTGCAAACTCATATTCTCGGGTACGCTTTGGGGGGTAAACACTGGGGTAAACATTTCAATAGCCGATGCGTTCTTAATCAGGCCAGCATTATGATTGAGCAGTTTCATCATGTCCTTCACGTATAGAGAAAGCTCGGCAGCAGAAGTTCTTAATCCTCCATCGGGGTAAGTAGTGAGGTGATAAAAAGGGAACGCAATATCTTTTGTTAAATAAGGAACCGCCTGTTTAGAAGTATTTTGTTTTGTTTTAAACCAATTTGTATTATTCATATGAAGTGGTTTAAAAATATATTTTTGAGTAAAATCTGCGAATGATATACCAGATTTCACTTCAATAAGGTATGCTGTAAGTGCTGAACCAATATTACTGTATGAGGCCTTTTTACCAGGTTTCGAATTACTAAAATTCTCTTTTTTGTATAAAGCACCCTGAGGGGTTAAATAAGCTTTTAAAAATGTTGTTAAGGTGGTATCATTTAGATCAGAAGTATAATTATTCTCCTTCATCATTTTAATTAATAACTCATTTTGAACTTTTGGTCTCTCAAAACGATAAGATCGATTGTATATTTCCTGGTTATCTATAATGCCCGAAGTATGAGTGGTTAAATATCTAATGCTAATAATTTCATCAGGTAAGTAAGGATTTACGACTTTAAAAGGAAGAATAGTATTAATATCTGTATCGAGATCAAAATAACCAAGCTCTATAGCTTTCATTAGCGATACAGCAATAAATGTTTTACTAACCGAACCAATATTTTGAATTGTTTGTGGCGTATATGCCTTTTTTTTATCAATATCAGCATAGCCAAAACCACTTTCAAAAACGATTTTGTCTTTATTTAAAATAGCTACGGAAAAGCCAGGTATATTATTTTCTTTAAGATAATCTTTAAGCTTAAGTCTCAAAGAATCCTGATAATTTTGTGACTTAACTTTTAAGGTACAGCAAACAATAACAAAAAAGAATATTGATTTTAGATAAGTCATTTTAATGCTTTTAGTGTTGTTTGCTACCTGACTGCTGTAAAATACTCTTCCTTTTCGGTAGTATGCGACTTAATTACATTGGTTAAAATTAAATTCACCAATACTTTTTGCGCTTTGCGGTACGAACTGCGTAATAGTTTGCTAAACTCTTTCAGTGTTATTTTTTCATGCTGTTCCAGGTATTCGAGCAGTTTTTTCTCGTTCTCAGAGTAAGAGATTAACACACCATCATTTTTATATTCCTGTTTAAGGACTTCAATAATAATCCGACTGGCTAAAACGCTTTTATCATTAATGCGGATATAAGCCCACCATTTTTTTTGATCATCAAGGGCATAGTGGGGTTTGGTATCACTTTCTGGTATATTTACTACTAAAACCAGTTTATCATCTACGTAAATTTCTTCAAAATGCGGTTCAATCGCAGGCTTACAGCACTGATGCGCAGAAGTTAAAATCATATATTTCTCTTCTTCTTCTGATTTTACACCTTTAATAGATCCATCATCGGCCACACCAATTAATAATTTACCGCCTTTATTATTGGCAAAAGCAACCAGACTCTTGGCAATTTTCTCGGTGTTAGTAATGGTTTTCTTAAAATCGAGCATAACGCCCTCACCCTGCAAAATTAAACTCTTAATACTCGGCATAATCTAAAAATTAGTAAGCAACTCTGGGCATTTCGCCCTGATGCAAGTTTCGGATATATACTTCATTCATTACGGTTGCACACAATTCACCACGCTTATTGGTTATTTCCATGGGGTAAGCTTTTACAAACTTTCCAACAGTTTTTAAGGCATACTCAGCTTCATTAAGCATGTCATCAGTTACTGTTATGGTAAAATATAATGTAGAACGACCAGGTTTTAAATATTGTATAGAAGCACTCTTTAACCAAACACGGACTCTAAAGCCACGACGTTGCATCAACTGATCAAATAACAAGGCATAAAATGGGTCAGTAGCTGCGTAAATAGTACCTCCAAAAATAGAGCCGTTATAATTTTTATTCAGAAAACTCTTGCTAAGCTTAACTGTGCAGCTTCTAAATTCATTTTCAAATCTCTGAACCCAAATGCGTTGAAAAAATAGGGGTGGGTAAAAACGCATTACCCATTTAAGGGTATTTTGAGAAATAATCATACTTACTAATATCAGAAAGTTTTATCACCTTTTAAAGTTTTGGCCGTGTTGTTTAGTAATCTTTCAGTAATTTAGATCATCCATATTATGATACCCTTAGCGGCGCTTTAACAGATTTGGATAGTCGTGGTTATAATTTAATTTTAATTGAAAATATACCTCGAAGCTGATGAATAAATTAAAGATCTATCACAAATAGCAATTGTTCTTTACTATAATCATTTAAAAATCAGTATTATCTGTTAAAAAAAATCCTTTTTAAAGAAAAAAATAAAACCAAATGATTAGAAGGTTGTTAGGATGATAGATAACAATAAAAACTATGAAAAAAATGATTTTAAGTCTTGCTTTTGCAGGTTCTCTTATGATAGCCACATCAGCATGCAATTCGTCAAAAAATATGGCTGGTTCTTCAGACAGTACTAAAACGGATTCGACAACAACGGCACCAATGGATACCACATCTAAAAAAATGCCAGACACGACCACAAAAATGCCACCTGACACTACAAAAAAGAACCCTACTATGTAGGATCTTAAAAGCCACTCTAATGCAGAGTGGCTTTTATTTTTAAAAATCTATTTTAAATATTTGTGTTATTGCGTACTTTCAGCGATTAAACCAAATCATTAAATGGATCATCAAGCAAAAACCAACAGCCGTAATGTAATTTTCTTAGTTATTGTAGCTGCTCTGGGCTATTTCGTCGATATTTATGATCTTGTTCTATTTTCTGTAGTAAGGGTAAAAAGTTTTACCGATATCGGTGTTTCTGTAGCACATATGCGTACCGAAGGAGAGTATGTAATCAATATGCAGATGTTCGGTTTATTGCTTGGAGGCTTGCTTTGGGGGATCATCGGCGACAAATTCGGTAGAATTAAAGTACTATTTGGATCAATTTTAATGTATTCTTTAGCGAATTTAGCCAATGGTTTTGCTACAGATGTACATACTTATGCAATCATCAGGCTTATAGCAGGAATTGGCCTGGCAGGAGAACTTGGAGCCGGAATTACTTTAGTTACCGAAACCATGGACAAAGAAAAACGTGGCTATGGCACTATGGTGGTGGCTGGCATCGGTTTACTGGGAGCAGCGGCAGCAGCAACCATAGGAAAACATTTTACCTGGCAAACTTCTTATTTTGTAGGAGGTGGCATGGGATTGTTGCTGCTACTTTTACGCGTTGGTACTTTCGAATCTGGAATGTTCAAACATGCTGAGCAAAGTTCAGAAGTTTCAAAAGGCAACTTTTTTATGCTTTTTTCTAACCGGAAGCGGTTTTTAAAATATCTGGCGTGTATCTGCTTAGGGCTTCCACTTTGGTTTATTGTAGGTATTCTGGTTACTCAATCGCCAGAGATCGGAAAAGCACTTGGAGCAAAAGAACTGCTTAATGCCGGTACAGGTATTATGTACACATACTTCGGTATCGCCATCGGCGACATAGTATGCGGCTTTTTGGCACAGGTATTAAAGTCCCGCAGGAAAACAGTCCTTATTTTTCAAAGTCTATCGGTAATTACTGTAATTGTTTATTTAACCAGTACAGGTTTAACCGAAAATAGTTTTATTCTGATCTGCCTGTTTATGGGCTTTGCTGTTGGCTATTGGGCAACGTTTGTAACTATTGCCGCTGAACAGTTTGGTACTAACATCCGTTCGACAGTTACCACCACAGCACCAAACTTTGTACGTGGGGCATTAATTCCGATTACTTTTGTTTTCGAATTTTTTGTGCACCGTTATAACATTGTTTCGGCTGGTTTTATTGTCATGGGGATTGTAACCGTAATTGCCATGATCTCTGTTGCTTATTTAAAAGAAAGCTTTAACAAAGACCTCAATTACCTGGAATATTAGTTATAGGACTTTGGCCTAGGAACTAAAGACTCCGGACAAACAGCAATGTCAATAAAATGTACTATCTAAACATAAATCAATATAGCTGGTTTAATAGGCTTAAATTTGTATGGAAATAGAAAAGCCGTCATGTTTAAAGAAGAAGTAGCAGCGAGATATAAGCAAATTCAGGATGAAATTTGCCGTGGATTGGAAATTGCCGATGGCAAAGGAAAATTTGAAGAGGAACTGTGGGAGAGAAATGGTGGGGGAGGCGGACGTACACGGATTATGCAAAATGGCGCTGTTATCGAAAAGGGTGGTGTAAATTTCTCTGCAGTACATGGAAAGCTTCCAGAAGCGGTAAAAAAAGCCTTTAACGTAACAGAAGATGATTTTTTTGCTACTGGCGTTTCTATTGTGATTCACCCAAATCATCCGCTGGTTCCAATTATTCACATGAATATCCGCTATTTTGAACTCAATGAAGAAACGCGTTGGTTTGGTGGCGGTATAGATTTAACGCCGCATTATGTTTTCGAAAACGATGCCCGTTTCTTTCACCATAAACTAAAACAGGCTTGTGACGATTTCAGCGCTGAATTTTATCCAAAATTCAAAACACAGGCTGATGATTATTTTTTTATTAAACACCGTGAAGAAACCCGTGGCATTGGAGGTATTTTTTACGATCGTTTAAAACCTGAAAATACTAATTTATCTTGGGAGCAGATTTTAGATTTCTCCATTAATATTGGCGAAACATTTTTGCCGATTTATACTGAATTAATCGACCGTAACCGCGATAAAGAATTTACTGAAGCGCATAAAGAGTGGCAATACCAGCGCCGTAGCCGTTACGTAGAATTTAATTTAGTATATGATTCGGGAACAAAATTTGGCTTAGAAACAAATGGACGCATTGAGTCTATTTTAATGAGTTTACCACCACAGGCTAACTGGGGCTATAATGTTCAGCCCGAAATTGATTCTGAAGAATACAAAACGATACAACTGCTTAAGAAAGGGATTAACTGGGTTTAAGAATTCCCGTTATCTCCGTCTGATAGCCCAGGAAAATTAAAACAGAGTTAGCGGTGCTGATACCTCGTGAAAACCAGCGTTAAGTTTACCAATTCTAAAGTCATTTACAACATTGTGGGCCATCCGGGTTGGTTCTGGAATACGGTAATTTCCGACACAGTTTTTTATGATCGACAAGCTTTGATCAGCTGTAATTAAATGACCAGCGGATACATAAACAGGCGCACAATTGATCTTAGTGCGTAAAGCAAAACCAAGGGTTTCACCATGACTCTTGATTTCTGTACTGCTTAATTTTTTGATTTCTGGAACATGGTTTTCACCATATAAAAGGCTTTTGGCGCAGCCAATTGTTGTTTGATTGGCCAAAATTCCAAAATGTGAAGCAACCCCCATACGGCGCGGATGCAAAATTCCATTACCATCAAGTACCAAAACATCTGGTTTATTTAAAATCAACTCCCACACTTTTAATAATGCAGGCACTTCCTTGAAACCTAAAAATCCGGGCTTGTATGGAAAACTGGTTTCATAGGTCTCCAGTGCAAAAGATTTCAATACCATACTGGGGTAACTTAATATCACAATTCCGGCATACATCGTAGAACTGTTTTTGTTGAAAGAAATATCAGCACCTGCGATGGTTTGAATTCTCTCAATCGATTGAAACTTTAATTTCCTGGAGAGTTCGATCTGGTAAGCGGTAGCGTCCTCGAAGCTGTAATGATCATACATATGATTTTAGTACAAATTAATGCTGTAATTGTTTGATTAAATTAATGGTAACAATATAGGGCTAAATGCCACAAGCTGCAGCTCAAAAAAAGCTAAATGACAATGTATAAATTTGTCTTATAATTAATATTATGTTAAGTTGAGTTTTTCTAACATCTTATTCACGTCTGATTCTTTGTAAAATTACAATTCCTGAAGTTTGCGGTTAAGTTCCTGTACCTTATTTGTTGCGCCTTTTTTGTTGTAGATATCAATCAGCAACTGTACAGTTTTTTTATCATTAGGGTTAATTTCGTTAGCACGTTGTAAAGCAAATTGTGCGCGGTTAATTAAACCTTTATATTTTTCGATTTTGTCTGCATCGCTTTTACGCAAAGTTTCGTTTGCGGTATTGATGTAAGCTAGACTCAATTGGTACAAAGCATCGAAATAATTCTGATCTGTGGTTAAAGCTTTATCGTAAGCTAAAATTGCTGTAGCATCATTTCCGCTAACCTGCTGCAGGTAGCCATATAGAAAATAAAGCAGTTTATTTCCTTTTTCTACTTTTAAATTATTTTCGATTAATCCCTGTGCTTTACTGTAATTTTCTGTGTCAAGCAAAAGATTAATATAATCGTTCGTCAAAAAACGGTTAAATGGATTTAAAACTAATCCATCTTCTAAAGTTTTGATGGCAGTTTCGTTTTCTGATTTCACTACATACATCTGGGCCATTTTCTGAAAAACAGATGGATTTTTAATGCCATTTTCTTTCGCACGTTTAAAATAAGCTAAAGATTCATCGTAAGATTGAATGTTCAATGCACAAATCGCCGTATTTAATGCCAAAGTGGTATCGGCAGGAAAATTATCTGATACTTCTTTCAGATCAGCAAATGCCTCTTTAAATTCATTATTAAAATAAGCTTCGTTGCCTTTATCCTGCTTTTTGATCAAAATGTTATGGTCAGATGCCTTAATAAGTCCTCCATTGTCGTTATAACGGTCTAATGATTTTGCTTTCGCAACTGCCTCTACTGCGCTATCATAAAATTTATTCGCATTGTTCGGGTCGGTATCAATCAGCGACGCAAATGAGGTGAGGTAAGATTTTATAGACCAGGTTTCTGTCCAGTTTTTAGTTTTAATGTCTTTCTCAGCAGATTCGATTGATTTTAAGCCTTCTGTAATAATACTTAACTGCTTTTTCTCATCTTCTTTGTTGGCTATAGAAGCCTGAAGTTTGCCGACTGAATTTCTGGCAATCAGTATCTGACTTTTTTGGGCTACAGCATTAAAAGAGACGAAAATTAAAGCGGTTAAAGATATTTTAAGGCAATTCTGCATAATGTATTGATGTAATAAAACCGTAATAAACCATAAAAATAAACATAAAAAAAAGAGCCCCGAAATTTCAGGGCTCTTTTTTTAAATCGGCATCAGAATTATTGTTTAGGTAATGCGTCTAAACGTTTTTTTATCTCATCGTAGTTTTTAGTATCATTCCTAAAAGCATAGATGGTTTTCAAAGTTTCTAATGCGCCCTGGTTATTGGCATCAACTTCTAAAGCTTTTTTGTAAAAAGGAAGCGATTTGTCTAACAAAGCGTTCATTTTACCTGTTACTTCGTTAAACTCCTTTACTTTTTTAGGATCGATTTTATTTCTGTCGGCTTGTAATTTTAGAGCCTGACTGAAATAAATGTTGCCTAATAAAACCTGATAGTTAGGGTTATTTGGTTCTTTTGCAGCTAAAGCCACTAACATTTGCTCAGATTTTGCAGCATCACCCCTATCAATATAGATCTGGGTTTCAGTTTTAATCCAGTCGGTATTTTCAGGAAATTTAGCAGAAGCTTCTTTGATGACGGCTAAAGCAGCTGTAGTATCTTTCTGTTTACTTAAAACTGCATTGATAATTTCAGAATATAAATCTTTAGACTGTGGTGAGTTTAAAGAGATTACTTTTTTAAACTGAGTAATCATACCTGGATAATCTTCAATATTTCTTGCTGCAATACCAGCATTTAAATACATCGCAGTATCTTGTGGATTAATTACCGTAGCTGCAACAAATTTTTCGTAAGCTGTTTTATAATCCTTTTTGTTATAAGCAATTACACCACCGTTTCTAACCGCATTGCTTACATTCGTTTCTGCAGCATTGATGTTATCTTTTTCAGCGCCCTTAGTGTCCAGTTTTTTTGCTTCAGCAATAGCTTCCTGTGCAATTTTCAAGTTTGCGTCAGCGTTTGCGGTGCTGGTTGAATCCAAAATTGCCGCAGAAGAAGCAAATAATGCTCGGTAAGACCATGCTTCAGGCATTACTTTAGATTTTTCATCAGCAATGGCTTTATCAGTATGGGCCAGGCCTTTAGCCAATGCCTCAAGTTTTTTGGCCAACGGCGTTGTTGTGCTTGAAGAAGTTAGCTGGAATAAACCCCAGTCGTTTTTTGCCGCGCTTATTTCACTTTTCTGAGCAAAAGCAGCGCTTACAGCACCTGCTAGAAATATACTTAGAAATACTCTTTTCATAATTTTTATTCTAATCTTAATTTTGGTTAATTTTCTTCTTCCGTTTCGTTATCTGATCCATCCTCTTCAGTATCATCAGCTTCTGGAGTAGTATCTGCTTCTATTTCTTCACCGTCTGTAACTACAACATCTGTTAAATCTACTGTTTCTTCTTCGTCCTCTTCGTGATCAATTTTGGTAACCGATGCAATTTCGTCATCACCTTTTAACGATATTAATCGAACCCCTTGTGTGGCGCGTCCCATTACCCTCAATGCTGATACTGGAATTCTGATTACAATGCCTGAACGGTTAATGATCATCAAATCTTCGCTATCAGTAACGTCTTTTATAGAAACTAATTGTCCGGTTTTTTCAGTAACGTTAATTGTTTTTACCCCTTTACCACCACGGTTGGTTACACGGTAATCTTCAATATCGGTACGTTTTCCGTAACCTTTTTCTGATACTACTAACACCGTAACTTCAGGATTGTTTACAGCAATCATGCCAACAACTTCGTCCTGATCGTGTGCAAGCCTTACGCCACGAACACCGGTAGCTGTTCTACCCATCGGACGAACGGTTTTTTCGTTGAAACGGATTGCTCTTCCTGAGCGTAAAGCCATTACAATTTCGCTTTCGCCGTTGGTTAAACAAGCTTCTAATAAGATATCGCCTTCATTAATGTTAATGGCATTGATACCATTTACACGCGGACGCGAGTACGCTTCGAGAGAAGTTTTCTTAATGGTACCTTTTTTAGTACACATAATGATGAAATTGTTCTCTAAATATTCCTGGTCTTTAAGATTTTTAACTTTGATATAAGCTTTAATTTTTTCTTCTTTCGGAATATTGATGATGTTCTGTATCGCTCTTCCTTTACTGGTTCTCGAACCTTCCGGAATTTCGTACACCCTCAACCAGAAACACCTTCCGGCTTCGGTAAAGAACAACATGTAGTTGTGGTTGGTGGCTACCAGCATGTGCTCAATAAAATCTTCATTTCTTGAGGTACTTCCTTTAGAACCTTTGCCACCTCTGCCCTGTGCTTTAAATTCGCTTGCCGGGGTACGTTTCACATAACCTTCGTGAGAAATGGTGATCACAACTTCTTCATCATCGATGAAATCCTCCATGCTCATATCTTCAGCTGAGTGAACGATTGTAGTTCTACGTTCATCGCCAAATTTCTGCTTCACTTCTTCCAGCTCATCCTTGATAATCTGCATACGCAAACCTTCGTCTGCTAAAATAGATTTCAAGTATTCGATGGTTTTCATTAATTCAGCATATTCTTCTTTAATCTTATCACGCTCTAGTCCAGTTAAACGACGCAATGTCATATCCAGGATCGCACGTGCCTGAAGGTCGCTCAGCCCGAATTTCTCCATTAAGCCTAAACGAGCTTCTTCAGGCGTTTCAGATGCACGAATCAATTTAATTACTTCATCTAAATGATCTAAAGCAATTAAATAACCTTCTAAAATGTGTGCACGTTTTTCAGCCTCTGCTAATTCATATTTGGTACGGCGAACAATTACATCATGACGGTGATCTACAAAGTGTACAATCAAATCTTTAAGATTCAACATCTGTGGACGGCCTTTTACCAATGCAATATTATTTACACTGAAAGAGGTTTGTAGCGCTGTATATTTATATAGGTTATTTAAAACGATAGAGGCATTTGCATCACGTTTGATTTCGTAAACGATACGGATACCATCTTTATTCGATTCGTCTTTGATATTCGAAATGCCTTCCAGTTTTTTCTCACCCACCAATTCAGCAGTACGCTCAATCATCTGGGCTTTGTTTACCTGGTACGGAATTTCGGTAACAATAATTACTTCACGATCTTTAATGCTTTCGATTTCTGCTTTTGCACGCATTACAATACGTCCACGGCCAGTTTCAAATGCCTCTTTTACACCGGTATAACCATAAATAATACCACCTGTAGGGAAATCTGGAGCTTTTACAAACTTCATCAGTTCCTCAATTGTGATATCTCTATTGTCAATATAATTTACTACACCATCAATTACTTCAGTTAAATTGTGTGGTGCCATGTTGGTGGCCATACCTACCGCAATACCGGAAGAACCGTTAACTAAAAGATTAGGTATTTTTGCAGGTAAAACCGTTGGTTCCTGCTCTGTATCATCAAAGTTTAATTGAAAATCTACCGTATCTTTATTGATATCTGCAACCATTTCTTCAGCAAGTTTGCTAAAACGTGCCTCGGTATAACGCATTGCAGCTGGCGAATCACCATCAATGTGGCCAAAGTTTCCCTGACCATCTACCATTGGGTAACGCAAACTCCAATCCTGAGCCATACGAACCATGGTAAAATATACGGATGCATCACCATGTGGGTGATACTTACCTAAAACCTCACCCACAATACGGGCTGATTTTTTATAAGGTTTTCCGCTGGTTACACCTAAACCCAACATGCCGTAGAGCACACGGCGGTGTACTGGTTTCAATCCATCGCGTACATCAGGCAAAGCCCTTGATACGATCACCGACATTGAATAATCAATGTAGGCCGATTTCATCTGCTCTTCTATGTTAATTTGAATGATTTTGTCGTTCTGCTGATTTTCTAAATCTTCTGCCATAAATTATTATTCTCGTTACTTAAAACGATATTAAAAAGGGTATTACTATAACCTTGCGAATTTAACAAAATTATGCCGAATTAAGGCATTGTGGAAAATTTTTGACCTTTGTTATAGGTTTTTTACTCCTGATGTAATTTTAAGTTATTGAAGACCAGTTTAAGAGTTTTTGATCTAAACCTATCAGATTTTTGAAACCTGGTAGATTTGCCGGATTGGATTGATAATTTTTTTGGAAATGTAGGGTGCCGTGTTAATAGCGGTCTGTAGCCCTGCCATCGCTTATAGTCCTTTTCGCTTCACGTACCTCGCTGTGGACTTTTCGCTATATCAGGTTTATGACAGGGGGGCTGTATTTATATGCTGATTTAAACCTCTCAGGTTTGTGAACTAAAATTTACATTCTAAAGTAATTCTGATACTTTTGCTTCTCAACCTTTTATAAGATGGCAAGCGAAAAAAAATCTGCAATGAGTTTTATTATGGTCACCCTACTGATCGATTTTACAGGCTTTGGGATTATCATACCTGTATTGCCAAAACTTATACAGGATTTTACTGGTGGAGGTTTCGGTTTGGCAGCAGAATATGGAGGTTGGCTTACTTTGGCTTATGCATCGGTTCAATTCATTTTTTCGCCAATTATTGGCGCATTAAGCGATCGTTACGGTCGGAGGCCGGTATTATTGAGTTCGTTATTTGGGTTGGGTATTGATTATATCTTTCTGGCTTTCGCACCTTCAATTGTTTGGTTGTTTGTGGGGAGGATTATAGCTGGAATTACAGGAGCGAGTTTTACTACTGCCCAGGCTTATATCGCTGATGTTTCGCCGCCTGAAAAAAGAGCACAAAATTTCGGTCTGGTTGGTGCTGCTTTTGGTGTAGGTTTTATTTTAGGTCCGGTTTTAGGTGGCGCATTTAGCCATTTTGGTACCCGGGTTCCTTTTATGATTGCTGCAGGTTTATCTCTGATTAATTGGCTTTATGGCTATTTTATATTACCTGAATCATTACCGGTTGAAAAACGCAGGGCGTTCGAATGGAAAAGGGCAAATCCAATAGGCTCACTGGTTAGTATCGGTAAATACCCGGCCTTACTGGGTTTAATGATTACTTTATTCTTATTGTATTTCGCAAGCCACTCGGTGCAATCGAACTGGACCTTTTATACCATGGAAAAATTCAACTGGGATGCATCCTGGGTAGGTTATTCACTGGGTTTTGTGGGTCTGGTGATTGGAATTGTACAAGGTGGTTTAATCAGAATAATCTTGCCAAAAATTGGAGAAAAGAAAGCGGTTTATTTTGGCCTCATTTTATATGTAATTGGCTTTACAGCCTTTGCTTTTGCGTCAAAAGGCTGGATGATGTTTGCTTTTATGGTGCCCTACGGTCTGGCGGGAATCGGCGGGCCAGCAATGCAGGGTTTGCTTTCTAACCAGATCCCATCCAATGCACAAGGTGAAATGCAGGGTGTTTTAACAGGTTTACAGAGTTTGGCCGCGATATTTGCCCCATGGGTAATGACGCATATTTTCGCTTATTTTATAGAAGGTAAAGCACCAGTTTATTTTCCTGGAGCGCCGTTCATATTGAGTGCAGTATTAACGTTGATTGGGTTGTTTATTTGTTTGAGAAGTTTGAAGAAATATCATTAGTTAGTTTCCCGCAGATTAAACAGATTGCTAGCTAAAAATCAGGCCCTTGGTGTAATGTCAATAAGTTAAGTTTTTTTAAACTACAGATAAACACGGATCTTTTTAAGATATTTTAAGGCGATATGCTAGCTTCCTTTGAAAAACAAACTAATCCTTAACAAAGAACGCCTTTCAATCTAAAGCGCTGGGGAAATCAATTTTGAGCAGGTTATAGAAATCAAATTTAAAAGATTTAGCTTCGCTGGGCCTTCGGATTCTCCACTGCGGTTAACATGATGATATTCCGGGATCATTCACTATAACAGCTCATTTGCCAAATTCGCCAATTCACTCCGCTCCCCTTTTTGCAAGGTAATGTGTGCATAAAGCGGGTGATTTTTTGCGTTTTCGATTAAATAAGACAGACCATTACTTTCTGAATCGAGGTATGGTGTATCGATCTGGTAAATATCGCCCGTAAAAACAATTTTAGTATGCTCGCCTGCCCTCGAAATTATTGTTTTAACCTCATGAGGGGTAAGATTCTGTGCTTCATCAATGATAAAGAAGATTTTGGTCAGGGTCCTGCCTCTGATAAAAGCCAAAGGGGCAATGGCTATTTTCTCTGTCGTAATGAGTTCATCAATCTTTTCCGACATCTTATCATCACCTATGAACTGTTCTTTAATAAAACGCAGGTTATCCCATATCGGTGCCATAAATGGATCTGTTTTCGATTTTGCGTCGCCCGGAAGGAAGCCAATATCTTTGTTGCTCAATGAAACAATCGGACGGGTAACATAAATCTGCCTGAAATTTTTACGCTGCTCCAAAGCACTCGCCAGGGCCAACAACGTTTTTCCGGTTCCGGCATTGCCTTGGATGCTTACCAGCTTGATTTCGGGATCTAAAAGGGCATGAATGGCAAATGCCTGTTCGATATTTTTGGGTTTGATCTTAAAAATGGCATCAGTAGAAACAGTCGAAATGGTTTTTAAGCTGTTATTGTAAAATACGTTGGCTGTTTTTCTTTTGTTTTTTAGGATATAAAAGTGATTGGCATTTTTTGGCGGCAATCCGAATTCAGGCGCATCTATAAAAGCATGTTTTTTTACCTCTTCTATCACTTCGAGCGAGAAATCAACCAGTTCTGTTTTACCCGCATAAAGCTCATCTACATTTTTGATTTTACCGGTTTCGTAATCTTCGGCATTTAAATCAAGTGCTTTTGCTTTTAATCTGAGGCAGATATCTTTCGATACCAGCACCACTTTTTTATCAGGATGTTCTTCTTTTAAACTTAAAGCAGCATTTAAAATTTTATGGTCTGTTTTGCCTTTTCCATAAACTTTTTCAGCATCTACAATTAAAGCTTTTTCGTTCATTACTACCCTAAATTTGCCTGAATCAGGACTTCTTAATGAAATCCAGTCGCTGATTAGTTTTTGTTTTGAGGTTTCGTCAATCAGGCGAATAAAACTTCTGGCTTCAAAGTTCCTGGTATCATTACCGCTTTTAAAATTATCAAGCTCTTCTAAAACCTGAATGGGAATGGCTACATCATGCTCATGGAAGTTATTTATCGCATCATGATCGTATAAAATAACAGAGGTATCTAAAACGAATATCTTTTTTGATGGATTGGAGATTGATTTACCTTTTTTGGCCATGTGGTAAATTTAATATTTTAGGGGTAAAATATGGTGATTTTGTTAAATGTTTAGGAATTTTTGATGTTAATTGTTGCGATCGTCATGCTGAATTTATTTACAAGTAGAAATTAATATTGCAATTGTCTTGTAGGTACTGCGTAGTCAGCATCTTTCATACTATATGTATACCCTGAAATAAATTCACGGTGACGGGTGCAGGTGTAGGAATAAAATCTTGGGCAAAATAAAAACGGGGACCTTCCTCTTTCGATTCATTTCCCCGTTTTAACTTTAAAAACAACCATAGCTGTATTTTAAAGCATCTAATTCTTGTTACTTTGATTTTTCCGTTTTCGTTAGGTTTTGCAACTTTTGCGATCCGTGAAAATTTATTTCCAACTCTTCTGTCCGTAAACTTCTTAGTTTTCCATAAGCTCTGTTTGGGCCTGTTCGATTTTCTTATTCTCCAACCTTGCGGTGGTCATGTATATTCTTACTCGGTGTAACCCTTTCTGAAATTAATCGTTTTCCCTGTAAACTATCCGAAACAACTCCCCTTTCGGTTCTTTATCTCTTTTGGATTGTTTATCAGAATTCAAAGTACTTCGTATTTGATATGATCTAATTTAGTATGAGAATAGCCATTTTGCAAGAGAAAAATAAAGGTTTTTATAAACAAAGTTATTAACTTAAATATACTGGTTATCAACATCTTATTTTTTAAAAATATGTACTTTGGGTGCTGATTTGTACTTTTATTAAGTTTATTAACAA
>Ga0065714_10002302_pt1 | contig 45300 bp, 40 predicted proteins | sample MisRhiReplicate2_FD_59101 | JGI IMG/M metagenome (GOLD analysis project Ga0065714, IMG submission 59101) | Miscanthus rhizosphere microbial communities from Kellogg Biological Station, MSU, sample Rhizosphere Soil Replicate 2: eDNA_1 v2... | ecosystem: Host-associated > Plants > Roots >... | reverse complement strand
AATCAAGTGGCGGGCAATGGCACCAACGTGTACAGCCAGGTGACGGTGGCCGTTCCGTTCTGAAGTAGGGGGTGTTCGATAAAACCTGTGGCGAGGGAGCTTGCTCCCGCCGGGACATGTAGGAGCTGCCGAAGGCTGCGATCTTTTGATCTTGATCTTTCGCTTGGGACTCAATGGGGGAGCGAAAAGATCGCAGCCTCGCTTCGCTCGACAGCTCCTACAGGGCAGCGGTATGGCCGCACCTCCGGTTTCTAGCCGATGGCAGGCGGATTCTGCATTCTCTCGGCAATCCGCCGGGTGGTGTCCATCACCATTTCAATCACGGTTTCCTGGCGCAGCAGTTTGAAGCTGTCGGTGCTGCCGACGGCTGAAAGGCTGCCCACCACCTCGTCGAGCCCAGGGTTGATGATCGGTGCCGCGATACCGGTGAGTCCCAGGTTGAGTTCGTCGTGGGTCATGCAATAGCCGTCCTTGCGGATCTTTTTCGCCACTTTGGAGAAGCTTGCCCAGTCATAGCCGTTGTCGGGGTCGTTGGCCATGTGTTCTTCGAACAGGCGTTGCAGGCGCCGTCCCTTTTGGAAGGCGATCAGCACCTTGGATTGCGCACCGCGAAAAAACGGCAGCGGCTGGCCGCGACCGAATGCGAACTGGTAGGTGTCGTTGGGTTCGGCGATGTAGGTGTTGATGATGTGGCCGTCATAGAAAACGCTGGCGAACACCGCCAGGCCCGTGGCTTCGGACAGCTGGTGCATCAACTCGCGGCCCGCCACGAGGATCGGGTCGTACTGGCGCATCATCCAGTCGAGCTCGATGATCCGTGGCCCCAGGCCGTAGCTACCGGCATCCACCCTGACCAGCAGGCCCGCATCACACAAATCCTTGACGTAGCGGTACACGGTCGCCCGTGACAGGCCCATGCGCTCGGCGATGGTGTCGGGGTCGATCTTCAGCGTTGCCGGGTCGAACAGGTCCAGCACACTCAGCATTTTGCTCAGACTGCTCATTTCGCTCCTAAAGGGGGGGATGGCGCGTAGGTGGTCGTTGGGTGAGCACTATAGGTAGGTGCGCCGATGATGAAAAGCCCGCTCGCTCGGCGAACAGGGCGTTGCCACGATACGTCAGTGCTTGAGAAAAACATACATATTGAAGGTAGTATTTACGTAATATTTTTGCATAAATCTCAAAATAAGAGTTTTTATGTATAAAAATGCTTGAGCGTAGGGTTTTTCTGTGTGATAAATCTCAGCCACTGCAAACGCTCGATCAAGAGGGCTGGAAATGAATGGTGCGCAACTGATAGTGAAAGCGGCGGTGGCGAGTGGTATCGAATACTGCTTCGCCAATCCCGGAACGACTGAAATTCCCCTGGTGGCAGCCATGGCCAGTGCGCCAGCCCTCAAGCCGGTGTTGTCCTTGTTCGAAGGGGTGTGCACCGGTGCTGCGGACGGCTATGGCCGGATTGCCGGCAAGCCGGCGATGACCCTGACTCACCTGGGGCCAGGCTTTGCCAATGGCATTGCCAACCTGCACAACGCGCGTCGCGCCAACACCCCGATCGTCAACGTCATCGGCGATCACGCGTCATGGCACGTCAATTACGATCCGCCGCTGGCCAGTGATATCCAGGCGCTGGCCGGGAGTGTTTCCGGATGGGTGCGCACATCGCGCACCGCATCGGGTGTCGGCGAAGATTTCCAAGAGGCAGTGCGTGCCGCCTGGCAAGCCAACGGGCAGATCGCCAGCCTGATTCTGCCGATGGACCTGCAAGCCAACACGGTGCAGCACGAGAAAGCCTTCACGACATTGCAGGCCCCGGTTCGCCGTTTTGCCGGTGACCGGATCGAGGCGGTCGCCCAGGCCCTTCGCGATGGCCAGCGCCTGGTGTTTATCGTTGGCGACCAAGGCTTGTCCGTCGCCGGACTCGAAGCGGCGGGGCGCCTGGCACAACTGCCAGGCGTGCGCCTGTTCGCCGAAACCTTTCCGCGCCTGAGCTATCGCGGTGGTGGTTTGCCTGACCTGGATCGCCTGCCTTACTTCCCCGAAGTGGCCATTGAGATTCTTGACCAGTACGACGCGGTGGTGTGCGCCGGCGTGCCGGACCCGATCAGTTATTTCGGCTACGAAGGCATCGCTTCTCGCCTGGCCGAACGTGAACGCCTGCTCTGCCTGGCGGAAGTAGGGGACGATGTTGCCGGCGCGCTCACTGCGCTTGCCGATGCGCTTGAAGCGCCGGCTTATGTGCCAACGCCAACCGGTATCGAGCTGCCGCCAAGCGAAGCTACGTTGACACCGCAGTCCGTGGGTCAGGTGCTGGCTGCGTCGCTGCCCGACGACTGCATCGTTTCGGTGGAAGGCGGGACGTGCGGCTATCCGTTCTTCACCGCCTCGGCCCATGCCGCACGGCATCGGGTCTTGACCAACACCGGTGGCGCCATCGGCCAGGGCATCCCGGTGGGTTTTGGCGCCGCCATGGCCGAGCGCGGCAACCGCGTGTTCTGCCTGCAATCGGACGGCAGTGCCCAGTACACCATCCAGACCTTGTGGAGCATCGCCCGCGAGCAACTGCCCGTGGTGATCCTGATCGCGGCCAACCATCGCTACGCCATTTTGCAGAACGAACTGCGCCGCTTCGGCATGACCGAGCTGGGCCCCGAGGCCCTGAGCCTGACGGTGCTGGACCGTCCACGCATCGATTGGAAGGCTTTGGCCAAGGGCTACGGCTTGCCGGCCAGCACCGTGCACACCAATGGTGAATTGCAGCGCGCCCTGGCCAACGCCAAGGCCGATGGCGGTCCTTGCCTGATTGAAATGGCCCTGTGAAGGAGCGGATATGAACCCGATTCAATTGTTACCTGCCGTCGAGAAGTTCCTGTCGCAGCCCGGGCGCCTGTTTATCGGCGGGACCTGGCAGGACGCCGCCAACGGCCGCCGGTTTTCCGTGGAAAACCCGGCCACTGAGCACATCCTGGCGGAAGTCGCCGAAGGCGGCGAACGCGACGTGGATGCCGCCGTCGCTGCCGCCCGCGCGGCCTTCACCGGGCCCTGGGCGCAGCACTCACCGGCCCAGCGCGGGTTGTTGCTGTTTCGCCTGGCGGAACTGCTCGACCAGCATCGCGAAGAGCTGGCGCAACTGATCACCCTGGAAAACGGCAAGCCAATCGCCGCGGCCCGGGGGGAAGCGGCCAGTGCGGCCAATATCATTCGTTATTTCGCTGGCTGGCCGACCAAGATCGAAGGCAGCACGCTGCCGGTATCGCCGTCCAGCGGCGCGCCGATGCTCAACTACACCTTGCGCGAGCCGGTGGGCGTCTGTGCCTTGATCGTGCCGTGGAACTTCCCGCTGACCATGTGTGTGTGGAAGCTTGGCCCGGCGCTGGCGACCGGTTGCGTCGCGGTGCTCAAGCCCGCCGAACAGACGCCTCTGGTTGCGATTCGCCTGGTGCAGTTGATCGAGGCCGCCGGTTTCCCGGCCGGGGTGGTCAACCTGCTCACCGGCCTCGGCGTGCATACCGGCGCACCGCTGGCCCAGCACCCGGACGTGGACAAGATCGCCTTCACCGGTTCGACCCAGGTGGGACGACTGATCGCCCAGGCGGCCACGGGCAACATGAAGAAGGTCTCCCTGGAGCTGGGTGGCAAGTCCCCCAACATCATCCTGCCGGACGCCGATATCGTCCGTGCCGCCAAGGGCGCTGCCGACGGCATTTTCTACAACCAGGGGCAGGTCTGCACCGCCGGGTCGCGTCTCTACGTGCACGCCAGCGTCCTCGATCAGGTGCTTGAGGAACTCCAGCGCCATGCGGCCGCCCATGTGTTGGGGCCAGGCCTGGATCCGGCCAGCAGCATGGGCCCTCTGGTCTCGGCCCGGCAATTGGGCACGGTGCATGGCTACCTGCAACGCGGCCAGGAAGAAGGCGCCGAGCTGATCTGCGGCGGTGATCGGCCGGCCCACCTGGAGCGCGGCCACTTCATGCGGCCCAGCGTGTTTCTCGATCGCGCCGAACGCGCCTGTGTCGCCCGGGAGGAAATCTTCGGGCCGGTGCTGACCGTCATGAGCTGGACCGAGATCGATGAACTGGTGCTGCGCGCCAACGACTCGCCCTATGGCCTGGCCGCCGGGCTCTGGACCCGTGACTTGCGTTCCGCCCATCGCGTGGCCGCCCAGTTGAAGGCCGGCTCGGTGTGGATCAACTGCTGGAACGTCGTCGACCCAGCCTCGCCATTTGGTGGCTACAAGCAATCCGGCTGGGGCCGGGAAATGGGTAAGAACGTGATCGATGCCTACACCGAAACCAAAAGTGTCTTCGTCGATCTCGCCTGAGCCGAACAATCACAAGAGGAACTGCTATGGATCTGGAATTACAAGGCCGCGTGGCGATCGTCACTGGCGGTGGCATGGGCATCGGCAAGGAAGTCGCGCGCTTTCTGTCCCAGGAAGGTTGCAAGGTGGTGATCTGCGCGCGGCGCATGGAATACCTCCAGCAAGCCGCCGAGGAAATCACCGCAGAGACCGGCAACGAGGTGCTGCCGCTGTTCTGTGACACCAACCAGATGTCGGCGGTGTCCGACATGGTCGAGGCTGCCCACAAGCACTTTGGCCGCATCGACATCCTGGTCAACGGCGCCGCGGCCCCGTCCGGTGTGGTGCGCAACGACATCGAGCACGCCGGCGACGACGAACTGCTCTCGGACCTCAACACCAAGGTGATCGGCTATTTCCGTTGCGCCAAGGCCGTGACCCCGCACATGAAGGCTGGTGGCTTCGGTCGCATCATCAATATCGGTGGCCTGACCGGGCGTGGCAGCAAGGTCCTCTCGGGCATGCGCAACCTGGCCATCGCCCACATGACCAAGACGCTTTCCGACCAACTGGGCCCAGCCGGCATCACGGTCAATCTGATCCACCCCGGCGTCGTGGACACCCCGCACATCCAGGAGCTTTACGAGCGCGAAGGGATCAAGCAGGGCAAGACGCCCGAGCAGGTGGAGCAGGGCTACATCGACGCAACGCCGATCCGACGCACCCTGGCACCCATCGAAATGGGCTGGCTGATCGGTTTCCTCGCATCCCCCAAGGCCGGTGCGGTGACCGGGGAATCCATTGGTATCGACGGCGGCTTGACCCGCGGCATCTTCATTTGAGGAGCAGCAGTGATGAGTAACGGAACCCTTTTGGTCGCCACCGTAGGGCAGGCGGTCATCCGCAGCGCCGACGATGGCCGTACCTGGCATCGCCTGGGCCTGGGCCAAGACCTGGAATTCGACGCGATCACCCGCTCCCTGAGCTTGCATCCAGGGACGCCTGAGGTGATCTATGCCGGCACCGATGTCGGCCTGTGCATCAGCCGTGATACCGGAGGCCATTGGCAGCGGGTGGATTCGCCATTCAACGGCCAGACCGTCTGGAAGGTGGCCGTGGATCCTCAGGACGCACAGCGGATTTTCGTCGGCACCGGTGCGCCGTCGCGCGCGGTGCTGTGGCGCACCCTCGATGGTGGCCAGACCTGGGAACGTGCCCCGGTGGAGATCCCGGAGTTTTGCGAAGGGGTCAGCCGTCCACGCTTGCTGGCTTTCGCCTACGACCCGACCGATCGCAACCAGTTGTGGTTCGGCCTGGAAGAGGGCGGGTTGTTCCACAGCCGTGACGGTGGCGATAGCTGGACCCGTGTCGATGACCGCCTGCTGTGGGACTTCAACTCGGACGTGCACAACATCGTGGTCCTGCCCAACCACGGGCAAAAGGTCATCGTGGTGGTGTGCGTCAACGCCGTTTACCGCAGCCTCGACGAGGGGCAGACCTGGACCGGCATCGTCGCCCGGGAAACCTTCGGCCTGTACTACGTGCGCGCCATGAATGCAGCGCTGGGCAGCGAGGATACGCTCTACCTGAGCATTTCCGACGGCACCCCTGGCACGACCAGCAAGGTGCTGGTCTCCCGGGATGCCGCCCTCAGCTGGGAAGTGCTGCCACTGCCGCAACAGCCCAACTCCTGTGTCTGGGCGATTGCCTTGAACCCTGCCGACCCTCGCCAGATTGTCGCCGGCACCAAGTACGGGCATCTGTTCACCTCCGAGAACGGCGGTGACGGCTGGCAGAAGCAGTGGCGTGAATTCAGTGAAATCGCTGATGTGCTCTGGACGCCCGCGGTGGCGCAAATCAAGTCCGGGCATCAATCCATCATCAAGAAGAACTGAGGTATCGCGCGATGAAAGTCGAAGTCGTTCGTACTCACCTGTCGCTGTCCGTGAGCGACCCTGAAGTGTCGGCGCGTTGGTACGCCGACGTGCTGGGCATGCATGAAAGCGCCCGGGGTGAAAGCTGGATCATGATGGCCTTCGGTGCCAAGCACCACGATATCGCGTTGCTCCGTGCAGCACCCGGGGCCCACCAGGGCGGCCTGGGGCTGCAGCACTACGGGCTGGAGATCGCGGGCGACATGACCACCCTGCGCAAGCTCTACGGCATGTTGCTGAAGAAGGGCGTCGAGGTGGTGAAGATCACTGACCACGAGATCGGTAACGGCGTGTATTTCAACGACCCCGATGGCAATCGCCTGGAATTCTTCCTCGAGTCCGAACACGACGATGCACGCGGCAAGGCCCGCTTCAAGGCCGCTGGAGCCCCCAGCCGGCATTTCGATCTCGACCCACTTTGAAAGAGACTTCTCTTATGAAAACCGCAAATTTCGCCAGTTACCACATCCGCAAATGGTACACCTTCGTCGAGGAAACCCTGGCCAACGAAACGGGCCAGTTGGCCGATGGCGAGCCGCTGTTCAAGTACGCCATTGGCGCGGTGATCGCCAACCCTTATGCCGGCCGTTTCAGTGAAAGCCTGGCCGAGTTGATTGAGCCATCACCCTTGCTGGGTCAGGAGTTTGGTCGGCGCATCCGGGTACTGGCCGGCCAGCACAAGATCGTCAGCTATGGCAAGGCGTGCCTGGTGGGCAGCCAGGGCGAGTACGAGCATGGCAATGCATTGTTGACCAATCCGGCGGCGGATCCGATCCGCGTCGCATTGGGCGGCGGCAAATCCTGGGTGCCTTCCACGGGCAAGCGTGGCGGGCCTGGCGTGACCATCGATGTGCCGCTGGCTCACAAGGATGCGCTGTATGTCCGTTCGCACTACGACAGCATTTCGTTGTCGTTCGGTGATGGTCCGGCGGCCGACGAATTGATCATCATCTGGGCCTTCGCCACGCGTGGACGCTTGCATGCGCGCCTGGGTGGCCTTGAGGCTGCCGACGTCAAGGGCAATGACGGCCTGTATTGAGGTACGGATCGTGGGAAGCAAACGAATGTCTGCAAACAGCCAGTTCTTCACCAATCGATCGGGGCTGCGCCTGCATTATCTGTCCTGGGGCAATCCGTCGGGCATTGCGGTGGTACTGCTCCACGGGCTGCGCTCCTATGCCCAGACCTGGGATGGCCTGGTCAATGCGTTGGGCGAGCGGTACTGCTGCTATGCCCTTGACCAGCGTGGTCGTGGCCACAGTGACTGGGCGGATGCCTCCAGTTACCGGACCGAGGCCTATGTCAACGATCTTGAAGATCTGGTGGCGCATCTGGAACTGCAGCGTTTCGTCCTGGTGGGGCATTCCCTTGGCGGCACCAATGCACTGGAGTATGCGCGGCTCAATCCGGGACGACTGCAAGCGTTGGTGATCGAGGACATCGGCCCTGGTTCTTCGGTCAGCGGTGACGGCGCCGAGCGCATTCGGCGCGAGATGAGCCAGACACCGCTGTTGTTTCCTGACTGGGAGAGTGCCGCCCAGTTCTGGCTGCAAGCGCGACCTGGCCTCTCTCAGGAGGGGCTGGCTTCCAGGTTGATGTATTCCATGAAGGAAACCCTGGCTGGAATCGAATGGCGTCACGACCAGCAAGGTATTGCCCAGGCGCGCCTGAGTATTACCCCGACCGACCTGTGGCCGGCGGTACGGGCGCTGGATTGCCCGACGCTGTTCATTCGTGGCGCCCGTTCCGATTTCCTGCCCTTGGCGACCCTTGAGTCGATCAAGCAGGCCAGTAAGTGGGTGCGCACAGAGGAAATCGCCGACGCCAGCCATTATGTGCATGATGACCAGAGCGAAATGTTCAACCTTGTCGTCATGGACTATTTGTATGACCAGTGCCTACAACCACAACAACAAAGCGGTGAATAGCGATGAAGCAGGAGAAAACCCAGGTTGTCATCGTGGGCGGCGGCCCCAACGGGATCACGGCCGCTCATTACATGGGGCTGTACGGCATCGACTGCATCGTCCTTGAGTTGGCTGACGGCGTCCTGCCGTATCCGCGTGCGGTGGGCATGGATGACGAGGCCCTGCGTGTGTTGCAGGGCATCGGCATCGCCGAACTGGCCGCGCGCGACATGATCTGCAACGTGCCCTTGCGTTACTACAATGCGCGAGGCGTGTGTTTTGCCGAGGTCAAGCCGAGCACGGCAAACTATGGCTGGCCGATGCGCAACATCTTCATGCAACAGTTGCTGGAAACGACGTTGCGCGAGCAGTTGGGCAAGTACGCCAGTGTCGAGTTGCGCCAGGGCCATGAAATGCTCGATCTGGAGCAGGATGCCGAGGGCGTGACCTTGCAGGTGCGCGATGCCCAGGGCGAGCTCTATCAATTGCAGGCGCAGTACGTGATCGGCGCCGATGGTGGACGTTCCAGCGTGCGCAAGAAACTCGGCATCGAGCTGCTGGGGCTGACCCATCCGCGCAAATGGGTGGTGATCGACACGGCCAACGACACCCTGGATGCACCGTATACCGCCCTGCATGCCGACCCTCAGCGACCTTTCGTCTGCATCTACTTGCCGTATCAGCAGCGGCGCTGGGAGTTCATGCTCCTGGAGGGCGAAGACGAGACCCGGATGTGCGAAGAGACGACGATCCGGGACTTGATCCGTGGGCATATCGGCGATGCGGTCGATCAACTGGAAATCATCCGGATCCGCGCCTACACCCATAACTCTCGGGTCGCGGCGCGCTTTGTCCAGGGCCGTGTGGCCTTGGTGGGGGATGCGGCGCATATTTCCCCGCCCTGGGCCGGGCAGGGGCTCAATTCGGGCCTGCGTGATGTCGCCAACGTCACCTGGAAACTCGCCGCGATCCTTCAAGGGCGAGCGTCGCCGACGATTCTTGCCAGTTACGACCAGGAGCGCCGTGGGCACGCGACCGATCTCATCGCGTTGGCCGACAACATGGGCGCGGTGCTGGGGCTGACCAACCCGTTGATGGCCGGTGTGCGGGACTGGTTGTTCCAGGCCGTCAACAGCGTCGACAACCTTCGCTCGCACTTGCTGGAATTCAAGTTCAAACCCAAGGCGACCATCACCAAAGGCCTGGTGCATCACGAGCGTGCCGAGCTGCATGAGGATGATCTGGTCGGGCAGTTGTTCATCCAGCCGTCTGTCGAGGACGCCCAGGGTCAGCGCCGGCGCCTGGACGATGTACTGGGGCATTCCTATGCGGTGCTGGGGTATCGGGTCAATCCGAGCGAACAGCTCAGCGAGCAAACCGCCGCCTGGTGGGCGCGCTGGGAGACGCGCTTCATCCAGATCAATCGCTCGCGCAGTGGCGTGGGGCGTAATCAACCCTTGTCCGCCAGCGGCGCCATTTGCGTCGAGGACATCGATAATCGCTTGGGCGAATGGTTTGCCAAGGTGCGTGACTGCGTTGTGGTGGTGCGGCCAGATCGGTTCGTTGCCGCGATCACCACACCCGAGCGGCTCGAAGGCGTTTTGCGCAAACTGGCGGAGCAACTCTCATGAAGCGTGAGGATGATTTCCTGATCCGGCTCCACGATGCTGCGCAGGTCGTACACGCCTTGCCTTCGTTGGAGCCTCAGGCCCTCGACCTGTCGGCGGGCTATACCTTGCAACGCGAGGCGCTGCGCCGGCGCCAGGCCGCTGGTGAGCGGTTGACCGGGTGGAAAGTGGCCTTCGCCGGCCGCGCCGCCCAGGACCGTTTCGGTATTGATGAACCGGTATTGGGCGCGCTGACCGATGCCATGGCTGTGGAACCCGGCAGCACGGTGCCCCTGGCACGGCTGATCCAGCCCAAGCTGGAGATCGAGCTGGCGTTTGTCCTGGGGCGCACGCTGGTGCCAGATTTCTACAGTGACGAGGACATCCTCGCCGCCATTTCCGAGGTCGCGCCGGCATTCGAAATTGCCGATTGTCGCTGGCAGGGCTGGCGTTTCGGTGTCGGAGCGTTTCTTGCCGACAATGCCGCCGCGGGGCTGTATTGCCTCGGGGCCAGGGTGGGGTTCGATCCGGATCGACTGCCCGAAGTGAACTATCGCCTGGTGCATGACGGCGTGTCCTGTGGTGAAGGTAACGTCCTGGCGCGCGAGGACACACCTCTGGCGAATCTGTGTTGGCTGGTCCGGCGGTTGCTGGCCGACGGGCAGCGCGTTGAAGCGGGGCAGGTGGTGCTGTCCGGGGCGTTGTTGGCGCCGATGGACGTCAGGGCAGGCGAATATCGTTTGCACATGCTTGGCACGGAACTGGCTTTGGTTTTCCGACAATAAGAACGGTTCACGAGTCCGTGGCGAGGGAGCTGCTCCCGCTGGGCTACGCAGCAGACCTGTTTTGTGAGCGCTTCGCGCTCAAGCGGGAGCAAGCTCCCTCGCCACAGGTTTATCGACCTCTTTGGATATCAGCACCAGGGTTAAGCACAGCACCACCGAGGAACAATGATCATGTTCGCCGAAGTCCGTACCTTCAATGATCCTCAGCAACATGCCGGTTCGATCCTGGGCTGGCAACAGGTCTATGACCAACTCGGGCGTGGCTGCCTTTCCAGCGAGCTGCGGCAGGTGTGCGCCGATCGNTTCCAGATCTTCCAGGAGGTGCTGGATAANCGTGTNGTGCAGCGCGGTTGCGCGCCAAAAGGGCGNTTGTGCATTGCCATGTCGCTGGGCGGNGCGCCGGTGGTCCAGGGGCACCAGGTGGGCGCCCACAGTGTCGTGCTATTGCGCGATGGCGAGGACTTCGTCTTGCACGCCCCGGAAGGCATGCACTTCTTTGCGGCCAATGTCGACACGGTGCGGTTCGCCAAGCTGGCGGCCTACGAACTGTCGAGCGAACAGCTCAAGCGCCTGCAAAGCGTGTCCCAGGTCAGCGTGGATGAGGCGGTGCTGCGTCGCGTGCAGCAAAGGATCCACCCACTGTTTCGTCAGCTTTTGGAACAGGCGGACGCGGTCAATCCGGCCTCGGAAAAAATCCTCGAGGACGTGCTGCTCAACGCCTTTCTCGACTTGTTCAGTCACGCTTCGGACGAGGTGCGTGGCCGGCGCGGCAATTTTGCCGTCAGTGCCTATCTGGTCAAGCGTTGCCAGGAGCTGGTCGTCACCAGCGCAGAGGTGCCCTTGAGCATCCTCGACTTGTGCGAGCAATTGCGGGTGAGTCGCAGGACCCTGCAGAACAGTTTCCAGGCGGTCACCGGGATGCGTCCGGTGGAGTACCTGCGCAACCTGCGGCTCAATGCCGTGCGCCGGCGTTTGATCACGACCCGTGCGGCGGCATTGAACGTCAGTGAAATCGCCGTGGCGATGGGGTTTTTCCACCTGAGTCATTTTGCGGCCCATTACCGGGCGCTGTTTGGCGAGTCACCCTCAGATACACCCAGGGCACCTGCATGATGGGCTGCCGCCTGCGGTGTTACCGAAGCGTCATCCTGCACACATAAAGGGCAGCCACTGAGCTGTTTGGTAGCACAGGTGTGCGGCCAAGCCTATGGCAGGGCTTTAAGGCTGGCAGTGGTTTTCCTCTGAAAATTCCTTCAAATCAAACACTTGNACGATTATTCGTGAGCTTGGCACGCATTCTGCTTTTTTGAATCCATGGATAATTGGATNCAAAAATTCAAAAGGTGCTGCCATGCAATTTGCCCCGACTTACGCTGAACGTCCGCCGATGACTGCCGAGGAAGAGGCCTACAACTTCCTGCTCGATGCCATTTGTGGCGGTCGGTTACGCAAGGGCGACCGGCTGATTGCCGAGGACATCGCCAACGAAATCGGCATGAGCCGGATGCCGGTGCGCGAAGCCTTTCGCCGTCTGGATGCCCAGGGGCTGGTGACCCTGCGACCCAATCGCGGGGCGATTGTCAGCGGCCTGGACATCGATGAGTTGCACGAAGTCTTCGAGATGCGCAGCGCCCTGGAAGGCCTGGCAGTCCGTGTCGCGACAGCCAGAATTGGCGAGCGCCAGTTGGCTGCCTTGGAGCGACTGCTGGACGAGATGGACGATTACCGCGAGGAAAGCGCCGAGTGGGTCAGCCGCCATCGCGCGTTCCATGAGTACCTGTGCAGCCTCAGCGGTCGTCCGCGATTGCTCAAGCAGATCAGCGCGCTCTATTCCCTGATCGAAGCGCCCATGCGCCTGTGGCTGCAGCATGTGGAAAAGCCCCTGAGTGCGCGCCAGGAGCACATGCTGATCCTCGATGCCCTGCGTGCGGGCGACGCCGACAAGGCCGAGGCGGTGGTGCGTGCGCACATCGAAGGCACCGTCCCTGAATTGATCGAGTTCCTGCAATCGAAAAAATAACGAGAGCGGGCTCCGAGCCTGCCCGTGTTCTGACTTTGAGTACTGCCCGTTACTTACTGAACTGGAGTGTCTGGTCATGCATAAGCCTCGCCTGTTGGTTGCCGCTTTATCCTTGGGTTTCTGTGCACAGTGGGCGGTTGCCGCGCCCGTTGTCCCGGAGCGTTTGCTCAAGGTCGATAAACTCGTCTACTGCTCGGGCATGGATTCGCCGCCGCTGGTGTCCTTCGATGAGGCGCAGAAACCCAAGGGACTGACCGTGGACCTGGGGCTGGAAATCGCCAAGCGCCTGGGCGACAAGAAGGTGGAATGGCGGGTCATTCCCTTTTCCGGGCTGCTCCCCGCGTTGCTGGCTCGACAGTGCGACATGATCGTCGACCAACTGTTTGACAAGCCCGAGCGCCGCGAGGTGATCGACATCGTCAACTACATGTATTCCAGCCAGGCGGTGGTGGTGCCCAAGGGCAATCCAAAGGGCCTCAAGACGCTGGCGGATCTCTCCGCAGACAAGGTCGCGGTACTTAACGGTTCCACCATCAAGACCCTGCTCGACGCCGAGAACGAGACCCTGGCCAAGGCCGGCAAGCCGCCTATGAAACTGGTGGTCTACAACTCCGACACCGATGCCTTCCAGGCTCTGCGCATCAGCCAGGTCGACGCCTACGGCACCACCGTGGAAACCGCCGGTTATTACGCCGCCATGGCGCCCGATCTGTTCGAGGAGGGCGTGCCAGCCTTCAGCCGGATTCTCACCGGCCTGGGCATTCGCAAGGACGACCCGCAACTGACCGCCGCCGTGCAGCAGGTCATCGGCGATATGCGCAGCGACGGCAGCTACAGCCAACTGCTGGGCAAATGGCATGTCGCCAGTGACACGCTTGATTGAGGTGAACCACCGATGAATTTCAATTGGGATGTGTTCTGGCAGTACCTGTTGCAGCCCAGTGGGGTGTACCTCACCGGGCTCTGGCTGACCTGCCTGATCAGTGTGCTGGCGATGCTGCTGGGCTGTGCCCTCGGGCTGGCCGCCGCGCTGTTGCGGTTGTCGAGGAACCCGTTGCTGCATTTGCCAGTGCGCTTTTACGTGTGGCTGATGCGCGGCACGCCGTTGCTGGTGCAGATCGTCTTTCTCTATACCGCGCTGGCCGCTGGCGGGATTTTCCGCTTCGAAGACATCGACCTCTTTGGGCTGGTAATCCCTGGCAATATCCAGGCGGCGATCATTGCCTTGGGTCTCAACGAGGGGGCCTACATGGCCGAGATCATCCGCGCCGGCATCGGTGCGGTGGACAAGGGCCAATACGAGGCCGGGCGCTCGCTGGGCATGACCTTTGCCAAACTGATGCGCCGCATTGTCCTGCCCCAGGCGTTCCGGGTCATCGTGCCGCCGCTGGGCAACGAGTTCAACGTGATGCTCAAGAACACCACGCTGGTCAGCGTGATCGGCGTACAGGAATTGTTGCTCAGTACCCAGATGGTCACGTCGGCGACGTTCCGGGTGTTCGAACTGTATCTGGTGGTGGCGATCTACTTCCTGTTGCTGACCACGCTGTGGGGCTTTTTCCAGCGCTGGCTGGAAGCCCGTTTCGGTCAGTCGGACCGGCCCTCGTCACCGCCGCCGGCTTCGACGCGGATGTTCGGTCGCAGCACCCTGAACCTGCTGAGGGCACGTTAACCATGGCGCATAAAAGCGAAGAGCTGATTATCGAGGCGCTGGATGTCCACAAGTCCTTCGGCGAGCTGCAGATTCTCAAGGGCATCTCCCTGCAAGTGCGGCGCGGCGAAGTGGTGGTGCTGATCGGCGCTTCGGGCTCCGGCAAGACCACCTTCATCCGTTGCATCAACCTGCTGGAGGACATCCAGGGCGGGCGGATCCGCGTCAACGGCCGGGCCATGGGCTATCGCGAGCGGGCCGANGGCAGCCTGGTGCGTGAGTCNGAGCGCAACATCGCCCGTCANCGGCGGGACATCGGCATGGTCTTCCAGCGCTTCAACCTGTTTCCTCACATGACGGCCCTGGANAACATCATCGAGGCGCCGATCCAGGTGCTTGGCGTGACTCGCNCCGCNGCGCTGGAGCAGGCCCGCGGCCTGCTGGAGCGGGTCGGCCTGGCGGACAAGGCCGATCACTACCCGTCGATGCTTTCCGGCGGCCAGCAACAGCGGGTGGCGATCGCCCGGGCCCTGGCGATGAAACCCCAGGCCATGCTGTTCGACGAACCCACCAGCGCCCTCGACCCGGAGACTGTCGGCGAGGTGTTGCAAGTGATGAAGGAGTTGGCCGAGGAGGGGATGACCATGGTCGTGGTGACCCATGAAATGGGCTTTGCCCGGGAAGTGGCCGACCGTGTGGTGGTCCTGGACCAGGGCGAGCTCATCGAGCAGGGGCCGCCGGAGCAGATTTTCTGTCACCCCATTCATCCTCGTACCCGGGCTTTTCTCAGTCGCGTGTTATGACCTTTCCCGGCCACTGAATTCCTGTATCGAAGAGCCTTCGCCATGCTGAAATTTTCTGCCCACCAATACCCTTATCCGTCGCAACGCCAGAGCGTTTTCGCCCGTCGGGGCATGGTCGCCGCGTCCCAGCCCCTGGCTGCCCAGGCGGGCATCGAGATCATGCAAAAGGGCGGCAATGCCATCGACGCCGCCATCGCCACGGCAGCCGCACTGACGGTGGTCGAACCCACCGGTTGTGGCATTGGCGGTGACGCCTTCGCGCTGGTCTGGTGCAAGGGCCAGTTGCACGGCCTCAACGGCAACGGCCATGCGCCGGCCGCCTTGAGCATAGAGGCGGTCAAGGCCGCCGGCCACGGGCAGATGCCGCTCTATGGCTGGACACCGGTGACCGTCCCGGGCTGCCCGTCGGCCTGGGCCGAGTTGTCCCGACGCTTTGGCAAGCTGCCCTTTGCCGAGCTGCTGCAACCGGCGATCAGCCTGGCGCGGGAGGGCTTTGCGCTGTCGCCGGTGGTTGCCCATCAATGGCAGGTTGCGGTGAACGAGTTCACGCCCCATCGGGATGCCGTCCTCGAGGCCTGGTTCGATACTTTCCTGATCGATGGCCAGGCACCACAGGCCGGGGAGGTTTTTCGCAACCCGGCCCAGGCGCGCACCCTTCAGGAATTGGCCGATACCCGCTGCGAGAGCCTGTATCGCGGCGCGTTGGCCGAGCGCCTGGACGCCCATTCCCGGGCCAGCGGCGGCTATCTGCGGGCCTCGGACCTCAAGGATTATCGTGCCCAATGGGTGGACCCCATCCACGTCAATTACCGAGGCGTGGATGTCTGGGAAATCCCGCCAAGCGGGCAGGGCCTGGTGGCCTTGATGGCGTTGAAGATTCTGGAAGGTTTCGACTTCGATCACCGTGACAGCCAACAGACCTGGCATCGCCAACTGGAAGCTATGAAGCTGGCCTACAGCGACGGCCTGCACTACATCACCGATCCTTTGCACATGCGCGTGGCGGTGGCTGACCTGCTCAGCGATGACTACAGTGCCCACCGTCGTCGACAGATCGGCGAACAGGCCCAACCGCCCGTGCCCGGCGACCCCCACGCCAGCGGCACGGTGTACCTGGCGACCGCGGATGGGGAGGGCAATATGGTCTCGTTCATCCAGAGCAACTACCACGGGTTTGGCTCCGGTGTGGTGCTGCCCGACAGCGGTATCGCCTTGCAGAATCGAGGGCAGGAATTCAGCCTCGATTCGACCCACGCCAACTGCCTGGCCCCAGGCAAGAAGACCTTCCATACCATCATTCCCGGTTTCCTCACCCGCAATGGCGAGGCCCTCGGTCCCTTCGGCGTGATGGGCGGCTACATGCAGCCCCAGGGGCATGTGCAGATGGTCATGAACCTGGTGGATTTCGGCCTGAACCCGCAAGCGGCGCTGGATGCACCGCGCTGGCAATGGCTGGGTGGGATGAAAGTCGGGATCGAGCACGGGGCCTCACGGGACCTGGCCAATGCCTTGGTTCGACGGGGGCATGAGGTTCAGATCGCCAGCGACCTGACCGACTATGGCCGCGGCCAGATCATCCTGCGCGACCCGGTCAGCGGGGTGCTGTGTGGTGGTACCGAACCCCGGGCGGATTCGCATATTGCTGTTTGGTAAATGCGCGATCCGCCGACGCCTGGAGTGTCGGCAGGTCGCGTTTGCCGCTCAAGCCTCAGTAAGGATTGCAGTACTGTGCGACAGCCCTGGCCTGGTCGACGTAAGGACGTGCCGGCTCAAGGTTCCACTCGGGTTTGTCCCTGACGGGTTTGCCATCGAAGGTTGCCGCCAGATGACACACCAATTGCCGGCGGAGGGACCCACCGTAGACGCTGTATTGCCGCCATTGCCCGTCGTCTTTGTGCTTGTTGTACAGCTCGGCAAACATCCTGTCGGTCTGGTCATCCTTGATCGCGCGACCACAGGCCGTGGGCACGACCTGGAGCGACCAGGTGTCGGGCCCAAGCTTCGGATCAGGACGTTTTACCCAAGTGCTGGATTCGATGTAGCGGTCACAGAATTGTTGCGTGGGTGGTGGCGTGGTTCGGGTGCAGGAGAACGTGGCCTTGCTGCCCGGCGTCCTGGGGAAGTCGATCTTGATGACGTTGCGATCCTTGCCGGTCTTGTCCTTGTAGTCCCGTTGGTTGGCCAATGCATCGTTCAGGCCACGTTGATCGCTGTAGAAAAACGCCAGGATCGGCAGTGCATCGTCTTTCGGGTTACCCAGGCGCAGTTCGGTCTGGGTTTGAAACTCGCGGGTATTGATGACTTGCCGGGCGCCCATGAAGTTTCGAAACGCGTCGACCCGTTCCCGGCTGCTCATGGGGTTGCGCATATTGAAACCACATTGCAACTGGTCTTGCCTGCGGTCGTTGTTGAACCGGGTGAAATGCGCGACCCAGGCATTGGCGTTGAGGATAGGCGGCGCCATGGCCTGGCAGACCGCCTCTGTCTGGGCGGTGTTTTTGTTGTTGCCGCAGCCTCGGTCATCGCGAAAGTCGGTCCAGGCATCGTTCGGAAATGCGCAGTAGATGTGCACCGGGGTTTCCGGTTCACGTACCTGGTCGATCGGCGTGATGATGTAGCCGTTCTGGGTGCTCATGCCAGGATCTTCATAGCTGATGCCATCGACCCGCATCCAGGAGGCGGCAAAGGTGCCCAGCTCCTTCGCTTTCGGGCTTGGATTCCAGACATCCCATTTCTCGCCCTTCGCCGGATTGGCGCGGTGAGTGCCCCTGATCAGCAATCCCGAACAATCCGAGGCCGGGTCTTGCCGGCAACTGTCGACGGTGTTGTTGTACAACCCCTCCACCCGTTTCAGCGTCTCTTCGCACGACTCGGCATTGGCTGCTGTCGTTTGCCAGAACAATGGGAGGACGAGCAGTGGCGTGATCCTGTTCAAACGTGTCTTCATGACGTGACTTCCTTGTGGTGGAACCAGTAGCCGGCACGGCATTCCATGCCGGGGAAAGAGAAAACAGAAGGGTTCGTGGCGCCCGGCCGACGGGTTTCATTGAACCTGTCGCGGGCATCGGCGGTGTTATGGGCGAGGGCAACTCAACGCGAGAGCGAATGGCAACCGGCCGCAGCATCGAGTTCCTGGTGGATGTTGTAGTTGGGGTTGATGCGGGGCTTCAGCGGATCATGCGGCGACTGGGCAGCTACCGCATGGAACGCCAGGGGCGGGGTAAAAAACGCACGAGCAGCTGCGCACATGTCGACACTCCTTGTCGAACGAGATGGGTGAGTTTCAAGGTAGTCAACCGATTCCCGCAGGTCAAATCAACGCCTTTCCTCCAGGAGCCATTCCCGAGTGAATCTTGATGACGACCTTGCCCTTCGATCGTCCTTGTTCGACATAGCTCAAGGCATCGGCTGTCGCCTCGAAGGGGAAGGATCGGTCAAGCACCGGCTTGATACTGCCGGACTCGACGAGCGTGGTGATTTCACGCAGTTGAGAACCGCTGGCACGCATGAACACGAAGGCGTAGCTCACACCTTTTTGGCGGGCCTTGCGGCGTATACCGCTGCTCAACAGGCCCATGATCAGTCTCAGCACCCAGGAAAATCCCTGGGCCCGGGCGAACTGTGGGGTGGGTGGTCCTGAGATGGAGATGAGCTGGCCGCCAGGTTTCAGGATCTTCAGCGATTTCTCCAGCTCATCGGCGCCCAGGCTGTTCAACACGACGTCATAGTCCTGCAGAACGTTGGCGAAATCCTGTTGCTTGTAATCGATGACAACGTCCGCGCCCAGGGCTTTGACCCACGGCACATTGGCGGTGCTGGTAGTGGTCGCAACGAAGGCGCCGAGGTGCTTGGCAAGCTGGATGGCGAGGGTGCCGACGCCACCTGAGCCGGCCTGGATGAAGACCTTTTGGCCTTTCTTCAATCGGGCGGTTTCAACCAGTACCTGCCAGGCGGTCAGGGCGACCAAGGGCAGGGCGGCGGCTTCTTCCATGCTGATGTTTGCCGGTTTCACGGCCAGGGCATTTTCGTTCACTGAAATCTGCTCGGCGAAGGTGCCGATATGCCCATCCGGGGCGCGGGCATAGACTTCATCGCCCGCCTTGAATTGCTCGACACGGGATCCCACGCGGACCACGACCCCCGCCAAGTCATGACCCAATGCCAAGGGAAATGAGTAGGGCAGGATCAGTTTGAATTCGCCTTTGCTGATCTTTGAATCCAGCAGATTGACGCTGGCGGCCTGCACGCGGACCAGAACGTCATGGTCACCCACGTCAGGGGCCGGTAGCTCGCCGATACGGCCACTGTGCTTGCCGTAGCGGTCGATTAAAAATGCCTTCATGGTGCTTTGCTCTCATAAGGGATGCGGCGCAGTGATCGCCCGGCCCGGCATCCGGAAATACCGGCGCTGTCCTTCGCGCCGGCGCCCGCTAAACAATGATCACGCCGGGTCTTGATAGCGTTCGGCAACATGGGACTGCCGGATTTGCCCGAGCAGGCCTTGACGCGCGGCCTGCAAGGCATCCCAGCGTGCTTCTTCATGCAAGGGCGGGATGGTCACCGGCTCGCGACGATCAAAACCGACCAGCGCGGCATCGACCAGGTCACCGACTTCCATGACTTCATTCAGGGTGTTGATATCGATGCCCGCGCGTTCCCAGATCTCGGTACGGGTGGCCGCTGGCAGGACGGCTTGTACGTAGACGCCTTTCGGAGACAGCTCCAGGCTGAGTCCCTGGGAGAGAAACAGCACGAACGCCTTGGTCGCGCCGTAGACCGACATACCGAACTCCGGTGCCAGGCCAACGACGGAGCCGATGTTGATGATCGCGCCGTCACCCGCTTTGACCAGGCGTGGGGCGATGGCGCTGGCCAGCCGGACCAGCGCGGTGGTATTGAGCGACACCAGGTGCGCGACACTGTCGGTCGACTGTTCGATGAAGGTCCCGGATTGGGCGGCGCCGGCGTTATTGACCAGGATGCCGATGTTGGCGTCATCGCGCAGCCGGGCTTCGACGGTTGTCAGGTCGCCGATCTGGGTCAGGTCGGCCTGGAGAATATCGACGGCAACGTTGTGTTCGCTGCGCAGCTTGGCGGCCAGCGCTTCCAGGCGCGCGCTGTCGCGGGCCACCAGGACGAGATCGTGTCCACGTTGCGCAAAGCGCTGGGCATAGACAGCGCCAATACCGGTGGAGGCGCCAGTGATGAGAACAGTTGTGCGAGTGTCCATGGAGATTCTCTTCTTCAAGGTATTGATGAGCGAGTCGCGCGCTGTTGTTCAGGCGCGCGGTCGGGTCTGGCCAGTGTTACTGCGTGCTGGATTCAGCGAGCGTTGGATAATCGATGTAGCCCGTCGCACCACCACCGTAGAGGGTAGCGGGATTGAAAGCCGACAAAGGCGAACCGGTTCTGAGCCGCTCCACCAGGTCCGGATTGCCGATGAACGGCCGGCCGAAGGCGATCAGGTCAGCCTTGTCCTCGGCGAGTCGTGAGGTGGCCAGGTCCAGGTCGTAGCCGTTGTTGGCGATGTAGGTTTTTTTGAAGCGCTGGCGCAAGGCACCAAAGTCGAAGGGCGCAACGTCGCGCGGCCCACCGGTCGCGCCTTCGACCACGTGCAGGTAAACGATGTCGAGGGCGTTGAGCTGGTCGACCAGGTAGTCGAACTGGGCCTGTGGCGCGCTGCTGGACACACCATTGGCCGGCGAGACCGGCGAGATGCGCAGGCCGGTGCGGTTGGCGCCGACTTCGTCCACCACTGCCGCGGTCACTTCCAGCAGCAGGCGAGCACGATTTTCAATCGAGCCGCCGTAGGCATCGGTGCGCAAGTTGGCGCCGTCCTTGATGAACTGGTCCAGCAGATAGCCGTTCGCGCCGTGGATCTCTACGCCGTCAAATCCCGCGGCGATGGCGTTCGCCGCCGCCTGGCGAAAATCGTTGACGATCCCGGGCAACTCGCTGATGTCCAGCGCTCGCGGTTCGGAAACGTCCTCGAAACTATTGTTGACGAAGACCTTGGTCGCCGGACGCAGAGCGGAGGGGGCCACCGGCGCCGCACCATTCGCTTGCAGGTCGACGTGGGAAACGCGGCCGACATGCCACAGTTGCAGGAAAATCCGCCCACCTTTGGCATGCACGGCCTCGGTGACCGTGCGCCAGCCGTCGATCTGTGCCTGGGTGTAGATCCCGGGTGTGTCCTGATAGCCCTGTCCTTGCTGGGAAATCTGTGAAGCCTCGGAGATCAGCAGGCCTGCCGACGCTCTCTGGCTGTAGTAAGTGGCAGCGAACTCGCTCGGTACAAAGCCTTGCCCCGCACGGTTACGTGTCAGCGGCGCCAGGACCACTCGGTTGGAAAGCGTGAGATCACCCAACGTGTAGGGCGTGAACAGGATCTGGTCGGTCATGACGTCTTGTTTCCGTAGGTTTGGATAAAGGGAGCGCGTGCAGCCTGGCGAGGTGAGCGCGACTTTTCATTAGGATGATGACCGAAATCTAAACTGTCAACGAATTTGATTATGTTCGACATCTATGTATGATGTGAGCATGATTTTCGAGCAGCACGAGGGAGTGAAAAATGAGGGTGACCAAGGCCCAGGCCCAGGCAAATCGGGAGCACATCGTCGAGACGGCCTCTGTCTTGTTTCGCGAGCGAGGCTTTGACGGCGTGGGTGTGGCGGACTTGATGGCGGCCGCCGGCTTCACCCATGGCGGTTTCTACAAGCATTTCGGCTCCAAGGCCGACTTGATGGCCGAAGCGGCAGCTAGCAGCCTTGCGCAGTCGCTGACCGACAATGCGGGCATCGACGTGGCTGATTTCGTCGATCTTTACGTGTCCAGGGATCACCGTGACGGCCGGGGTGGTGGTTGCACCATGGCGGCACTGTGTGGCGACGCTGCCCGTCAATCGCCCGAACTGAAGGCTACCTTTGCCAACGGTATCGAAAACACGCTGGCCGCGCTCGAAAGCCGGTACGAGGCCGGGCAAGACGCGCCGCAGGAAGCGATCAGGGCAAAAATGCTCGACATGTTGGCGCATGCCGTCGGTGCGATCATGTTGTCGCGTGCCTGCCCGGACGATTCCGCGCTGGCCGATGAAATCCTCGAGGTATGCCGCACCCGGATCATCGCGGCGCTGCCGCCGTCGCCCGCGAAGCAGCCTTGAGGGCAGGGCGCCGGATGCCGATTGGCGTTATAGCGACGCCCTGACCACCAGCGGGCAATCCACCGGCTGGGCACCCGATACCTCGAGGTTCTCGATCAGGTGCCGGGCCGCCTGGCGACCGATCTCGTAGTACGGCAGTTGTACCGTGGTCAGTGGCGGGATGAACAGTTCGGCGATGCCGATCATGTTGTCATAGCCGAGCACCGCGACATCGTCGGGAATTTTCAGGCCGCGCCCCAGCAACAGCTGATAGGCGCAAAAGGCGATGCGGTCGTTGCCGCAGACCAGGATGTCGAATTGCGGACGGCCGTCAACGATATGCCGGTCGAGAATGGCGGCGGTTTCACCGTAGGCGTCGTGATCGGAAAGGTCGTACTGCAGGAGTGCTTCAGGTGCCAGCCCGACGGCCTGGCAGGCGCGTTGCAGGCCTTGCTGGCGCAGGCCCCAGGCAAGACTCTTCCTCGGTAAATTGATACACAGCGGGCGCCGATAGCCTTGGTTCAACGCATGCTGCATGGCTCGATGCTGCCCGGCTTCATCATCCGGCACATAACTGACCAGGTGGCTGTCATCGGCCAGGCAATTGGCGAGCACCAGCGGCTTGCTCTTGAGTCGCTCGGGAATGCTCACCTGGCGCAATCCCATGGCACTGAAGATCAACCCGTCGGGGCGGTGCGACAGCATCAGGTCGATGTTCTGGTCGGTGGGCGGGTTGCTCAACAGGTTGAGGATGAAGACGTTCCAGCCTGCCTGCTGCGCGGTCTGTTCGATGGACAGCAGCAACTCGACGGCGAACGGCGTGGTCGCGGTGTCCAGTGCGAACACACCAATGGTGCGCGCCTGCAGGTTGTCGCCGCGCATCCTGCGCGCCGACAGGCTCGGTACGAATTGCAGTTCCTCAATGGCGCGACGTACCCGCTGAAGGGTTTCGGGGCTCAGTTTTTCCGGCGTGTTGAGCGCGCGCGAAACCGTCATCAGGGATACGCCGGCCAGCTGTGCAACGTCTTTCACGGAAGTCATGCGAAGTGCGGCCAGTCAGGTTGACGCAGAATCATGACACAGGCCCTGGGCTTCTCGCGACTCGAATGACGGTACTCACAGCCAGCCCGAGTCCAGCGGCCAGGCCTTGGGAATGGCGACGCGCCCGCCAGTCCCGTTCGCCAACAGCTTCACCCCGAGGCTGTCGGGCCGCGGATAGAGGCGGCTGCTGAAGCTGAAGCGGCCGTTTTCCTCGAACACCTCGATGGACGAGCGATCGAGAAATACCCGCAGGTGCAGTTGTGTTTGCGTCGACTCGATCGACACGCTGCGCTGACCACTCACTTGCGCACCCGAGCGGCTGCGATCGAGCACCAGGCGTTGCAGTGACGCGTCGTAATAAAGCAGGGTTTGTTCCTGCTCATCGGCACTGCAGCGCAAGGCGACGCCCAGGCGGCCTTCGGTGCAGCCGAGCAGATCCAGATGCACATGGATTTCCAGCCTGTCGCCCAGCACTTGCGGCACCCAGCAGCTGCCCGACTCGCCCCACGGTGCGACGCTCGGCAGCGGCGCCTGGCGCAGCGCCGTCAGTTCCCGTGCCGGAAACACGCCAAGGCGATCGCCCTGCAGTTCAAGCTCGCGGGGCAAGCCGAGCATGCCGCACCAGTGATGAGCCTGGCTCGGCATCGGGCTTTCCCACATATCCAGCCAAGCCCACACCAGGCGCCGACCATCGGCGGCCTCCAACGTTTGCGCGGCATAGAAGTCGTGACCGTTATCCAGTTCGATGAACGGCCCGCCGGTGAAGTGCCATTCGCTGTCGAGTCGGCCAATGCGATAACCGGTCTGGTACTTGTTGAGGCGTTCGTAACCTTCGGGTTGCATGCCCTGGGGGGAGTACAGCAGCACGTCGCGCCCGTTGAGGCGAAACAGGTCCGGGCATTCCCACATGTAGCCATCGCCCTCATTGCCGCTGGACACGTAGTCGAGGAATTCCCAGGTGTGCAGGTCGGTGGAGCGGTACAGCGGCAGCAGCGGCTTGTCGCCCAGGCGCGCGCCGGCAATCAGGTACCAATAGCCGTCCTCCTGCCAGACCTTGGGGTCGCGAAAGTGCATGATCGTTTCTTGCGGCGCGTTCTCGATGACAGCGCCATGCTTGACGAACCGGATGCCGTCGTCACTGGTGGCCAGGCACTGGACCTGGCGGATAAAGCGTTCGTCACCCACTTCTCCCAGCCAGGTGTGCCCGGTGTAGATCAGCGCCAGGGTGTCGCCACACACCACCGCGCTACCGGAAAAACAGCCGTGGCGGTCGAAGTCATCGCCTGGCGCCAGGGCAAGGGGCAGATGCTGCCAATGGACCAGGTCGGCGCTCTTGGCGTGCCCCCAATACATTGGCCCCCATTTGGCATCGAAAGGGTGGTGCTGGTAGAACACGTGATATTCGCCACGGAAAAACACCACGCCGTTAGGGTCGTTCATCCAGCCCGCGACAGGCGCCAGATGATAGTCCGGTCGATAATCGTCGATGAGACGAGACTGACCTTCACTCAGCGCCTGCTGCGCATGTTCAAGGGGGGAGGGCATGGGTGCATTCATGGCATTCACAGACACAGTCATAGGGCGCCTGCTTTTGGCGAGCGCTGCGGGACGTCCTCCGGGAGGACTTCAATAACAGCAGGATGGCGTCTCAAGGCCGTGCCATCCGCGTCGAACAGATGCACGCTGCCGAACGCCAGTTGCAGTTCAACCCGATCGCCCACTCGCCATCCGGCGTTGACTTCGCAGCGACAGATCAACGGTTCATCCTCGCCTGACTCCAGGTGCACGTAGGTTTCGCTGCCCAGGTATTCGACCCCGACCACGACGATGCCGGCGCTGCCTTGCGCCGCTTTGAGCGACACGTGTTCCGGGCGAATCCCCAAGGTCAATGGGCTGTTCGCCGCCAGGTGGGCGCTGTCGAAGGGAAGGGGCGTCATACCCAATAAAGGGCTGTCGATCTGGCTGGTTTCACCTGGGGTGTGCAGGTGCGCCGGCAGAAAGTTCATCTTGGGCGAACCGAGGAAACCGGCGACAAAGCGGCTGGCCGGATGCTCATAGAGTTCGCGTGGCGAGCCGACCTGCTCGATGCGGCCGCCATTGAGCACGACAATCTTGTCGGCCAGGGTCATCGCTTCAACCTGGTCGTGGGTCACGTAGATCATGGTCGAGCCCAGTCGTCCATGCAGACGGGCGATTTCGTTGCGCATCTGCACGCGCAGGGAGGCGTCGAGGTTGGACAGCGGCTCGTCGAACAGCAGGATGTCCGGTTCCCGCGCCATGGCCCGGCCCATGGCCACCCGCTGGCGCTGTCCACCCGACAGTTCCCGTGGCTTGCGCTGCAGCAGTTTGTCCAACTGCAGGATCTGCGCGGTTTTGAGCACTCGCTCGCGCAGGCTGGTCTTTTCGGTCTTGGCCAGTTTGAGGCCAAAGCTGATGTTGTCGTAGACGCTCATGTGCGGGTACAGCGCATAGGACTGGAACACCATGCCGACGCCACGCTCGCGCGGTTCCAGGTCATTGACCCGGCGTCCGTCGATCAGCAGGTCGCCGTCACAGATCGAATCCAGTCCGGCGATCAGCCGCAGCAAGGTCGACTTTCCGCAGCCCGAAGGGCCGACGAAAACCACGAATTCACCCGCCGAGATTTCCAGGCTGACGTCGCGAAGAATGCGTGCGCCGCCCAATTGTTTGTTCACGTTGTCCAGCTTCAACTTGATCACGATGCTGTTCCTTTCTTGTCTGTGTTGGGCCTCAACCCTTTAACGCGCCGGCAGTGAGGCCGGAAACGATGCGGCGCTGGAAGACCAGCACCAGAATCACCAATGGGACCGTGACCAGCACCGACGCCGCCATCAGCAAACCCCAAGGCAGTTCATGTGGGCTGCCGCCGGAAATCAGCGCGATGGCGACCGGGACCGTGCGTTGCGAGTCGGTCAGGGTGAAGGTCAGGGCAAACAGGAACTCGTTCCAGGCGGCGATGAAGGCCAAAAGCCCCGTGGTGACCAGTGCCGGCCAGAGCAGCGGCAACAGCACGCGGGTCAGCGTGACCCAGGGTGACGCACCGTCCATGATCGCGGCCTCTTCCAGCTCATGAGGCAGTTGGCCCATGAAAGTGGTCAGCACCCAGACGGTGAAGGGCAGGGTGAAAATCGTGTAGCTCAGGATCAACGCCCAGGACGTGTTGTACAGGCCCAGGGCACGTATCACTTCGAACAATCCCGACAGCACCGCGACTTGTGGAAACATCGAGACGCCCAGGACCATCATCAACACCACGCCGCGGCCGCGAAACTTCACGCGGCCCAGGGCATAGGCGGCGGTCAGGCTGAGGAACAACGCCAGCGCGACCACGCTCAGCGCAACCACCAGCGAGTTGCCGATGGCCCGCAGGAACGAGGCCTGGCTCAGCACGGCGGCATAGTTGGAGAAGTCGGGGTTGTCGATCCAGTAGCTCACCTGGAACAATGCGCTGGACGGCTTCAGCGACGTCACGATGGCGTAGTAGAACGGGAAGACCGCATACAGCAGCAAGATCCCGATCAGGCACCAGAACCCGGTGCGCAGCAGGGCTTTTTTCAGCAGGCGCGGGCTCATGAGCGAACCTCCAGCTGACGGCGTCCGAGGTACAGGTAAGTCATGGCGATGACCGCCACGACCAGGAACAGCAAGGTCGAAGCGGCGCTGCCGTAACCGACGTCCTGGAATTCCACCAGGTGCTGGCGGGCATAGACCGACATGCTCATGGTGCTCGATGAGTTCGAGGTCAGCACATAGATGACGTCGAACACCCGCAAGGAGTCGAGGATGCGAAAGATCGCCGCCACCAGCAATGCCGGCATCAACAGCGGCAGGGTGACCCACCAGAACACTTTCACCGGGTGAATGCCATCGACCCTGGCGGCTTCGTAGCAGTCGCTGGGCAACATCTGCAAGGCCGCCAGCATCAGCAGCGTGACGAAAGGCACGGTCTTCCAGACGTCGACGATGATCACTGCCCACATCGACAGGTCCGCGTCGGCTGTCCAGGCCAGGGGCGCATCGATCAGGCCGAGGCCGAGCATCAGGTGATTGATGATGCCGAACTGGTCGTTGAGCATCCATGACCAGATTTTCGCCGAGACGATGGTCGGGATCGCCCAGGGGATCAGGATCAACGCCCGCACCAGCGCGCGTCCGGTGAACTTGACGTTCAGCAGCAACGCCACCATCAGCCCCAGTACGATTTCCAATCCCACTGACACCACGGTGAAATGCAAGGTGTTGCGCACCGCGTTCCACCACTGTGGATCGACCAGGATGCCCGACCAGCCGGCGCTGCTGTGATACAGATAATTGCTCAAGCCGACAAAGCTTGCATCGCCCGTGTCGGCCAGGCTGGCGTCGGTCAGGCTGAACCAGAATGTGCGCAGCAGCGGCCAGGCCGCCACCAGGGCCAGGCATAGCAACATCGGGCTCAGGAACAGCCAGGCGGCGCGAACGCGACGGCGTTGTACCGGCGTTTCCCGAGTGAGCAGGTACTCGTCGTCGCCGGGGGCGAGTGTAGTGGAGACAGACATGGTGATTTCCTTCCTTGTGGCTTACCAGTTCCGGCGTTTGATGCGCGTGAGTTCGCTTTCCAGTTCGGCCAGCGCCTGATCGACCGGCCGTTCGTCCGCCAGCACGCCGTGCACTTGATCGAAGAACGCATTGGAGACCCGTGGATAGCGGTCGGCGGTGATTGAAGCAGGGCGCATGACCCCATCATTGAGGATGCTGCGCAGTTGGCTGTAGTACGGCATGGCGGCGAGCAACTCGGGATCCTGGTAGAGCGACTCGATCACCGGGTTGTAGGCACCCACCAGGGCGCGGTGTTTCTGCTGTTGGGCGCTGCTCAGGTAGCTCACCAGTTCTGCGGCGAGCTTGGGGTTGGCGCTGTAGCGCGACACCGCCAGGCCCCAGCCGCCGAGAGTGGACGCATGGGTGCCCGTCGCGCCGCCGCGGGGCAGGGGAGCGACGCCGACCTTGTCCTTCACGACGCTGTCCTGGCTTTGCACCAGGGCCCAGACATAAGGCCAGTTACGCATGAACAACGCATTGCCCGATTGGAAGACGCCGCGTCCTTCTTCCTCGGTGTAATTGAGTACGCCACGCGGGGAGATGTCTCCCACCCAGCTTTTGGCCAGGGTCAATGCGGCCCTCGAGGCCTGGCTGTTGACCACGATGTCGCCTTGCGCGTTGACCAGCCCGCCTTGCGGCTGGCTGCTGATCCACTCCAGTGCGTTACACGTCAGGCCTTCGTAGGCGCGCCCCTGGAATACATAACCCCAGGCATTGGCGTTCCCGGCATCGCGTTCGGCCTGCTGGACAGCCCTGGCAGTCGTGGTCATTTCTTCCCAGGTCTGGGGCACGGGCTTGTTGTACTTCTCGAGCAGGTCCTTGCGGTAATACAGCAGCCCCGAGTCGGTGAACCACGGCATGGTCACCAGGCGCCCGTTCACCGTGGCGTTGTCCACCTGGGCCTGGAAGTAACCTTGGGTCGCGTTGGCAGGAAGCACCTCGCGCAGGTCCATCAAGTGCTTGGCAAGCATCCCCGGCCACACCATGTCGATCTGGATGATGTCGATGTCGCTGGATTGCGCACTGAGGATCTGTTGGTAGAACGACAACCGCTCGGTCGCCGAGTTAGGCGTGGAAACCACTTCGACGCTGTTGCCGGTCTGCTTCGACCACGCCTCGACGGCCTCCTTGCACAGTTGCAATTCAGCACCCACGGCACCGCAGGAAATCGTCAGGCTGGCGGCTGTGGAGAGGGATGGAAACCCGACGCACAGGCCGAGCAGTGCCGCTGGAAGGATCGATTTGAGCTGTTTCATAAAGCCCTCTTTATTTTTGTTTTTAGAAAAGTTAACGTTAACATCGCCAAATGTAGCAGTGTATTTGCGATGAGGCATCCTTTTTTTCCTTTGGTTTGACAATTCAGAACCTGGGCGAAAAAGGCCGGTCGCGGCAACAGAACAATAAAAACAAAACAGGGAAAATCCACATGCAGAAAGCATCAAGCTGGCTACTCGCAGGCGTGCTCGGCGCCGCGGCGACCACTTCTCAGGCCGCGACTCTGGAAGAGCGCATGGCCGCGTTCGAGGCCCGTGCCAGCGCAGCGGAAAAACGCGCAGCCGCCGCCGAACAGCAAACCCAGGCACTCGCCAGGGAATTGCAGCAACTCAAACTCGCCACGCCCGCCACACAACCGGTGGCGTCCGCTGCTACGGTCCCCACGCTCGATGCTCGCCTGGCAAAACTCGAAGCCAGCCAGCAAAGCACGGCGAAGCAGGGCAGTGGCGCACACCTTACCGACGGCTTCAGCTTCAAGGGCTATGCTCGCTCCGGGTTGCTGATCAATGATGGGTTGGGCGGTGGTCGTGGCGGTCCGTACACCACTCCGGCCGGTTCTGTGGGTGGCGCTGTCGGGCGACTCGGCAACGAGGACGACACCTACATGCGCATCGACCTGTCGAAAGAGCAGTACGCGCAAAACGGCACCCACTCCAAGTTCACGGTGTCCATCGCCGATGGTGTGGAGAGCTCCAACGACTGGACCGCCGATGAAAGCAACCTGAACGTGCGCCAGGTGTTTACCGAACTCGATCACCTCGCGGCATTCAAGGGCAATTCGATGTTCGAAAACTCGACCCTGTGGGCCGGCAAGCGCTTCGACCGGGACAATTTCGACATCCACTGGCTGGACTCTGACGTCGTCTATCTGGCCGGCACCGGTGGCGGCATCTACGATATACAGATGACCAAGGACTGGCGCTCGAACTACTCATTGATCGGTCGCAACTACGGGGATTTCAGCGAGGGTGGCGTCAATGCCGATGTGGAAAGCTACATCCTGACGTCCAACCAGTTTTTCGACGGTGGCCAGTGGCAGTGGATGTTCAACGCCATCGGCTCGAAGAAAAACGACTTTGCTACCCGCACCAACGAGGCGGGGCTGACGCCGGCCGACTCCGGCTTGCACAGCATGGTCGCCAATCACCAGAAAAACTTTTTCGGCCGCGAAGGCTTCTTCAAGACGGCGCTGCTCTATGGGCAGGGCCTGGGGGCTGAGGTCAAGAACGTTGGCTCGGATGGCGAGCTGATCGACGATGCTCGTGCCCTGCGTCTGGCGCTCTACGGCGAGACCCCTATAGCGTCCGGCTGGCGCATCGGCCCGAGCCTGCTGGCTGAACAAAGCAAGGACCGCTATGTCAAGGGCGACGACTACCGTTGGATGACCCTGAACGTGCGGTTGGCCAATGAAATCAACAGCAATTTCGAGATGGCCTACGAGATGAGCTGGCAAACCATGAAGCTGGACCCCAAGGGCTACCTGCAACGCAATGCGGTCGACGGCAACTTCTGGAAGTTCACGGTCGCCCCGACCTTCAAGCCTGACCTGGGCGATCTGCTCACGCGTCCTGAGCTACGCCTGTTCGCCAGCGTGATGAACTGGTCGTCGGACCTGGACAGGTACAGCACCACGGATTCCTTCGGCAAGACTGACTTCAACGCCGGCGGTGTCTGGCAGTACGGCATCCAGATGGAAACCTGGTTCTGATGCCGGCCAGTTGAAACCTGTGGGAGCGAGCTTGCTCGCGATAGCGGTGGATCTGCCTGCAATGATGTTGGGTGTGCCGACACCTTCGCGAGCAAGCTCGCTCCCACAGTTTTACCGAGTTGCTCACAGACCTTGCGTACGCCACACCCCCTTGTGGGAGCGAGCCTGCTCGCGAAAGCGGTGGATCAGTTTGCAATGATGCTGGGTCTGCCGACGCCTTCGCGAGCAGGCTCGCTCCCACAGGGGCTTTGCTTGACTGATGGGTATTACCGCGCATGCCAGCCCAACTGGCTTGAGATCTGTTGGGTGGCTTGCATCAGTTGCTTGACGTAGTCCTGCTTCAACTCTTCCCTGAAGCGAAAGCAGGGAAATGAAACGCTCATCCCGCCGATCACATGGCCAAAACGGTCGCGGATCGGTGCCGCCAGGCAACGCATGTTGTCTTCGAACTCTTCATGGTCCTCGGCATAGCCTTGCTGGCGGACGGTCTCCAATTCCTGCAGATACGCTTCGGCACTGGTCAAGGTATTGGCCGTGCGACGCTCGAAGCTTTCCTGCGCCAAGTGCGCCAGCAACTCCTCTTCTTCAAGCCAGGCCATCAGCACCTTGCCGATGCCGGTGCAGTACAACGGCGCCCGCCGGCCGATGCGCGAGTACATGCGCAGGTTGTACTTGGAGTCGATCTTGTGCACGTAGACGATGCTGCCTTCGTCGAGAATCCCCAGGTGGACGGTTTCGCCGGTCAGCTCGTTGATCCGCCGCATACCCGGCTCCGCTTCCCGGACGATGTCCAGGTGGGGCAGGGCCTGGGCCCCCAGTTCAAACAGCCGGACGCTGAGGCGATAGCGATCCTCTGCGTCCTGCACCACATACCCACGCGCCTTGAGCGACTGCAGGAAGCGATAGACCGTGGCCTTGGACATGTCCAGCTTGTTGGCGATTTCCGAGACGCCGCTTTCTTCCGGATGCTCGGCCAGTGCCTCGAGCACGGCCATGGTCCGGCCAACCGCCGACACCAGATCGTTGTTTGGAATGACGCTGTTGTCCATGAAGGCTCCAACGTGAAAGTAAAACCCAAGGATATACGCAAGCAGAACAAAACGCTGTTTCATTTTTGCTTGACGAGGCGGCAAATCTGACTAGACTCGGGCCTTGAGATAAAAATGAAACGCCGTTTTAAAAACAAGAAAGGCGCGTTGATTATGGATGTAACGCTTAACCATGGCCCAGAGACCCGCTTCGCCCGCCCGATGAAGGTGGCGTTGGTGGGGGAATGCATGATCGAGATGCGCGGTGAACCGGGTGCCGCGATCACGCAGACCTTCGGTGGCGATACGCTCAACACCGCGGTCTACCTGGCGCGATTGAATCTGCGTGGCGCAGTGGCCGTGGACTACGTGACGGCCGTGGGCTGCGATGCGTTCAGCGTTGCCATGCGCCGCTCCTGGCTGGACGAAGGGATCGGTGATGCCCATGTCCGCGTGATCGAAGACGCGCTGCCGGGGCTGTATTTCATCCAGACCGATCCCCACGGCGAGCGGCGTTTCCTCTACTGGCGTGGGGAAGCGGCGGCGCGGCGCATGTTCGAGGGCCCCGAGGCAGAGGCCATGCTCGATGCGCTGGCTGATTACGACTACGTCTATTTGAGCGGTATCAGCCTGGCGATCCTCACGCCAGAAGGGCGCCAACGCCTGATCCAGGCTTTGCACCTGGCGCGCCGAGCCGGTACGCGCATCGTCTTCGACAACAACTACCGTCCCCACCTCTGGCCCGATCCTGAAACGGCCCGGCAGGCCTACCGCGACCTGTTGCAGCTGACCGACCTGGCCCTGGTCACTTGGGAAGATGACGCGGCCCTGTTCGGCTATCGCGACACGGAGGCCTTGTTCAGTGCCTACGCCCAGGCGGGAGTTCGCGAGGTGGCCCTCAAGCGCGGCGCCGCCAGCTGTTTGATCCAGTGCCCGACAGGGCGTTTCGAAATACCCGCGCAAACCGTCGTCCATGTCATCGACACCACCGCTGCCGGTGATTCGTTCAACGCCGCCTACCTGGCCTGTCGCCTGCGTGGCGGCGATCCAGAGCAGGCCGCCCGCTGGGGCCATCGCCTGGCTGCCCAGGTCGTCCAATACCGAGGTGCGCTGATTCCCCAAGCGGCGATGCCGAACATGGGCACGTCCTCACTCCCTTCTGTTGCACAGGTCTGACTTTATGAAAATTGTTGAAGCGCGCGTCATCGTGACCTGCCCGGGTCGCAACCTGGTCACCTTGAAAATCGTCACCGACGAGGGCCTCTACGGCATTGGCGATGCGACGTTGAATGGCCGCGAACTGGCGGTGGTCGCTTATCTGGAGGAGCACGTGCTGCCCGCGCTGATCGGCCGCGACGCCCACCGCATCGAAGACATCTGGCAGTACCTGTATCGCGGTGCGTACTGGCGCCGGGGGCCGGTGACCATGACCGCCATTGCCGCCGTCGACGTGGCGCTCTGGGACCTCAAGGCCAAGGCCGCGAACATGCCGTTGTACCAGTTGCTCGGTGGCAAGAGCCGCGAGCGGGTGATGGTCTATGGGCATGCCACCGGCAAGGACATCGAAGGGTGCCTGGACGAAGTCGCCCGTCACGTCGAGCTGGGCTATAAAGCCGTGCGTGTGCAATGCGGTGTGCCCGGCATTGCCACCACCTACGGCGTCGCCAAGCGCAGTGGCGAGCGCTATGAGCCGGCCGACAGCGACCTGCCCGCCGAACACGTCTGGGACACCGCCAAGTACCTCAACTACGTCCCCAAGTTGTTCGCCGCCGTGCGCGAACGCTTTGGCGATGACCTGCATATCCTCCACGACGTGCACCATCGCCTGACGCCCATCGAAGCCGGGCGCCTGGGCAAGGCCGTGGAACCGTACAACCTGTTCTGGCTGGAAGACTGTACGCCGGCCGAAAACCAGCAGAGCTTTCGCCTGATTCGCCAGCACACCACCACACCGTTGGCCGTTGGCGAGGTGTTCAACTCCATCCATGACTGCCGCGAGTTGATCCAGGAACAATTGATCGACTACATCCGCACGACGCTGGTGCATGCCGGCGGCATTACCCATGTGCGGCGTATTGCCGATTTCGCCGCGCTGTTCCAGGTGCGGACCGGCTTTCACGGCGCCACCGACCTGTCACCGGTGTGCATGGGCGCGGCCCTGCATTTCGATACCTGGGTGCCCAACTTCGGCATCCAGGAACACATGCCTCACGAAGACCGCATCGATGAAGTCTTCCCCCATGCCTATCGCTTCGAGGACGGCCATTTCACGCCGGGCGAAACACCGGGACATGGCGTCGACATCGATGAAGACCTTGCCCGCCAATACCCCTACAAGCGCGCCAGCCTGCCGGTCAACCGTCTTGAAGACGGCACGCTGTGGCATTGGTGAAACGCTTTTAACCCTTTGAGCAAACGGGGCGAATGTCCCGTCAGGAGTGACCCGATGAAAGCGTTCCAGGTAAGAGCACCCTTCGAGTTCGGGTTGGCCGAGGTCGACCGACCGCAGCTCGCCCGAGGCGAGGTCCAGGTCGATGTGGCGTATGCCGGCATCTGTGGCTCGGACATGCACATCATTCATGGGCAGAACGCATTCGTGCGTTTCCCCCGTGTCACCGGCCATGAGTTCTCCGGGGTGGTCCGGCAAGTCGGCGACGGTGTCGAACACCTGCAAGTGGGTGACCGAGTGTGCGTCGATCCGGTGATCAGTTGCGGTACCTGTTATCCCTGCCGGATTGGCCGACCGAATGTCTGCACCCGCCTGCAAGTGATCGGCGTGCATCGTGACGGTGGTTTCAGCGAGCAGGTGTGCGTACCGGCCGAGAACGCACACCGCTTGCCCGATTCGATGTCCCTCAGCCACGGCGCCCTGGTCGAGCCTTACTCCATTGCCTTGAACGTGCTGGATCGGATGCAGCCTCATCCGGGCGACAGCGTGCTGATCTACGGTGCCGGGGTGATCGGCCTGACCCTGGTGCAGATGGCCCGGGCGCTGGGATTGACCGACATCACCGTGACCGATGTCATCGACAGCCGCCTGGAGACGGCGCGGGCGCTGGGCGCCAGCCGGACCCTCAACGGCCAGCAAGTCGACGTCGAGGCCACGATGCGTGAATTGACTCAAGGTGAAGGTGTGCCGTTGATTGTCGATGCCGCCTGCATTCCGGCACTCATGCCGCAGATGGTGCGCCTGGCTTCGCCGGCCGGGCGCATCGGGTTGCTGGGGTTCAATGCCACGCCGAGTGATCTGGTGCAGTTGGAAATGATCAAGAAGGAACTGACCCTGGTGGGCTCGCGGCTCAATAACCGCAAGTTCCCGCGGGTGATCGAACTGATCGCCAGTGGCAAGTTGCAGGTCCAGGACCTGATCAGCCATCGCGTCAGCTTCGACGAAATGCCCGGCGCCATCGACCTGATCGAAAAACATCCCGAGCAAACCCGAAAAATACTGGTGGAACTGACGAACGCCCATCCCTGAGCTGTCTGTACCACCGGTTTCATCGTGCCTGTCATGGGCACCCTCACCGAATAAACACAACAAGCGGGAGGTTCCACCATGTTTGGTCAAGGACGTAGCTTAATCATCATCATGCTGTTCCTGGCCGGGGTCATCAATTACCTCGACCGGTCGGCATTGTCTGTGGCGGCGCCTTTCATCCAGAAAGACTACGGTCTGAGTACGGGTGAGATGGGTATGATCTTCAGTAGTTTCTTCGTCGGTTATGCCGCTTTCAACTTCATCGGTGGCTGGGCCGCCGACCGCTACGGCGCCAAGACCACGTTGCTGCTGGCCATGGTCCTGTGGTCGTTGTTCAGCGGCCTCACCGTGTTGACGGTGGGCTTCGCTTCGCTGGTACTTATCCGGATCCTGTTCGGCATGGGTGAAGGACCGCTGAGCGTCACCACCAGCAAGATGGTCAACAACTGGTACACCCCCAAGCGCCGGGCGCGGGCGATTGGCACCTCGATGTCCGGCACGCCGCTGGGCGGGGCGATTTCCGGTCCGGTGGTGGGCTTTATCGCCGTCACCTACGGCTGGAAGATGTCGTTCATCATCATCATGGTGATCGGCCTGGTCTGGGCGGCGGTGTGGTTCAAGTTCGTCAAGGAAAGGCCAGAAGGCGAGGGGGCCGAGGAGATTCTGCGGGCCGAGGGGCAAAGCGAGTTGGCAGCACAACCGGTGTTCCCACTGCGCTTCTACCTCAAGCAGCCAACGGTGCTGTTCACCTCCCTGGCGTTCTTTTCCTATAACTACACCTTATTCTTCTTCCTGACCTGGTTCCCCAGCTACCTGACCATGGCCCACGGCCTGAACGTCAAGGACATGAGCATCGCCACGGTCATTCCCTGGGTGTTGGGTTTCCTCGGCCTGGCCTTGGGCGGTTTCATCTCCGACTTTGTGTTCAAGAAAACCGGAAAGATGATGTTCTCCCGCAAGGTGGTGCTGGTGACCTGCCTGCTGGCCTGCGCCGTTTGCATCGCCTGTGCGGGGATGGTCAAGACCCTGTATCCGGCGGTCATCCTCGTCGCCTTGGCGGTGTTCTTCCTGTACCTCACCGGTGCCATCTACTGGGCGATCATCCAGGACACCGTCCCGGCGGCGCGGGTGGGCGGCGTCAGCGGTTTCATGCATTTCCTGGCTAACACCTCGGGCATTGTCGGCCCGACCCTGACGGGCTTCCTGGTGCAGTTCACCGGCTCGTTCACCAGTGCATTCCTGCTGGCGGGGCTGTTGACCGTGATCGGTGCCGTGTGTGTGGCGCGCTACGTGAAACCGCTGTCGGTGGCCGATACCGGCAACGCGGCGGCACAAAGCTCGCAACCCGCTTCGGCCCTGGGCCATCCCTGAACAGAAGGAGTGAGTCGATGCCTGTTGTGAAACGTGTACCTTGTACCGGGACTGCAGCGCAGATCGGTATCGTGCACCTGGGCCTGGGCGCGTTTCACCGCGCGCACCAGGCGGTCTACCTGCAACGCCATCTCAATCGCCATGGCGAAAGTGACTGGGGATTATGCAGCGCCAACCTGCGCTCCAATCGCACCTTGGTCGAGCAATTGCGCGAGCAGGACGGCCGCTACCATGTGGCCGAGTACCGCGACCGCGAGCAGGTGACCCTGCGCGAGATCGGAGTGTTGCGCCAGGCCTTGTATGTGGGCGAGGGCGGTGATGAATTGGAGCAGTTGCTGCAGCGCATGGCTGCGCCGCAAACGCGGATCGTCACGCTCACCGTCACCGAAAAAGGCTACTGCCTGAGCCCTTCCTCCGGGCAGTTGCGCCGCGAAGATCCGACGATTGCCCATGACATCGCGCAGCCACAAACGCCGCGCTCGGCCCCCGGCATTGTCCTTGAGGCCTTGCGTCGCCGTCGCGCGGCAGGCATTCCGGCCTTCACCGTGTTGTGCTGTGACAACATGCCCGACAACGGCCAGCGCACCCGCCAGGCGGTGAGCGCCTTGGCGGCGTTGCAGGATGGGGCGCTGGCGCAGTGGGTCGAGCAACAGGTGGCGTTTCCCAGCTGCATGGTCGATCGCATCGTGCCGGCCATGGACGACGAGTCCTTCCGCCGGCTGGAGCAGCAACTGGACTGCCACGACCGCGCGGCAGTGGTCTGTGAAAGTTTCAGCCAGTGGGTGATCGAGGATCACTTTCCCCTCGGCCGCCCGGACTGGGAAGTGGAAGGTGTGCAGATGGTCGACGATGTGCGTCCGTTTGAAACCATGAAACTGCGCATGCTCAATGGCAGCCATTCATTGCTGGCCTACGTGGGGCTGCTGGCCGGCCATGAGTCGGTCTTCGACGCCGTCAGCGACGTGAAGCTGGCGCGCCTCCTCGAGCGTTACATGGCCGAGGAAGCCGCACCCACCCTGGACATGCCGGCCGGCATCGATCTTTCGGTGTATGCCCACGACCTGCGGGCGCGCTTTGCCAACGACAGCCTGCAACATCGCTTGCGCCAGATCGCCATGGACGGCTCGCAGAAACTGCCGCAACGCTGGTTGCTCGGCGCGCAGCAATTGCTCGACCAAGGGCGCAGCATCGACTGTACCGCCCTGGGCATCGCGGCCTGGATTCACTACTGCACGCAGCCGTTGCCTGGTCAGTCGATGCACGTGATCGACGACCCGCTGAGCGCAACCTTTGCCGATCTTGCGGGACGCTTCGAGGGCGCATCGCGGGTGAATGCTTTCCTCGACCTGGATGAAGTCTTCCCGCTGCAGCTGGCGGCTCGCGCAGAGTTTCGCGATGCCGTGCACCGCGCCTATCGCACCCTGGTCCGCGATGGTGTGGACAGCCTGTTGCCCGCCCTTGCCGCACCCAACTGATAACAAGGAGAAGAACATGGAACAGACATGGCGTTGGTTTGGCCCCAAAGACCCGATCTCCCTGGCGGACGTTCGCCAAACCGGTGCGACCGGCATCGTCACCGCGCTGCACGAAATCCCCAATGGCCAGGTGTGGCCAGTGGAGGCCATCGCGGCGCGCAAGCAGATGATCGAAGCGGCCGGCTTGAGCTGGTCGGTGGTGGAAAGCATTCCGGTGCACGAAGACATCAAGCGCGGCTGTGGGCGGCGCGACGAATACATCGCCAACTACCAGCAAAGCGTGCGCAACCTGGCGAGCTGCGGCATCGATATCGTCTGCTACAACTTCATGCCGGTGCTGGACTGGACCCGTACCGACCTGGCCTATGAGCTGGCGGATGGTGGCTGGGCATTGCGTTTCGATCAAACCGCATTCGCTGCTTTTGACCTGTTCATCCTCCAGCGCCCGGCTGCGCAGGCCGAATACAGCGCCGAGGATATCCAGCAAGCCAAGGCCTACTTCGAACAACTGTCACCTACCCAGCGTGAAACCTTGGTCAACACCTTGATCGCGGGCTTGCCCGGCGCCGAGGAACACTACAGCCTGGACAACTTCCGTGCCTTGCTGCGTACCTACGCCGACATCGACGAGGCCACGTTGCGCGAACACCTGGGGTATTTCCTGCGCGCGGTGATCCCCGTCGCGGAGGAGGTGGGTGTGCGCATGGCGATCCACCCGGACGACCCGCCCCGGGCGCTGCTCGGTTTGCCACGCATCTTGTCCACTGCCGAAGACGCCCAATGGCTGCTGGACGCGGCGCCTAGCCCGGCCAATGGCCTGACGTTCTGCACCGGCTCCTATGGTGTGCGTGAAGACAACGACCTGGTGGCGATGGCCAAGCACTTTGCGCCGTTCATCTACTTCACTCACCTGCGTTCAACTCGCCGGGAAACCGACCCACGCAGCTTCCATGAGGCCCATCACCTGGATGGTGACGTCGACATGGTCGGGGTCATCGCCGCCCTGGTGGCTGAAGAGCGCCGACGTGAGCGCGAAGGCGGCCCGCGCTTGCCGCTGCGGCCAGACCATGGGCATCAATTGCTTGACGATCAACAGCGCAAAAGCAATCCCGGCTACTCGCTGATCGGCCGTCTCAAGGGCTTGGCGGAAATCCGCGGCGTGGAGCTGGCTGTGCGGCAACAGCTGAGCTCTGTAGGAACTGGCGAAGCCTGCGATCTTTGATCGTTCCCACGCTCCTGCGTGGGAATGTCGCCAGGGACGCTCCGCGTTCCGCTTCCGGGGTGTGACGCAGAGCGTCACGGGATGCATTCCCACGCAGGAGCGTGGGAACGATCAAGCCCCTTCCGGTTCCAGCGCTTGCAGCCAGCGGTTCTCCGAACGGCTCAGATGCTGGCGCATCGAGGTTTGGGCGCCGAGCACATCCTTGTTGGCTACGGCGTGCAGGATCGCCTCATGCTCGACGACCGCAGCTTCCCACGTCAGGGCATTCTCCGAGTGTTTGCTCAGATGAGCCGAAATCGGGTTGTGTCGTTCATCAAAGAGCGCAGTGATGATCCGGACCAGGGCGGAGTTGCCGCTCATCTTGGCCAGGCGCTGATGGAAGCGACGGTCATCCTCCAGCGGAGGCAGGCCATTGGCGATGCTTGCGCGCATGGCATCGATACATTCCTGCAGATAGCGGTAGTCGCTTTTCTTGCCATGCAGACACGCCAGGATCACCGACTCACCTTCGATCAAGGCACGCGCCTGCATCAGTTCCGAGGGGCTTTCGCCCAAGGTCATGCTCGGGTTCTTTCCGTCCTTGGGCTTGGCGCGCACGTACACGCCGGAGCCCATCTTGATCTCGATGTCGCCGTCTATTTCCAAGGCAATCAGCGCCTCGCGCAGCGACGGCCTGGAAACCCCCAGCAGTTGGGTCAAGTCACGCTCGGGGGGAAGCCTGGAGCCTGCTTTGAAATCCCCCTGGGCGATGTAGTTGCGCAGTTGATCGGCGATTTTCTGGTACGGCTTTCGCTCGGTGGTGTTGATCGGTGAGACCATGGGGTGGCGTCCATCGGAGAATCCGCAAAGGCTACCATAGGCGCTTGATGGTGTTCATTTATGTGGGGAAGGGTTGCAGTGACTCTGCCATTCACATCACCGCGCCGATCTGCCAAGGCAGGAACTCGTTATCGCCCAAGCCGTTTTCCTCACTGCAGGTGCGATGTCCGGACGCCGTCTCCAGCATCAGTCGGAACAACCGCTCTCCCGCCTGCGCCACCGACTCCACGCCATCGACAATGCCGCCGGCGTTGAAATCCATATCCAGTTCCATGCGTTGGAACAGGCGAGTATTGGTGGCGATCTTCAAGGAGGGCGTGGGTTTGCAACCGTAGGTCGAGCCGCGGCCCGTGGTGAAACAGATGAGATTCGCGCCTCCGGCCACCTGGCCGGTCGCGGACACCGGGTCATAACCGGGTGTGTCCATGAACACGAGGCCCCCGGTATCGACCGTTTCAGCGTATTGGTAGACGCCCATCAGCCCGGTCGCACCGGCTTTCGCCACGGCGCCCAGGGATTTTTCCAGAATGGTGGTGATGCCCCCGGCCTTGTTGCCCGGCGAAGGGTTGTTGTTCATNTCGCCGTCGTTGTGGCGCACGTAAGCTTCCCACCANNGGATCCGCTCCATCAATTTTTCCGCGATTTCAGCAGACGCCGCGCGGGCCGTCAGCAAGTGTTCGGCCCCATAGATTTCCGGCGTTTCCGAAAGAATCGCGGTGCCGCCATGCTGCACCAACAGATCCACGGCCGCGCCGAGTGCCGGATTGGCCGTAATGCCCGAGTAACCATCCGAGCCGCCGCATTGCAAACCGACGCATAAGTGGCTGGCGGCCACGGTCGACCGTTGGTATTGGTTGATGACCGGCAGCATCGCTTCAATATGGGCGATGCCACGGCGCACGGCTTCGCGAGTACCGCCTTCTTCCTGAATGATCAGGCTGGCCTTGAGCACAGCGCGGCGATCTCCCAGTTCATTCATCAACGGGGTCAGTTGGTTGACTTCGCACCCCAGGCCGATCAACAGCACGCCGGCGAAGTTGGCGTGATCGGCATAGCCGCGCAAGGTGCGTTTGAGGATGTCGATGCCTTCACCCTTGGCGCCCATGCCGCAGCCGCTGCCGTGGGTGATCGCCACGACGCCATCGACGTTGGGAAAGTCTTTCAGGCGTTCCGGAGAAAAGGCATTGGCGATGTGTTTGCAGACGGTTGCCGAGCAGTTGACGCTGGAAATGACCCCGATGTAATTGCGTGTACCGACGCGCCCATCCTCACGAACGTAACCTTCGAACGTAGCGGGATCATTGCTCAACGAGGTGGGCACATAGACGTTCCGTACACGGTGTTCGGCATTGGAGGCGGNCATGTCCAGGTTGTGCACGTGGACGTAATCNCCGGGNTCGATGTCCCGGGTTGCCTGGCCAATGGTCTGCCCGTACTTGAGCACCCGTTGGCCGGCCAACACCGTGCGCAGGGCGATCTTGTGGCCGGACGGAACCGGCTGGCTGGCGGTCAGTGTGATGCCGTCGGCACTCACGTGCTGACCTTTGGCGATACCGCCCCGGGCCACTGCGACATCATCGCCCGGTGCCAGCACAAGCAAAGAAGAAGGCGGGTTCATGTGGCGTCCTCCGATTCCTAGCACTCGATGATGGCTTTGACGACACCCTGGCTGGGGTCGAGCAATGTGGAGAATGAATCGGCCACGTCGCCCAGGGTCAGTCGGTGGGTGTTCAGGGCCGCATCCGGAATCAATCCGTCGCGCAGGCATTGCTCGACGTGGCGGAAGTCTTCCTGGGTGGCGTTACGGCTGCCCATCAGCGTGGCTTCGCGCTTGTGGAATTCAGGGTCGGAGAAGGTGATGGAGTCNCGCACCACCGAAATCATCACATAGGTGCCGCCNTGGGCGATGAACTCGAACCCGCGNTCCATGGCCCGTGCGTTACCGGTGGCATCGAACACCACGTCGAAGAAATCACCCCCTGTCAGTTCAGCCAGGGTCTGCTTGTCGCCTTCGCCGATGTGCACGGCGGCGTGGATATCCAAGTGTTGCTTGCAGAACGCAAGACGATCCTCACGGGTATCCAGGACGGTGACTTGCGCCCCACGCAGGCTGGCGAAGATCGCCGCGGCCATGCCGATCGGGCCGGTGCCGACCACCAGCGCACGTTTATCCGNCTGGACATTTGAGCGNCGCACAGCGTGNGCGCCGATGGACAGGAACTCGATCATCGCCGCCTGATCAAGGGAAACACCCACAGCCTTGTGCACGAACTCGTGGGGAACGCTCAGGTACTCAGTGAACGCGCCATCGCAATGAACCCCCAGCACTTGAATGCGGGTGCAGCAGTTGGTCTTGCCCTGGCGGCAGGCGATACATGTCCCGCAGGAAAGGTAGGGCATCACATAGACAACATCACCGATGGCGAGGTCGCTGGCGCTGTCCGTCTCGTCGACAACCCCGGAAAACTCGTGGCCCATGACGCGCGGATATTCGAGGTACGGCTGATTGCCGGTGAAGATGTGCAGGTCGGTGCCGCAGACCCCGACACGCTTGACCCGGATAAGGATCTCTCCCGGTTTCCTGAGGGGCTTTTCACGTTCGATGGCGGTTAACGAGCCGGGTTCGTTACAGATGACAGTCAGCATGTTGATGCTCCTTGGCTGGCGTACGGGCAGTGGCTGCCTGCAGGCGGGAGGAGGGTTGTGAGCGCACGGCTGCCGGGACCGGGGCTCTTTTTTTGTTGTAGGCGGGCAGTGACCTGCACCGATGACCTTGGCCCGAAACTACACGCCGTAAAAAATATTGGCAAGACCAATTAATAAAAATATTGATTGGACTGACCAAATTCAATCTGGACGTCGCCCGGCGCTGCATCTTGAGTGAACCCAGGTCCATCCCGACAGGTCACTCGTTTATCAGGAACGAAAAACAGGATGGACCCTCTGATGCGACCTATCGATCTCGCCAGCCTCTCCTTTGCCGCGCTGCTGTGCGTGGCCTGTTCAAGCCAACCGCCCGCCAAATGGAGCTACGCTGACGCCCAAGGACGGGCCAATCTCCCCCCCGATCAGGCCTATCCCGAACTCTTTGAAGCGGTGCAACGCGGGCAGGTGTTCACTGACCAGAAGCATTTCGTGGACGCACTGCCCAACCGTGATCCGGCGCAGATTCGCGCCGATTACCTGGCCCGACGTAACAGCGATGGCTTCGATATCAAGGCTTTCGTGAAAGACAACTTCATCGAGTCCGGCGAAGCCGAAAGCCCGGCTCCCAAGCCCGGTGCTGCGATCGAGGCACACATCGACAGCCTCTGGCCGGTACTGAGTCGATCCTACAGCCAGGTGCCGGCCTACAGCAGCTTGTTGCCGCTGCCGCAGTCCTATGTGGTGCCCGGTGGACGCTTTCGCGAGATGTATTACTGGGATTCGTATTTCACCATGCTGGGGCTTGAGCAGAGCGGTGATAAGGCCCAGGTCCGCCAGATGACCGACAACTTTGCCTACATGATCGACACCTACGGCCACATTCCCAACGGCAATCGCACCTACTACCTGAGCCGGTCGCAGCCGCCATTCTTTGCTTACATGGTGGAGTTGCAGGCGCGTATCGAGGGCGACCAGGCTTATGGACGATACCTGCCGCAGTTGCAGAAGGAGTATGCCTATTGGATGGAGGGCGCCCAGGCACTCAAGCCCGGCACGGCTGAGCGGCACGTGGTCAAGCTCGCCGATGGCAGTGTGCTCAACCGCTATTGGGATGTCAGCCCGACGCCTCGACAGGAATCCTGGCTGCAAGATGTCAACACCGCCGAGCAGGCGCCGGACCGGCCCAGGGAGGAGGTCTGGCGTGACCTGCGCGCTGGCGCCGAAAGTGGCTGGGACTTCAGCTCGCGCTGGTTGGACGATGGCCACAACCTGGCGAGCATTCGCACCACCGCTATCGTGCCCGTGGATCTGAATAGCCTGATCTATCATCTGGAAAACACCATCGCCAAAGCCTGCGAGACGGTGCACAACAGCCCCTGCGTCCAGGCTTACGGCCGGCGCGCCGAACTGCGCCAGCGTGCCATCGAGAAGCACTTGTGGAATGCCGACAAAGGCTTCTACGTGGACTACGACTGGCAACGCAACCAGCCACGCCAGCAGCTCACGGCCGCGACGCTTTTCCCGCTGTATACGGGGCTGGCGTCTGTCGAACATGCCAATCGCACCGCCGATGCGGTACGTGACGGCCTGTTGCGCCCCGGCGGCATCGCCACCACCCAGGTCAGTAATGGCCAGCAGTGGGACGAGCCCAATGGCTGGGCACCGTTGCAATGGGTCGCGGTGGAGGGGCTGGACCGATACCGGCAAACCGCCCTGGCGCAGCAAATTGGCAGCCGCTTCTTGCAGCAGGTCGAGAACCTTTACCGCAAGGAAAACAAACTGGTGGAGAAATACGATCTGTCCGGGCGCGGTGACGGCGGGGGAGGCGGCGAATATGAACTGCAGGACGGTTTCGGCTGGACAAATGGGGTGACGCTCAAACTACTGGGTAAATATGGCGCGACTCCCCCAACCCTGGTGGGCAAGTGAATGCCGTACACATCTCTGTGGGAGCGAGCTTGCTCGCGATGACGGCGTGCCAGCCACCCTCAATGTTGCTGAACCACCGCTATCGCGAGCAAGCTCGCTCCCACAGGGGGATGTGTGGCGTGGTCAAGTCGCACCATCACCTTAGTAGGAAGGTGGGCTCGCTATTCATGGATCGTCACCCGATTGCGCCCGCTCTTCTTCGACGTATACAGCGCCTGGTCCGCCCTGGCGATCAGGTCGGCGTGGTCGTTCGAGGGTTGGCTCAGGTCGGCCACTCCCAGGCTGATGGTGAAGCGGATGGCCTGGTCGTTGTAGTGCACTTCCAGCGTCTCGACGGCCTTGCGCAGGCGCTCGGCGAAAATCTGCGCGCCGGCCTTGTCGGTGTCTGAGAGCACCACGCCGAACTCTTCACCGCCATAACGCCCGGCCACGTCGGCGTCGCGCACATGCTCGCGCAGTAGCCCGGCGACATGCTCGATGACCTTGTCGCCGGCCTGGTGACCGTAGGTGTCGTTGACCCGCTTGAAGTGGTCGATATCGAGCATCACCAGGCTCAACGCATGGCCG
>Ga0065714_10002224_pt1 | contig 45363 bp, 45 predicted proteins | sample MisRhiReplicate2_FD_59101 | JGI IMG/M metagenome (GOLD analysis project Ga0065714, IMG submission 59101) | Miscanthus rhizosphere microbial communities from Kellogg Biological Station, MSU, sample Rhizosphere Soil Replicate 2: eDNA_1 v2... | ecosystem: Host-associated > Plants > Roots >... | reverse complement strand
ACTTTAGTCCGCTCTTTTTTTTAAAACAAAAACAGAGGCTTTGGCCAAAATTAATAAGATGAAATTTAAATTTAACCTGAAATATCTCCTTTTAACAATACTTCTTTTCTTAATTGAGGTTTTAATTGCAACAGTTCTAAAGGATCAGTTTTTCATAAGAGCTTATCTTGGAGATGTTATTGTTGTGATGTTGCTGTATACTTTTGTAAAAAGTTTTTTGATCATCAATGACATCAAGCTTATTCTCGGAGTTTTTGCTTTTTCCTGTCTGATAGAATTTGCCCAATTTTTCAACATTGCAGAAAAATTAGGCTTCCAATCCGGAAGCCTGATGTATATTGTAATTGGAAATTCTTTTTCCTGGATTGATATTGTGTGTTACGCAGCGGGATGCTTATTGCTTTATCTTTTTGTGAAAATTAAAGATAAAATTTGATTCGACCGTTAGAAAAATCTGTGCAGATTCGTGGGAATTTTATCTTCCAAACTGGTCATATTTATCCTCCGCATATTTTATAAAACGGTTAAGCAAAGCCACATTTTCCTTTTCCACAGGAGTAAGTTCACTGTCAACATTATTAGAAACCGGAATATACCAATCTGTCTGCTCAAAGAAATTTCTGTAAGTTTCTTTCTTGAATGAATAACCATGTCTTGCGAAAACCGAATTTTTAATAATTTCCATATCCAATTTTCTCAGGTTTTTAAGTTCTTTTTCTGTAAGTTTCTGTTTTGAGGCATTGATTTTAAAAACGGCTTCAGAGGCAATTCTGTTTTTTGAAGCAGTGTAAGTTTCTGTTTTTCCCGTTTCTTCATCAGTATATTTTTCAACAAAATCTTTAGGATTTGCCCAATCGATCAGATCTGAATTTTCATCCAGCATAAAATTCGGATTGTATACAAACTCTTTTTTGATCAGTTTTAAATTTTTCAAAGGAGCTTTTACGGCAGATTTGTTGAATGCAGTCCATTTTCCGGTAATGCTGTCGTTAGTTAATTTAATTTCAAATCGTCCGTCGGTTTTATCATTTCCGGGCTCGTCTAGCGTAAATGAATTTGAATTCTCATTAAAAATTCCACGGAAAGGTCGCTGAGTTCCGTTCACAATACTTTGCCCGTACACACTGTCTTTGGTGATTCTGTTGATTTTCAGAGAAAGTCTTTTATAATCTGTCCCTTCGTAGTATTCTCTCGTTTCACTGTCATACAATTCTCCTTTGCCCGAAAATTCACCTGTGTAAATGCCATAAAATTCTTTATGAATCTCCGGAACAACTACAGAATCTTTTTTAGTAATTAAAGAATCTTTGGAAGTTTTGGTAATTTTTCCGTCTTTTTTACAAGCTGAAAGNGAGATAATAATTAAAGAAGCTAAAGTAANTTTTAAAATTTTCATATCTGTTTATAAGTGTTTTTTTCTGATTAAAAANTCAATTAAAAGAATGTTTGGAATCCAGCCGAGCCAGGCAATGATNTGATAAACATCCATAGGATTTGGGTGGAATAAATGTACAATAAAAACTTTCCACATTCTCAAAGTAATGGCAGAAACCGTCAATGCAAAACTCCGCCACATCCATTTTTTGTGTTCACTAAATTTTTTCTGTCGGGCTAACTGATACGCTTTAAAAGTAGTAAACCACCAAAGGCAACCTAAAATTACAAAAGAAAGTTTAGATAAAAAACCACCATTCGCAAAAATCCCCATGTAAATTCCTGAAGGAGCTGCAAAAATCAAAATTAATAAAATATAAATTTTTCCTGTATTTCTGTGAAAATTTTTCAGTCCGAAATTTCTTCTTAGAATGGCTAAAAAACCAGTAATCAAAACAAAAATACTAGTGTAAACGTGCGTATAGAAAAACCAGAGATATTCCGGTCTTTCAACAACTTCCGTCTGTTTAATCATCAAAAAGCTAACATTTGTGCCAAAAGGAATATATTCTAAAGTGATTTTTAACATCAGCCAAAAGAAATATCCGAATCCGATGATTAAAAGGATTTTTAGAAAAGTTGAGATATTTCTTTTGGCTGAAATCATTTATAAGATATATTTCTAACAATAAGAAATTTACATAAAGTTTGTCATTCCGTAGGAATCTCAATATCGAATTCTCAAAACTAAATTTAAATTCCTACGGAATGACAAATAGTATATCAAAATTTTTTCAAATTCAAATCCTGTGCAATCAACCACGCTTCGCTCCAACAAGCCTGAAAATTAAAACCTCCGGTCACGGCATCAATATTCAGAACTTCTCCGGCAACATAAAAATAAGGTAAAATTTTCGAAGTCATATTTTTAAAATTAATTTCTTTCAAATCTATACCCCCTGCAGTTACAAACTCATCTTTAAAAGTAGATTTTCCGGTTACCTGAAATTTCTTTTTACAAAGATTTTCCAAAATAGTCTGCATTTCCTTTCCGGAAATATTTGCAATCTGTTTATTCAAATCAACTTTTGAAACTTCTAAAATTCGTTGCCAGAAACGATTTGTAACATCAAAAATTTTTGACGAACCAATTAACTTTTTAGGATTTGAAATTTTAAAATTCTGAAATAATTCTTCAGCATCGTCAATATCTTTAGAAATAAAACTTACCTGAATCTCAAAATTGTATTTTACTTTCGCCAAATTAATAGCTTCCCATGCAGAAATCTTTAAAATTGCAGGTCCTGAAAGTCCCCAATGGGTTATCAATAAAGGTCCGCTTTCTTCAGTTTTTAATTTTGGAATCGATGTTTCCGCCATTTCAAAACTTGTTCCTGCCAAATCTTTCAATAAATCATCTTTAATATTGAATGTAAAAAGAGAAGGAACCAATTCAATGATTTTATGTCCTAAATTTTCAATCATTTTTAAAGATTTCGGCGAACTTCCGGTTGTGTAGATGACATAATCTGCCAAAAAATCGCCCAAACTCGTTTTTATCAGATATTTTTCACCTTCTTTTTGAATTTCTTTTACGGAACATTTTGTTTTCACTTCAACATTTTTCTGTTGAATTTCATTCTGAAAAGTATTGATAATCGTCTGCGAAGAATTGCTTTCCGGGAAAACTCTGTTGTCATTTTCTATCTTTAACGAAACTTTTCGTTTTTCAAACCAATCCATCGTATCTCCAGGTTGAAATTTTGTAAAAACACTCAGTAATTCCTTGTTTCCACGGGGATAAAACTGAACCAGTTCTTTAGGATCAAAACATGCATGGGTAACATTGCAACGTCCGCCTCCGGAAATTTTCACTTTCTGCAGGACATCAGAATTCTGTTCAAGAATGGTAATTTTATATTTCTTTTCGTCAAGATTTGCGGCGCAGAAAAATCCTGCCGCTCCGCCCCCGATAATGATAATTTGCTTCATAACTAATTAATCTTATGCTGAAGATTATTTTTACAAAACTACAATTTTTATAAACCATCTTATTTGAGTAATTTTGAGGATTATAATTTTTGAACTTTAAAACTCAAAATATAACCACAAAATATAACTTACTTTTTAATCCTTAGCATCAATATTCAGTTAGTTTGTCATTCCGTAGGAATCTCAGCTAAGTTTTGATAAAGCTGTTTAGATTCCTACGGAATGACAAACATGAGGTTAGATTTTTTAATTTTTTTGGTTTAAAAAAGAGTTCAAATTAAAACGATTATTAAAATGATTTTTTACCATACATTTGAAGTACGCTGGAGCGATCTAGACGCCAATAAACATCTTGCCAATTCGTCTTACGTAGCATATTGTGCGCAAACGAGAATGGCTTTTATGAAAAAGGAAAAAATGGGGGTTACGCAAATGAGCCGATGGGGAATTGGTCCTGTAATCATGCATGAAAGATTCTCTTTTTTTAAGGAAATTTTTGCAGACCAAACAGTAATTGTAAGTCTTGAAATCGATGGATGTGCAGAAGATGCTGCCATTTATCGTTTTGTGCATAAATTTTATCTTCCCGACGGCTCACACTGTGCTACTTCAGAAGCTACAGGGGTTTGGATCGATACCATGTTGAGAAAAATGACGACTCCGCCGGATGATGTGATCGAGGCAATGAATAAATATAAAACTGCGGAAACCGTTGTAATGACGAGAGAAGATTTTAAAAAACTTCCTTTCCGCCCGGAAAATATTGATCCTGCAACATTGAATGTTTAAAGTTTTTGAGTTCAAGTTTAAGATTACTCATTACTCATTACAAATTACCCATTATTTATAATTAAAATATGTTTGAAGATAAAGAACCAGAATTGACGCCAATTTCCAAACTAGGAGAATTCGGGTTGATAAAACACTTAACAGAATTTTTTCCTCTCGCCAACGAATCTTCGGAAGTTGGGGTAGGAGATGATGCTGCGGTCATCAATCCGGGGAATAAAAAAGTAGTTTTAACGACTGATGTTTTGGCGGAGGGAGTTCATTTTAATTTGGGCTATGTCCCATTGAAACATTTAGGCTACAAGGCAGTTGTTGTGAATCTTAGTGATATCGCTGCGATGAATGCAACGCCAACACAGATTTTGGTTTCACTAGCAGTTTCCAATCGTTTTCCGGTGGAAGCTTTAGAAGAATTGTATTCAGGAATTCAGGCGGCTTGCGGAAGATATAAAGTCGATCTAATTGGTGGTGACACGACGAGTTCCAATGCAGGATTGGTTATGAGTATTACTGCAGTTGGGATTGAAGATGAAGAAAATATCGTAAAAAGGAATGGTGCAAAACCAAACGATCTGCTTGTTGTTTCAGGAGATTTAGGAGGAGCTTATATGGGACTTCAGATTTTGGAAAGGGAGCACGCTGTTTTCTTAGCTGATCCAAATATGCAACCTGAAATGGAAGGTTTCGACTATATTTTGGAAAGACAATTGAAACCTGAAGCAAGAACAGACGTCAAAGGAATTTTGGAGCAGTTAGATATCAAACCAACGTCTATGATTGATATTTCAGACGGTTTGGCTTCGGAAATCCTGCATCTTTCAGACCAATCTAAAGTAGGTTTCAGATTGTATGAAGAGAAAATTCCGATGGATAATCTGACGATTACAACGGCGGATGATTTGAATTTAAATCCGGTGATGACGGCATTAAGCGGTGGTGAAGATTACGAATTACTGTTCACGATTTCACCAAATGATTTCGATAAAATGAAAAACCACCCTGATTTTACGATTATTGGTCATGCTGTTGAAAATGAAGAAGGGAATTTCATGGTGGCAAGAGGTTCTAACCAATTGGTTGCTTTGACAGCACAAGGTTGGGATGCTTTTTTAAGCAATCAACATAACGATTAAAATTTAATTTTAAATATTGTGAAGCCACTGCATTTTTGTAGTGGTTTTTTTTACTCTCAATTAGTTAATTTATTAATTTCATTTTTTAAATTTGGTAAAATAAAATGATGAAAAATACTATTACTGAAAATTTTGTAAAGCAAACTGAGCAACTTTATAAATTGGGAATTAAATTAAACCCTAATGATGAAATAGCTGAGGAAGTTTTAAAAGAAGTTCTGATTATAAAACCCAAAGAATCAGAGTATTCATATAATGAAAATCCTATTTTAGACCTCATAAAAAATTATCATATTAAAACATTTGATATAGGAATGATTCATTTTTATGATGATGAAGAAATAGAGTTAAATGAAGATTATATCATTATTGGGTCTGATAGTGCAGGAGAAAATATTTCGATTCACAAAGAATCAGGTCAGATTTATCTTTTGGATGGCTACTTTGAAGAAATTTTATTTTGCTGTGAGTCTTCTGAGGTATTTTTAGATAATCTTATAAAAATTGGTGAAGCTAATATTAATAAATTCTCAGCTGATGAAAAATACAAATTGGCAAAAAGCATGAGTAGTAATCAAGAAAACTTAGGTTTTTACTTGGATTCTTTAGGAGCTATTGAATAAAATTAAACCCACTACGATTGCAGTGGGTTTAGTTATAATTTAAATTCTTACGCTTTCACAATATTCACAATCACCTCCAAAGCCTTCTCCATACTTTCCAAAGCTACATATTCATAAGGTCCGTGAAAGTTCATTCCACCTGCAAAGATATTCGGACAAGGCAATCCCATATAAGATAATTGCGCTCCGTCTGTTCCGCCTCTGATGGCTTTAATTTTAGGTTCAATTCCGGCTTCTTTCATGGCTTTTGCTGCAAGATCAATGATGTGCATTTTGCCTTCAAATTGCTGCTTCATGTTGCGGTATTGTTCTTTAATCTCCACTTCAGCAGTTCCTGCGCCATGTTTTTGGTTGAATTCAGCAACTTTTTCCTCTATGAATTTTTTTCTCACTTCATATTTTTCTTCGTCATGATCACGGATGATGTATTGAAGTTTAGCTTCAGAAATATCAGCGGTAATATCCATTAAATGATAAAATCCGTCAAAACCTTTAGTTGTTGCCGGAGTTTCATTAGCAGGTAGTAATTGAATAAATTCTGCAGCCAGAAGACTTGCATTCACCATTTTTCCGAAAGCATAACCGGGATGTACGCTTAATCCGTGGATTTTTACCACGGCTCCCGCTGCGTTGAAATTTTCATATTCCAATTCTCCAACTTCACTTCCGTCCATTGTGTAAGCGAATTCAGCCCCGAATTTAGTAACGTCAAATTTGTGCGCACCTCTTCCGATTTCTTCATCCGGAGTGAAACCGACAGCCATTCTTCCGTGTTTGATTTCAGGATGAGCAATCAGATATTCTGCTGCCGTTACAATTTCTGCGCAACCGGCTTTGTCGTCGGCTCCGAGAAGCGTATTTCCGTCAGTCGTAATTAAAGTCTGACCGATATGTTTTTTTAAGCTTTCAAATTTTGAAGGAGATAATGTGAAGTTTGTTTCTTTGTTTAAAATCAAATCTTCGCCCTGATAATTTTCCCAAACCTGTGGTTTTACATTTTCACCACTGAAATCGGGTGAAGTATCATAATGAGAAATAAATCCGATGGTTGGCTGAGTGTCATTTTCGAGATTTGACGGAACATAAGCCATAATGTAACCATGCTGATCGATCGAAACATCTTCCAAACCGATTGTTTTCAGTTCTTCTACGATGTAATTGGCGATATCCCATTGTCTTTCTGTAGATGGTGTAGATTCGCTTTCTGCATCACTTGTTGAATATATTTTTACATAGCTGAGAAAACGGTTCAGTAATTTTTCTCTCCACATTTCGTTGAATTCAATTGTACTCATTAGATGTCTAAAATTTTAACAAAGTTAGCAAATTTGATGCTGAGAATAGGTTTTTTGTAATTGAATATGATGTATTGAAATTATAAATCAAATATAAATTATTGGTTATCAAAAGAATCATAGCTTTGTTTTTTACAAAAGGCTAATTGTTTTAGTTTTATTATATTTGAGAAAATCTAAAGTGAAAATGTTTCTTACAGAATGTCCTAGAGATGCCATGCAAGGTTGGGGAGAATTTATCCCGACTGCAAAAAAAATCGATTATATCAATTCATTAATGGAAGTGGGTTTTGATGTTTTAGATTGCCTGAGTTTTGTTTCCCCGAAAGCAATTCCCCAAATGGCTGATTCAGCTGAGGTTGCCGAAAATATAGATAAATCTCTATCCAACACAAAAGTTTCTGCCATCATCGGAAATTACAGAGGTGCTGAAAAAGCTCTGAAACATCCGTCAGTAGACATTTTGGGTTTTCCTTTTTCTATTTCTGAAACTTTTCAGTACAGAAATACCAACAAAAATCAGGAACAAGCTTTTGATGATGTGGTTAAAATGCTCGAACTGACAAAAAGTGAAGGTAAAGAACTGAATCTTTATTTTTCTATGGCATTCGGAAATCCCTACGGTGAAATGTGGAAATGGGAAGATGTAGATTTTTGGGCCAACCGTTTTTCTGAAATAGGAATTAAAAATATCTTACTTTCTGATACTACGGGAGTTGCGACGACGGAAACGATCTCTGTTTTATTTGAAAAAATACCGTCTAAATATTCTGAAATTGATTTCGGAGCACATTTTCATAACCGTTATGAAGATTCTTATTCTAAACTGAAAGTAGCTTACGACAAAGGTTGCAGAAGATTTGATAGCGCAATCAAAGGAATTGGCGGTTGTCCGATGGCAAAAGATGACTTGGTGGGAAATATGCCAACTGAGCAGGTCATCAATTTCATGAGTGTGGAAAAAGCTGAACACAAATTGAACTTACTGAATTTCGAAAGTTCTTATAACAAGGCTAAAGATATTTTTCATTTCTGAGACACTGTCTCTTAATTTTATTTTAAAATAATATGACATCAAAAATTACATATATTGGAGGACTCAGATGCTCAGCAGAACATTTACAGTCAGGAACAATCATCGAAAGTGATGCACCAACAGACAATCACGGGAAAGGAGAGAAATTTTCTCCGACAGATTTGTGTGCGACATCTTTAGCAGAATGTGCGTTGACAACCATCGCTATTTTAGGCAAAGATAAAGAGATCAATATAGACGGAGCATATTGTACGCTTCAGAAAATTATGAAGACTGAACCAAGAAGAATTGGTGAAATTGTCTGTAATTTTGTTTTTTCTGATACTTATTCCGATAAAGAAAAAGCCTTCATCGAAGAAACTGCAAAAAATTGCCCCGTCTCAAGAAGTCTTCATCCCGAATTGGTACAAACCATGATTTTCATTTATCAATAAAACTAAAACCGCAAAAATTTCTGCGGTTTCTCTTTTTGTAAATTTTAATCATAAAAAGGACGCAATTTTTGTCATTCCGTAGGAATCTCGACAAAGTTTTAATCATATTAGCTTAGATTCCTGCGGAATGACAAAAATTCTTATGAAAAATTTTAAACCAAGATTCACCAAAATGTCACCAATAATTTCACCTTCTGAATTCCAAAATCTTCCTTCTGAAAATTTGGTCATTCTTGATGCAAGAGCAGGGAAAGATGCTCATCAAAAATATCTTGACAGGCATATTAAAAATGCAAGGTTCATCGATTTAGATAAAGATTTAGCTGAAGTTGGTGAAAATCCAGCTTTTGGAGGAAGGCATCCACTTCCGACAGTTGAAAAGTTTGGTAAAGCTGTTTCTCGTTTAGGAATATCAGAAGGTTCTCATATTGTAATTTATGATGATAAGAATGGAGCCAATGCCGCAGCAAGAGCTTGGTGGATGCTGAAATCTTTTGGATTTGAAAATGTGCAGGTTTTGGATGGAGGATTTGAGAATGCTGAAAAAAATAATTTTGAATTTTCATCAAGTGAGGAAAGTTTTGAGAAAGCTGCAATCATCAAAAAAGTTAATTGGCTTCTTGCTGCTTCGAGCTTAGAAGATGTTGAAAATGAATTAACAAACAATTCTGCAACTGTAATTGATGTACGGGATTCTTACCGATACAAAGGAGAATTTGAACCGATTGATTTAGTCGCGGGTCATATTCCTGGCGCGATCAACATTCCTTTTTCTGAAAATTTAGATGAAAACGGAAGTTTTTTGAAACCTGAAATTCTGAAAGAAAAATATTTAAAATTATTAGAAAATAAACCGGAGAAATTAATCATTCACTGTGGTTCGGGAGTTACAGCTTGTCATACAATTTTAGCTTTAGCATATGCAGGTTTTGAAATTCCGAATCTGTACGTTGGTTCTTGGAGTGAGTGGAGCAGGAGAGAAGGAAAAGAAATTGTCAAAGGAATTTAGATAATTAAACTATACTTTTGTCATTCCGTAGGAATCTGAGCTATTATAATTAAAACTTTGTCGAGATTCCTACGGAATGACAAACAGATTTTTAAAGAATAGAAAATCAGGATTAGTCAAAAAACAACCAAAAATTTGGCAGCTTTTTTTGTTTTAAAGAAGATTTAAAGCATTCCCAGCTCAAATTTTGCCTCTTCACTCATCATATCTTTGTTCCAAGTTGGTTCAAAAGTAAGTTCGAGATCTACTTCATTCACATTTTCTACTTCTTTCACTTTGTCCTTTACCTCTTGTGGAAGACTTTCCGCAACGGGACAGTTAGGACTCGTTAAGGTCATGATGATTTTCACATCGGCTTCTTCCGAGATCTGAACGTCATAAATCAATCCCAATTCGTAAATATCCACCGGAATCTCCGGGTCGTAAACGGTTTTCAGTACTCTTATAATTTCTTCACCGATGTCGGCAATCTGATCGTCTGTAAAGTTCATTTGTTAATCTAAATTGATATTTCTCTGCAATAAATCTTCCTGACGCATACGTCGGAAAATGTTTGCCAAAGTTAAGACATCTTTTTCACAATAGTCAACTATTCGCTGCAAGTCTTTTTCTATGTAGTAGATTGATGAAACCATTGAGCCGTCGATGTCGTCTTTCGGGGTAGGAATTCCAAATACGTGAGCCAGAAGTTCGAGAGAAATATAGCTTTTATAATCACCGAATTTCCATAATTCCATGGTGTCGAGATGTGGTATTTCCCATGGTTTTTTTCCATACATCTGGAATGGAGTAGGAGGTTGCATTCCGTTGATCAAAAAACGTCTTGCGATCCAGGGAAAATCAAATTCCTTTCCGTTGTGGGCACAAAGAATAACATCACGAAGCCTCGGACTGTTAAAAAGTTCTCCGAACTCCTGAAGCAGTTTTCTTTCATCACCATTGACAAAACTTTTTATTCTTAAAGTTTCATTTTTTTCCAGCATTCCGATTGTAATGCAGATGATTTTTCCAAATTCTGCCATGATTCCGGCTCTTTCGTAAAAATCTTCGGCAGTAATTTCGTCTTTACGTTGGTATCGTGTTTTTTTATCCCAAAGTTTCTGCTCGGTCTCAGATAATTCTTCCCACGAGCCTGCATTTGGAACTGTTTCAATATCAAGAAATAAGACTTTTTCTAATGGAATATTTTGTATCATAGTCTGTGTTTTTTAGAAATATGTTAGGTTTAATTGTAAAATTTATCAATATCAATTTATTCCAGCTTATTAACCAACAATCAAACCATTTTTTACGGGCAAAGACGTTGTAATAAGAGTTACATCTTTCGGATCTTCGCCATAAACACCCAAAATCAGACATTCGCTAAAAAAATTGACAATTTGTTTTTTGGAAAAATTGACAACTGCCAAAATTTGTTTTCCTACCAATTGTTCTTTGCTATAAAGCGTTGTAATTTGAGCAGAGGATTTTTTAATTCCTAAATCACCAAAATCAATTTCCAATTGGTAAGAAGGTTTTTTTGCCTTCTCAAAATCATTTACAGTAATGACTGTTCCGCATCGGATGTCAATCTTTTCAAAATCTGCCCAGGAGATTTCAGGTTTTATCGTCATTATAAGGAGTGCTTATTATATTTTAACAAATATATTAAAATAACAAAACTTAAAATGATTTAATAATGAAAACAAAGCTATTGACAATCAATTAATTGTTATTTTTTTTAAACATTTTTGTTAATTCTCATGCAAGATTTACGAAAAAAAGGATTTATATAAATGAGTACTCAAAAGAATAATGTTTAATGTAAAAATTTTAGAATAAATGAAGAAATTAATAGTACTACGATCTCTTATGATTGCAATGTTTGCTTTTTTAGGAATTTCTATGATCTCATGCGAGATTGATAAATATGAACCTGTTCCTGTGAAGCTGGATGATGTAAAAGGGAATTATAAAGCAAGATTAGTGACTTCGCAAGGGAATAAATTCAATGAGAAAATAATTGAGTTTACGGCTAAAGATACAATCATCACTTTCAAAGATTTTCCGGTAAGAGAAATTGTAAAAACGGTTGTAGCAGATCCTGTAAAAGCAGACACGGTTTTGGCACATATCGGAAAAATTGAATATAAATTGGATTATCAATCAAAACTAAATGTTGACCAAAATATAATAGAGTTGACTTTTCAGCCAAAGGATTTAGGATTCCAAATGACTGTTGACGGGACAACGAAAAATATAGTTGTAAAATTGAAAGCTAATCAAAAAGGTTTTTTTGTAGGATACGACTCGTCTTTGAGGTTTGGGTTTGAGGCAGAAAAAATAAATATTGACGGAGTAGAATTTTCCCCATATCAGACGATAAAATATGATATACCAATTAGTGTCAAAAATTAAATAGTAATTAGTTTTTAAGTTAGGATTAGCCTCAAATAGAGGCTTCCTATCTTTGTATTATGTTAAATTGAGTTGAATGGTATCATCATTTAATTAATGAAAAATAAGGAGCAGATTTTGGTCGACTGCCTTTTACGAAAGGAAGAAGTGGCTTGGAAAGAATTTTTCGAAGCTTATTCGGGCAACCTATCTTATGTGTGTTCCAGATATATTATTGATGCAGAGGATGTTAATGACGTTTTACAGAATAGCTTTTTACAGATGTTCCACTCGATTTCTTCTTTTGAGTATAGGGGTGCAGGTTCTTTTAAAGCATGGATTACTAAAATTGTAGTCAATGAATCTTTAAAACATATAAAGAAGAAGCTCAATTTTAAAGAAATTTCAGATGATTTTGAAATTCCTGCTGAAGAGGGAGATGAAGATCCAAATTTTGAAGAAATTTCACAACACACCATTATGGAAATGATACGTGCCCTTCCGGAAGGTTACAGAACGGTTTTCAATCTATATGTTTTTGAGAAAAAAAGTCATAAGGAGATTGCAAAAATTTTGGGAATTGCAGAAAATTCATCTGCATCACAATTTCATAGAGCAAAAGCAATTTTGGTGAAAAAAATAAAAGAATATAAAATGTCTAAAACAGCGCAATATGAGTAATGACTGGCTAAATGATCTGCGCAGAAAGATGGAAAATCATACGGATGATGTTCCGGATGAATTATGGGATGATATAAGATACAAACTTTTTGAAGAAGAAAAGACAAAAGCACCTATTCTGATTCAAATGAACGATGATTTGAAGACTGAAAAAAAAGCAATTAAAAATAATAAAAAACACCAATCTCTATATTATCGTATTGGTGGTATTGCTGCTGCGATTGCAATGTTTTTTATTTTGGAAAGATTAATTGATTTTAATAGCAAAAAAGAACAATCCCCAGTATCTGAATATGCTAATAAATCTGGAGAAACTATTTACAATGATCAAAAACTATCTATAGATAAAAATGACGGATCTACTGAGAATTCTTTAGAAGATAGAAGAGGTGTAATCGTCATGAATTCAGGTAAAGAAAAAAGAAGAAATCAAATTTTAGATAAAAACATTTTTAATAAAACAAATTCTAAAATTGATTTTTGGAAAGAAAACACTTTTGAAGTACAAACGAAAAGTAATGACAATATCTTAATGCAAGATGCTCAAAGATTAGTTCAGACAGAAAATTTGAATTTGGGTAAACAGCAAGAAAACATTGAAGAATCAACTCACGAACTTCTTACTAAACAAGAACGAGAATGGAAGGAAAAATTTGAAGATGCAGAAAAAGCGAGGCTGGCAAAAAATAAGTCTAAGAAAAAATGGATGGTCGGTGTGCTTACAGGAAATACTTCTTCAAACTCAACTGATCAGTTTCCCGGATATGCTACTCTTAATGGAACCACATTGAGCCTTCCCGAAGTTTGGAGTGTAGGTTTTGAAGAAAATCCGTTGATGGAAATTCTCTTAGCAAATCAGGATAAAAAAGTAGATGCAAAAATTAAGCACAAGACTCCGGTTACTTTTGGGGCTTCGGTTTATTATAATATAGGAAAAAAATGGGGGATAGGAACGGGAATTAATTATACAAAACTATCGGCGGAAGTTGTCTCAGGAAGCAGTGATAATTTTATCAGCAGTGAGCAGAATATTCATTATTTAGGACTTCCTGTTCAGGTTAATTATAATGTAATCCAAAAGGGAGCTTTCACAGCTTATATTACGGGGGGAGGTGTTGTAGAAAAAGCAATTTCGGGACAAATAAAAACCAAATATATCGTAGATGGTTTGCCGAAAGAAGAAACAAAAGAAGATATCAGTGAGAAACCCGTGCAGGTTTCAGCCAATACAGCAGTTGGATTTCAGCTAAAAATACTGAAGCAAATTGGCGTTTATGCCGAGCCGGGAATAGGATACCATTTTAATGACAACAGCAATCTAAAAACTATTTATAAAGAAAAACCTGTGAATTTGAATTTGAAATTCGGAATCAGGGTGTCAATTAATTAAATCATAACACATCAAATCAAATATATTTATGAAAGCAAGATTAATTTTTTTAAGTCTTTTATTTTTAAGTGTCTTAAATATAAAAGCTCAACAGTGCAATCCCACGATTACAAGTCCCAGATTAGGAACGATGTTTCCTGATAAGGTAGTTTTTTGCAGTTCGGAAAGCGAAATACTTTCTACAACACAAACTTACTCGAGTTATCAATGGTATAAGCAAGAGTGGGATTGGCAAACACCCAATCCGAACCCATGGGTTGCAATTCCCGGAGCAACGATGCAAACCCTTACCATTGACGGAACAAATGACATGTTGTATTATTTTAAAGTAGAAGTTACAGAAAATGACTGTACTGCTGAAAGTGATCCAATCATGGCAGATGGTTATGTTTACGGACTTCCGTATTTGATGATAGATCTACAACCGGGAACTTATGAAGAAGTAAACGGGGAGTACAACATTTGTAATGGAGCTTCTGTACAGCTTAATAATGGATTTCCTCAAGTTTACGGAGATCATACTTGGTTCAAATGTATTCCGGGAAGTAACCCGCCATCACCAACGGATGCCTGCATTATTCCCGGAGCAACAGGAGACTCTTATACTGCAACCGAATCTGGGCTTTATGGCTTTTACGCTTGTACCGAGTACTGTCAGGATCAATGTCAGATGTTAGCTACTTTTGCATTTGTGCAATTAAATTTCGGGAATTGGAGTTTTTGTCCAAACCTTTCTACAGGGGAAACAAAAACACGAGAAAATAGCTTAAACGTTTACCCTAACCCCACTGCTCAATTCTTGTATATTGGTAAAAAGTCTGAAAAATATAGTGAGATCTCAATCATTGATATGTCTGGAAAATTAATTCTACACAAGAAAGATCACAAATTCAACGAAGCAATTGATGTAAACGATCTCACTCCGGGTACTTATATGATTGTATGTAAAACCTCAGATAGTAAAATGTACCGAAATAAATTTATAAAGAAATAAGGAATTAAAGAATCATAGTTAGTTTTTTTAAATAATTTTAGTAAAGTGAAACCGATGCAGATTTAGTTGCATCGGTTTTTTGTAATATAATTTTAATATAAATTGTTTGATAAGTGCTTTTTCAAATAATTTTTTTATTTTTACTTAAAACACAATCAAATGCTGATAAAAATATACGGAAGTGCAATCTTCGGTGTTTCCGCACAAACCATTACAATTGAGGTTAATATAGATACCGGTGGAGTAGGATATCACCTTGTAGGTCTTCCTGATAATGCAATAAAAGAAAGCAGTTACAGGATTTCGGCTGCACTGAAAAACGTAGGTTTCAAAATTCCAGGCAAAAAAATCACGATCAATATGGCTCCTGCTGATCTTAGAAAAGAAGGTGCGGCTTACGATTTGAGTATAGCTATGGGGATTTTGGTTGCTTCAGATCAAATTGTAGCAGAAAATATTCAAGAGTTTATCATCATGGGAGAGCTTTCTTTAGATGGAAGTCTGCAGCCTATAAAAGGGGTTTTGCCTATTGCGATTCAGGCTCGTGAAGAAGGTTTTAAAGGAATTATTTTACCTAAACAAAATACAAGAGAAGCTGCGATTGTCAATAATCTTGATGTTTACGGAGTTGAAAACATCAAAGAAGTTATTGATTTTTTTAATGAAGGAAAACCACTCGAAAAAGTAGTTTTGGATACCCGAAAAGAATTTCAGGAGAAAATAAACAATTTCCCTTTTGATTTTTCTGAAGTAAAAGGACAGGAAACTGCAAAAAGAGCAATGGAAGTTGCCGCTGCAGGCGGACACAATATCATTCTTATCGGACCTCCCGGAAGCGGAAAAACGATGTTGGCAAAAAGAGTTCCGAGTATTTTGCCGCCGCTCACTTTAAAAGAAGCCTTAGAAACTACAAAAATACATTCTGTTGCCGGAAAAATGGGAACGGAAACTTCTCTGATGACTGTTCGCCCATTCCGTTCGCCACACCATACAATTTCGGATGTTGCATTAGTTGGCGGTGGAAGTTACCCGCAACCGGGCGAAATTTCTCTTGCTCACAACGGAGTTTTATTTCTTGATGAAATGCCGGAATTTAAAAGAACAGTTCTGGAAGTGATGCGTCAACCTTTGGAGGATCGTGAAGTGACGATCTCAAGAGCAAGATTTACTGTCAATTATCCTTCGAGCTTTATGCTGGTTGCATCAATGAACCCAAGTCCGAGCGGATATTTTCCAGATGATCCGAATAATACTTCGTCAGTTTTTGAGATGCAGCGATATATGAATAAACTTTCGGGACCGCTTTTAGACCGCATCGATATTCATGTAGAAGTACAGAAAGTTGAGTTTGAACAATTAGCCGAAAAAAGAAAAGGAGAAAAAAGTGAAGACATCAGAAAGCGGGTTTTAATTGCGCGTGAGATTCAGAATGAGCGGTATAAAAATTTGTCAATCAGTTATAACGCTCAAATTGGTTCTCGTGAGTTGGAGCAATTTTGTGAATTAGATGATGCATCTTTTAACCTCATCAAAATGGCAATGGAAAAACTGAATCTTTCTGCAAGAGCATACGACAGAATTCTAAAAGTTGCCAGAACGATTGCCGATTTGGAAGAATCTGAAAATATTCTTTCAAACCATATTTCAGAGGCGATACAATACAGAAGTTTGGATCGTGAGTTTTGGAATGTTTAATTATTAAAAAAATTATTTAGAAGATTTTTACCTTTCCCTAAAAGTTTTTCCACAGAAAATGGAAATTTTATAAAGGCGGCATTCATCATTCCGTTTTGTTGGATGATAGATTTAAATTAATCTCTTGTGTTTTAATTTTAATCAAAATTGAATCATCAAAAATAAAAAAAGCCGTGAAATAATTCCACGGCTTTTAAATATGATTTAGAAAAAATTATTTCTTTTTCTTTTTTGCAGGAGCTGCAGTTTTGATTTTAGATGCACCTGTATCAGCCGGAGTATTTTCATCTCTTACTAATGTCAACTCATCGACCAATCTTCTTGCACCGGCATATTTATCAATCGTCCAAAGAACAAAACGGATATCTACACTGATTGTTTTCTGCCATTTGTCTTCAAAAACGATGTCACCACTTAATGCTTCGCTATTTCCGTCGAATGCGATACCGATAAGGTTTCCATTACCGTCGATTACCGGAGAACCGGAGTTACCACCTGTAATGTCGTTGTTTGAAAGAAAATTTACCGGAAGGTAACCTGCTTTATCAGCATATTGACCGTAGTCTTTTGCTCCCTGAAGTGCAAGAACTCTTTGTGGTAGATCAAACTCTTCGTCACCAGCTTTGTATTTGCCCACTAAACCTTCCATTGTAGTGTAGTAGTTATCAGTAACACCAAAGTAGTTTCTGTCTTCTCTGATTGGCAATGTGTCGATTTGTCCGTAAGTCAATCTCATGGTAGAGTTTGCATCCGGGTAGAATTTTTTCTCAGGCATTGCTTTCATCAAACCAGCTAAGAAAAGACGGTTGTTTTTAGCAAAATTATCATCGATTTTTACAAATCTTTCACCAGAAACTCTCTGATCTTCTGCAATACCTTTTGCAATTTTCAAAAGAGGATCTGCATCTAATTTTAAACGATCAGGGTTTAAAATGTAGTTGGTTACAGATGTTTTGTTTGCAAATAATGAAGAGAATGCAACAGTTGACAAGTTATTTGCATCTAAAGCCATAATTGTTGGTGAAGCAACATCAGCTTTTACTCTTGTTTTGTAAAGGTTTACTAAAGAATTAAGCATTTCTCCCTCCAATTCAGGATTGATGTTGTCATAAGCATCTTTAATAGCTGCTTCTACTTTTGGTTTCATAGCCAATCTTCCTGCCATATCCTGTTTTGCGTAAGCATCAAGAGCAGGAGCCAATTGGTAAGCCAAAGCAATATATTTGGCATTTCTTGTTAATAAGGAAGCATAATTTCTTTCAACATTTCTGTCCGTAACCTGCTTGTAATATGTTGCGATCTGTTCTAGAACACCATCATACATTTCATTACCCGGCTGAGAAGCCCATTGTCTGAAAGTTCTTTCTATATTTTGTTTGTCTGCAATGGTTCCGTTTTTTTCAACGGCGTCGATTGTTCCCTGTCTGTTTTTCCAATAGTTGGCTACAGAAGCATATTGAGAAGCATACCCTAACTGAGTGGTTTTATCTTTATCCATATACTTCTTCATTACGTCCATTGCCATTTTAGAAGTTTCTACCCAAGCCGGATAATCTTTAGAAACCATTTGGGTGATTCCGTAAGAAGTCAGGTAACGGTTTGTTCTTCCCGGATAACCCAAGATCATTGAGAAATCACCAGGCTTAATTCCTTTAAGAGAAACCGGTAAAAAATGTTTAGGCTTCAAAGGAACATTGGTTGGCTTATACTCAGAAGGATTTCCTGCTGCATCAGCATATACTCTGAAAACCGTGAAGTCTGCAGTATGTCGTGGCCATTCCCAATTATCTGTATCTCCACCATATTTTCCTAAAGCTGATGGTGGTGCACCTACTAATCTGATGTCTTTATAGTCTTGATAAACAAAATAATAGAATTCATTTCCGTTGAAGAAATCTCTCACGACAACAGTATATTTTCCGTTTTCAGAATTTTCTGTCTGAATTGCTTTTGTTTCAGCATCGATTACAGCTTTTCTTTCAGCTGCAGTCATATTGTTATTAAGTTTAGAATTGATTCTTTGCGATGCGTCATCCATTCTTACCAAAAATCTTACGTAAAGATCTTTTGCATTAAACTCATCTTTTTCTTTCATCGCCCAGAAACCGTTTTTCAGGTAATCTTTTGACGGTGTAGAAGCTGCTGCAACAGCACCATAACCACAGTGGTGATTGGTAAAGATCAAACCTTTGTCTGATACGATTTCTCCTGTACAAAATCCTCCGAAGCTTACGATAGCATCTTTAAGACTTGAATTGTTCACAGAATAGATCTCTTCAGGCGTAAGGTGCAGACCTTCTTTCTGCATATCAACACCGTTAAGTCTTTTGATGAGCATCAACAGCCACATCCCTTCGTCTGCTCTCATTTGAGCAAAACCTAACAAGAAAGTGAATAGTAAAAATATTCTTTTCATTTTTAAAATAATTATTGTGGGGCTAATTTACTAATTTTTACGATAATCCATCCTTAATTGGTATGAAAATGGGTGGCTGAGTGGTATGAAAAACATTATTTTAAGTCTTTTTTCTGTTTTCATTTTAACACTGGTTTTAAATTGTTCGGCATCAAAGGTCGATAACCAACATTACCGGAGAGAATGGATGATGGTTTCGTTTGATCAATTTACCAAGCTGCAGTTAGTTGAAAATAAAGCAGGAATTAATTTAACAGGTGAAAGAACCGGTAATCGTGTCAAGGGTTTCGCAACAATGGGTTGCAACAGAATTTTCTTTACAGCTGAATTAAAAAATAACGGCAAAATAAATATTTCAGAAATTGGAAGCACAGAAATGATCTGTAAAAATATGGAACTCGAAAATGCTTTTATGAAAAAAATAGGGAACATGAAAAATTATTTGATCGAAGGACATCGACTTACACTATCTGACAACAATGGAAATGAAATGAAATTTATCGCGGCAGATTGGGATTAAATTTATCCAAATAAAAAATCAAGAAGTCCGCAATTATTTTTGCGGACTTCTTTTTTGAAAAAGGTTATTAGTTTAATTTTTAGGAATTGTTTTTTTAATTTCTTCTAAAGTTGCCGTGTTTGGTAAACCCTGAACTTTTACTGTGGCATTTGTAGAAGCATTTCTCTTACGTGAATTTTGTCTGTTAGGGATCGAGGCTAAAATATCTTCAAAACTTGCGGTATTGGGTAATAGTTTATCCTGATTATTACTTTGCTTCCCGGTTTTCTGAGTTTCTTGCTTTACTTCCAGGCCCTGTTCGGATGCCAAAACGTTTTGTTTTTCTTTTTTAGGGAAATTGGCTTCGTTTTGTTTCTGCATTTTCTTTTCAAATTCCTTGGCATCTTTCAAAACCTGTTCCTGATCCTGAAGTTCTGGAGATTTTTTTTCCTGTGCGTAAAAAGTTACGCTTAAAAGTAAAAATGGAATGATATATAATGATTTCATGACCGTTTTATTTAATGTTAACTAATACTTTTATTTTTCCGATTGAGCTTTGATCGTAATCCTGAAGCGCTTTTCCGATCACCTGTCCTATTTTTATTTTTTTAGGATTGGCTTTCATGGCAACTCCGGGTTTTGATGAGGTTACCAAAAGATCGCCTCTTTTGATTTTTCCTCCTTCAAGACAAACTTTGGTGGGGATAACTCCAATCACTCCCATCGGAACTTTTCCTGATAAATCAGCATCTACATTTTCTTCAGTTAATAAAACTCCTGGTTTTGTAGCATAAACTCCCGAAACTAAAGTAGAATATGGTTTTGATGATTTTTCTACCGCTCTATCGCTCGAAGTGGAGATTACTAAAACATCACCCATTTCGTATTCAGCAATATTTCCTTCTACGTCAAATACTTCGGCTAAATCGGCACCACTGTTTTGCGTTCCACCATTGAAAAATCCCGTTCCTGTTTTATTGATTCTGGCAACATTGGCACTTGCACTTTGAAAAACTGCGATGTTTCCTGATGCTCCGGTATGATTTACAAAAACTCCCGTTCCTGTTCCTGCATTAGTCACAGATACTACTGCCTGAGAATTTGCGGTATTGAAATTTCTGAAATAAGCTGCACGACCCGTTCCGAAATTAGGAATCCAGCCGTAGATTGCGCTACCAGTTCCGTCTACTGTTGCTTCTACACCGTCTCCGCTATTTTTTGCATTTGCTGTGATGCCATTTCCGTTTCCGTTGGCAAGAGCAATTAATGCAGGTCCGTTTCCCGAAGCGTTACTTGCATAAAATAAACCTCCAAAACCTCCTGTTCCGGCAGATTCACCATACACACCTGCGGTTCCGAAATTGGCAAACTGAGAATTGACCTTTCCTTTGACTGCCGGAGAAGTTCCATTTGTATTATCTACAAAAAAGTCTCCTGCAATACCGTTTCCCAATGTTGTTGAAGAAAGTGCTGTAGATGTATTTGATGTATTGAAATTTTTAAATTCTGCAGCTTTACCTGTACTGAAAGTAGGAATCCAACCGTAAATTGCGCGTCCGTTTCCATCAACATTCGCTTCGATTGCATCACCGTCTTTGCCCGCATTGGCTACAATTGCATCGCCGTTTCCATCTGTGATTGCCACTAAAGCACGGCCATTTCCGCTGACGTTTGAAGAATAAAATAGTCCACCAAAACCTCCTGTTCCTGATGAAACACCGAAAACACCTGCTGCACCGAAATTTCCAAATATTGTTTTGGTTTCTCCTCTTACTGCGGCACTAACGCTATTGGTATTATTAGATAGAAAAGAGGCAACATTACCTTGTGTATTATCAGGGATATTTCCTGTACTATTTGATTCTACTTCAAAAGTATTTCTATCGTTTGCTGTATTAAAATTTTGAAATCTTCCCGCTCTACCAGTGCTTCCGCTTATGCCCACTCTTCCATACACCCCTATTCCCGTTCCCGTGGTATTCGTGGCAAGAAAGCCATGAACACCATATCCTCCACCATCATTTCTTCCCACTACTGCTCCTGCAATATCACTGGTATTTCTACCTACAACTGCTTCACCAGCTCCGTTATTATCGGCGATAACTCCGGCAGAACTTTGTGCTGTCGTAATTCCATGGATGGCAAAACCGGTTCCTGTATTGCTCACCACGCCCGCTCCGGAACCTGAAGATGAAACATTAATAACATTTCCACTTCCTAAAGTACTTGCTGTAAGAACAGTGTTGGGATTGGCATTGTTTGAGATTGAAATATTGGCGGCAATACCATTTGTGCTTGTTGCATTTAAACCTGTTCCTGTATTGCTGTTAGCATAAACACCATATCCTGATCCTGAAGAGTTTCCATAGACTCCTAATCCGCTGGGAGTAACTCCGTAAACTCCCCATCCGCTTCCGTTTTGGCTTCCCCAAACACCAACGCCCAAACCTCCGGTACCATTATTGATTCCTCGCACACCTGAAGAAAATCCTCCCGGAGCTACATTGGTAACAACTCCTCTAACTGCTGCAATACTTGAGGTTGTAGTATTGTTGTTTCCTTCAAGAGAAGTTCCGTCACCATCGTTAGTTATAGTAAAAAGATTTGAAGCATTATTAACCGTTGCTGTATAAGGTAACGTAAAACCTCCACCTGAACTGCCGGAAGTTTTAGCATACATTGCATAAGGCACACTTAATAGTTGGCTTGTTCCTGTAATTGTATAAGAAGTTCCGCCAGTGGGATCTGTTTCTGTTTTTAAATAATAATTTCCAGAAGGCCAGTTGATTGTGGCATAAGTTCCCGAAAGTACTGTTCCGGTTCCGATTTCCAGACTGATGAGTCCATTGACATTGGTTGTTCCGGTCAATCTTTCAGAATAAACAACTGTTCCGGCAGGTGAACCTTGAAGTACACTTACTTTAACTCCGATATTCTGATTGGCAAGCAATTGTCCGGATGTATTTCTCATTACAGCCTGATAACTCATTTTTTCCGGAGCTTGGGCTGAGACTAAGTGAAAGCCAAGCATCATTCCTACGGTGAGTAAAATTTTTTTCATGATGATTATTTTTTAATGATTTTAAATGTTTTAATATTTTTTCCATTCTGATTGATTCGGATGATGTACATCGCAGAAGGAAGCTCTGAAAAATTAAATTCTGATTTTGACTCTTTTATTTTATCCTCTTTTAAAAGTTTGCCGGAAGAATCGAATAATTGAAATTCAGAATTTCGGTAGTCGTTTGTAGTAAAATCCACAAACAAAAAATCTTTGAATGGATTTGGATACAATAAAATGTCTTTCTTGTCTGAGCCTGCAGTTTCTGTAGTGGAAAGCGTAATAATTTCGTAGGCTTGCTGTACGCCTTCATTTACTTGATTATTAGTTCCTTTGCTTGTATAATCAATCTGTCCTATACTGTAAGAAGCAGAGCCGTTGCCTCCTGTAGCATTTGATCCTGCGGCAAGAAGTGCTTTTTGTGCACTGACTTCTGATGTCGCGCAAAGAATCAAAAAGATGCCGTACATAAAAATTTTTTTCATATTTAAGATAATTTCTGGTTAATAAAGATTTTAATGTTATGATCTGTTATTGAGATTTTTACGGTGTAAAGGTAAGTGTAGACGAAGGGGATAAACCAGAGGAAAAGGACTAGAATAAAAAAGGGAAAATCACCGTTTTTAAAGACTCGGGTTGTATTTATTAATTAAAAATGTTATCTTGTAAATCTTATAAATTATACAGAATTTAATGCTAGAAAAGAAACAACATAGTTACGAAAGGGCAGTTTTGGTGGGTGTTGTCACCCAAAATCAAAATGCAGAAAAGCTGCAGGAATACATGGATGAGCTGGAGTTTTTGGCTTTCACAGCAGGTGCTACGGTTGACAGACGCTTTACTCAGAATTTAACTCAGCCGGATTCCAAAACTTTTGTAGGAAGCGGAAAAGCTCAGGAAATAAAAGAATATGTAAAAGAAAACGAGATAGGAACCATTATTTTTGATGACGAATTGTCACCTTCTCAACTGAAAAATCTTGAAAAAGAAATTGAAGTAAAAATTCTTGACAGAACCAATCTGATCCTGGATATTTTTGCACAGAGAGCACAGACTTCTTATGCACGAACTCAGGTAGAATTGGCTCAGTATCAATACCTTCTTCCGAGACTAACCAGAATGTGGACCCACCTTGAAAGACAGAAAGGGGGAATCGGGATGCGTGGTCCCGGTGAAACAGAGATTGAAACCGACAGAAGGATCATCCGTGACAGAATATCTTTACTGAAAGATAAACTGAAGACCATTGACAGGCAAATGGCGACTCAGCGTAACAATCGCGGCAAAGTAGTTCGTGCTGCTTTGGTAGGGTATACCAACGTTGGGAAATCAACTTTAATGAACGCTTTGTCAAAATCTGATGTTTTTGCAGAGAATAAATTGTTTGCGACACTCGATACGACGGTGAGAAAAGTAGTGATCGGAAACTTACCTTTCCTTTTGACGGATACCGTTGGTTTTATTAGAAAATTACCGACTCAGCTGGTAGAATCTTTTAAATCAACTTTGGATGAGGTACGTGAAGCTGACTTGTTGATTCATGTGGTTGATATCTCTCACGAAAGTTTTGAAGATCATATCGAGTCAGTCAATCAGATTTTAATGGAAATCAATGCACATCAGAAACCGATGATCATGGTTTTCAATAAAATTGATGATTTCAGCTATGAGAAAAAAGACGAAGACGATCTTACACCAAGCTCAAACCGGAATGTTTCTCTAGAAGAATGGAAAAGAACCTGGATGAATAAATCTAAACATCCCGCAGTTTTCATTTCTGCTTTAAAGAAAGAAAATTTCCCTGAAATGAAAAGGCTGATCTACGATGAGGTGATGAAAATTCATATTTCGAGATTCCCGTACAACGATTTTCTTTTCGAATATTTTGACAATGATGAAGATGAAGCATCAGAAAAAGAAGATTAATGAATTACAGAATACTCGTTTTTCTTCTTGCTCTTCCGTTTTTTGGATTTAGCCAAAAGACTAAGTTGGATTTGAAAAGTATTGAGAAAAACCTCGGCAATTCCGGCTCGCCTTACAATTCCAATAAACTTATTTTTAAGTTTAAAGGTCTTCCAAAATCTCTCGACAGTATAGAAGCGCAGCATTTGTACTACGGAAGAAATTTCATAAAAAATAAAGTTTCTCAGACCGGAGATGAGTTCAAAAGTCTGGCTGAAGCTTTTAAAAATAATAATTTTGCAGAATGCATCAGACTTGGCAAGATTCTTTACAATAAAGATCCCACCAATCTCGATATCATTCTTATCCTGCTTCGTGCTTATGATCAGACCAAAGATATAAGCAATTTTTCGCATCATCTTTCGCAATTGAGGCTTCTTACCGATGCAATAAAAAACTCAGGTGACGGAAAATCTGAGAAAACTGCTTTTAAAGTAAACAGCGTGGGTGACGAATACATTTTTCTGAATGTGATGAACATCGGACAAGATTATACAAGAGGCTCAAGACCCCTGAAAGACGGTGTGATCGACGTTTGGGAAAAAGGCGATAACAAAATTTATATCAAAGTACTTTATTTAGACTTAATTTTTTAAAAAAAATTCATTGGAATTATATTATTCATTTTCAGCGCTCATTGTATTGGCATCCATTTTTGCATATATCAACTACAGATTTTTAAAACTTCCTAGCACCATCGGAATTATGGTGATTGCCATCGTGGTTTCTATCATTTTGGTTTTATTTGGTGAAAATTTTCTTCCAAAAACATTCGGTCATCTGAATGATTTGATGAACAGTATCGATTTTACTGAAGTTCTGATGGGAGCAATGCTAAATTTTCTTCTTTTTGCAGGAGGAATTCATATTAATATTAATGATTTAAAAGAGCAGTTCCGTCCCGTCCTCATATTTTCAACGGCTGGTGTGATTATTTCCACCTTTATCGTAGGATTTGGAATGTTTTATCTGTTGCCTTTAGTTGGGTTGAAGATTCCTTTCATTTACTGTCTTGTTTTTGGAGCATTGATTTCGCCTACCGATCCGGTTGCGGTTTTAAGTGTTTTAAAACAGGCTAATATTTCAAAATCATTAGAAACAAAAATTGCCGGAGAATCTTTATTCAACGACGGTATGGCGGTTGTGGTTTTTACGGTTGTCTTACAGCTTGCAATTGGTAGCGAAGTAGATTTAGGTGTAGAAAATATCACCATTCTATTGATAAAAGAAGCTGGTGGAGGATTGCTTTTGGGAGTTCTTCTAGGTTGGGTTACATCAAGATTGATGCGTGAAGTTGATGATTATATTATCTCGGTTCTGGTAACGCTTGCTGTTGTGATGGGAGGTTATCTCGTTGCGAGACAAATGCACGTTTCGGGTCCGTTGACGATGGTTGCAGCGGGATTATTTATGGGTAATTTTAATGTTAAATTCAAAATGAAATCTGTTACTCAGGATTATCTGATTAAATTCTGGGAGTTGATTGACGAAATTTTGAATGCGGTTCTATTCCTTTTCATTGGGTTTGAACTATTAATGATCAAAGATTTAAATTATTACGTAATTCCTGGGATTTTGGCAATTGTCGTCGTTTTGGTCGCAAGATTTATTTCAATTTGGGGACCCACAAAATTTATGTCTTTCAGAACTCGATTTAGTCCGCAGACCATAAAAGTTTTATTTTGGGGAGGAATTCGTGGCGGTGTATCCATTGCTTTGGCAATGTCGATTCCGAAAAATGAATACAGTAATGCTATTTTAAGTATTACTTATTGTGTGGTTGTGTTTTCGATTGTAGTTCAGGGACTTACTATTGCGAAAGTTGCCAATCCTAAACAGATTGCTAAAGAAGAGCAGGAGCAGGAAAGTATTGCTTTAGATCAGTTACAATAAATGACTGCTAGACAATGAATCATATTGTAAAAGAAATAAAAGAGGTACTCAGTCTTCTTTCGATTCCGGAAAAAGCGGCTTTTTTTCCACGATTCTTCAAAACAGGAAAAGGAGAGTATGGAGAAGGCGATCAGTTCATTGGAGTAATTGTTCCTGATCAGAGAAAAGTTGCGAAGGAATATTTCTCAAAAATCTCTTTGCCTGAATTGAGCGAACTGCTTTCTTCGGAAATTCACGAACATCGATTGACCGCATTATTTATGCTTATTTCGAAGTTTGAAAAAGCAAAAGAGCAGAATGTAAAAGATGAGATCGTTGAATTTTATTTAAATCATCTTCAATACGTGAATAACTGGGATTTGGTTGATACAAGCTGTTATAAGATTCTGGGAAGATATGCTTTTGAAAATCAAAAAGAAAGCCTGCTGAAAAAGCTTGCAGATTCTGATCAGATGTGGCACAAAAGAATTGCTGTTGTCGGAACGATGTATTTCATAAAAAAAGGTTCTTTTGAGCTGACCAAGCAATTTGTTACTCAAAATTTACAGTATCCTCATGATCTTATGCACAAAGCAAACGGCTGGCTTTTGCGTGAAATGGGAAATAAAAATGAAACAGAGCTCATCACATACCTTAATCAACACTATAAAAAAATGCCGAGAACCTGCCTTCGTTATGCCATCGAAAAATTGGATGAAGAACTGAGACAAGATTACCTCAAAGGCAGAATTTAGCTGATGAATAGCCTACATAATGTGATATTAAAATTAAATTTAAGTAAATTAGCATTCTAAACCTAAATCATGAAAATTTCTTTTAAGCAGCTTCTGTTGCTATTTTCTTTACTATTTCTCACGAGTTGTTTTGATATTTTAGATAAAGTCAATGTAAAAGCTGACGGAAGTGGTGAATATTCGCTCATTCTCAATGCAAGCAAAAGCAAAACAAGATTGGCATCCATCTCAAAAATGGAGACCATCAACGGCAAGAAAGTTCCTAAAAGAGCCGAGATTGAATCAAAAATCAACGAAGCTGCAAGAATTTTCAAAAGCGTTCCCGGAATTTCAAATGTAAAAACAGTGATGGACTTCGATAATTACATTCTTAAACTAAGCTGTAATTTCAAAAAAATAGAAAACGTAAATGCGGGATTAGAACAGTTGAAAGCCAAAAATATTCTTGGCAAAATGATCCCCACACAGATTTACAGTCATAATTCTGCAAAAAAAACTTTTATAAGAAATAAAATCAACACCTTCAAAAGTGATTATAATCAACTGAGTTCTGCAGATAAAGAGGTTTTTAATAATGCAAAATACACTTCGGTTCTGCAGTTTGAAAATACGGTAAAATCTCAGTCAAACAATGCTTATCAGCTTTCACCCAACAAAAAAGCGATGAAGCTTGAAGGAAATATCCTTGATTTTATCCTTCAGAAAAAACAGATTCAAAATACGGTTCTATTCCAGTAATTCACTAATTTATATATGAAATCTATTCTACTCAAAACAAAGACAATTGCTTTTCTGCTTTTTGGTTTTGCACTTGCTTTTGCCCAAAACAGCATGCAAGTTCCTTCCGATGCGGTTTTCTACATGGAAATCAACGGAAAACAGCTCAACAAAAAAATCAATTGGGAAAAATTTAATCCTTTTCTAAAGCAAATTGACAAAAAAGAAAAAGGAAAACCTTCTTGGAATGACTATTCCAAAACAGGAATAAAATACGATGCTACACAAAGGCATTATGCAAGAATTTCCGATTCTGTAAAGTCTTATACGGCACATTTTGTTTTAGACAACAAAGATAAATTTCAGGAATTTATTAATTCAAGCAAGAAAAAAGGTCTGGAAGTTTCTAAGAAAAACAACTATTCTTATGTTGATCTTGATGAAGATCTTTTCGTTGCATGGAACGACCAACATGCCATGATCACTTTGATTGACTATAACAAACGCTCGAAAGATATTTGGGATGAAGAATTAGTAACAGATTCAGTTGCGGTAATGGCAGATAGTGTATATGTTGGTGTTGACAGCGCTGCAGCAGTTTATGAAGAAGAAGTAAAACCTTTTGATTATAAAGAAGAGATTAAATATTTGAAAGAAGAGATCAAATATCTTAAATCAGATATCAAGTCATACAATGCAGACATTGCTAAATATCAGAAAGATATCAAATATCTTGAAAAGCATCACAAATATCCGGAAGAAAAGAAGGAGAAAGAAGCTGTAATAGACTCTGCATACTCTGAAGAAAGTGTAGAAGCAATGCCGCCACCTGCGTCTCAGGATGACTACGTAGAAACGGAGGCTTATCCTGTAGATTCTGAATATCAGAAAGAAATGGATTCTCTGAAGGCAGAAAAATTTAAAATCGTAAAAAGAATTGCTGAAAATAATTTCGACAAATACTTCAATTCGAATTTTGAAATTGAATCATCTGCAGAAATGTTGAGCTTCAGGGATGGAAATTCTGATGTCTTTGTATATGCTGATTACGGTAAAATCATCAACGAAGGAGTTTACAAAAATATATATCGTCTAAACAATTTTACAGAGATTTTAGGCAAAATGTATAATTCAAACACAGCTTACAATCTTTATTTTGACAAAGATAAGGTAAGGCTTGTCAACAATTATCAGCATAAAGATCCGGAAATTCAAGAGAATATTTCGGCTGTTTACAAAGGCAAAAAAAATAAAAAATTAACTGCATTGATTAACGATAAAAGCATCGGTTATTACGCAATGAATGTCAACGGATTCAAGTATTTTGATATGATGTACAGCCTCCTTCAGGATTCTGGTGACAAAGAATATCAGAAAGAAATGCAGTTGGTCATGGAAACCATGAAAATCGTTCTTGATGAAGAAGCGATCGCCAAAATTGCACCCGGAAACGGAATCTTTATTTTAAACGAATTGAAGTCTAAAAAAGTAGACTATACAGATTATGATTATGACGATGATTATAATGAGAAAGAAATAAAAAAGACAAAAGACATTATGGTTCCCGATTTTACTTTTGCTTTTGCAACAGAAAATGAAGGATATTGGAAAAGAATTTTTGATGTTTTGACAACCAATAAAGATTTGGCTAAAAAGTTTACCAAAAACGGAGATTTTTATTCTTTTAAAGATGGCAAAAGCAATGGCTATGTTGACCAGCTATTTTTCACTGTAAAAGACGGAATTGTTTATCTTACGACCTCTACCGACAATTTGAATGCTAAAAATCATTCTTCCGCTTCTGAGAAATGGATGAAAGATTCTTCGAAATATCCTTTGTCTGGAAGATTAGACGTTCAGAAAATTTTGGTGGGTCTCGAAAAAGAATTTAAATCAACTTCCGAAAGAAAAACGTTGGATCTTCTGAGAAAAAATGTTGGCGAGCTGTACTTTAAAACTGAAGCAAAAGGCAACAGCATTCAAACAGAAATGAATTACAATACCAACACAAATTCTGAAAACAGTCTGATGTATTTCTTCGATTTGTTCGATGAAATTTTCAAAAATATGGAAGCAGATAAAAAACCTCAAACGCTTTAAATTGCTTTTGTTTTTAGCTTTAAATAAATTTAATTAATTTGAAAGTTGAATGAAGAAGAAATATATCTTTCTTGTGATCGTTTTTCTGCTTGCAGCTGCGGTTTATCTTCTGTTATTTCATAAGGATAAAACTTTAAAGTTTATTCCCGAAAATGCAGATGTCGTGGTTTTAGTTGATGTGAAAAAAGTGACGAGACAATATATTTCCGAGTTGATAGCTCATCCTTCACAATGGTTCAAAAGTGATAAAAAAGGCAAAGACAAAATGTCTTTAAATAAATCCGGGATGAAAATTCCGGATTTTATACAGATTTTTCATTTAAAAAACACTCAGTTCGGAGATTGGTATACGATCGTTGAGCTTGAGGATGAAACTCAATTTTCACAATATTTAAAGCAAAATAAATTTATTAAAAGCGGTGAAAAGCTTTTTCGAAAAGACGGTTTGTTTATCAGTATTGAAGGCGCAGCCTGTATCTTAGGAACTTCAAATGCAGCATTCGAAGATATAAGGAAGTCACTTTTATCAGATTCAAAAAATAATATTTTAAATGCCAATCAGCTGATCAACAATTCTGATGGTAGTATTTCTTTCATTTCCGGATCAAAAATCAGTAATTTTTCGATCAGTTTAAATTCAGATGAAATTGAGGTGGCAAATTCCGGGAATACAAATACATTCACATCATTAATCGCAAAATTGGAGCAAAAAACTCAATTTTTGGGTGCAGAATTAGATGAAAAGAATGTTAAAGACGGTCTTCATTTTTTTTATAAAGATGTGAAAGATTCTCTTCAGATCAGTTATTTCAAAACCAATGCAGAACTCGAAGAGGTGAATGATACGATCATTACTTACGGTTACGATGATGATTTTAACGAAACTGAAAAGGTAAGTTATCAGAAAATTATTCAGCCCAATTTTATTATTTCTCTTCAAAGTTTAAATCCATATAAAACGTGGAACTTCTTTCAAAATAAAAAATGGATCAATGATCAGAATCAGTTTACGGCAATTCCGGTTCAGCCAAATCGTATTTTGAAGAAAGCTAAAGAAATCAGTATTCAATCAACGAGAAAACCATTGCAGTTGCCTCAGAATCAAAATGAAAATTATATTTTTTTGAGAAATAATAAGTTGTTATCATCCTCTTTTCATCAGTTGAATTCTACTCAAAAAAAGATGCTTTCAAACATCGACTATGTTTTTTACGGAAACAAAGGACAGAATTATTTTATGAAAATTAAATTGAAAGAAAACGAACTGCCTTTACTTTTGAGGTTGTAAGTGTATTGTCAGTCAAAAAAGTTAACTAAAATGGCTTCTTCAGATCTTTTATTGCTAAAATCTTTCACGCACTATTTTTTGCATCTGGTTTTCCCGGTTTTCATTGCATTAGTGTTTTACAGAAAAAACTGGAAAAAAGTGTATCTGATTTTACTGGCGACAATGCTTGTAGATCTTGATCATCTTTTTGCTGATCCTGTTTTTGATCCCAACAGAATGAGTGTGGGTTTTCATTTTTTGCATTCTTACTATGCCATTGCGGTGTATTTTTTGCTGTTATTTTTTAAAGGAAATTTAAGAATAATAGGGATTGGTCTGCTTTTTCATATGTTGACAGATTTTCAGGATTATGAGCTGTGGATTCATTAAAATAGTATTAATATTTTCTTTTGATAATTAAAAACCCATAGATTTTTTGTATTTTAGAGACACTTATGAAGCCAAAAGAATTTTTAAACTACACATATATTTTCCCTGTCTTTGCGGTAATTTATTACTTCACAGGATTAATGGGAACGGGAGTCGTTTTTGATATTATTGCAGGCATATTACTTACGGGAAGCGTGCTTTCTGCCGTTCATCATGCAGAAGTAGTTGCCCATAAAGTTGGCGAACCTTACGGAACTATTATTTTGGCACTCTGTATTACGATTATCGAAGTTGCGCTCATCGTTTCTCTGATGGTTGCAGGTGGTAAACAGGCGATAACCTTAGCGAGAGACACGGTTTTTGCAGCCGTAATGATCATTCTAAATGGGATTATAGGTATTTGTATTCTTGTGGGCGGAGTAAAGTATTTTGAGCAGTTCTTTGCACGTACTTCAGCGACGACTTACCTGGTGAGTATTGTTTCTATTCTTGTGATCACATTGGTGCTTCCCAATTTTACCTCAAGCGTCAACGGACCTTTCTATAATAATGCACAGCTTATCTTTGTTTCGATTGCATGTATCGTTATTTATGGGGTTTTTTTGATGGTTCAGACCGTGAGACACAGGAGCTATTTTGTACCTGCAGACGGAAATGCTGAAGATCATTTTATTCCCAACAAAACTCAGGCAATTATAAGTTTTTTCTTTTTGGTTATCTGTTTGGTTATTGTGGTTTTAATGGCAAAAGGTCTTTCAAAAACTATCGAAGATATGGTACAAAGTATGGGAGCTCCAAAATCTTTGGTTGGAGTTATTATTGCAGCGGTTGTACTACTTCCTGAAGGAGTTGCTGCGATCCGTGCAGCGAGAAATAATCAGATACAGTCAAGTTTAAATTTAGCTTTGGGATCAGCTTTAGCAAGTATAGGGTTGAGTATTCCTGCGATCTCTGCTGTAAGTATTATGTATGATATTCCGTTGGTTTTAGGATTAGATAAAAAAGATATCATTCTTCTCACCTTGTCTGTTTTCATCGTTATGTTGTCTTTGAGCCGTGGAAAAACGAATGTTCTCTACGGAACCGTTCTTCTGGTAAATTTAGCAGCTTACATTTTTACAGTAATCGTTCCCTAAACCTGGAACACTAAACTAAAAACATTGTAAAACCACTAAGGTTTTCTCGCCATTTCCATTTTATAAGCCATTAGATTGGCAATGTTCTCAGATTTTGTGATTGCCATAGAAGCATTTTCACCTGTGAAATTTTCTTCGATTGTTTGTTTCCACAGTTCTAGCCATTTTGCGAAATGCTGTCTCTCCATTGCCTTGATTTCGTTGATAGGAAAATGCATCTGCATTGGGTTTCCTTTATAGCTCATCTGTCCGAAAAGAATGGTTTCCCAAAAAGAATACATTTTCGGTAAATGTTTGTCCCAGTCTACTTTCACAATGTCTTTAAAGAAAAATCCAATTGTTTCATCCTGAACTACTTTTGCGTAAAAACTATTGACAAGAAGTTTTATATCTTCTCTTGATTCCAGCTTTTTCATTCATCAAATTTAGCTTAAAATTAAATGCAAAATTCAATCTTGAAATTGATAAATTTCATAAAAACAATATTTTATCTTTGTAGATTATTTTATCATTTTTAATGTTGAGATAACGCAAATGATTTAGTTAAATATGGCAAAAGGTTTCAGGAAAAAAATTAGACAAGAAAACACTGAAAACAGCGGTTTTGGAAGTCGTGCTTCAGGAAGGTTTATTAATAAAGACGGGCTTCCGAATGTAAGAAGGAGGGGAGTTAATGTTTTTAACAGACTGAGTTGGTATCATACGATGCTGAATTTATCATCATTCCGATTCATCACTTATTTAGTGGTGATGTATATTCTGATCAATCTCGTTTTTGCGTTTATTTATTATCTGATCGGTGTAGAGCATCTTACCGGAATCAATAAGAGTAATCCTACGGATGAGTTTATCGATGTGTTTTTCTTCAGTTCTCAGACTTTTACTACGGTTGGTTACGGAAGAATTGCTCCGGTAGGATTTATGGCAAGTCTGGTTGCCACTTTTGAGGCTTTTTTAGGATTGCTTACCTTTGCCATTGCTACGGGTCTGTTTTACGGAAGATTTTCAAGACCCAGAGCTTATCTGAGATTTTCAGATATTGCTGTGATTGCCCCTTTTCAGGATGTTACAGCGTTGATGTTCAGGTTGGCACCTTATAAAAATAATGCATTGACAGATGCTGATATTACTCTTTCAACAGCGATCGAGATTAATGAAGAAGGAACAACGAAAAGTAATTTTTACCGGTTGGAAACTCAATTAAGTAAAATCAATACTTTGGCTTTGAACTGGACGGTGGTTCATAAGATTGATGAGAATTCTCCTTTTTTCGGGTTTTCTGCAGATGATTTTAAAAATACCAATATTGAAATTATCGTTCATGTACGTGCATTTGATGAAGTATTTTCAAACACAGTTGTTCAGAGATCATCGTATGTGTCTAGAGAAATCATCTATGGGGCAAAATTTATCCCAATGTATTATCCGGATAATAACAAAGATTCAACAGTTCTTAATCTTGATAAAATTAATGAATATCAGAAAGCAGAACTTCCGGTTTTTGAAACGGAGAGATCATAATGAATTTAGAATCATATAAAAAACAGGCTTTACAAAAGCAGAAAGAGCATAAAAAATTTTTAGAAGGTTTAAAAAAGAAACCTCCTAAAAATCTCGATTATATTGTTCAGGAAACTCACGACGAGGTTTTTGAAAAAATCGATTGTCTTCAATGTGCAAATTGCTGCAAAACAACAGGACCGTTGTATACAGAGAAAGATATTGAGCGCATTTCAAAACACCTTCGTATGAAACAGGCTGATTTTGAAGCTAAATTTCTGCGTGTGGATGAAGATAATGACAAAGTTCTCCAAAATTTACCTTGCTTTTTTCTGAATCAGGATAATACGTGCTCAATCTATGAAGTTCGCCCCAAAGCTTGTAGAGAATATCCTCACACCGACAGAAAAAAAATTTACCAGATCAATAATCTGATGATACAGAATACTGTTATTTGTCCGGCAGCATTTGAATTTGTGGAAAAAATGATGAATAATTTAAACAAGTAAAAGTCTTAAATATTTTTAAAATAGCATAAACTTTCGTTAAAAGAACGATTGAATGTAATTTTATGAAGTCATTGTCGTTTCATAAATAAATCAATCCCCAATTGATTTACAACAGAAGTAGTTTTTTATATAAGTAAAAATGGAATCCTGAAATGTAACGTTTCAGGATTTTTTCTGATCAATCTCCATCATTCTGAACTGCACCATTTTTTCAACTAAATCTAAAGGCAAATCTTCCTTCATCGGAAACTGAACCGCACCTTTTGAAAATTTATATTTTCTTTTCTCAAAATCATTTTCAAAATGAATAATTGCTTCGGGAAGCGGATAAAATCCGATATGATTTTATATCCTGCAAAGTAGACTAACGGCTTCTCATTATGCTTAAAAGCCGGCATCTGATAACCAATATATTCTTCCAAATCAGGAATTAAAGAATGAATAAACTTCCGCAATTGTTCAAGTTTTTGCTGAGTTTCTTCAGGAAAAGTAAGAAAATATTCTTCAAAATTTTTAAAAGTGTTTTTCATCAGATAAAAATAAAAAAAGCATTGAACTGGACATTCAATGCTTTCACTTTCACTATTACTTTTTTCCCATTTATAGTCCCGGGACAGGTTTTAAGAAAAAAGGCCGGAAAAACTTTCCGACCTTTATATTTTTATACTACACCTTGAGCAAGCATTGCTTCTGCTACTTTTACGAAGCCGGCAATATTGGCTCCTTTTACATAGTTTACATAGCCGTCTTCCTCTTTTCCGTAGTCTCTACAAGCTTTGTGGATTCCGATCATGATCTCTTTCAGTCTTGCGTCAACTTCTTCAGAAGTCCAGTTTAGTCTGATTGAGTTTTGAGTCATTTCAAGACCGGAAGTTGCTACACCACCTGCGTTAGAAGCTTTCCCCGGAGAGAACAATACTTTGTTTTCAAGGAAATAATTAATAGCTTCTAATGTAGAAGGCATATTTGCTGCTTCGGTTACACATACACAACCGTTTTCTACCAAAATTTTAGCATCTTCAAAATCAAGTTCGTTCTGAGTTGCAGAAGGAATGGCTACATCGCACTTCACTTCCCAAGGGCGTTTTCCTGCGTGGAATACTGCAGAAGGATATTTTTTAGCATAATCTTCAGCTCTGTTGTTTCCAGAAGATCTTAATTCCAATAAATAATCGATCTTTTCGCCTTCAATACCATCTTTATCATAAACATAACCGTCCGGACCTGAAAGAGTAACCACTTTTCCGCCCAATTCGTTTACTTTTTTAATAACTCCCCAAGCAACGTTACCGAAACCTGAAACTGTTACTGTTTTATCTTTAAAAGTCTGTCCGATAGTTTTCAGCATCTGCTCAGCGAAGTAAACAACACCGTAACCTGTAGCTTCAGGACGGATCAGTGAACCACCGTAAGCAAGACCTTTTCCTGTAAGAACCCCTGTGAATTCGTTTCTTATTTTCTTGTACTGACCAAATAAATATCCGATTTCTCTTGCTCCAACACCGATATCTCCTGCGGGAACGTCTGTTTCCGGACCGATATGCTTGCACAATTCAGTCATGAAAGCCTGACAGAAACGCATTACTTCCATATCTGTTTTTCCTTGCGGGTCAAAATCTGAACCTCCTTTTCCACCTCCCATTGGAAGAGTAGTCAATGAGTTTTTGAAAACCTGCTCAAATGCCAAGAACTTAAGGACGGAAAGGTTTACAGTAGGATGGAAACGGATTCCCCCTTTGTAAGGTCCGATCGCAGAGTTCATTTGAATTCTGAAACCTCTGTTTACCTGAATTTCTCCTTTGTCATCAACCCATGGAACTCTGAAAATAATAATTCTTTCAGCTTCAGCCATTCTTTCAAGAAGCTTCATGCCGGTATATTCTTTTCTTGTCAGGATAAACGGAATTACTGTTACGGCAACTTCTTTTACTGCCTGTAAAAATTCCGGTTCGTTAGGATTTTTCGCTTCAATTTTAGCGATAAATTCCTGTATTTTCTGGTCAATATTATATTGTTCCATATTAGGTAAGGTTGAATATTATGTCAACAAATTTAATTTTTTTTTCAAGATTCACAATAGCTTATTTAATATTTGCTGATAATTCAATAATAATGAAACAGAATATTATTAAATTGATAATTATGAATTAAATTTTGTTAAAAATTAAATGTTATATGTGAAATAATGAAATATTAAGAAATCGTTAATTTTCAAATCACTATAAATTGCCTCCCGGAAAATGATTTTACTTTACCTAAAAGCTCTAATTCTAAAATTACAGGCAGAATTTTGTGCGAAGCCATCGAAATTTTCTCCGCCAGATCGTCCAACGATACATGAGGATTTTCTGCAATATTTGTATATATTAATTCTTGACTTTCAGATAATTGAATTGTTGTTTTGCTGTGAGGAAAAAGCTCTGCAATCTTTTCTTTAGGATCATTAAATCCTGCTAAATCCAACAAATCTTTTATCGTAGAAATTGCTGTTGCTTTATTCTGAAAAATAAGTTGATTGCAACCTTGGCTGTATTTATCGGTAATTTTTCCGGGTAGCGCAAAAACATCTCTGTTGTAGGTGTTGGCAAAGGTTGCGGTGCTCATTGAGCCGCCACCAAATGCTGTCTCTACAACAATTGTTGATGGAGAAATTCCAGCGACAATTCTGTTTCTTTGAATGAAATTTTCTCTGTCAGGCTTTCGGGATGAATTAAATTCTGTCAGCAAAGCTCCGTTTTCTTCAATGATTTTTTCAGAAAGCTTTTTGTTTTTGGAAGGATATAAAGTGTGAAAACCATGAGCTAAAACTCCGATTGTAGGAATTTGATGTTTTAAAGAATATCCATGAACTTCTTTGTCAACCCCTAAAGCTAATCCGCTTATAGAAATGAATTGATGTGATTTTGCCTCTTCAAAAAAATCTTCAATAAATTTTTTTCCGTAAGTGGTAATATTTCTAGTTCCTACTAAACTTATGGGTTTAAAGTTTTTGTCAAAATTTCCTTTTTGGTATAAAATTGCTGGTGCGTCATCGCATTCATTCAATAAAAAAGGTAAGTCGTGCTGGTGCCTTAAATTGATTTTTATGGAATTTTTTTCGCAAAATAATAGTTCTTTTTCAGCGAATTTCAGATGTTCAGGATTTCCTATGTCGGAAACTGTTTTAATTCCGATTCCATCGGTTTTGCTGAGTTCTTTTTTTGAGGTTTCCCAAACTTTTTTTGCGCTTCCGAAACTGCGTGTAAGTTTAAAAAAATTAATATCACCAATAAAGTTACATTCTCGTAAAGCGATAGAATAAAGATGTTCTTCAGAGTACATTTGTGTTTTATTTTCTTCAAATGTAATAAAATTCGGAATTATTTTTTCCTTATTTCTTCTAAATGATCCCAAAGATCTTCATTTTTCTTGTAAGGTAATTCAAGGAAATCTTCGGGGTGATTTTCTTTGTATTCCTGCCACAATTTATCGTCTTTTTCGCTGTAATAATTTGGGAATTCCCAAATGTATTTTTTCTTTTTATCACCTACATTTTTAAAAACAAAAGCCAAAATGCTTCCTACAACTGCACCTGATAAGTGCGCCTGCCAGGAAATTTTACTTGGTTCCTGCATGTTGTAAAACAGTTCTTCCGGAAACATTCCCCAAATCAAACTTCCGTAGTACAAAACCACTAAAAGTGAAATGGTTAACAAAGTCATATTCCATTTAAAAACTCCACTAAAAAACAGGAAAAATGCGAGTACATAAACAATTCCACTTGCGCCGATAGTACAGGTGTACATATATTCGCCTGTCAGAATATCAATCGGCGGAAGCATCCAAAGTAAAAGTCCCGTTGCAAGCCAGCCCAAAATAAAAACTTTGTTGGCAACCAAAGGATAGAACTGATACAAAAGTCCCATCAAGACAGCGATAGGAATAGAATTCCCAATAATATGATCAATACTTCCGTGAAGTAGAGGAGACGTAATAATTCCTAACAGACCTTCCGGTAACAGAGGAATAATTGCTCCAAAGCAACTTGCAAAAAAGCCCTGCATCTGTAAAAAGTATCCCAACCACATTGCTCCCAACATAAAAAGGGGATTGATGATAGCATTTTTGTAAATTACATTTTTAAACATATCTGAAAACTGTCAAATCAAAAGCCAATGATAAATTTCGGAAAATTTGTCGATGATTTTAATTTTTAAAAAATATATAAGACAAAAAGTAAGGATTTTAAGATTATCATGTTTTAAAATCATGACGCAAAACTTTTTATTGTAAACCTTTGAAAATCTGCGGAACAGCCATTTAACATTATATTCCTATTTTTGCATTTGGAAAAATTGAGATTTATGAAAAAGATTTTCGTTTTACTTTTTATGTATCTGAGTATACAATCTTTTGCGCAGGTCATTATCAGCGATTCTGCTGCGGTTGACACGATTAAAAAACCAAGACATTGGTCTGTAATTGCCAAAAATAGTGTCATGTTCAATCAGGCAGCCTTTTCAAATTGGGTTGGTGGTGGAGCCAATAATGTGGGTTGGCTTGCAAGTGCAAACTATAATCTTGTTTATGAAAAAGGACGCCACCTTTGGGAAAATATTATTATTCTGAATTACGGACAAAATACTACAAAAGGTATCGGAACAAGAAAAACTCAGGATGTTCTGAATATTTCCACCAACTATGGACGACAGTTTTCGAAAAGCTGGTACGTTTCTACGGGAGCCAGTTTACTTTCGCAGTTTTCCGGTGGTTTTGAAGATGGCAATAATCCTCAAGCGAAGAAAATATCCAATTTTATGGCTCCTGGTTATGTAAACGCAGGTTTGGGTATTACTTACAGACCAGATGAAAATCTTACAGTGACTTTAAGGCCTGCCAATGGAAGATTTACTTTTGTTTTGGATAAAGAATTACAATTAGCAGGAACTTATGGTTTAAAAGCTGATGGAGATTTTTTCCTGATGCAGATCGGTTTTCTCGGTTCTGCCATTTATAAAGTAAAACTCATGGAAAATATCGAAATGACCAACACGGGTTCTATTTTCTCTAACTATCTTGATAAACCGGATCATATGGTTCTATCGTATAATATGCTTTTAAACATGAAAATCAACAGATTTGTTTCTTCGATTGTTACTTTAGATTTGATGTACGATCACAATCAAATTCAAAAAACACAGTTAAAGCAGACTTTAGGAATTGGTTTTGCGTACAATATTGATAACGGAGTGAAACGTTCTGACAGAAAAGACAGTCAGTGGTGGCTTAAAAAATAAATTTTAAATTACTATAAACAAGAAAAGCACTTCAATCGAAGTGCTTTATTTTTTGTATGTTTAAATGGAAATCTAAAATTCCATTGTAACTTCAAGTTTTTCGGCTAGAAGCTGTTCGATTTTTACTTTTAATGGTTCGATATCGATATTTTGCATTGCGTCATTGGCAAAAGCGTAAAGCAGTAATGCCTGAGCTTCTTTTTTAGAAATACCTCTAGCTCTTAAGTAGAATAAAGCATCTTTATTCAACTGACCTACCGTACAACCGTGAGAACACTTCACATCGTCTGCGAAAATTTCTAATTGAGGCTTCGTGTCGATCGTTGCACCTTCACTTAATAAAACGTTGTTGTTTTGCTGATAGGCGTTGGTTTTCTGAGCAATCTTATTTACAAATACTTTCCCGTTGAAAACTCCGTGAGATTTATCTTTGTAAATACCTTTGTAGTTTTGATAACTCTGACAGTTCGGAGTATTGTGGTGAACTGCTGTATGATGATCTACCAACTGATCTTTCCCGATAATGGTGATTCCGTTCATAAAAGAGTTGATATTTTCTCCGTTATGAATAAAATCAAGATTGTTTCTGATAATCTTCCCGCCAAATGTAAACGTATTTACCGTTGTCAAGCTGTCTCTTTCCTGTTTCGCAAAAGTATGGTCTACCAAATAAGAAGTATCGCTGTCATTCTGAATTTTGTGCCAGTCTGCTTTTGCATTCTGATACGTGAAAATTTCAGTTACCGAATTGGTAAAAACAAAACTGCTGTCAAAATTATGATGACTTTCAATGATTTCTACTTTTGCTCCTTCTTCCACAATCAGTAAATTTCTGGTGTTGTAGAATGTATTTTCTTCCTGATTTTGAGAAAGATAAAATACGTGAATTGGTTTTTCAATGATCACGTTTTTCGGAACTTTCAAGAAGAATCCGTATTTGCAATATGCCTGATTTAAATTGGTAAAAGCTAAATCTTTTGCGGCAATTGTATTAAAATATTTATCGAAAACATCTTTATGATTCTCATCATTCAAAGCGTAATTGAAAGACAAAAATTCCGCATTTTCGATAGAAATGTTTGAAAGCTCTTTATGAAGCTGACCGTTTACAAAAACAATCCAGTCAAAATTTTCTTCACCCAAATGTAGCTCATCAAGCTGTTCTTTGGTGATGTTATGACTTTCTTTCGGGAAAAAATTATAATCTTTCTCCGTGATTTCTTTGATGTTGGTATACTTGTATTCTTCGTCTTTCTTGGTTGGAAAACCTTTCATTGCAAATTTTTGAAGCGCAGTTTTTCTGTCGTCATCTAAAAATCTGTGACGCAGACTCTCCAAAAATTCACTGTGATTTTCTATTGTTTGATCGTATAAAGCCATTACTGATATTTCGGCCATCACACCTTTATTATAAATTTAATTTGTATCAATATCGCAGTTTTTCACTGCCTTTCGACTAAGGATTGATAAAAAACTTAACCAAAAATATTTTATTAATTAAGCAACCAGTCGTAACCTTTGCTTTCCAATTCTAAAGCTAAAGATTTGTCACCTGTCTTAATGATTTTTCCGTTTGCTAAAACGTGTACATAATCAGGCTCGATATAATTCAGCAATCTCTGATAATGCGTAATCAAAAGAACTGCATTTCCTTCGTTTTTAAATTGGTTTACACCATCTGCAACGATTCTCAAAGCATCAATGTCTAATCCAGAATCAGTTTCGTCAAGAATAGCCAATTTAGGATTTAGCATCATCATCTGGAAAATCTCATTTCTTTTCTTTTCACCTCCCGAAAATCCTTCATTCAATGATCTTGAAAGGAAATCTTTTTTAATTCCAAGCTTTTCAGATTTTTCACGAATCATTCCCAACATTTCTTTTGCAGGCATATCTTCAAATCCGTTTGCTTTTCTGTTTTCGTTTAAAGCAGCTTTAATGAAATTCGTCACAGAAACTCCAGGAATTTCTACCGGATATTGAAATGAAAGGAAAATTCCTTTGTGAGCTCTTTCTTCAGGAGCATCTTCAATAATGTTTTCACCTTGAAAAAGGATTTCCCCTTCCGTTACTTCGTAATCTTCTTTTCCTGCAATCACAGAAGAAAGAGTAGATTTTCCTGCTCCGTTGGGTCCCATGATTGCATGAACTTCTCCCGGCTTGATTTCAAGATTGATACCTTTTAATATTTGTGCGCCATCTTCAATTCTGGCGTGTAAGTTTTTAATGTTTAACATATATTTTTAATTTATCGCAAGGTTAGACAAAGATTTTTATTTGTCTCCTGTGTTTTCTTTTAGATAAACAAAGGCGCTAACGCTTAGCGAGGAAATACTATTTCTTTTTTTAATATTTAAATTTCATCAAGATTGTTTGCGATTCTTTTCACTCCGTTTTTAAAAAGTTGAGAGTTAAAATTTAAAAGCATGCCTAATTTAAAATTTCCTATTCTTAAATAATTTTTAAGTTGTAAAGCATGAAAATTATTTAAGCTTTCTACTGATTTGATTTCTAAAACAACTTTATTTTCAATCAACAAATCCATTTTGAAAGCTCTTTCCAGAATAAGTTCTTCATATTGGATATTCAGGAATTTCTGTTTTTCAACTATTAATCCTTCTTTCCGTAATTCATAAAATAAACAATCTTCATAAATGGTTTCAAATAAACCAACACCTAATTTTCTATGAATTTTTAATCCGCTTTCAAATACAATCTTTGAAATTTCATTTTCTGTCATTTGTTTGTTTTTCGCAAAGATACAAGTTGAAAATTAATTTCGATTGTATTTCTTTCCTAAGCGTTAGCGCCTTTGTTTATCTTAAAATAAGCGAATCGCTTTTTAAAAAAATCTTTGTTTTACTTTGCGATAAAATCAAATTATCCTACAGAACCTTCCAAAGAAATCTCCAGTAATTTCTGAGCTTCAATAGCAAATTCCATTGGTAATTTATTTAAAACTTCTTTACTGAAACCATTGACGATTAAAGCAATCGCTCTTTCTGTATCGATACCTCTCTGATTACAATAGAAAATCTGGTCTTCACCGATTTTTGAAGTGGTAGCTTCATGTTCTAATTGAGCCGTTGGATCTTTAATTTCAATATAAGGGAAAGTATGTGCTCCACATTCATTACCCATCAATAATGAGTCACATTGTGAGAAGTTTCTGGCTCCCTTTGCAGAAGGCATCACTTTTACCAATCCTCTGTATGAGTTTTGAGATTTTCCCGCAGAAATTCCTTTAGAAATAATCGTTGATTTTGTATTCTTCCCGATGTGAATCATCTTTGTACCCGTATCGGCATATTGATGATTGTTGGTTACCGCAATAGAGTAGAACTCACCAATAGAACCGTCACCTTTTAAGATACAAGACGGATATTTCCAGGTTACAGCAGAACCTGTTTCAACCTGAGTCCATGAGATTTTTGCTTTCGTTTCGCACAATCCTCTTTTGGTTACAAAGTTGAAAACCCCACCTTTACCTTCTTCATTTCCCGGATACCAGTTTTGAACCGTTGAATATTTAATTTCAGCATTATCTAAAGCAATCAATTCTACAACTGCAGCGTGAAGCTGGTTTTCGTCTCTGGACGGGGCTGTACAACCTTCAAGGTAAGAAACATAACTTCCTTCATCAGCAATCACAAGTGTTCTTTCAAACTGACCTGTTCCAGACTGATTGATACGGAAATATGTTGATAATTCCATTGGGCATCTTACCCCTTTTGGAATATAACAGAAACTTCCGTCAGAAAATACTGCGGAATTTAATGCTGCATAAAAGTTATCACCTCTCGGAACTACTTTTCCAAGATATTTTCTTACCAAATCCGGATGATTTTTGATCGCTTCGGAAATTGAACAGAAAATAATTCCTTTTTCTGCTAAGGTATCCTGAAAAGTTGTTTTTACAGAGATCGAATCGATTACAATATCTACGGCAACATTTGAAAGTCTTTTTTGCTCTTCGATATTGATTCCCAATTTAGCGAAAGTTGCCAATAGTTCCGGATCCACTTCATCTAAGCTTGCCAATTCAGGTTTAGCTTTTGGTGCAGCGTAATATTTGATCGCCTGAAAATCTGGTTTTGTGTACTTGATGTTTGCCCATTCAGGCTCCGTCATTTTTAACCAAATTCTGAAAGATTCCAAGCGCCATTCTGTCATCCATTCCGGTTCTTCTTTTTTAGCAGAAATAGCACGGACGATATCTTCGTTTAAACCAGTTGGGAAATCTTCGTAATCGAGTATCGTTTCCCAGCCGAATTCGTATTTTTTATTTTCTAAATCGACTCTTAAGTCGTCTTCAGTATATTTTGACATTTATTAAATGATTAAAAAATTAAATGATTAAAAAATTAGTTTCGCTTTTTATTATCAGTTTTAGATAGATAATCAATAAATTTTGACAATTGTTTTGAAATTATTTTACAATCATTAATTAAATCGGTTGTATCTTCTTCATATAACATCAAACAAAGGTTTAACATATTTCTTACTTCTCCACAGCTTCCTTTAGAATATTTTAAATATCTAATGAATTGTGCATTGTTATTATATTCGCTGCCTTCTGCGATGTTATTTGTAATTGACAAAACGGCTCTTTTAATTTGATTTGTCAATTCAAATTCTTTTTTAAATTTTTCTTTGCTTAAAAGATTAAAAACATTTTTTGTAAGATTAGTTGCCTGTTTGTAAACTTCAAAATTTTCAAATTCTACGGCCATCAATAATCTTTTAATTTTTAATTATTTAATCTTTTAATAATTATAAAGAAAAACTCTCACCACAACCACACGTTCTGGCTGCATTAGGATTGTTAAAAACAAATCCTTTTCCATTCAATCCACCTGAGTATTCGAGGATAGTCCCTGCTAAATAAAGAATAGATTTTTTTTCTACGACAATTTTGATGTTATTGTCTTCGAAAATCTGATCGGTATCTGTTTTTTTGTTGTCAAACCCCAAAACATATTCCAAACCAGAACAACCTCCGCTCTTTACCCCAACTCTTATATAATCTTCTGCCGGATTAAAACCATCTTCTGTCATCAGTTGAATGGCTTTTTCCTT
>Ga0065714_10064509_pt1 | contig 45554 bp, 37 predicted proteins | sample MisRhiReplicate2_FD_59101 | JGI IMG/M metagenome (GOLD analysis project Ga0065714, IMG submission 59101) | Miscanthus rhizosphere microbial communities from Kellogg Biological Station, MSU, sample Rhizosphere Soil Replicate 2: eDNA_1 v2... | ecosystem: Host-associated > Plants > Roots >... | reverse complement strand
ATCTTCGTAAAAACCACGGTAAAGAAGAAATGCGTGCACGCGATTTGTTCTATGCCCTTTGGATTAACGATTTGTTTATGCAACGTGTTAAAGATAATGGCGATTGGACCTTATTCTGCCCACACGAAGCACCAGGTTTAGCAGATTGTTTCGGTAAGGAATTCGAAGATTTATATACTAAATATGAAGCTGAAAACCGTGGCCGTAAAACCATTAAAGCTCAGGAACTTTGGTTTGCCATTTTAGATTCGCAAATCGAAACCGGTACACCTTACATGTTGTTTAAAGATGCTGCGAACAGTAAATCTAATCAGCAGAATTTAGGAACCATTAAAAGTTCTAACCTTTGTACCGAAATTATCGAGTATACCTCTAAAGATGAAGTTGCCGTTTGTAACTTGGCTTCTTTGGCATTGCCTCGTTTCGTAATCAACGGTGCTTTCGATCACCAAAAATTATACGACGTAACTTATCAGGCTACTTTAAACCTGAACAAAATCATCGATCATAATTATTATCCTGTACAGGAAGCAGAAAATTCAAACATGCGTCACCGTCCGGTTGGTTTAGGTGTACAAGGTTTGGCTGATGCATTTATCTTATTGCGTTTGCCTTTCGAAAGTGATGAGGCTAAACGTTTAAATAAAGACATTTTCGAAACGATTTATTTCGCTTCAATGACGGCTTCACATGATTTAGCAGTGAAACATGGTCCTTACCAGACTTTTAAAGGCTCTCCTTTATCAAAAGGTAAATTCCAGTTCGATTTATGGAATGTAACACCAGATAGCGGTCGTTGGGACTGGGATGCTTTACGCAAGAAAGTAGTTAAAGATGGGGTGTACAACTCGTTATTGGTTGCGCCAATGCCAACTGCCTCTACCTCACAAATTTTGGGTAACAACGAATGTTTCGAGCCATATACTTCAAACATTTACACCCGTCGTGTATTAAGTGGAGAGTTTGTGGTGGTAAACAAACACTTATTGAAAGATTTGGTTGCATTAGGTTTATGGAACAACGATATGAAGAACCAGATCATATTAGCTAACGGTTCTATCCAGGCTATTGATATCATTCCAGATTATATCAAAGAATTGTATAAAACGGTTTGGGAGATCAAAATGCGTAATATCATCGATATGGCTGCCGATCGTGGTGCCTATATCTGCCAGTCGCAATCGTTAAACTTGTTCGTAAACGCACCAAATACATCGAAATTAACTTCAATGCACTTCTATGCATGGGAAAAAGGTTTAAAAACCGGTATGTATTACCTGCGTACACAAGCAGCTTCTCAAGCGGTTAAATTTACGGTAGAAAACCAAGGAGGTAAAGCAATTGAGGCTGTTATACCAGCTCAAATGACACAAGATCAGGTAGCAGAGGAAATCGTTGACGGACCAGTTTGTTCAATGGAAGAAGGCTGTATCAGCTGCTCGGGTTAACCCCTAAATCCCCTAAAGGGGACTTTTAAGAATCTAATAATATCGTAAGGTTTTGGGCAAACGCTCAAAACCTTATTTTTTGTCGCTACTTTTGTATTAGTTCAGTAGTTCATCAGTCATTGGTTCATTAGTTTCTAAAGCGCCAAACACGAATGAACTAATGACCATTGAACAAATGAACGGAATTTTAAAACATAGCAAACACGAAATCATTCCCTGCGAAAGATGCGGAACTGCTATAGAGTGCAAGGCAAATTCATATACCAAATGCCAATGTAGTGTGGTGCAGCTTAGCATTAACGAAGTGCAGTACATTTCAGAACTCTACGATGGTTGCCTGTGTGCTAAATGTTTATTTGAATTACAACAGGAATATAGAGAAGAAATAGGCACGTAATCTTTCTTCCAAAGTTCTATGGCCTGAGTCCCTTGGTTTGTTTGGCAGAAACTAAAACCTGTCAATTTTTTTATCGATTAAAGAAATTGGGTATTCGTCCAATAGGGTTAGTTAACTTTGGGTTCCTGTCTTTTCTGGAAACACATTTATTTCAGGCAGCTTTTTTAAATAAAATCACTAAAACTGATTTATCGGTGTATCCCAATTCGGTCAATTGTAAAGGTCCAAAAAAGGACATATTTTTCGCGTTAATTGTAATTTATACATTTAAAATTTCTGGTACCATTGGCGTAAACCTAGATGGTTAGTTTTTGCCCTTTATAAGCGTTCAGTTAGGTTATTCTGTAAAATGTCATCTGCAGATGACATTTTACTCACAATCGATCCTGAGTCATTTTTAATGTGTTAAAATCAATAAAAAATAGTTTAAAAATAAGTGTTAAAAATGGTAACAAAGCACATCATTTGATATCTATATCGTGCTTGATAAATGGTTTATCAGGCTTAAAAAAAAAGAAAAATATAGAACATTATGGAAGCGCTCATTTCTAATTACTGGTGGGTTTTAGTGGCACTGTTGTGCATCGTTTTATACAAATATATTTTACGTTTCTTATTCGGGATGGTCATCGTACCTGAAGACCGGATCGGATTAATTACTAAAAAATTCGTCCTCCTGGGTTCCGACAGAGAACTGCCCGACGGGCGTATTATCGCCATTAGAGGCGAAGCAGGTTTTCAGGGTAAAACCTTGGCGCCTGGGCTGTATTTCGGGATGTGGTTTTGGCAGTACAGTGTAACCATGGAACAGTTTACCATTATTCCGGAAGGTAAAATCGGACTGATTATGGCCAAAGATGGTTCGGAGATCCCAACGGGGAATATCCTCGGCCAAAAAGTAGAGTCTGATAATTTTCAGGACGCCGTGAAATTTCTCGAAAATGGCGGTCAGAGGGGGCGGCAAACGGCTTACATCACCTCGGGTTCATACCGGATCAATACCATGTTATTTCAGGTTTCGGTTACCGATATGATTCGGATTCAGGAAAGCATGGTAGGGATCGTAACTACGCTTGATGGTTTGCCTATTGAAGCTAATCAAATTGCCGGTAAACTGGTAGAAGGACATAACAACTTTCAGGATTTTGATGCTTTTATTAAAATGGGCGGTAACAGGGGATTGCAACCACAGGTGATCCTGGCTGGTTCATACAATTTAAATCCCTGGGCTATCCAGTTAGAAGAAATACCCATGACCGAAATTGCTATCGGTTATGTAGGGGTGGTGATTTCGTTTATTGGTAAAGAAGGTGATGATTTAACCGGCGTGGATTTTAAACATGGTAATATTGTTGCAAAAGGATCCAAAGGGGTTTGGTTAGAACCACTTGGTCCAGGTAAATACCCGATTAACAAATACATTATGAAGGTAGAGCTGGTGCCTACAACCAATCTGGTACTCAACTGGGCATCAGCACGTAGCGAAGCGCATAACCTGGATAAAAACCTTTCGACCATTACCGTGCGTTCAAGAGATGGTTCCCGTTTAATTTGGACGTAGCACAGATTATCCACGTACCTACTACAGAAGCACCGAAAGTAATTGCCCGTTTTGGGAACATGGTTAACCTGGTTTCGCAGGTTTTAGAGCCTACTATTGGTAACTATTTCCGTAACTCGGCACAGGGAAGTGATGTGATTGCTTTCCTGAGCACCCGTAAAGAACGTCAGGAATCGGCTAAAGAGCATATCCGTAAAGTGCTTGATGAGTATAATGTAAATGCGGTAGATACGCTGATAGGTGATATTGTTCCGCCAGAATCGTTAATGAAAACCTTAACCGACCGTAAAATTGCAGAAGAGCAAAAAGTTACTTACGAAACCCAGAAACAGGCACAGGAAACCCGTCAGGGAATGGAGAAAGAAACTGCGATTGCCGATATGCAGAAAGATATTGTAAAAGCGCAACAAAGTGTAGAAATTGCTGAACGTACCGCAAGTGCGACCGTAAAAAAATCGGAAGGTGATGCAGCTGGTGTAAAACTAGCCGTTGGTGCAGAAGCCGAGGCTACAAAAATGAGGGCGCATGCCGAGGCCGAAGCCACCAAAGCCAGGGCCCAGGCCGATTCAGAGGCGATTAAATTAAGGGCATCGGCAGAGGCTGAACAGATTTCATTAACCGGTAGTGCCGAAGCAGGAAAAATTCTGGCCGTAGGTAAATCAACTGCCGAAGCTTACGAACTTGCTGTGAAAGCTTTGGGCGGCGAAAATTTTACTCGTTATAAAATCACCGAAGAGTTATCGAAAGGTAATGTAAAACTGATTCCTGATGTACTAATTGGCGGCAGTGGCGGTAATCACGGCGGTTCAGCAATGGATGGCCTGCTGGGCCTGAAGTTAATGGAACTAATGGATCCTCAAGCACGTAAAGAAGTGGTAGCCGTAGCGGAGATTGTAGAAACGAAACCAAAACCTAAAAAGGATAATATTAATCCTTAAACTGTTTTAAGTAAATGGTAAAGACCTCGGTAAAAGCGAAGGCACTGAAAATATAGATATACATAGTCTATAAACAAATAGGCGGGTGAACGGATGTTAAAGTGTTCATCCGCTTTTTTTTATTTGTGATTTTTCTTTAATACTCATTTTTACTTCTGCCATTCAATCTAGCTGGTTTTCAGTTTTTAACTTTTTTTGTATACTCGGTAATTAGTACTCTTTTTTAAGCATAAGGTAACAGACATAATAAGTCTGAAGGTTTGAATTATTTTGATGCTTTACTATCTTTGCAGTGTGAATAAAGTTGTCCTACTGCTACTTTTCCCGGTACTCATTTTTAACACCTCCGTTCGTGAAGTTGTAAAGGCGCCTCAACTTGTTCTTCATTTTTTACAACATCATCAGCTAAATTCGGAAATTAGTTTCATTGATTTTCTTGAAATGCATTACCTGGGGCAGGATTTGAATGACAATGATGATGAAGAAGACATGAAACTTCCCTTCAAAAAAATTGATGGGCACCATGTTATTTCAGTAGGTGTGCCAGCGGAAAAATTTATTTTATTGAAAGCAGTATGCTTAAATATTTACACCAGAAAAACTTTCGATTACACTAACTGCTACAGTAATCCAGATTTCGGAAGCTTATTCCGTCCACCCATTTCAATAGCTTAAAATTTCTTATTCAAATCTTTTCAGAACCATTTCTAATGGATTCTGAATACGTCTGTTATTTTAATTTAAGCCATTATGTTAAATAAAATTATTGGTTTTTCCATCCGGAATAAACTAATCATTGCTTTGTTCGTATGCTCACTTATTGGTTGGGGTACTTACGAAGTTACAAAATTACCAATAGATGCACTTCCTGATATTACTGATAATCAGGTGCAGGTCATTACCGTTTCTCCATCTTTGGGCGCACCTGATATTGAGCGCCTGATTACGTTTCCTATTGAACAGGCCTGTAGCAGTATTTCAGGGCTTAAGCAAATCCGGAGTTTTTCACGCTTCGGACTTTCTTTGGTTACCATTGTTTTCAATGAGGAAACCGATGTTTACTGGGCCAGGCAACAAATTGCCGAACGCTTGCAGCAGGTACAGCAAGAAATTCCACAGGGCATAGGTTCTCCTGAAATGGCGCCTGTTTCCACGGGTTTGGGTGAAATATATCAATATGTAGTTCGACCGAAAAAAGGCTATGAAGGAAAATTTAATGAACAGGAATTGCGTACCATTCAGGATTGGATAGTGAGAAGACAGCTTTTGGGTACTCCGGGAGTAGCCGAGGTATCAAGTTTTGGCGGTAGGTTGAAACAGTATGAAGTTGCTGTGCGGCAAGATCAACTTAAAGCATACGGACTTACCATTGCTGAAATATTCGATGCCCTGGAAAAGAACAATGAAAATACTGGTGGCGCATACATTGAAAAAGGACCAACTGTTTTATACATCCGAAGTGAAGGATTAACAACCAATTTGGCTGATATCGAAAAGATTGTGGTGAAAACGCTTGATAACGGAATGCCTGTTTTGATGGGCCAGGTTGCCAAAGTTCAATATGGCTCGGCAATACGTTATGGCGCCATGACCTACAATGCACAAGGTGAGGTTGCAGGTGCTGTGGTAATGATGTTAAAGGGTGAAAATTCTTCTGTTGTAGTAAAACGGGTAAAAGATAAAATTGCGAAAATTCAAACCATGGTTCCTGATGGCGTGGTTATAGAACCTTTTCTTGATAGAACAAAAATGGTTGATAACGCCATCAGTACGGTAGAAACCAACTTAATGGAAGGTGCACTCATTGTCATTTTTGTACTGGTGTTTTTCCTGGGGAACCTCCGTGCAGGTTTGATTGTATCTTCTGTAATTCCATTATCCATGCTTTTCGCCATAATATTGATGAATAAGTTTGGAGTTGGCGGAAACTTGATGTCGCTTGGGGCTATAGATTTTGGTTTAATTGTAGATGGTTCTGTAATTGTGGTAGAGGCCATTCTTCACCGCTTCTCGCACAGTAAACATTTTAGGGCTATAGGTACGATAGATCAGAACCAAATGGACAATGAAGTAGAAAAATCAACTGGATCAATGATTAAATCGGCTGTGTTTAGCCAGATTATCATTCTTATTGTTTATCTGCCAATTCTATCATTAGAAGGTATTGAAGGTAAAATGTTTAAACCCATGGCATGGACAATTGCTTTTGCTATTCTTGGGGCCTTTCTCTTATCCATTACTTATGTTCCAATGATGTCGGCTTTGTGTCTGAATAAAACCATCAGTCACAAGAAAAATTTAACCGATAAGTTGGTGGCATGGATAGAAAGAAAGTATCAACCAATACTGAGTAAAGTACTCCGTTTTCCAAAAACCATTCTGTTGGTTACGCTTTCATTATTCGCAATATCCATTTTCATTATGGGCACGCTCGGTGGAGAATTTATTCCACAGTTAGAAGAAGGAGATTTTGCAGTCGAAACCCGTCTACTTACGGGAAGTAACCTGAACAATACGATCGAAACTACACAAAAAGCATCGAAAATCTTATTGGATCAGTTTCCCGAAGTACAAAAAATAGTAACCAAAATAGGTAGTGCCGAAGTGCCAACGGATCCAATGCCTTTTGAAGCAGGGGATATGATGGTGATTTTAAAACCTAAAAAAGAGTGGACTTCTGCCAGTTCATTTCCAGAATTGAGCGCTAAAATGACCAAAGCCGTTGAAGTCATTCCTGGCATTACGGTAGGTTTTCAATTTCCGGTGCAAATGCGGTTTAACGAGCTGATGACTGGTGCAAGGCAAGATGTCGTGTGTAAAATATTTGGAGAAGACCTGGATTCGCTGGCGGGTTACGCCAAACGTTTAGGCGCTATAATTGGCACCGTTAAAGGCGCAATTAATGTTTACGAGGAACAAGTTACAGGAATGCCTCAGGTGGTAATCAAATACAACCGCGATGGAATGGCTAAATATGGCATCAATGTAGGTGATGTAAACCGAGTAGTTAATACTGCTTTCGCAGGTCAGGTGGCTGGTCAGGTTTATGAAGGTGAAAAACGTTTTGATATGGTGGTGCGCCTCGATGAAGCAGCCAGAAAAAATATCAAAGACGTAGAAAATCTGATGGTTTTAACCAAGTCAGGCAATCAGGTGCCTTTAAGCATGGTTGCCAATATCGAAGAGGTGGAAGGGGTCAATCAAATTCAAAGAGAAGATACCAAACGCAGGATAATCGTTGGTTTTAATGTTAAGGATAGAGATGTGCAGTCTATTGTAGAAGAATTACAGCAGAAAGCAGGGGCAAAACTTAACTTATCTAAAGGCTACACCATCTCTTACGGCGGCTCTTTTGAAAACATGACGGCAGCAAAATCACGCTTGGCCATTGTGGTGCCGATTGCATTACTCCTCATTTTCTTACTCCTCTACTTTGCCTTCAGTTCAGTTAAACAGGGACTTTTAATTTATACCGCCATTCCGCTTTCTGCAACAGGTGGCATATTTGCCTTGTGGATCAGGGACCTTCCATTCAGTATCTCCGCAGGCGTTGGTTTTATTGCCCTTTTCGGAGTAGCGGTATTGAATGGGATTTTACTGGTTTCAGAATTTAACCGGTTAAAAAAAGAGGGTTGGACGGATGTAAAACGCATCGTAATCCATGCAACAAAATCTAAGCTTCGTGCCGTTTTAATGACTGCATTAGTCCCTTCATTAGGTTTTATCCCGATGGCCATCAGTACCGGGGCAGGTGGTGCAGTTCAAAAACCGCTTGCAACGGTAGTTATTGGTGGGTTATTGATTTCCACATTATTAACATTATTCGTATTACCCATGTTATATATTCTATTTGAAAAGGGCTTCTCTTATTTCAAGCCGAAAAATAGATTAGCTTTGATCGCGCTCATGGTATTTTTTGGTACTTTAAATGCCAATGCTCAAAAGCCAATCGACCTAAAAGCTGCGTTGGATACGGCGGTTAAAAACAACCTATCGCTGCAGATTGCGAGAACCAGTGTTCTATATCAAAAACAGATGACCAAGAGCAGCTTTGATGTGCCAAAAACGGCAATCGGTTTCGATTATGGTAAATTCAACAGTCTGGAGAATGACAATAAATTTTCTGTGCTGCAAACGCTTGATTTTCCAACCGTTTATGCCCGGCAATTTGCTACCCATAAAACAAATTTGCGCATCAGCGAGATTGAAGTAGATGCCCGTCAGCTCGATTTGAAAACCGAAGTAAAATCAGCATACTATAATCTGTTATTGATAAATGAAAAACAGAAGCTGTTACTTTGGGCCGATAGCGTTTATAGCGCATTTCTGGATAAATCCAATCAGCGGTTTAAGTCAGGCGATGTTGATTTGCTGGAACTTCGTACTGCAGAAAATCAAAAGCAGCAAATCAGCAATCAACTCGAGCTACTAAAAACAGATGATATACTGATGCAAAACAGGTTTAAGTTTTTATTAAATACGGATGAAAACCTGCAACCAAAGGCTGATAGCCTGCTTTACTCCACTGAGGTTTTATTTAGACGGGAACAAATTAACCACCCTTTGCTAAAATTGGGAGAAGAACAATTGGTATTGGCCAGACAACAAAAGGCACTCGAAAGAAGTAAATTGATGCCCACCCTAAGTTTCGGTTACAACAACTCGAGTATTATTGGCTGGCAAACCAATAGTATTGGGGCAGAGCAGTACTTTGATAAAAGCAAAAGGTTTTCTTCGGTCAGTATTGGTGTAGGGATTCCAATTTTCTTCGGCGCACAAAATTCCCGTATTAAAGCCAACAGTATTTTAATACAACAGCGGGAAAAAGAATTAGCGCTAACTAAAAAAACTTTGGATAATAACCTAACAAATACCATCGAACGTTACACCCGGCTTGAAAAACTCATCGATTCTTACCAGAAAATCACATTAAAAAATGCCGGTGATATTGTTAAAACAGCATCTGAAAAACTTAATGCCGGCGAAATTGCCTATCTGGATTGGGTGCTCCTGGTTAACCAGTCTATACAATTTAAAGTAGAATATTATGATAAAGTGCAGCAATTTAACGAAGCTGCTTTTGAAATTGAACGTATTACAGCCACAGATAAATAAGATAAAATGAAAATTCAAATATTGGCCGGATTAGTTTGCATGACCCTTTTGCTGGCTTGCAACAGTGCAGATAAAAAAGAAACTGTTCAGGTAGAGAAACCCGCTATAGTAAATACAGATGAGGTGCAACTTACAGATGAACAAGCAAAAAACGCTGGAATTTTAAGCGGTAAAATAGAGCAAAAGGCTATGCATAGCACCATTAACGTAAATGGAGTTGTAGATGTGCCACCAGAAAACACGTATTCGGTTAGTGTGCCAATGGGTGGCTATATTAAGAAAATGATTATTATGCCGGGAATGCTAGTAAAGAAAGGAGCAGTATTAGCGCTGGTCGAAGATCAGCAATACATTCAGCTCCAGCAAGATTATCTAACTTCGGGAAACAGGTTGAAATTTTTAGCTGCAGATTATTCAAGACAAAAAGGATTAAATCAAACAAAAGCAACGAGTGATAAAGTTTTCCAGCAAACAGAAAGCGATTATAATAACCAAAAAGTTTTAGTAAAAGCACTTGCCCAAAAACTGAGGTTAATTGGTATTAATCCTGAAACTTTAAATGAAAATTCGATCACCCGCAGTATTAAAATTTATTCGCCGATTAATGGCTACGTTACCAAGGTTAATGTAAACACGGGTAAATTTGTTAATGCTACCGATATTTTATTTGAATTAATCAGTCCCGGAGAATTGCATGCAAGCCTCACCGTATTTGAAAGAGATGCCGCCAGTTTAAAGATGGGACAGGAGGTGATCTGCAACACTACGGCAGATCCTGAAAAAAAATACATCGCGAAAATCCATTTGATCACCCCTAATATTGAAGACGACCGCACCACAAGCGTTCATTGCGATATCCAAAATTCGGACAATAAATTGTTACCCGGTACATTTCTAAATGCAGCGATTTCTATCGGCACTGCAAAAGTTGATGCATTACCAGAAGATGCTGTGGTTAAATGGGAAAATAAATATTATATTTTTGAAGAACTTGGCAATAGAAGGTATAAATTGGTTCCGGTAGAAATTGGGACAGCAATAGATGGATTTATAGCAGTTAAAACCAATAAAAAGCCAGGTAATGTGGTCATAAAAAATGCTTATGCCATTTTAATGAAAATGAAAAACGGAGGAGAAGAAGATGAATAATCTGGTTTTATTTAATGTCGCAATGTTTTCCTAAATAAGAGAATACTTTGCCACTTTTTTTAAGCTTTGATTTAAAATAAGATCCTTACTTTAAGCGTAGGTGATGAAAGCCCATTAAAAATAACATTTACAATTTTATGCCGCTCTACTTTTAAACAAAATAGTAACTTTGCAACCTAATTTAGAATGACTGAATTTTGAATGATTGAATGATTTACAAATTCACTCATTCTACCCATTCGCTCATCCAATAATTTTAAGAAATGAAGAAAGTAAAAGTTGGCTTAGTGCAAATGAGTTGCACTAAAGATAAGCAGGAAAATTTAGATAAAGCGATTGCGAAAGTGAGGGAAGCAGCTGCAAAAGGTGCACAGATTGTGTGTTTGCAAGAGCTTTTTACTTCACTGTATTTCTGCGATGTGGAAGATTACGATAATTTCGATCTGGCAGAAGCTATTCCTGGTCCTTCTACAGATGCTTTGCAGGTGGTAGCCAAAGAATTAGGTGTGGTAATTATCGCTTCTTTGTTTGAGAAACGTGCTGAAGGTTTGTACCATAATACAACTGCTGTTTTAGATGCTGATGGTTCATATCTAGGTAAATACCGCAAAATGCATATTCCTGATGATCCTGCTTTCTACGAAAAATTCTACTTTACTCCAGGCGATTTAGGCTATAAGGTTTTCGAAACCAAGTTTGCTAAAATCGGTATCCTGATCTGTTGGGACCAATGGTATCCGGAAGCATCACGTATTACAGCCTTAATGGGTGCCGATATCATGTTCTATCCAACTGCAATTGGCTGGGCAACTGATCAGGATGAAGAAACCAACCAGGATCAATATAATGCTTGGCAAACCATTCAGCGTTCTCACTCTGTTGCCAATGGTGTACCCGTTGTAAGTGTAAATAGAGTTGGATTTGAACAAGATGGTGCTATGAAATTCTGGGGTGGAAGTTTTGCTACTAATGCCCAAGGTAAATTACTTTATCTGGCATCCCATGATCAGGAAGAAACAGAAGTGGTGGAATTGGACCTAGATCAAAGCGATTTTATGCGTAAACACTGGCCTTTTTTAAGAGACAGAAGAATTGATTCTTATCAGCCGATTACGAAGAGATATATTGACGGGGATTAAGCGGAAAGGGTAAAGACCAAAGCTTAAAGTGAAAAACTATGGATGATAGTTTATTTTATTAAATCTCCAAAATCGTCATTTCGATCGGAGTGCAACGGAGTCGAGAAATCTAATCTTCAGTTATTTTACTAATAGATCTCTCCATTGCGCTGTGCTCCAGTCGAGATGACGACTATCCAAATCCATGGTTCGTGTTTTCACGGACCATTCATTTTATAAAATTAAAATTAGATGTCAAACTTTCCTCCTAAAAAAGATTTAAATATCAATCAATTCGATTATTCACCAAAGCAGCAAGGCTATGCTTTTCCTGCTGAGTGGGCTAAACATGAAGCAACCTGGTTAAGCTGGCCACATAAAGAAGCCTCTTGGCCAGATAAAATCGAGACTATTTATGAGCCTTACTGTCAGTTTATCAAAGCTGTTGCCGAAGGTGAAAAAGTGCGTATTAATGTTAGGGACGAAGAAATGAAAGCTTTTGCTGTTTCCGAATTAACAAAAGTAGAAGCTGATTTAAGTCAGGTTGAATTTTATTTCAATGAAACCAATGACGCCTGGTGCCGCGATCACGGTCCAGCATTTTTGCTAAAAGGAAGTGAAAAGGCTGTTGTAGATTGGGGTTACAATGCCTGGGGTGGAAAATACCCTCCATTTGACCTGGATGATGTAATTCCGACAAAGATTGCCAAATATTTCAATCTCCCTTTATTTACTCCTGATATTGTAATGGAAGGTGGTTCGGTAGAGTTTAACGGCGCAGGTACGGTTTTAACCACTACAGCTTGTTTGTTGAATGAAAACCGCAATCCGCATTTAACCAAAGAGCAGATAGAAAAGTATTTGCTTGAATATTACGGACAGGATCAGGTTTTATGGTTAGGCGATGGAATTGTAGGTGATGATACTGATGGACATATTGATGATATTACGCGATTTGTGAACGAGGATACCGTTTTAACGGTTGTAGAAAACAATCCGCTTGATGAAAATTATATCTTGTTACAAGAGAATTTAGAGACCTTAAAAGCCATGAAGCTAAAAGATGGCAGACCATTGAATATTGTTCAGTTGCCGATGCCATCGCCGGTTATTTATGAAGATACCCGCCTCCCTGCATCTTATGCAAACTTTTACATCGCTAATGCAGCGGTAATTGTGCCAATTTTTGATGATGTAAACGACCAGAAGGCCTTAGATATTATTCAAGGTTGTTTCCCTGATCGAAAAGTGATCGGTATCAATTCGGTTGATATTATCTGGGGATTGGGAAGCTTTCATTGCCTGAGCCAACAGGAACCGGAGCTATAAGTTTGGAGTTAACAGTTCCGAGTTTTGAGCTAAAGTTCCGCCCGGTTGTCATCCTGAGCCTGTAGAAGGATCATCGCGGTGTTTCGACAAGCTCAACATGACAGTATAAGAATAAAAACAGTTGTCATCCTGAGCCTGTCGAAGGATTTTCGAGAAGCTCAACACAATAATTTTGGCAAGAAATATTTTTTGTAACTTCATGTTCCTAAAGATATTTTATGGTGAGAATACATAACTATTTTGTCTATATCCTGGAATGCGCTGATAAAAGTTATTATGTAGGAGTAACAAATGATTTAGAGATTAGACTTGCTCAGCATAATGATGGTGAAAATGTGCTAGCCTACATTTTTTCAAGGCGACCAGTCATTTTAAAATATTGCCAAAGATTTGACCAGATAGAAGATGCAATAGATTTTGAAAAGCAGGTTAAGGGCTGGAGTAGAAAGAAAAAAGAAGCTTTATTCGAAGAAGATTGGAGTGAAATTGTAAGATTATCAAACTATAAAAATAAATAACATGTTCGGTCTTCGACAGGCTCAGACTGACAAACAATAAAAATAACAAATGAAATTATTAGAAGGAAAAACAGCATTAATTACCGGCGCATCTAAAGGAATTGGCCGTAAAATAGCGGAGAAATTTGCCGAGCAGGGCGCTAATGTAGCATTCACCTATTTATCATCAGTAGAAAAAGGTGAGGCTTTAGAGCAGGAATTACAAAGCTTTGGTACGAAAGTTAAAGGTTATCGTTCTGATGCTTCCAAATTTGCTGAAGCTGAACAGTTGATCAATGATATCGTTGCCGAATTCGGTACCATTGATATTGTGGTCAACAATGCTGGTATTACTAAAGATGGTTTATTGATGCGTATGAGTGAAGAAAACTGGGATGATGTGATTAATATTAACTTAAAATCAATCTTCAACGTAACCAAAGCGGCTTCGAAAATAATGATGAAAGCCCGTAAAGGTGTTTTTATCAATATGGGTTCAATTGTAGGCACTACAGGTAACGCTGGTCAGGCCAATTATGCTGCTTCTAAAGCAGGAATCATCGGTTTTACAAAATCAATTGCAAAAGAATTAGGTTCGAGAAATATCCGTGCCAACGTGGTTGCACCGGGTTTTATCCGTACTGAAATGACAGATATTCTTGATCCGAAAGTAGTTGAAGGTTGGGAAAAAGATATTCCATTAAAACGTGCCGGCGAAACAGAAGATATCGCCAATGTTTGCGTATTTTTAGCTTCTGATATGAGCGCTTACGTAACCGGACAAACATTGTCTGTTTGCGGTGGGATGCTTTAGAGAGGTTGAAAGTGTGAAGGTTTAAGGTGGAGGATTTTATTTCCAGTTTTATATAAATATAAAGAAGTCAAGTTTTAATGGCCAGTGTGCTGTGGAAACTTGACTTCTTTTGTTACTTTACAAGGTATCGTCCTTTAACCTCAACAATATCCGGCTGGGTTTTATTCTTTTCAAAGGCTAAATATCCTGCTTGTAATGATTTCCAAAAGGTTGCTTGCGCTGGGAACTGAGTAATATATTTCTTCATATTCCCATCCGTCATTTTGAAAGGGTAGATGTTAACCGGAATCTTTTCCTGACCAGCATTTCTGGCTTCAATACTCAAAACATACACTTCTTTAATTTTTTCATCTGTTAAAGGAATACAGCCTACGGTTACACAATTGCCATGGATATAAATATCGCTTCCGGGTTTTCGATTCTTTCCGGTTCTACCATAATCTACTGTATTTGGGTAGCTTAAGCCAAGCGATAAATGAAAATTGCTCATGGGGTTAAAAACATTAATGTAGTAGAAACCTTCAGGCGTTTGACCATCGCCTTCAGTTATCTTTGGGCCAATGGTGCCAGAATGTGCACAAAAATCATAAGTACGGAACAATTTATAGCTTTTATCAGCATTAGGCTTTAGCCAGATTTCCAATTTACCTTCACTTTTGTAGGCATTAATCACCATCGAAAACTGATTGCCAAAATCACCAGCCTGGATAAATTTCCTTAATGTTTCCCATTTTTCGCTGTAAGCTTTTTCTACCCTTTCAAATTTGATTTGAGTGGCTTTAAAATTATTTTGGGCGTTTACCATAAGGCTTAGAGCTAGCAGAAATGTTAAAGAGATTAATTTCATACGGATTGATTTGGTTTAAAAATAGGTATTTAACAACAGAGTGCATAGCATTCTTTTTTTTACCACAAAACGCAGAGAAATGTCACGAAGTACACAGAGTTGGATGCTAAAAAAGATTTAGGTGCTCTATAATTCTCAGTGGTAAACAAATATGTATTTTTGGCTTTCGCATAAATTCTTTATGTTGAATAGCCTTGAAAATTTCCCCAAAATTACCATCTTTATAAAAGTATGAACGTTTTTTTTTCGGGTACTTCTATTTTGTCTTTTCTGGGTTGCTTGGCTTTGGGCGTGCTGTATGCCTGGTTGCTTTATCGTGGTAACAAAAATCTGGATAAAAAACTTCAATATGGCTTAACAGTATTGCGGATTGTAGTGGTTACCACCATTGCATGGTTAATATTTGCCCCACTCATTAAAACCTTAAATTATACCTTAGATAAACCTGTTATTGTGATCGGACAGGATAATTCCCTATCAGTAGGTCAGGTTAAAGCCGCAGGTTTCGATCAAAAATTATACGAACAGAATCTTAAGGCTTTGCAAGATAAACTATCAGATAAATACGAGGTGAAAACACTTCATTTTGGCGATCAGATTGCTGATGGTTTCGACTTTAAAAATCAAGGCAAGTTAACCGATGCCTCAGCCTTTTTTCAGAAAATTAGAGATGAATATACCAACCGTAATGTTGGCGCTATCATTTTAGCTACTGATGGTATTTTTAACCATGGCGGAAATCCGCTTTACAGCATCAACCAGATTAATGCGCCGGTTTACACCATTGCCCTGGGAGATAGTATCCCGAAGAGGGATGTGCTGATTTCAAATGTGAATTACAATAACATGGTGTACCTGGATGATGATTTCACGATCGAGGCCCAGGTTCAGGCTTTTCAAAGCGATGGAGAAAATATCTCTTTAACCGTTAGTCAGAATGGAGCAAAGATTGAGCAGCAGAACATATCCATCAGTGGTAATTATCTTGTTAAAACGCTTCCCGTTAAGATTCATGCCGGTAAAATTGGGGTGCAGAAATATACTGTTCAATTGGGCGCTTTAAAAAATGAAATCACTACACGAAATAACGTTCAGACTTTTTATGTGGAGGTAATTGACGGCAGACAAAAAGTGTTACTGGCTGCTGTTGCGCCACATCCCGATTTAGGCGTGTTAAAAGAGGCTATTTCGCTTAATAAACATTATGAAGCTAGACTTGCTCTTGCTGACGATTTAAACGCAATAGATCCATCCAAATTCGATTTAATCGTTTTGTATCAGGTGCCCGATGTTCAAAATATTTCGTCAGTCTTTTTAAAGAAGTTGGCGGGTTTGAAGAAGCCGGTTTGGTACATTTTGGGTGCTCAAAGCAATATTAATGCTTTTAACCAGATCCAGAATCAGGTGAATCTGGGTGCAGCCAACGGTTCTGTTCAGGAGGTATATGCCGATTTTGCCAATGGTTTTACCAGTTTCAATCTCACGGAAGAAGCTAAAAAACAGTTTTCGGCTTTCGATCCTTTGCTTGGCCCCTTTGGAAGGTTGACCGTTAACGCAGGGGCGACGTCCGTTTTTAATCAACGTATTGGCAAAGTAAGTACGCAGCAACCATTGTTGTTCTTTGCAAATGAAAATGGCTTAAAGGCCGGTTATCTGATGGGAGAGGGCTTATGGAGATGGAAACTTTCAGAGGCTGAAAATGAAAGTAATCAATCGGTTTTAAACGACCTGATTTCAAAAACAGTTCAGTACTTATCTGTAAAAGATGATAAACGAAGATTTAAGGTTTTTACTTCTAAATCGGCTTATGATGAAAATGAATCGATCCAGTTTAATGGCACGCTTTATAACGACAGTTATCAACCTGTAAATGAGCCGGAAGTTAAACTTTTGGTAAAAAATGAAGCTGGAAAGGTGTTTAATTATATTTTCTCTAAAACGGAAAATGGCTATCAATTAGATGCCGGAACCATGCAAGCTGGCAATTATTCTTACTTAGCTAATGCGGAACTGGGCGGAAAGAAATTTACAGCTTCAGGTAATTTCTATGTAAACGCATTGATTGCAGAATATCAGCAAACAACAGCCAATCACCAGCTTTTAAATACGATGTCTAAACAAAGCAATGGTAAGTTGTTTATGCCCGATAACCTGCTTAAAATAGCTGACGAAATTGCCAAAAACGAGAACATTAAAACCATCAGTTACGAAGATCGCAAGTATGATGAACTGATTAATATGAAATGGCTGTTTGGCTTGGTATTGATCTTATTGGGTACAGAGTGGTTTTTAAGAAAAAGGAACGGAGAATTGTAAGTTTGGAGTTGGGGGTGCAGTCAGATGTTACCATCTGACTGATCAATTATTTTGAAATAAATAAACAAATGATTGTATTCAATTAGTTCGAAAAGTATTAGGTGATAACACCCAGTACCACAACAATAATTATTATGGGGTTAAGAAACAGAAATTCATTTCTGGAGGAATAATGTTTTTTCGTTACTACTGGCTGCCATAAACATATAAAGCTACTTGAAAGTAATTTTTGTAAATTAATAGTTTGAATTTCGTTGCAGCTAATACAAGATTTCAATTCTTGGTTATGTAATCATGCCTAATCACTTTCATATTTTGCTTTATTTCAATGAAGAAAACAAATTATCTGATACTATGCGTGATCTGAAAAAAAAATGTGCATTTGAAATACGAAAACACCTTGAAGCAAATAAAAGTCCTTTATTTAATTGGATTAGGATTGCAAATGAGAAACAAGTGTTTAAATTTTGGGATGATAGATTTGATGATGTTTGGATCGGTAGCAAAGAACTCTTAGAGATTAAATTGGAATACATTCATCAAAGTCCTTTGCAATCTCACTGGAATTTAAGTGAGTATCCTGAAGATTATAGTTTTTGTAGTACTGCATTTTACTTTCAAAATGAGAATAACATTATTAAAATAATTGATTACCGAGATATTTTTGATTGAAATAGACTCTATGTCAGATGGTAACATCTGACACCACAGAAAGAATTTTCAACTGAAAACTCCCAATTCGGCTAGTGCCATTCATCTCTGTAAACGAACTTCGGCATGTGCCATTCGAAACGGATAGAAAGTAATCGTAATGCTAATCCAACAGCAGCAGCCGAAATGGTCGCTAACATCTCACTTCCATGAAAATGTTCTATACCAATATAGATTGCACCTGTAACAATTGCTGCGCTGGCATAAATTTCTTTTCTAAAGAGAAATGGAACTTCATTGCAGAGTACATCGCGAAGTACGCCACCGGCGCAACCGGTAATCATTCCGCTAAACAATACAATTAAATATGGCAAATGGATTTGCTGCGCTACCTGACAACCAATGATAGTAAAGACCACTAAACCCAAAGCATCAAGGTAAAGAAAAAGCTTTTTGAGTTTAGTCATGATAGAGGCGATAAATGCCGCCAATAAAGCCGCTACCGCGGTGATCACTAAATATTCCGGATGTTCTACCCAGCTCATCGGGTAATGACCAAATAATACATTTCTAACCGTGCCGCCGCCCAAGGCTGTTACCCATGCAATAATACAAACACCTACCCAATCCATATCACGTCTGCCTGCAGAAAGTGCAGCAGTCATGGCTTCAGCAGTTATGGCAATAATATAGAGGATGTGAAGCATTCGAATGGTTAACTGTTTGAAGTGCTTGATTGGTAACTGATAGCGGAATTGTTCTATGGTTTGATTATTCAATTGTTGGGTGACTCCAAACGCCCAACGCAAAACTCTAAACTGAAAACTAATCTTTTTTCTCTTCCTGGATAATCACAAAAACATCTTCATTATCTTTTTTCATGAAGTATTTTTCGCGGGCAAATTTTTCGGCTGTATTTAGATTGGTATTCAGTTCGTTAAGGTCTTTTTTAACCTGGGCAGTTTCTTTCTCGAAATATTCTTTTTCTTCCTGCAATTTATTGGCCTGACTGCGGTACTCGTACTGCGACATCATATCGTTTTTATCGAAAAATAGCATCCACATCGCAAAAGCGACAGTAGCAAGAAAATATTTATTGCGAAAAAGATCTATTAAACGTTTCATATATTGATATGAGATTTTTGATGTAAGATTTGAGAAAATCCAAATCCAGCAAGCAAATATAATATTAAAATAAAAACATCCGAAGATTTAAAATCTCCGGATGTTTTGCAAATTAGTTTTTCAACTTCTTAACAATAGCGATGGGTTTAAACCCATTGCTATGAATTATTTTTTAGCATACTTGAATTTCGAACCGATGAAACGTGCATTTTCACCCAATTCTTCTTCAATACGTAATAGTTGATTGTATTTTGCAATCCTGTCAGAACGTGATGCAGAACCGGTTTTAATCTGTCCACAGTTTAATGCAACAGCTAAATCAGCGATGGTAACATCTTCAGTTTCGCCAGAACGGTGACTCATTACCGAAGTATAACCACTGTTTTGTGCTAAAGTTACTGCATTGATGGTTTCAGTTAAAGAACCGATCTGGTTTACTTTTACAAGGATTGAGTTAGCAGTAGCCTCATCGATACCACGTTGTAAACGCGTAACGTTGGTTACAAATAAATCATCACCTACCAATTGAACATGGTCGCCGATTTTATCGGTTAAGCTTTTCCAGCCAGTCCAGTCATTTTCGTCCATACCATCTTCGATAGAGATAATTGGATATTTTGCAGAAAGATCAGCCAAATATTGTGCTTGCTCTTCGCTAGAACGAATTACACCAGTAGCACCTTCAAATTTGGTATAATCATATTTACCATCTTTGTAGAATTCAGATGAAGCACAATCTAAAGCTAAACAGATCTGCGAGCCTGGCTTGTAACCAGCCGTTTCAATTGCTTTTAATACCGTTTCAATTGCATCTTCAGTGCCATCAAAAGTTGGCGCAAAACCACCTTCATCACCAACCGCAGTAGATAAACCTCTATCGTGGAGAATTTTTTTCAAGCTATGGAAAACTTCAGTTCCCCAGCGTAAAGCCTCAGAGAAAGAAGGAGCGCCAACCGGCATAATCATAAATTCCTGGAAAGCGATAGGCGCATCAGAGTGAGAACCGCCATTGATGATGTTCATCATTGGGATAGGTAAAGTGTTTGCATTAACACCGCCAATGTAGCGGTATAACGGCTGGCCAATTTCATCAGCAGCAGCTTTTGCAACAGCCAAAGAAACACCTAAAATAGCATTAGCGCCTAAGTTACCTTTGTTTTCGGTACCATCAAGTTCTAACATAAGTTTGTCAATTGCATTTTGTTCAAAAACATCAATACCTCTTAATGCATCAGCAATTTTAGTATTTACATTTTCTACTGCTTTTAAAACGCCTTTTCCTAAATATGTAGATTTATCTCCATCGCGTAATTCAACAGCTTCATATTGTCCGGTAGATGCACCACTTGGTACTGCAGCACGGCCAAATGCACCTGCCTCTGTTACTACTTCTACTTCTACTGTTGGATTTCCTCTTGAATCAAGGATTTGTCTCGCATGGACATTAACAATTATGCTCATTTTTATTTTAATTTTTTGTTGATTTCTTAACCTGCTTAGTGTATAAAGTACAATTACTAAGCCCAACATCAAAGTTAGTATAATTTTTAAATAAATAAAGCGTTTTGAGGCTTAATGTTACGATAGTTGTACAACTTAACTGACGGTTAATTTAAAGTTAATATTGGCATTCTGTTATGCTGAGATTTAATTTATTACCTAAAAATCAATATAAATTGCAGAAAATTTCTGTTATGATGATAGTCTGCGATAAATCGTCATTATAAGAAGGCTTTTTCAGCCGAGGAAGCAATCTTAATGCGGCTATAAACCCGTAATTGAAAGATTGCTTCTTCGTTCCTCCTTGCAATGACGATCTTTCTATTTCCTATAGGTCGCTGTCTCACCGATCGACCCATATAGAATCTTTTTATTTTTTAGCTTCAGCCAAAAGTTCAGAATTGAGGCGTACATATTCATCAACCTTTTGAGCTGTTGCAGCGTCGATGCCTTGTTGTGCCGTAATGGCTGCAGCTGTTTTGTCGCCCATTTTCAGTTGGATACGACCTTTCCATAGTTTAAACCAAGGTGCTTTTGGGTCTGATTTTTCTGCTTCCGTCATCCATTCTAAAGCTTGTTTTAAATCTTTTCCATGTTGAAAGTAATATTGTGCAGACGCAAAATATGGTTTCTTTTCACCTTTCATTGCTTCAGCAATATTGGCCATCACTTTTTCATCAATAGAAGTTGTGATATTAACAGCATATGCACTGTTCTCCCACATCATATTTAAAGTTGCTGAGGTTTCGCCAACAGCCGAGAATTGCATGGTTAAAGTTTCTACTTTATCTTTTAATGCTGTTGTTTTTACTTTTACGCGAAGCACATCATCACTTTCCTTATATTCGTATGCACCCCATTGATCGGCAATTTTATTGAAAATAACCGTCCATTCGGCTTTACCAGGGATACTAAAGAGGCCATATTCTCCTGCTGGTAAATCTTTACCTTCAATTTTAACGTCATCGGTAAATTTAATCCGGGTAGCTGCGTTTGCACCGTTTCGCCAAACTACCCCCATTGGTTCCATGCCACCAAAAATTTTGCGGCCTTTTACATTGGGACGTGAATAGGTTAATGTTATTTTGCCCAATCCAAAATCCTGGATTAGGGTTTGGCCACTACTTGGTTGTGGGAATTTGGCTCCTTGGGCATTTGCGAAATTTGCCGCACCTAAAAGTGCTATAAACAGCATTAAAGATCTGATTGATAATTTCATTGCTTTGTTGTTTTTGGTTTGTGCGAATTTACGCAATAAGCGCTGGTTTTAACAAAAGTTTTAATGAAGCATTTAGATCAGTTGATTTTTTCTAAAACCAAAAATAAGCTCATCAAAATATTCGCCATTTTTAAAAATTGCACCCTTTAATTCCGCTTCGAAGATAAAACCTGATTTCTGTAAAACCCTTTGTGAGGCCAGGTTGGTATGTGTAGTTCTTGCGAAAATCCTTTCGATCTCAAATGTTTTGAAACCATATATTAGCATTTCTTTTATCGCGAAGGCAACAATGCCTTTGCCCCAATGTTCCTCACCAATCCAATAACCCATTTCAGCACTTTTGCTGTAAATGTCTGCGAGTTGGTGTACGCCGATCGATCCAATCACCTCATCGTTCAATACAATGGCTTTGATCTGTAATGGATTATGACTCAAAGCCAATTGAATAAAAGCCTCACCATCTTTTTTTTCGTATGGGAAAGGGAATTTATTGGTCAGGTATTTAGAAATGTTGAAATTATTGGCGTGTTTAACCAAATTTTCGATATCACTTGGTTGATAAGGGCGTAAAATTAATTGCATTGATGTAGAATTTTATCAAGATGAGGGCGGCCTGTAACTTTTCAACAAAAATAAAGTCAGAAATAAAATGGTTTTATGCTACACTTCAATCAATTTGAAAAATCTTATTTCGATCATCTTGTTTTAAAGATAGATAATATTAAGCTTCCTGAGGGTATTTTTTGGATAAAAGGAAACAATGGTTCTGGCAAAAGCACGTTGCTAAAGGCAATTGCCGGAATATTATCTTTTCAGGGTGATATCGCAATAGGAACGGTTTATCTAAAAAATCATGGTGTAGCCTATAGAAAACTGGTCAATTTTGCTGCTGCCGAGCCATTATTTCCCGAGTTTTTAACCGGATTAGAAATGGTCGACATTTTTGCTAAAGCAAAAGACGCGATCACTGGGCAGGAAGAGTCTTTAATTAATGAAATGGGTATGAAACCTTACATTCATCATCCGCTAGGCTCATATTCTAGCGGTATGTTAAAAAAGCTCTCCCTGGTTCTGGCTTTTTTAGGAAAACCTAAGTTAATCTTGCTGGACGAACCTTTAAATACAATTGATATCGAATCTTTAGCAACATTATACCATTGGATTAATGAAAAATACCAGAATGAAAAAATCAGTTTTTTATTGTCATCGCATCAGCCATTAGATGCGTTGAAGTTGCCCGGATTAAAACAGGTTTACATTGAGGATAAAGAAATAAAATTGAATTTTTGATGTTTTTGCTTTCTAACACTGCTTTAAGAAAAATATTTGTTGATGGATTTTACCGGACTCATGCGGGCATGCTGGTATTTGTTTTCGTCATGCTGATTAGTTATTGTTTGTTCATCAATACTTTAGGTACAGTTATGCCTGATCAGATTGATTTCTGGCAGTTTTTCTTTACCATCAGTTTGGTAAGCAATCCACTCATTATGGCTTTTTATCTTATAGCAAGCGCATTGTATGCCTATAAAAGCTTAAAATATTTACTTAATCAGCTTATTTTGCCTCAACAGGAGTTTTTATATTACAGCTTTACTTCAACTTCAAAAAAGCAACAGTTTTTCTACTGGTGTGTGGTTTTGGCTCATATATTTATCCCGGTATGGTGTTATACTTTATATGCCATTATGATTGGGATCGTGTTTGGCTATTATCTTATTTCTATTGGGATTTTGTTCTTTCAGCTGCTGTTGATTATTGCTGGTGCTTATATCATTCTAAAAAAAAGTAATCGTTTAATTGAAAGCAGTAAACCCAACTGGCTAATCAGAGTAAGCCGGAAATGGAATAAACCTGTGTTTTTATTGTATAGCTTTCAGGTTTTTAATCAATTCAAGCTAGCTTATTTATTAACCAAACTGCTTTCGTGGATATTGATTTCGAGTATTTTTATGCTTTTTTCTGATATTGAAGATAATGCACGACTATTAATGCTTATTACCTCCTGTATTGTTTTGGCGCACGTTGTACTTATCTATCAGGAAAGAATTTTTAATGATCGGTATTTATCATTTTTGCCCAATTTCCCTTTTAGTAAGCCCAAGGTGTTTTTCAGCTTTTGCTTAAACTATCTCATTTTATTATTACCCGAAATATGTTGGATGGCTACCCGTTTTGGCTTGATAACCTCATTCGAATTAGCTGCATTAGCTTTTTCCGCTATCCTTTTGTTTAGAAGTTTACTTTTGCTGAATGGGGGGCAGGTTAAAGGATTTTTGATAGGCGTTTTTGGCCTGTTTTTTCTTTTTTATCTATTTATTATGTTTGGCTTAGGCTTAATGCTCATTCCGATTAATTTGGTTATGGCTTGGGCAGTGTTTAAGAGGAACTATTTGAATGATAATAGTTTTGGTATTTGATGGCGATGAGTCTGCAAAATGTCGTCATTTTGAGCGGAGTGCAGCGCAGTCGAGAAATCTGTCTGGATAGATCTCTCCATTCCGCTGGCGCTTCAGTCGAGATGACGACTTTTCTATGAAATTCTTTTATAGTTTATAAGGATCCAATAGTAATTGTAGTCAAAATCTTTCTATACTAAATATTCGCAAACAAAAAGTTTAACCTGGCGAGCTCTGTTTTGATCTGGTTCATACCGATTAAACCACCCGACATGCCGCTTGATTGCTGAAAAACATTCACTGTAAGTTCGTTTTCGTCACCCTGCATCATCGTTACACTGAATTTATAATAGGTGGCAAATGCACCCAGTAGGAGTCTTTTGGTACGGCTACCTTTTTCCAGAATTAAATTTCCGAATTGTTGATCAATTACTTTATAGCTCTGTAATTCAAATAACTCGGTAATCTTTTTAGTCATTTCGTCCACAGAAATATCCTTGTACAGGTTCGAAATCAGTCCATCAACCGTTTGCAGGTTTTTTACAAAAAATGTCATATTGCTTAAATAGGGGTTATTTTAATTCATCCAACACCTTAAACAACTTTTTATTTATACTGTTTCCACTATAATTATTAATATTGATCACTACGACGTATTTGTTCCCTGCAGCATCAGAGTGGTAACCTGCAAATGCCGAAACATCATTTATGGTTCCACTTTTAATCTTCATACCATTGTATTCTGGCAGGGCTTTGTAATAATCAGAGAACCAATTTTCTTTTTGAATCTGGAAAAGTATATTGGCCATTGCCGAAGTTGTGATCCTATCGCCAGGAGAAAGTCCACTCCCATCAATGATATTGAGTGCCGTTTTATCGATTCCTTTACTGGCCCAGAAGTTAATCTCAGTTTCTGCACCTTTGCTAGTTGTGGCTTCTTTGCCCGATTTTATTGCAATGGTTTTTAAAAGTGACTCGCCATATAAATTAATACTTTTCTTTAAAAACCAATAGGTCATCTCGCTTAAACTAGGAGATGTGATGATGCTAATTTTCTGTGTGATAGAAGGAATAACCCGATTGTTCAAGGTCATTAACCTTGCCGTTGTGGCCTGCTGACCGGTCGAAATCCCCAATCTCTTCAAAGTATCCTGTAAACGGTATGCACAATCAAAAGCAGGATCCGGAAGGGCTACTGAAATACCTGTTTTGGCAATTCCGGCTCCCCAACTTCCTCGGAGGTAAGCAACATTGCTGTAAGGTGGAAGAAAAGCATAACTTCTATCGCCCGTACCAGGTGCACCGGTCTTCAGTTCATTTATTAACTGCACATATGGTGTCGCCGGAACAGTTTTTACAATTTTCACTTCATCCGCTGTGCTGCTGCCTGATCTTAAATGAATATCGAACTGATTTTCGCGCCAGGCTAAACCCGAAGTGCCAGCGCCATAATAATTGCCTATGTCCTGCCAAACCCAACCTTCGGGTGTGGTTTGTGTACCGAAAACGCGGTCATCGCCAATTATCGAACCTTCAATTTTTTTTATGCCTGCAGCTTTTATGGCTGCAACCCAAGTGGTTAAAACAGTATTTTCTTTGTTTTGATAACGCCATGAACCCAAGGTAGGGTCGCCGCTACCGATAATGATGAGGTTACCTTTTAAAGTTCCTTCTGTAGTAATGGTTCCGGCATAGGCTAAAGTAGTTTGAAACTGAAAATCTTTCCCTAAAATACTGAAAGCGGTAGCGGCGGTAATAGTTTTTAGCGTGGAAGCGGTAGCCAAACCAATTTGCTCATTTTTGGCATAAAGTGTTTTGCCAGTATTGGCATCCAAAACGCAAAGAGATACTAGCGCATGTTTTGCCTGTTCGTCGTTTAATAAATTATTAAATGCTTTTTCGATGTTTTGGATCCTATTCTGAGCGTTTGCTGCGATTGTTAAGCATATCGACAAGGACAATATTTTGAAAAATTTCATTTTTTTTTGCAGGCGATTATTTATATCAGGAAACTGGTATAGTTGGCTTTATTTATAACGTATGTTTCGTTGGTAGGGTATGCATCTAAGAATGTTGAGGGAAACTTTACTTTTTTATTCGCGTTCCACTTAATCTCTATGGCATTTATTTTTCCATCAACTTCTTCTATCAAATCAATTTCCTGTTGCTGAAAACTGCGCCAAAAATAATATTTGGCATGCTTTCTTTTGTTATTACTGGCTTTTATGTATTCAGAAATAATATAATTTTCGAACAACTGGCCAGCATCCTGCCTTAGGCCAAGCATGCTAAAATTTTCGATTACTGCATTTCGGATTCCTGTATCATAAAAGTATATCTTTTTGCTCTTTTTAATTTCGTTCCGCAGGTTACTACTGTAAGCACCTAGTCTAAATACAACAAAACATTGTTCCAATAGATCGATGTAACGCTCAACGGTGAGTTTATCGGCCTCAATCATTTGTCCAAGTTCAGTATAAGAAACCTCGTTACCAATCTGTAAGGCCAATGCCTGTACCAGCTTTTCGAGCTGTAAAGGTTTTCGGATGCCCGTAAGGGATAAAATATCTTTAAAAAGATAACTGTTTGCCAAGTTTAATAACAGCTCTTTTTCTTCCCCCGGATAATTGATCGCATCGGGGTAAGTACCGTAAATTAACCTTTTCTCCAAAGCCTGTTCTTCAATAAGCACGTTTGTTTCGTCAACAAGTTCTGCAACTGAAAAAGGGAAGAGGTGATATTCGAATTTTCTTCCTTTTAACGATTCTTTGATGCCAACAGCCAGATCTAATGATGAAGAACCTGTAACCAATAACTGAACACTATTAAAATTATCCACGATCAGTTTTAAGGTTAAGCCAATATTGGTAACGCGCTGGGCTTCGTCGATAAAAATGATTTTGTTAGCACCGATAATTGATTTGAGCCTTTCGATGCTGATATCAGTTAAGGTGGCACGTACGTTTGCCTCATTGCAATTTAGAAAAACAAAAGGTAGCTCCGTCTTATTTACCAACTGCTTTAACATAGTAGTTTTACCCACTTGTCTTGCGCCGGTAACAATAATGGCTTTTTGCCTGAAAAATTTAGATTCAATGTGATGCTGAAGATTTCTGATAATCATCTTAAAAATTTTGCTTCTCTCAAATGTAGCAAAAAATTATTTCAAGTCACTAATTTATATATAATTTAGTGATTACGATATTTTTTTTATATATAATTTAGTGATTACGATCACTTAATTATTTATTTAGGAATTGTGTTTACCCGTTGAATAATTTATTGCGCTTAATCTCCTTTCCCTGCCTCAATCTTACTGCATGATAAATAGTGGGTACATCATTCGTCCATTTTTTGAGGGTAAAAACAATCGCAAGTATTTCTAAACGTGTGGCGAGACCAAGCCAAAAACAAATTTCAAAGGGAACGACTGATTCGCAGTGCACCATAATTTCGATTAGGGTGGCAAATATAGTTAGTGCCCAGATTTTAGCGCCGATAGAATGCGTGGCAATTTCCTTTTTAAATTTGATATAACTTAAGGCATAAGTAGAGGCTTCAAAAGCACCGAGCACAATCAGTTTTATGAGGTTGGTTTTAAAGAAATCAGGGCATTGGATATAAGTGGCAACTGCTACCGAAATAAAAAATACCTGATCGATACCAGAGTCCAGCCGCCTTAACTTTTCGGAAGAGATATTGAGCTGACGGGCAATAATTCCATCAAAAACATCGGTTAGTAAACCAACTGATAATAAACTGATGGCTAAAAAGGAATAATAGCTAACATTCAAAACGCTTAAAAGAATGATTCCAAAACCGGTAAGCAACCTGGAATATATTAAAGCAATTGGAATGTGTTTCATTGTTAGAGCGTATAAAAAAGCCCCGAATAAATCGAGGCTTTTCTTAAGTTATCTATTGATTAAACCAATTCTTTCTGAATCAGGTATTCGGCAATCTGAACGGCATTGGTTGCGGCGCCTTTACGTAAGTTATCTGCAACAATCCAAAGGTTTAGTGCTTTAGGAGCTGACTCATCCCTACGGATACGGCCTACAAAAACCTCGTCTTTTTCATGAGCATCTTTAGGCATTGGGTATTTTAGGTTAGCAACATCATCAACAACGATTACACCTGGTGCTTTTTCTAAAATGCTGCGTACTTCTGCTAAATCGAAATCATTTTCGAACTCGATATTTACTGATTCTGAGTGACCTCCCATTACCGGGATACGAACAGTTGTAGCGGTTACTTTAATGCTATCATCGCTCATGATTTTATTCGTTTCCTTAACCATTTTCATTTCTTCTTTGGTATATCCGTTATCTGTGAAAACATCAATATGCGGAAGAACGTTCAAATCAATTTCGTATGGATAAGCTTTAGGGCCATCAATGCCTTTGCGCTCGTTCATTAACTGCTCAACGGCTTTAACACCTGTACCCGTAACCGATTGGTAAGTAGAAACGACTACACGTTTAATTTTGTATTTATCGTGCAAAGGTTTTAAAACGACGACCATCTGGATGGTAGAACAGTTTGGGTTAGCAATGATTTTGTTATCGATAGAAAGTTCGTGTGCATTAACTTCTGGTACAATTAATTTAATTGCAGGATCCATTCTCCAGGCAGATGAGTTATCGATAACGGTTGTTCCGGCCTCTTTAAAGCGTGGTGCGTGCTCCAATGAAGTATTGCCACCGGCCGAAAACAAAGCGATATCTGGTTTCATGCTGATTGCAGTATCCATGCTAACAATTGGGAACTTCTTACCCTTAAAAGTAATTTCCTTACCAACACTCTTCTCTGATGCTACGGGAATCAACTCTGTTAAAGGGAAATTTCTTTCCTCCAATACTTTTAACATGACAGTACCAACCAATCCGGTGGCACCTACTACTGCTACTTTCATTTTAATTTTTTTTATATTTAATTATTTGATATGAGTTCAAATATGCTAAAAATTAAGCTGATATCCCTATTGTTACCAATTAATTTGCTTTTAATGTTTGAAATTTTTGGTTTTCGATAGAAAATGTGGTTAGGAATAAAGTATTAATTCGATTTAGTAATGTTAGATAGAAAGGCCGTCATTCCCGCGCAGGTGGGAATCTTAATACAAAAGGCTTGAGATTATTCATAAGGGTTTGTTTTATTTTGCGGTATTTATCAGTACTTCGTGGTTCCCAATCTAGTTGGGAATGACGATTCCTTACAATTTTTAATTCACTAAAATTTATTTATAAAATAAATTTTCATTGGTTGCCGACAACAAGATTTATAGGCATAGCAATTAAAAAGTATTGCAGTACTATCCGGCTTAGATAAACAGGGACAATTCTCCTAATGATAGTGAAATCTTTTAATGAGGTTTGGGGGGGTGAAGAAAGGAGAAGAATTGATTTACGAAGAGAGATCTCTACATTTCGCTAGGCTTCATTCGAGAGGAAGACAAGCGAGTGTTAAACCTCGCAGGTTTCAAAAAAAACTGCGAGGTTTGGATAAGTTTAAATCAAATTGGCTTTGATATAATCGCAGCTTGTTTTAACCGAGCTAATTGGGTCTGGTTGATAATTGGTTTCGTGCTCTACAAAGAAATGTTGCATACCTGAAAGTTTTGCCTGGGCAAAAATGGTTTTAAAATCAATTGATCCTTTACCCACCTCGGTGTTTAATTCAGGTTTGGCCTTGTCCATATCCTTCACGTGCCACATAGGGAAACGGCCAGGGTATTTTTTAAATAATGCTAAAGGATCATTACCCGAGCGTACTACCCAGTATAGATCCATTTCAAAATTAACCAGGTTTTTATCTGTTTCAGTTAAGTAAACATCATAACCGGTGGTATCGCCCAAATTTTTAAACTCAAAATCATGGTTGTGGTAGGCAAACTTTAAGCCTGATGCTTTGGCAATTTCAGCCACTTTGTTAAAATCATCGGCCGTTTTCTTAAAGCCATCTACACCTTTGCTCATATCAACATGGGCACCGGCAATGGTAAAATATTTACCGCCAATAGCTGCTGAAGATTCGATGTCGGCTTTTAATTTGTCGGTTTTTCCGGTTTTAGAGAATTCATCCATTCCGTAATGCCCGCTTGGTGCTTTCAAACCGTTCGCATTTAACAAAGCTTTAAATTCTTTAGGTGTTAAGCCCCAAAATTTTCCGTTAGAAAAACCATAGGTTTCAACTTCTTTGTACCCGGCTTGCGCTACTTTTTCGATAATGCCTTTTACGTCTTTCGGTAATTCATCACGTAAGGTGTACAGTTGTAAACCAACATTTTTACTTGCTTTATCAAAGGCAAATGACGGAATTAACAATGCCGCTCCGGCTGCTAATCCTGCCTGCTTTAGGAATGTCCTTCTCGAATTCATCTCTTAAATTAAATAATTTCTTTTTTAATAAAAGCACAGCTTGCTGCAACAGATTCCATCGGGTTTGGTTTGTAGTTGGTTTCGTGCTCTACAAAGAAATGTTTCATGCCCGAAAGTTTTGCCTGTGCAAAAATCGGCTTGAAGTTGATAGAACCGGTACCTACCTCAGCATTTAATGCCGGATTGGCTTTATCCATATCTTTAACATGCCACATGGTAAAACGACCCGGATTTTCTTTGAATAATTTAATCGGATCGTTACCAGAGCGTACTACCCAATATAAATCAAGTTCGAAATCTACCAATTTTTTATCGGTTCCTTTCAACAGGATTTCGTAACCGGTAGTATCACCTTGTTTTTCGAATTCGAAGTTGTGGTTATGATAAGCTAATCTGATACCAGCTGCTTTTGTCAATTTTCCAGCTTCATTAATCCTGGCTGCGATTTTTTTATAATCATCGGCATTTTTTCTGATGCTTCCGTCTAACCAGGGAATAGTTACGTATTCGCTACCCAGTACTTTTGCTGCTGCAATTGCGGCTTTTAATTCGGTGGTATTGCCATCGCTTAAATAAGTACCTAAGCCGTAATGGCCACTTGGTGCTTTTAGTCCGTTAGCATCCAACAATGCTTTAAATTCTTTCGGTGTTAAACCCCAAAACTGATCCTTTATCGAAAAACCATAGGTTTCAACTTCTTTAAAACCAGCTTTGGCAATTTTTGCTATCGTCCCTTTTACATCCTTCGGCAATTCATCTCTTAAAGAATACAATTGGAGGCCAACAACTCTTTTATCAGCCGCTGCCATAACAAATGACGGAACGAGAAGTGCCGCTGCTGCAGCAACGCTGCTGTTGATTAGAAAATTTCTTCTTGATATCATAATGTAGATTATATATCGCAGATAGACACCGCCTTTTTCAATGATGCTATTTTATCTGCTTGTTTAGGTATAAATTCTTGTGCAACGAAACCTTTAAAGCCGGTTTCGGCAATGGCTTTCATTATGGCAGGGTAATATAACTCCTGGGTATCATCTATTTCATTACGGCCAGGTACACCAGCGGTGTGGTAATGGGCAATGTATTGATGGTACTGCCTGATGTTACTGATTACATCACCCTCATCAATCTGCATATGGTAAATATCATATAATAACTTGAAGTTTTCAGATCCCAGTCGTTTGCAAAGTTCAGCTCCCCATGATGTTCTGTCGCATTGGTAATCTTTATGGTTAACTTTGCTGTTCAGCAACTCCATTACCAATACTACATTATGCTTTTCAGCCAATGGGATTAACTGTTTTAACCCTTTAACGCAATTGTTCCAACCGGTTTCATCATCTTTACCACGACGGTTTCCACTAAAGCAGATCAGGTTTTTATAACCAGCTTCGGCAACAAGTGGAATCATTGCAGTATAATTTTGAATTAACTTTTCGTGGAATTTTTCGTCGTTAAAACCATCCACCAGATTAATCTCAGCACCATTGCACATGGTTGATTCTAAGCCATGTTTTTTTAAGGTAGGCCAATCGTTCGGACCTACCAAATCAATTCCTTTGATCCCTATTTTTTTTGCTTCAATGCAAAGTGCTTCTACATCAAAACTACTAAAACACCAGCGGCATACGGCGTGGTTGATATTTCCTTTTAACCTAAGCGGCTCGCTTGATTCTGTTTTGTCCATTGCTAATGCTGAAAATCCTGAAGAAACACCAATTGCAGCAGTTCCTGCGATGATGTTCTTTAAAGCATTTCTTCTATTTACGTTCGAGGCCATATTAAACTGCTTTAGCTTCTATTTCAGACTTGGTTTTATCGTTGAAAACCAGTGCAAATAACAAAAATACAACCAGGGCAATTCCAGCAGGTATAATCCAGATCATTTTCCAGTCCATCACCCCATCCGCAGCTTTGTAGGCGTCAGAAATTTTACCTGCTACAGCAAAGCCTATTAGCATACCTACACCATAAGTAGCTAAGGTAATCAAGCCTTGAGCCGAACTTTTAAAACGTTCGCCAGCTTTAGAGTTGGTATAAATTTGTCCTGAAACGAAAAAGAAATCGTAGCAAACACCATGTAAGGCGATTCCTAAGATTAACATAAAGCTTAATTCACCTGCGTTACCATAAGCAAATAATGCATAACGTACTGCCCATGCAAGCATACCCACCAAGATGGTCATTTTAAAGCCGAATCTTTTAAAAAATACAGGGATAAACAATAAGAAAATAACTTCTGAAGCTTGGCCAATGGTCATTTTTCCTGTAGGATTATCCATGCCGATATTTGAAAGGAATGGATTTGCATTTTGATAGTAAAAAGCAAGAGGAATACAGATTAAAATAGATGAAATAAAGAAAATCAGAAAGTTTCTGTCTTTCAAAAGTTTTAAAGCATCGAGACCTAAAACGTCAGACACAGTGATTTTTTCATCTGATGAGACTTTAGGCGGAGTTTTTGGTAAGGTAAAGCTAAACAAACCTAAAGCTAAGGATACGATACCAGCCATTAAAAAAGTATTTTTTAATAAGCCGGCCTCTGTGCCTTCTTTTGAATCCCAATGGAAAAAATAACTGATTAATAAGCCTGCAGCGATCCAGCCTAGAGTACCCCAGATACGGATTGATGAAAACTCTTTTTCCGGATCTTTCATTTGATTGAAAGAAACTGAATTAACCAAAGCCAATGTTGGCATGAAAAGGATCATGTAACCCAATACGTATGGATAAAAAACGCTAACATCAGTAGCGTTGTACATCTGGTACATTAATATTGCACCAATAATGTGAAGTACACCTAAAATTCTTTCAGCGTTAAAATACCTGTCGGCGATTAAGCCTACAATAAACGGAGCGATGATGGCGCCCCATGATTGAGTTGAAAATACGGCTCCGGTTTCTGAACCCGTAGCTTTAAGGTTGTTTCCTAAAAAGGTCCCAAGTGTTACAAACCAGGCGCCCCAGATAAAAAATTCCAGGAACATCATGGCAGAAAGTTTAAAGCGAGTAGTGCTATTCATTTGGCTAGTAATTATGTAAAATGGTTAAGGTAAGAGGGATGATGGAAACGTATCCCCGTAACTCATCTTACAATTTTATAATATTTTAACTGGATTTGGTAAGAGGGATTTAGTAATTCACATTATACATTTTCCCTCTTACATTTTCCATTTTTATAGTTCTTTTATAGAGATGTTTTTGTACCAAACTTCATCTCCATGATCTTGTAAGGCAATTTTACCTGTTTTGAAGGTTCCCCAGTTTTCCCATGTTGCAAATTTACTACCTGCAACAATTTTTTTCCAGTTTTCATCCCAAAGGGTTGTTTTTACTACTTCAACACCATTTAAGATTAAAGTTAATTTACCATTTTTGCTAATGATTTCTGCTTTATTCCATTCGCCAACAGCTTTAACCGGTTCTGATGAACTTTTTACCAGGTCATACAAATCACCAGCACGGTGTTTAGTGATTTTTCCATCCGGATGGCCGTCGTTATCAATAACCTGCATTTCTAAACCTGTAGAATAGGTAGCATGGTATTTAGGTTCTTCATGAACATAAAAAATCAGACCACTATTTGCTTTTGGAGCCACTTTCCATTCATATTTTAAGTGGAAATCGCCGTATTCTTTGTCTGTAACTAAATCGCCACCGCCATCAGTACCTTTTTTAGCTAAATCAAGGTGCAATGCACCATCCTGAACCTGCCAACCACTACCAACAGTAGTTTTGTTGTAAGTATGCCAACCTGTTGTAGTTTTGCCATCGAACAGTGGTTTAAAGCCTTTTTGTGCTTTTGATATTTGCGTAACTGCTAATACGACAAAAGCAGAAAGAAAGATTTTTTTCATTTTTTTTGAATAAAACCTCGCAGTTTTTTTTTAATCTGCGAGGTTTGTGATAATTAAAGAGTTAAATTGTTCCAGCCTTTGCGGTATTCGCGTTTTACAAACTGGTTTGCTTCGTCGAAATTGGTTACTTTCATGTTATCATTATCCCAAAGCATTTTAGTGTACCTGCCCGGATAAGTAACTTTGCCATTTACGGTTTTTTGGATATCGAAACTTCTGATGGCCAGGTTGGCCATTAATAAAGCTTCCGTTAACGGACCTGCAATTTCAAAAGGCGAACTCACTTCTTGTTTGCCATAACCGGCAATTGCTGCTTCAACCCACTGTTTATAGTGCCCATTTGCACCATCTGGTACGCGGGCGTATTTTGGTGCAACTTTAATGTCTTTGTTTTTACTTAAAGGCAATAATTTTGGATTTGCACTATAAGTTTCAGACATCATTTTGCCTTTTGTGCCAATAAATAGGGTACCGTTACCGCCATCACCAAAAGTTTCGTTTGCTTCTAATTCTTCCGGGCGTTCTGGCTGGATACCACCGTCCATCCAGTGTAAAGTAACATCTCCTTTGGTTTTATTCGTTTTAGGGAATTTTAAGGTAACATGACTAGATGGAGGACAGCTTTCAGGGAAATAACCGCGCTTAAATTCATCAACATAAACAGAACCTACACTTGCCTCAACTTCTTTAGCATATTTTAAATTTAATACACTAAAAGGAGCTTCAATTAAGTGGCAACCCATATCGCCTAAAGCACCAGTTCCGTAATCCCACCAGCCACGCCAGTTAAACGGAACCAATTTATCAACAAAATCCTTTTCAGGAGCTGTTCCCAACCATAAATTCCAGTCTAATTCTTTAGGAATTTCTGCTTTTTTGCTTGGCCAGGGAATGCCTTGAGGCCAAACCGGACGGTTAGTCCATGCGTAAACCGTATGTACGTCGCCAATTAAACCAGCTTCGTACCATTCTTTCATCTGGCGTGGACCGTCGTTTGATGCACCTTGATTACCCATTTGCGTAACCACTTTATATTTTTTTGCAGCTGCGGTTAGAATACGCGCTTCATAAATATCGTGTGTTAAAGGTTTTTGAACGTAAACATGTTTGCCCAACTGCATGGCAGCTAAAGCCTGGATAGCATGGTTATGGTCAGGGGTAGAAACAGAGACAGCGTCGAAGTTTTTATGTTCTTTATCCAACATCTCGCGCCAATCTTTATAGTATTTTGCTTTAGGGAAAGCTTTTACACTATTGGCTGCACGGCGATCATCTACATCACATAAAAAAGCAATATCTGCTTTTCCACTTTTGTAAAACATTTCTAAATCGCTTTGACCTTTTCCGCCAACACCAATGCCGGCAACCAATAAGCGATCACTTGGTGCTAAATAACCTGTTCCGCCCAAAACATGGCGTGGAACAATCATAAAGGCAGCAGCAGCGATTGCCGAGGTTTTAATAAAATCACGACGGTTACTCGTGTTTTTATTTTCTTGCTCTGTTTTCATATATGTAGTAAATCGATTTGCTAACGGAATTCGACTATTTTTTCTTTAAAGATAAAATATACTTTACCATTAATTTTGCGTCGTCTTTTTTAAGCGTAGCATGAGCGGTCATTGGCATATTGCCCCAAACCCCGGTTCCACCTTTAATAATCTTATCCGCTAACATGTTGATGTTTTTGTCTGTAGCCGGATATTTTTTTGCAATGTCTACATATGCAGGGCCAATTATTTTGTTGGTTTTATTGTGGCAACCTAAACAATCTGATTTATTGATCAGTTTTTCACCTGGATTTGATTGAAAAGTAGCATGGTTTGCTGTTGTTGCCGTTGCAACTACGACTCTCTCTTTCGCTAAATCGGCTTTTGAAAACGACGCCATAAAAATGACTACGGCGCCTAAAATTAAAAATGTTTTTTTCATGTTGTGTGTGTTTTGTGTGTTGTTATTCTTGTAATCCTAATATTTTTTTATTGAAAGCGCTATCACTACCCGATGCGGCAAAGTCATCAAATGCCTTATCTGTTACGTTAATAATGTGCTTTTTGATAAATTCTGCGCCTTCGCGCGCACCATCTTGCTGGTTTTTAATGCAGCACTCCCATTCCATAACGGCCCAACCTTTAAAATCATATTGGGCTAATTTACTAAAAATGGTTTTAAAATCAACCTGTCCATCACCCGGTGAGCGATAACGGCCCGCGCGATTTGCCCAACTCTGGTATCCACCAAAAGTGCCTTGTTTGCCCGTAGGGTTAAATTCTGCGTCTTTTACGTGGAGGGCTTTGATGCGTTCGTGGTAAAAATCGATGTACTGAATGTAATCCAATTGTTGCAACACAAAGTGAGATGGGTCATACAATAAGCATGCCCGAGGGTGATTATTTACAGCAGCGAGGAACATTTCATAAGTTTCGCCATCAAATAAATCTTCTCCAGGGTGTATCTCGTAACAAACATCAACCCCACACTGGTCGAATTCGTTTAAGATCGGTGTCCATCGTTTTGCCAATTCTGCAAAACCCTCCTCAACCAATCCAGCCGGACGTTGCGGCCAAGGGTGGAAATACTGCCATAATAATGAACCACTAAAAGTAGCATGCGCATTTAAACCCAGGTTTTGCGATGCTTTAGCAGCATATTTCATTTGTTGTACTGCCCATTCCGTTCTGGCTTTTGGGTTTTTGTGTACTTCTTTTGGCGCAAAGGCATCAAACAGGTCATCGTAAGCAGGATGAACTGCCACCAACTGTCCTTGTAAGTGTGTAGAAAGTTCAGTAATTTCTAAACCGTAAGTTGCTATTTTACCTTTTAGTTCATCAGCATAGGTTTTGCTTTCTGCTGCTTGTTTAAGATCAATAAAACGGGTATCAAGTGTTGGCATCTGAATACCTTTGAATCCTAAATCTGCAGCCCATTTGCAAATGCTATCAAGTGAATTAAACGGGGCTTCGTCGCTTATAAATTGTGCTAAAAATACTGCTGGTCCTTTTATCGTTGTCATGACGGGTTATTATATTTTATAGTCGAACCATTTTTGATCTGATTGGGCAGAAGCCACTACATTTTCAATGAATGCCATTCCTCTGATCCCATCTGAGGTGCCAGGGAAGTCGAGCATTTCCGCAGTAGGTTGCTCATTATTTAATTTTGCATTTACAGTAAGTGCAAAGTTTTTATAGATGTTAGCAAATGCTTCTAAATAACCTTCAGGATGACCGCCCGGCGTACGTGTATTGTGTTTCGCAAAACTACCCATATAACCGTTACCGGTTCTGTATATCTGGGCAGGTGCATTTAACCACCTTACAATGAGTGTATTTGGTTCCATCTGGTGCCATTCTAAACCACCTTTTTCGCCATAAACCCTGATTTTTAGTGCATTTTCTTCTCCGGCAGCAATTTGTGAGGCCACTAATACGCCGTTAGCTCCATTATCGAATTTCAACAATACGTTACCGTCATCATCAATGGCTCTTCCAGGCACTACAATATTTAAATCAGCACAAATTTTAGTGATTTTTAATCCCGAAATGTATTCGGCAAGGTGTGCTGCGTGTGTACCAATATCGCCCATGCAACCACTTTTTCCGGTTTTAGATGGGTCGGTACGCCAGGCTGCTTGTGCATTGCCTTCGCGCTCAGAAAGTGTGCTCAACCAGCCTTGAGGATATTCTACCACAATTTTACGGATAGCACCCAATTCGCCTTCGTGTACCATTTGTTTGGCTTGCTTAACCATCGGGTATCCCGAGTAAGTATGTGTTAAACAAAGAGTTAGTCCGGTTTCTTCCACTTTAGTCTGTAGCTGTTTAGCTTCTTCTAAAGTCAAGGTCATCGGTTTTTCAATCACAACGTTGAAACCTTTATCCAAGGCCATCATTGCGGGAGCAAAGTGGGCAAAGTTTGGCGTAACAATGGTTACAAAATCAATTCTTTCGTCTGCTGGCAATTCACTTTCTTTGGTCAGCATTTCTTCGTAATTATTGTAAATCCTGTTATCGGGAAGAAAAAGTATTTTTCCCGATTCGTATCCAATTTCAGGATTTACACTTAAAGCTCCGGCAGATAATTCGATTAGGCCATCCATGTTAGCGGCCAGACGATGTACGGCACCGATAAAGGCGTCTTTTCCACCGCCTATCATGCCCATTCTTAATTTTCTTTTCATGTTTATAAAGGTGAGGGGTATAAGGTTTAAGTTTTAGGGCGATTTCCCTTATACCTTAAATACTTAATGCCTTTAACCTGTCTAGTGTTGTTTTCCTATATCTTATTGGTGTACGACATAAGGTCTAAGTTTTAGGGCGATTAAACCGTACACCTTAACCTTATGCCTTTAACCTCTTTTTAGATGTTCTTTTTCTTAAGTTCTTTTACAGCATAATCTGCAGCACGTGCGGTTAACGCCATAAATGTTAATGAAGGGTTTTGACAAGCAATAGATGGCATGCACGATCCGTCTGTTACAAAGACATTGTTTACTTCGTGCATCTGGTTCCATTTATTCAACACAGAAGTTTTTGGATCGTTACCCATTCTGGCAGTACCCATTTCGTGAATAGCCATACCCGGATAACAACCGTTATCGTATGTTTTGATGTTTTTTATACCTGCTTTTTCCAACATTTCAGCAGCATCGTTCATCATATCTACACGCATTTTTTTCTCGTTTTCTTTGTATTCGCAATCAATTGCCAATACAGGTTGTCCCCACTTATCTTTTTTGGTTTTATCAATGTAAACCTTGTTTTCATAGTAAGGTAACATTTCTCCGAAACCGCCTAGTCCCATGGTCCATTTTCCTGGAGTGGTCATTTTTTGTTTCAGATCTGCACCAAATGATAACTCGGCAACATCATTTTGCCAGTTGTTTCTGCTCGCACCGCCCTGATAACCGAAACCGCGTAAATAATCGCGTTTATCGTTACCGATGTTTTGATACCTTGGTACATAAATTCCATTTGCACGGCGACCATAGGTATATTTGTCGTCAAAGCCTTCAGCCTCTCCGGATGCACCGCAACGGAAATGGTGATCCATTAAATTATGGCCCAATTGACCACTGCCATTACCCAATCCATTTGGATGTGCTTCTGATGTTGAATTTAAAAGAATAAATGTAGAACCTAATGTAGAACCGTTTACAAAAACGATTTTGGCATAAAACTCCATCGTTTTGTTGGTCTGTGCATCAATAACCATTACACCTTTGGCTTTCTTGGTATCTTTATCGTAAATAATATGATTTACGATTGAATATGGCCTTAATGTTAAGCGCTTGGTTGCCATCGCTGCAGGCAGGGTAGAAGACTGCGTACTAAAATAAGCGCCAAACGGACAACCACGACTACACAGGTTTCTGTATTGACAATTACCACGGCCTTTATGCGGAACGGTAAGATTGGCAACACGGCCTATCATGATAATACGTTCTCTTTTATAGTGTTCTTCCACACGGGCTTTTACCGATTTTTCAACAATGTTTAAATCCATTGGAGGTAAAAAATCGCCATCCGGACAAGTAGGCCAGTTTTCTTTAGAACCACTGATGCCGGCAAAACGCTCTGCATAGTCGTACCATGGCGATAGTTCTGCATAACGAACCGGCCAATCGCTTCCGTGACCGTCTTTTGCATTATCTTCAAAGTTATGGTCGCTTAAACGGTAACTCTGGCGGCCCCACATTAACGATTTACCACCTACATGAAAACCGCGGTACCAATCGAAACGTTTATCTTCGGTATATGGGCATTCTAAATCGTTTACCCACCATTTTTCGTTTGCTTCCTGATATGGATAATCTCTTTTTTGTACCGGGTGGGTACGTTTTTGCTCTTCGGTAAGTTTACCTGCATGTTTAAAATCCCATGGATTTTTCATTGCATTTTCGTAACCGGTGATGTGCTCAATGTTCATCCCTCTTTCGAGCATCAGTACACGTAAGCCCTTCTCGGTAAGTTCTTTTGCAGCCCAGCCGCCACTAATCCCCGATCCTATAACAATAGCATCGTAAGTATTTTCTGCTTTTAAATTGGTATTTAAATTCATGATGTTTTGTAGTTGTTGTTAGAAATTAGGTTGCCCAGGATCTTTGGCCAGGTTTTAAAGGCGCATTGCCGTCAAATCGGCCCGGAATAAGGACATATTCCCTTGCTTTGGTACAACCAATTTCTGAAGAATAGTAACCGAGTAGTGTCAAATCTCTTGCCGTGATAAAAAAGTAAGCTAAATCTTTGTTCTCTTCTGATTTGCCTTCTTTTTGAGCAAGAGCGATTGCCCTCAAATCGATCATTAGCTTTTTGCGGTCGGCTGGTGTTAAAGTGATGTAGCTTTTCCCGAAATCTTTCATCGATTTTGCCTGAAGATCTTTAAAGCCTTGGGCAAATGAGGTTTGCATGGTGGCAGGGTAGCAGTCTTTCATCATCATCGGAATAAACTTCCCTAAACCTGCGGCTTTGGCACCTGCAGATGATTTGGTCGTCGGGACAATAATATCAGCAAATTCTGCAAAGATCTTTTCGTCTTCAAGCGAATAGCTTACGAAGTTTTTTTCATTTTCGGGGAGCGTAAAACTTTCAAATAACACGCCCATTGTACTTGCCGAGATTGCTCCTCCCAGCAAAAATGCAACGTTTTTGAGTGCTTCTCTTCTGTGCATCGTCTTTATGATTTTATATTTTGGTTATTTATGTGTTCAATTAGTAATATTAGAAAAAATATAACGTAAACAATAAATTTTTTAAGTTAAATTATCGGTTTGCAATATGATTGTTACTGTGTAGAATAATTCTAAATAATGGCTGTTTTGTGGCTTAATTACCTCATAAACCATGTTTTTGCCTAATGTTTACTTGGTGTAAAAAGTACATTTAGTATAGGTGGACATATTATTTACGAATATATCCAAAAACATAGATTTTTTAAGGATAAAATCGGACTAAAGCAGATTTTTTCTAATGTAATGATAACTTTCTGAGATACTTTCGTAAGGTTCCTTTTTAATGATGTCCTGTTCAGTAAAAATATAATCTACCCCAGCCAATTTTGATGCAGCGAAAATGCTTTTGAAATCGATCCTGCCAGAGCCTACCTCTACGAAAACGGATTTATCTGCTTTGTCCATATCCTTAACATGAAACATTTTATAACGGCCTGGATTTTTCTTGAACATATCAACGGGGTTTAAACCTGCATTTACCGCCCAAAAGATATCGAGTTCAAAACTTACCATATCGGCGTCGGTTTCAGTAAGCAGGGTTTGGTAACCTGTAAGGCCATTCCCTTGATCTTTAAATTCGAAGTTATGGTTATGGTAAGCCAATTTTAAGCCTGATTTTTGGCAAAGTTCGGCTGCCTGGTTAAATTTTGCAGCCATGCGTTTATAATCATCCAATGTTCCATTGGCTCTGATATCCGTTGGTAATGCAGGGATAACAAAATATTTCTGGTTAACGGTGGCTGAGGTTTCAATATGCGATTTTAACACTTTATCGTCTCCCGAGGATAAAAACTCCGTTACGTTATAATGTCCGCTGGGAGAGGTGAGACCATTGGCTTTTAATGATGCATTGAAATCTTTGGCCTCCAGCCCCCAGAATCCTTTCACTTCATATTTACCAGGATAGCCATAATAGGTTTCTACCTGTTTATAGCCGATTTTGGCTATGTGTTCAATAGTAGCCTTTACATCTGTCGTTAGTTGTTCGCGTAGGGTAAAAAGACCGATTCCGATTTTTGAGACTTTGGCAGATTGGGCTAAAGCTGTTGTAATGATAGATGGACTTAAGAAAGCTGCTGCACCAGCAAAGCTTACTTTTTGTAAAAATGATCTTCTTGTTGTCATGATGTTTTAGAATAAAAAAACCGGAGCATAAACTCCGGTTTTATTTGTTAGAATGAATAAGCTAATGATCCCCAGAAGGTACGCTGAAGTAAAGTTCTGCCGATCATTAATTGACCAGGGCTTACTGTTGAGAAATCTCTAAACTGATCTCCGCGAACATCGCCTTCTGTCAACACTTTTGCATTTAACAAGTTGTCTGCCCAAAATCTTATTGCTATTTTCTTAGTAAAGTTATAACCGGCACCAGCTTTCATTACCACGTAACTTGGTAGTTTATAACTTTCGCTAGGTGAAGTGAAACGGTTGCCAACATAATTGGCTGCTACATACAGGTTAAAGTTTTTGTAGTCGTAATTGGCACCAAGTTCTGTGTTAAGTACCGGAACACGTTCGGTTCTATTGCCAGTGAAACTATAAATACGATTGCCAAATTCGGCCGCAACAGCGGCATTTCCACTTGTGTTTGCTTCGTAATCTGTGTATTTAGAATCTTGCAATGTTCCTGTTAAGCGTAAGCTTAGTGGTTTGGCAATTTTGTAAGAAACCTCATACTCGGCACTCCAGGTACGTGTAGAACCAAATGCCACCAATGCCTGTAAGCCTGATGCAACTGTAGGAACATTAATGGTTAATGATGTGTTTTTAATTGCTGAGTAACTGCCTGAAGCAAAGATAGCCAGATTGTTTTTAGCATATTTAAAACCAACTTCCCCCAAATAAACAGGACGTTTTTTTATGTTTGCTGCGTTATAAGCTGATGCATTATAATCGCCAATGTTTGGCGCATTGTAAGCTTTGGTTGCTCTAGCGAAAATACTTGATGTTGTGTTTATTTTGTAGTTTGCCCCTAACGAAGCTGCCCAATTGGTTAAAGTTTCATCATAATGCGTGTAACCTAAAATTGTAGGGGTTGCACTGGCGGTTGTATTAACTGTGCCATTGGCATTTAGTGCGTAGTAAGGCCGATCGCCTTTAACATTCTGATTGTCAATCCTTACTCCGATATCTAAACGCCATTTTTCTGATATTTTAATTTCATCGCCTGCATAAGCAGATAGCGTTCTGGTATCGCCAATGAAAGTATTTTTGGTTTGAATGCTACGTTCTGCCGCTGTTGGTGATTGTAATAAAATGCTTGGGTGTTCTTTAAATTCGGTAAATGAACGGAAAGCATAACGCAAATCATCTCTGTTGTATTGGTGGATGCCCAATCCGATGTTAATACTATGATCTTTTACTTTTTTTCTTAAATCCAGGTAATTAATAATCTGAACGTCACTATTGATTTGTCCCTGTGCGTTTGAGGTAATTACATAATCTCCTGCTACAAAAGGTGCTGATGAACCTCCTGGATAATAGTATGGTGTTGCAGCTGTTCTTGCTACAATTCCTGCAGGGGCAGTATATGTAGAATTGGTATGTGTATTTTGGTAACGGAAATTATTAACAATCTGCCAGCCATTATCGGTTAAGTAATTGAATTGAAAACCACCTGATCCTAATTTGGTATGGATTCCATCAGTTAAACTAAAATTATGACTCCCGTTGGTAGGATCATTATAGCTCCAATCGGTTTGAACTGGTGTGATTGACTGCGTTGCCATATTGTAATCGCGGTAAGTGGTTGGTTTTCCGGTACCATCGTAAGGATAATAACTGGTTAATAAGAACTGAACTTTATCATTCAGGTATTTTCCATAAACTCGGATAAAACCTTTGTTATTTTTAAAGTTAAAGGTCATGTTGCCTTTAATCTGCCCACCCTGGTTGGCCGGATTAAAACCTTGATCTACCACACCGTTATCTGTACGGTAAAACCCACCGATATTGTATTTGATCTGATTATTTATTTTGCCTCCGGTGTTGCCATCAAACCGATACAGACCTTGCGAAAATCCTGTTGTAAACTTAAATTGGCCATACTGTTTATCTGCTCCAACATAACTGATATTATTTACTACAGCACCTGGGGTATTCGCCTGCACAATAGAGGCATTTCCGCCCCTAATGGCTTCAATGTTCTGAATGGTTAAATCTGTTTTATAATACTGATCTACAGAAGGGTTGGTATTGAAACCTGTTGGCAATAACGGTAAACCATCTTCTTGTATGCCTAAGAAGATATAACCGCCCTGTTGTGGAAAGCCCCTAACCCAAACATTGCCCGGACCATCACCACCCGTACTTTCTACGGTTAAGCCTGGTATCGCCTTTAATAAATCGGTGCTGTTTAATGGCGCCCTGTTGGTGATATCTTTATTGCTTACGGAAGTTAGCGCCACACTACTTTCTAATTTTTTCTTCGGATTACCGCCGGTTACCATCACACTTTCCAATTGTAAGTTATCTTCTGACAGGCTGATGTTTAGGTTTTCGTCGGCATTGCCTGCTGATAGGTTGACTTCTTTAGATATGAAACCTACATATCTTACTACGAGTACGCGGCTATCAACAGTAAGGCCTTTTAAAGCAAAAGCACCATTTTCGTCGGTAGTGGTACCAATTGTTTTGCCTTTAACGGTAACGGATACTCCTGGAATAGGATTCCCCTTGCTATCGGTTACTTTTCCGGTTACAATGCCTTCGAAAGCTTTTAAGAGTTCGAGGTTGTTATTGGCGGGAATAGAATAGAGCAAAATCTGATCTTTAACTATCCTATATCCCACGTCATAACGTTTTAGCGAATTCTCAAGAAAGTATTTAAGCTTTTGATTAACCACATTAATAGAAACTTTACGGTTGGAGTTTATTAATTGCGGACTGTAAACAAATTTAACATTGGCTAAGTGTTCTGTTTTTTCAATAATGGTTTTAATATCTGTTTGATCGGCTTTGATCGAAATAGGTATATTCAAAAAATCTTGTGCGTCTACATTATTTGCAAATGCAGCACAGGTAAAAATTACTATTGCAAGTATTTGGTAAATCGAAACTCTCATTGCATATATCGCCAGCGAAATAAGTTGATTTTTTTTCATAAATTTGGTTATTGTTCATTAAATGATTGGATTTATTGGACATAGAAATACCATGAAT
>Ga0065714_10064508_pt1 | contig 46035 bp, 31 predicted proteins | sample MisRhiReplicate2_FD_59101 | JGI IMG/M metagenome (GOLD analysis project Ga0065714, IMG submission 59101) | Miscanthus rhizosphere microbial communities from Kellogg Biological Station, MSU, sample Rhizosphere Soil Replicate 2: eDNA_1 v2... | ecosystem: Host-associated > Plants > Roots >... | reverse complement strand
ATCTAGCGTTAGTGTAATTTTTCCTGTATTTTCGATGGCTTCAATCGCATTTTTAAAAACATTGATCATTGCCTGTTCCATTTGTTCAACATCGGCCGAGATAAAATAGCTTTCATGGCTTCCTTCGAAATCAATTTTAATATTTTTATCTTTTGCCTGAAAATACATAAGTTCAGTAACCGATTTTATCAGCTCAACCAAGTTTATTCTTTTTCTGTTTGCCACTGGTAGTTTAACAAGATCTGCAAAGTTGCGCATAAAAATATTTAGGTTCTGATTCCTGTCTGCAGCAATCTTTAGTGCATTTTTTAAAGAGTTGTTCTGTTCGTTTAGCCACAGATTTTGTTGTGATAGCGCGGTATTGATGATCGAATTTACCGGTCCTACCGTATTGTTTACTTCGTGTGCCATCATTCGGATCACTTTACTGTACACACCTTTCTCTGCCGCAAAAATTTCGGCGGTTACTTCTTCCATCATGATAAAAATACGCTCAAAACCCCGGTCAATAAATCTTGATTTCTGGATCTTATAGGTATGCAACCCGTTAATACGCACTACTTTAGAACTACCTGTTTTCATTTCATGAATCTGGTTTTCAAGTAGATAATTGTTGCCGGTTAAAATTTCGGTCGCTTTTGGGTTAATCTGCTTCACCTGCTTGTCATAATCTAATATAATAATGCCGGTAGGCGAGGTCTGAATCAGTTTTTCGAGAAAAAAGTGCTGTTCTTGTTGTTTGGTCCGTTCAGTTCTAAGTTCATCAATCATCCGGTTGTAAACATCTACCAGTTCATCTACTTCTTTTTTACCGGTAGATAAAAATTTAACATTGAAATCTTTATCCTTTATTGCCGAAACACCCTGACTCAAATAGGTAAGCGGCGCAATTAACTGTTTGTATAAACTCAGCGAAATCAATATCGAAATGATTATAAATACCTCAGCAAGCAAGAAAATAAGCTTATTCTCTTTAAATATGAAGTAGCTCATTACTAGACAGATCAGGTGGAGGAGCACTAAAAAGAGGATGTATTTAGTCTTCAGTTTCATTAAAAGGGATTTGATATTTTTCCAACCGGCGGTAGAGTGCATTTCGGGTAATGCCTAAAGATGCTGCTGCTTTTGTAATCCTGTTTTTATGGAAATTCATGGCTTGTTTAACCATCTCAGCCTCCATCTGGTCTAAAGTCATCGTGCCAACGCCAGGCAATTTTACTTTTTCGTTCCTTAAAGGGGATAAATTCAGTTGAGATTGAAATTCATCGATTCCCAATTCATTTTTATTACTGATCAATACTGTTCGCTCTACCAGATTTTTTAACTGCCTGATATTCCCTGGCAAGGCCAGTTGTTGCAACCAGCGCATTGCCGCTGAGGAGATGGATAAATCAGGGCGGTTATATATTTCTTTCATGTTGTTAATGAAGAAATTCACAAGTAATGGAATATCTAAGGGACGTTCTCTTAAAGCAGGCAGATGAATGGTGATTAAATTGATCCGGTACAATAAATCTTCTCTGAAGAGACCCGAAGCCACCATTTCGTTCAGGTTTTTATTGGTGGCGCAAACTACCCTGGTATCAACCGTCTTAGTGCGGCTGCTGCCCAAAATCTCGTAAGTTCTGTCTTGAAGTACCCTTAGTAGTTTTACCTGACTCGAAGCTTCAAGATCGCCAATTTCATCCAGAAATATAGTTCCCTTGTTTGCCATTTCAAAACGTCCGGTTCTGTCAAAACGGGCATCTGTAAATGCACCCCGAACATGGCCAAACATTTCACTCTCAAATAAAGAGGAAGAAATGCCGCCCAGGTTTACTTTTACAAAGGGTTTACTCATGCGGGTGCTATTTTCGTGGATGGCTTCTGCAATCAGCTCCTTTCCCGTCCCACTTTCACCTGTAATCAGAATCGAGGCATTTGTAGATGCTACACGGCCAATGGTTTCGAGAATGGTTAACAAACCCGGATCTTCCCCAATAATCTGCTTAAAATTATATTTTTTATCGAGTTCTTTCCGGCTTCTTGATAGTGCTTTTTTGCCGTTTAACTCTAGTAACGTTTCTACCGACTGTAGTACGTAGTTATTATTCCAGGGTTTATTAATAAAATCGTTTGCGCCAAGCTTCATCCCCTGTACCGCAAGTTCGATGCTTGCCCAGCCCGTGATCAATATTATAGGTAAAGCAGCATCAAAAGCCCTGATTTTTTTGAGCAGGTCCATACCTTCTTTACCCGAAGTACCAATCGAAAAGTTCAGATCTAAAATAATAAGTTCAGGCTTTTGGGTTTTTACCATGTCAAAAGCCTGAACAGGACTACTAGTGCTTACAATTTCATTTCCAGTGTTTTTTAAAAGGAGTGAAAGTGAAGTTCTTACCGCTATATCGTCATCAACAATTAATATCATACGCGAAGTTAAGATAAGTATTATTCTTCATGTAATGCAACAGCAGGATGGATGCCTGCTGCTTGTTTACCAGGATAAAACGAACAGAATAGAACCAATAGATAAATAAAGGCCACAGATAGCAGCATCGCAATGATATAAGCGCTTGCCGGGATGTTAAACACACTCAATAATGGAAATTGAATGGCAAAAAAACAGCCAACCAGTAACGAAATAGTAGCCAATATTACTGCTTCCATCACCAACTGATAAGAAACCGATCTGCCGCTTGCACCAATAGCCCTGCGTAAGCCTATTTCTCCCTTTCTTTTGTTGATATTATACCATAAAACGCCAAATAAGCCTAATGCTACATTGATAATCAGAAAACTGGATATAATGATAAAAATAACCATTGGGATAATGGTTTGCTTATTTCTCGAATCACGCATTTCATCCAGGTGTTGTATTTCCACTGCATTTTTTACTGTGTTTGCCATGAACTTGTACAACTGGCTTTCGAAAGTAGCATCTGCACCCTCACGCACTTTGATTAAAATATTGTGGGTGTATTTATGAAAAGCCGTATCCATTGGGTTAAAAATAGCGCTACCAGCAGGCAAAAAGTCACCACTTGCTTTAATGTCTTGCACCACTCCGATAACCTTTAACTTTTCTTTATCATCGTAATTACCAATTAACTTACCTGTAGCATGAGCAGTGCCAAAAATCTGTTTCTTAAGTGTTTCATTGATCACGATATTGGTATTCTTGCTAACTGCATCTTCGGGTAAAAACCATCTGCCTTCTAATAATGAAACATTCCATACTTTTTTGTAATCGGCACCAACGGTATAATTGGCTATATAATTGAACTTTTTTCCATTGTGTGTTAAACCTGTACTCATAAAAGAATCTGAATAGGGGTAGTTAGAGCCAGAGTATGCAACTTCTTCTATCTGAGGCATTGATTTCAATGCTTTTTGAAGGTTATCGTAGAAGATTTTCAACGAATCCTTATTTTTGGTCAGCTCCCCATTGTCGTAAGTAATACACCAAACTCTTTTATAATCAAATCCCAATGGTTTGCTGTAGTTCTGGTAATAGTAAGTGAGGAATGAAAAAACCGCAAATATAACCAGAAAAGAAACCAGTATTTCGGAAAGAAACAGGAAATTCTGTTTCCGTTTATTCCATATCAATTTAAATAAATGTTTAAACATAATAATATATTTTAATGGTTTATTGTGCTTTAAGGGCTTTTACAACATTTAATTTGGACATCCTCCATGCGGGGTAAACACCCGAAAATAAACCAAAAAATATGCAGGCAATTAGGCTGTAAAACAATACGGTAAAATTCATGCTGAGACGCATATTAGAAATAAGATTTGCACCATTGATCAAATGAATAACGATAAGTGATAAAATAATCCCGATGATGCCACCTAAAAAAGTAAGGATCAGATTTTCGACAATAAACTGGTACACTAAGGTTTTAGAAGATGCGCCAAATGCTTTGCGTACCCCGATTTCAGAGGAACGTTCCATAATTCTTGTAATATTGATATTGACTAGGTTGATAGTGGGCAGCAATAAAAATAGTAGTATAAAAAGACTGACGATCGATACCACTTTGGTTAAGCCGTTCGAAGTTCCATCACCCGCGATTCTTCTGGTTATATTGGCAAAAAACGGATCGGCGTTACAGTATATTTTGTCGAAATCTTTCGGTAATGGTAATTTTTTAACCATCTGATCAAATTCCTTTTTCATTTTAGGTACATCAGCGTCATTTTTGGCCAGCAATACGGCATTGTAACTACCCATTAAATCAATGTTTTTATAATCTTTTGAAATCGTGTAGGGCAGGTACATATCGCCACTAAAATTATGAAGCGTTTTCGACACATTTTCTACCACTCCAATTACCCTATAGTTGATGTTATCGGCTGAGATATATTTACCAATTACGGTTTTTGCATCACCGAAGTAAGCTTTTTTTGTTTCTTCAGAAATTACCGCAACCAATTCTGCATTGTCTATTTCTCTCTTTTGAAAAGCTTTGCCCTCTAAAAACCGGTATTCCAGTACATTCCAGTAATCGGCATTGGTGTACTTGTATTCGATTACCAGTTTTTTATTGTTTACATAAGCATTAGATGCCTTTGCATTAGAGGAAATGGCCATCTTTTGCACCGTTTTTAAGGTAGAAACATAATGTTCAAAAAAATAAAAAGAAACATCGCTTCTGTTTATCCAACCTTCTTTGGTGTTTTTATATTCCATTGTGGAAACGTAAAGTGAGCGGGTTCTTTTATAGTCGGGGTAATCAGGGCTTAAAATTTTATCCATAAAGGCGGTGGCTACCATCAAAATGGTGAGCGTAAAGCTAATCCCGAACAGGCTGATGAAAGTGAAGAATTTTCTTCGTTTTAATACAGCCAGGGCTATTTTAAAGTAGTTTTTTAACATAATTTCTAATTATTGAACTTGTGATCCATCGAATAGGCGCACCAGCCGGTGTGTTTTATGTGCCATGCTTTCATCATGTGTAACCATAACAATGGTAGTGCCTTCATTTTTATTCAGATTGATCAGGATATCCATAATCTCGTTTCCCATGGCACTATCCAGATTTCCAGTAGGTTCATCGGCTAAAATAATCTGTGGATTGCCAACAATAGCCCTTGCAATGGCCACACGCTGCCGCTGACCGCCTGAAAGCTGTGTGGGAAAATGTTTTAAGCGGTTGCTTAATCCAACTTTTTCTAAAGCAGCAGTAGCAAGTGTTTTTCGTTCTTTGGCCGATGAAGTACGGTACAATAGTGGTAATTCTACATTGTCCAATACCTTCAGGTCATTAATAAGGTGATAACTTTGAAAGATAAAACCCAGTTTTTGATTTCTGAATTTTGCCAGTTTCTGATCAGAGAACCGGCTGATATCCTGCTCATCAATTTTAATGTTTCCCTTTGATGGCTCATCCAATAAGCCCATAATATTCAGGAGTGTACTTTTACCACAGCCCGATGGCCCCATGATCGAAAGAAACTCACCTTTGGCAACATCAAGGCTGATTCCGTTGATGGCAAGTGTTTCTACCGTATCGGTCCGGTAAACTTTTTCAATGTTTTGTAAGCGAATCATAGTGTATAATTAGTAATTAAGATTTATTAATAGGTTATTTTTCTGTTTTTTTCAAAATCGTAAAGTGACAGGTAACGGAGCTGGTAATAAGCACCCCAGAAATCGCGTAGGGATGAAACATAATCGCGTTTGGCCCTGTCGTTTTCCTGAAAGGCGATACTGAGGTCGGTAATGCTTAGGTTGCCCAAAACATATCGATCACTGGCAATTTTGTATTTTTCGGCAGCTATCTTTTCGGCTTCATCAGTAAGCAGGATCTGTTCTTTCATCATGTTAAAAAGCGTTACCTGCGTTACAATCTGTTGTTTAAACGTCTGTTTATCCTGTTCTACGGCATAAGTGATAAATTGCTCATTGGCCTGAGCAGTTTTGGTACGCGATTTGGATCTTCCCCAATCCATTACGGGGATAGAGAGCTGTAATTCTACAGATTGCTGATTTTTCGGCGAGCGATAAATGTCGAAAGCACTGTTTCCTGCATTAGAGAAACCGAGGTTAGCCCTTAAGGTTGCGTTTAAGCCATTTTCGCCCTTTGCTTTTGCTACATCTCTTTTTGCTTCGGCCAAACGGCGAATAAAGCCAATGGCATCCGAACGGTTTTCAAAAGCTTCTGCCAGAACTTTCTCTGTAATTACGGTCATTTGGGCCACTACTGCAGGCATACGCAGTTTAATCCTGTCGTCGCCTTCAATGCCAATATAGCTTCGTAAGTTTAAGGTGGCAATTTCTACATCGCGTTTTGCGGTACCTACTGCTTTCTGCGCATTTAAAACTTCTAACTGAAGCTGCAACATTTCATTTTTAGAGATTTTGCCCAGTTCGAATTTTGTATCGGCAATGGTTAAAATGCGTTTGGTGTTTCCATAATTTAAGTCAGCAATGTTCAGGTTAACCTGTGCCAGTAACAGATCGAAAAAATACTCTGTAACCGTAATGGCGATTTTTTCCTGTGTTTCTATAAAAACCTGTTTGCTTTCATTAAATTTTAATGGAGCTATTTTCTTGTCCCATTTCAGGCTGTTAAACTGTAATAAGGGTTGTGTATAACCAATGCCGTAAGGAATTCCGTTGTACAGCACACTATTCCTGTCGAAATCATCAAAACGTTGTAGCTGTGTGGTCCCATAAATGGTTCCTCCGGTGGCGGCTATGCTCTGACTAAAGTTTAATGTTAATGAGGAGTTATCGTAATGTATAGGTTGAAAAAGTATACTTCCATTGGGTTGTTGAACCTGTGTGTAGGTTTTGGTGTATCCTGGCAAAATCCCTTCTAATGCGAGTTGTGGTTGGTAATTGGATTTAAATGTGCGCCACTCCCAATATTTGGTTTCTTTTACAGTAATAGCCTGTTTGGCTGCAATAGAGTTTGCCTTCGCCATTTCCACAACCTGCTGTAAGGTTAATTTTAAGGTGTCGATTTTTGGAAATGCAAGACCTTTCAAAGTAAGCATGGTCAATAAGCCAATGAATAAAAATTTCTTTCGCATAGTCTTAATTACTGATGGTTACGTTTTTTGTGTTTTTATAATCACCCATATCTGAGGTAATTACCTCATCTCCAGCTTTTAGTCCGCTTAGAATTTCTACATAATCGAAATTGCTTAAACCGGTTTTAACAGCCCTCCGTTCAGCAATCCCATTTTTAAGTACAAAAACTTGTTGTAGGTTAGAACCATTAAACGCCGGGCCATTGGCAATCCTTAATACGCCGTTTCTGGTGGCGGTCACCAGAAAAACATCCACTTTTTGGTTTGGACGAAGTTCTTTACTGTCTTTTTGGTTCAATTGAATATCGAATGAAACAATGGCATTGCTTACTGAAGGAGAGATGTTTACAATGGAGCCGCGTAACTGTGCATTGCCTATGCGGATAATGGCTGCCATATTGTTGTGGATTTTATCCAGGAGGTTATCAGACATGCTTCCGGCAACTTTAAAACCGCTTAAATCGGCAATTTTGACCAAAGCATCGCCCTCATGTACACTCGAACCTATATTTTTGTTTACCCAGGTAATTACCCCTGGTCTTGTTGCAGTTACATCAGCCAGATCGAGCTTTCGTTTCAGGGCATTAAGGTCATTCCTCTGAATGGCTAAAGCAATTTCAGCTTCCCTGATTTCGATTTTCATGGTCTGCTGTTTGCTCTTGATCTCATTTTCCAATTGAAGTTTTTCCAGTTCAGCAACTTTTAAGTCAAGTTCTGCGCGTTCCACATCCTCTTTTGTTCCGCCACCGGCTTTTAATAATCTTTTAGCTGAAGAAACCGCATCCTTAAGATTACTGATCCGTAATTGTTTAATGCTGTTATTGGATTTGATATCGAAAAAACTCTTCTCCAGATCCAATTTCAGCTTACGGATCTCATTTTCTTTTGATTCCATTTGAAACTGAAGTTTTCCATAATCAGTTTGGCTAACCGATTTATCAAGTGATAAAATCGATTGACCTTTATTTACTTTGTTACCAGCATCCATTAATACATTTTTAATCGATGCGTTTATCGGACTTGTTAAAACCTCTTCGAATTCAGGTAGCACCTCGCCGGTAGCATTAATGGTATTTTCGATTATTCCGGTTTCTACCCTGGCTGTAGTAATATCTGCACCAGTTAACGATGGCTTGAAATAAAACCGCACTAACCACATGAGAATTACCAGAATAATGATGATGATAAAAATGATGAGGTAAGTTTTCTTTTTCCTTTTCGAAATAACTTCTTCTTCAATGAGTTTGTCCATTTAAATACTTTTATACCAGACTTTACAATAGGGGTGCCATATTTAAGTTTCTGTATATTAGATATTTAATTTTTATTTTGGATTGAAAAATGCCCGATATCGAACATCCTGTTTATTATCGGGCAAAAAAATAAAATGCTGAGTTGTCGACAGATTTGCTGCAAAGGATTTAAGGTTAAATATTATTATGTCCATTGGCATGGAAGTTAAATTTTCATCATTGGTAAATGCATGCATCCTTTTTATCTGTGTTTAAATTATATATACTTGTGATGAGAACTTAATCAGATTGAAACGGATACCAATTTCTACGGTTAAATTATCGATAAACTGGATTTAAAAACGGCGCAATGGTCGAGGTTATTTTGCATTCAATTGATATAAGTTGCTGTTTGTTTAATTTCCTTTCAATCGAAGATTTTATTAATGCAATACTTAATGGTCGGATTTTCTATTATCTTTAAGCAAGAGTTCTCAAAATGCCGCTGTATTTATCAATAAATTAGAGGGAATCTTGAGATCTAATTTTTTAACCAAATGATTTGAGTAATATATGAGAGGTGCGAAATCCAGCTATCCGATTTTTTTTATCTGCCTGATTTATATCGGTTTTTGCAGTTTTATTTCAAATAAACAGGTTTATCCGCGTTTAGGTATTGTATCTGGTTTAACACAGGATAGTTTAGCTTATGCTTCTGGTTTTAAAATGATCGGTGAATCGGTTCCGAAGATGCTTTCACCTGCATTGACAGATGATCAGTTTAATGCGAATTTGAAAAAGATTAAAGCAGCAAAATGTAAAGTATTAAGCTGTAACCTTTTTTATCCGGCGAGCATAAAAATAGCTGGACCGGAGGTGGATGAGGCAAAGGTTTTAACTTATACCGAAACTGTTCTTTCAAGAGCGAGACAAGCAGGAGTTAAGTTTATTGTTTTGGGTAGCTCGGGTGCGAGGAGCATTCCGGCAGGTTATAATATCGTTAAGGCAAAATCTGATTTCGTTATTTTGGCTAGAAAGCTAGCGCAAATTGCCGGAAAATATAAGGTTATCATCTTGTTGGAAAACCTCGAGACTACCGAAACCAACTTCATCACCTCATTAAAGTCGGCAGCAGAGATGGTAAGGGAAGTTAATCATCCTAATTTCAGACTTAACGTCGATATATATCATATGATGCGTGAAGGAGAATCTCCTAATGAAATTGTTGAGGCAGGTGCCTTGATTGGATTTTCAGAGGTTGCCGAAAAACAAAACAGATCACTGCCTGGTGTTATGGGCGACGATTTTAAACCTTACTTAAGAGCTTTGCACAAAATAAATTATAAAGGTTTCATTTTTATTGAAGGGAGCATCAAAAATGCAGCCACCGAAATGCCGCTTGCTTTTAAATATCTATCTGCTCAGATTGCAGAAGTATATTCAGAAAAGAAAACAGATTGATGTTTATCGCCTGTCAAATATAACTTGCGTTTATTTCGATAATAACACCAGCGATTGCATATTTTTGATTCTTTTGCAGTCTTACCAATGTTTAGTAAGTGCATTTTACCCCGCTGGTTTCAAAGGTTAAAGATAGATTTTCATTTTTAATAATAGCAGCGATGTCTCTCACCGTGGCCCGACAACATTTAAGTATATGCATAAATTGGCGGGCGATATTCCTAAACAGGGATAGGCTGTTCAGCTTTTTTAGTTTTAGATTCTATGTTTAATGCATTTAAGGAAATGCTGATATTTAAAGTGTAGAAACCTTCTTCGTCAATTCCTGCGGTCATTTCTGCATTTTGATGGTAGGCATATTTGAGTCGGTTACTGATATTGTCCATTCCTGAGCCAAAGCCCACCTTGCTTTTTATCGATCCCGGTAAATTGCGGCTTTCAATATGCAATTTGCCATCAACAGTGTAAACATCTATAGTGGCCTTATTTTCTATATCGTTAAGGTTCCCATGTTTAAACATATTTTCCAAAATAGTAAGCAAAATAAGTGGAATTAGTTTAATTTCATCAAGATCAGGTCCGCTGGCAAACTCAATATAAATTTTACCTTGGGTAATTTGGTGCAGGCTGATCAGGTTTTCACACTGCGAAATTTCATCACTCAGATATACAAAGCCTTCATTATGCTTAGTATTGGCTGCAAAACGCATCATATCAGAAAGGTAAAGCATTACTTTGGCATCTTCTGGAGAATAAGTATTTAGTTTTTGGTGTACAAACTCAAATGTATTGAATAGCAGATGCGGATTAATCTGTGCTTTCATAAAGGCATTCTTAGACATAGCGAGTTCCTTCTCCATTTTTTCCTTCTCGAGGAGCATCTGAAAACGCTGTTTCTCGATCCGGGATTTTTCTGTCCTTTCATTGATAAACTGCTTTAAAAAATAGTAGCCTGTAGCAAAAAGCAGGAAAAAAGAAGACCTCCATAATAAAGTAAGTAAACGTGTTTCTGCAGGAGGTGCTGCACTTGGAATGTAGTCTGTGTATTTTCTTAAAAATACATCAAGGTAGAAGACAAAACCAACGTATAAAGCAAGTTCGAAAATAACAAATAAAGGAATTTTATATATCGCGCGCCTTGGGTAAATGGTTGCTTTTTCCAGTAACCTAGCATGTAAATAAAACAGGCATATGTTTACAATATAATGAATTACATAATTCCCGAATTTGCCAAAAATCCCTGATGCCAATCCAATAATGATAGATTCCCAAAAGATGAAAGAAGCCCAGGCTATTAAATGCACGCGATACCGATAAGCCCAATTATAGATCGTATTAGGAATCCGATTTAACCTATCCATAAAGAGATTTTTACCATTCATGTAACAACTAAAATTATAGGGTACCGTTGCCGCTAGTTTTCGAAAAAAAAGATTATGAAAACTAAAAAAATTAACAAACGAACCCTGTTTGTATTCAAAAAAAATTATACTACAGGCACGCAAGTGGGAACAACACTTTCTGAGCCAACAACATCTTCACTTACTACTACGGTTAGCTCTGGCATCCTTTTTAATTAAAAAACTATTAGTAGCCGTTATTTTTTACGGCTACTGATGATTAACCTTTCGGAAATAAAACTTTTAAATTCATTATAATATATATCTCCAACGGTAAAGCTAATGTGGTTATTCATGGTAATCCGATTGCCATCTATATACAAAATTTTATCAATTGCTACAATATAACCACGGTGTAATTGTATGAAACCGTTTTTGATACTAAGTTGTTCCCGAACATCTTTTAAGCTTAAGTAAGCAATAATTACTTTTTCAATAGTATGTAATTTAATGTAATTATGAAAACTTTCAAAGGCGATAATATCTTCATATTTAACCATTACCGCACGATGCTCTTCTTCCTTGTTTTTTACTAAAAAATAATCTTCGGTTGCACCTCCCGTCATTTCATGTCCAAAAAGCCGGGTAATTGTTGTGGCAAATTTAGCATAGCTGTATGGTTTAAGCAAATAAGCATCTCCTGCAGCTTCAAAAGCATCAAAAGCATACTCCTGGTGGGAAGTAGTGAAGATGAGTTTTCTGGTTCTGAAGCGGATGGCCTTGGCCAGTTCCAGCCCTGAAATTTGGGGCATTTCCACGTCCATAAAAATTACATCAACCGTTTCTGAGCTGGCTAATTCCCTTAGCGCAGTAATTGGATCGGTATATTGCTGCACTAGCCGCATATTTGGTGTATCTTCAATATATTTTTGTAGTCCCGCTAACGAGCTGTACTGGTCATCTATGGCTATGCACTTAATCATCTTCAAAAAATCTGGTTCTCTTATAACGAAATTACGCCTTTTCGTAACGAAAAGGATACTATCTGTACGCAATAATTTTAAGTTTTTTCCTTATTTGTTAATTTGACATAAATATTTGTCCATTGAGTTTACTTGATGCAGACAATAGTTATAATCCATAAATATTCAAGAATAAGGGTATATACGATTTTTAATTAATTTGCTAATCAATATAACAAGTTTAATTAAATTAAGAGCACAGGCTCATCTGCTTTGTTACCAGAATATATAAACTCCTACATCATTGTAATCAGTAATGTCTTATTAAACCTTTTTATTTTTTGAACAAAGTCTATGCTATGCGTTTGCCGCTTATGTTGGCTAAACGTCATATGTACTCATTTAAGTCAGACTTGGTTTTATTAAAGATATTTTTGCAATACAGATTTTATCCCTTTAATTTATGGCTGATCACTTATTGAAAAATGTACTTTATTCCGTTCTCGATCTTGCAACCGTTTTAGATGGTTTTACTGCTGCTGATACCTTTAAATCCAGTCTTGATTTGGGTAAACAGTCTGAAACTTTAGGTTATACACGTTACTGGTTTGCAGAACACCATAACATGGCTGGTGTAGCCAGTTCGGCAACGGCGATACTTATTGGTTATATTGCCGGTAATACCAATAGCATACGCGTAGGTTCTGGAGGCATTATGTTGCCCAATCACGCTCCCTTAATTGTGGCAGAACAATTTGGAACATTGGCTTCGCTTTATCCCAATCGGATCGATCTGGGTTTGGGCAGGGCGCCTGGAACCGATCAGGTTACTGCAATGGCCATCCGTGGCGAAAATTTTAATGCTGTTCATAGCTTTCCCAGGGATATTGAGAAATTACAGCAGTTTTTCTCTGCCAGTAACAACCGTGCAAGTGTAAGGGCCATGCCAGGGGAGGGCTTGGATATTCCAATCTGGATTTTAGGTTCAAGTACGGACAGCGCACGCTTAGCTGCAGAAAAAGGACTTCCTTATGCTTTTGCCAGTCATTTTGCCCCAACTTATTTCGAACAGGCGATTTCTATTTATAAAAATAACTTTAAACCATCAGCATTTTTACAGGAACCCTATGTAATGGCCTGTGTAAATGTGGTAGCTGCAGATACTGATGCGGAAGCAGAACGTTTATCAAGCTCTGTAAAACGTATGTTTTTAGGGGTGATAACAGGTAAAAGAGAATTATTAAAACCTGCTGTTGATGATATTAACGTTTATTGGGATCGGTTGGAAAAAGAAGCTGTAGAGCAGATGTTGTATTATTCTTTTATTGGCAGCGCTAATACCATTAAAGAAAATTTAGAAGCATTTGTTGTCAAATATGGTATAAACGAGATTATGAGCACCTCGCATATTTATGACCATCAGGCAAAATTGCATTCAAATAAAATTTTTGCAGGGTTGTTTAGATAGAAGCTAGATTGTCATTTCGAGCGGAGTGCAATGTAGTCGAGAAGCACGTAGTGCTCCGCGAAGCTAAATCATCGAGGTATATATCTGTATTCCGCGTTGCTCCAGGAGACATGACGACCATTTTATTGAAGATGCTCAACTCTGTCAATAGTGTGACTACGGATTGAGGATTTAACAACTCCATGATTAATAACGGGTCAGAGCTCTATTCCATTATATAATCCGTAGAGCCTTTGAGAACTCTACGGACAGAAGATGGATAAATTACAAAAAGATGTCGCCCTGAGCATAGTCGAAGGGCATTTATTTATGACCCACCAAACTCAAGAAGTATTCAACTACGCCCAGACTGACAACTGCTGTACTTAATTTAATGGCAATGAGAACGCTACGGACAGATAGATAAATCTCTCCGCTCTACTGCGTTTCGGTGGGAGACGATTATTTATAAAAGATATTACTGATGGGTGTAGGGATTGGTTCTATCTTACTTCACCGATCATCCATTTTCTATCCTATATTTTGTGTCTTAAATCCTTTTCTTTCTTTTTCTCTTTAAGATTTGTTAATAATAAGGGAATATTGAGCTGGTAGCTTTGCTGTGAAAAAAGCACCATCCCTTGAGCGAAACTTTACTTTCATCTTTACAATGCGGAAGCCATCGGGCCATGGAAAAAATCTACCAGTTTTATTGGGAAGATATTTTTGATGCTGCACTAAAAAAAACGGGCGATGAAGCCCTTGCACAGGATATTACCCAGGAGATTTTCATTTCGCTTTGGGAAAATCATAAAACGATTAAGTTGTCTGGAAACCTCGGTGCTTATCTACATGGAGCTGTAAAATATAAAGTGATTAATTATTTCAGGTCGGGCAGTATTAAAGAACAGCACCAAACTGCGCTTACTGCCATGATGGATGAGCAGCAAACTGCCGCTGCTGATGATAAACTAATTTTAAAAGAGCTTCATTTAGAGGTAGATGCCGCCATTGCACTTTTACCCGAAAAAATGCAATTGGTATTTTCGATGAGTCGAAAACAGGAGAAATCCATCAAAGAAATCGCTGCCGAACTCGACGTTTCTGTGCAGACGGTAAAAAACCAGATCTCTGCAGCATTAAAGCTTCTTAAAAAAAGTCTTTCTTATATCCTGTTAATTGCTGTATTGATCGGCTTAACGTAAAGTTAACTTATAGATAACATTTTTGGTTAGTACCGATCTTCTTTTCAACTGACATGTATTTAAATGACAGAAGAACAGGCAAAGGAACTGCTGCAGAAATATCTAGATCAGCAGGCAAATCCGCAAGAGCAAAAAAAAGTTGAAGAGTGGTATGCTACACTTCAGGCAAAAGATGTGGTATTACCCGCCGATCGGAAAGCAGCAATAGGGGCACAAATTTTTGCTCACCTTCAAATTGCTATGCACGCAAAGCCAAAACCTGGCAAAGTATTCAAACTCCAGTCTTTTATTAAGATCGCAGCCGCTGTATTTCTCATCCTTACAATAGGAATAAGCATTTGGAAACTCAATACCAAAGTGGCGCCTGAAAGTGAGGTTACCGTAGTTACCGGAAGTACGCAACAAAAGCGAATTACTTTATCAGATGGATCGGTGGTTTTGTTAGGGCCGTCAGCAAAACTCTGCTATCCTAAAGCATTTGCTTCAAACAGCCGCCATATTGCACTTAAAGAAGGAGAAGCTTTTTTTGATATCGCCCATCAGGAAAAAAGACCATTTACGGTACATACAAGCGCTGGGGTAGACATTAAAGTTTTAGGAACCTCTTTCAAAGTTAAATCTTATCAGGCCAACAAACAGCTCGAGGTTGCTGTAGTTACCGGAAAGGTTGCGGTGAGTAATCAAAAAGGTAACCTGGGTACGCTGGTTAAAGATGAGTTTTTAACTTATGATAAAAATGATGGCCGCGCTGCCATCCGTAAAATCAATACATCTGCTTTTATCGAATTTGCTTTTGATGGTGCAAGCCTTGATCAGGTCATCACTAAACTCCAATATGTTTACAGCATTAAAATTTTACTGAACGATAGTACTTTGGGCAAGCTTAAAACTACTGCATCTTTCAACAGTAAGCAATCGCCTGAAGAGATTTTGGATGTCATCTGCAGTCTGCATCACCTCAAGTTCAATGTATCAAAAAATCATAAAACATTTAATATTTACAGATGAAATAGGGATATGATATAGGAATTTTCCACGGTACTGATCAGATCGGTCGCCGCAATCTTTCTTCCTGGTAACAAAAGCCAGTATAATTAAAGCTTTACAAAATAAAATCAAACAAATTAAGCAATGAAAACAACCTCCGCTAAGAGGACACCAGCTCTTTACAAGATCATGAAATACTCATGTTTAACATTTACGATTCTCTGCATTTTTTGCAGTTCTATCTTTGCTTCCGCAGGTATGGCGCAAAAATTAGAGAAAACTACGGTTAGCCTCACCATAAATAAAGGCCGTAAGATGACCGAGATCATCAAAGAAATCGAATTCCGTACCGGACTTAGTTTTGTGTACAATCCAGATCAGCTGCAGCAAAAAAATATGTTTGTAAGCGGCGATTTTACGACAGAGCCTGTAAGATCACTTTTAGACAGACTTGGTCTGCAGGTTTTAGAAAAGGGTGGATATGTAATTTTAAACAATGCCGTAATGAATAAACCAGACCGGATTATTACAGGCACAGTAAGAGATACCACAGGTTTGGTACTTCCGGGTGTTTCTGTGAAAGTACTGGGCACACAAAGTGGTACCATTACTGATGGAAATGGCGCTTATCGGATTGCAGTTGGCGCTGATGCTGTACTGTCATTCTCTATGATCGGTTACCAGACCAGGGAAGCAAAAGTAGGCGAAGACCAGGTAATTAACATGGTTTTGAAAGAAGAGCGCTCCACACTTGCTGATGTAGTGGTTGTGGGTTACGGTACACAAAAAAAAGAAACATTAACCGGTGCAATTAGTATTGTTGGCCTGGATAAACTTTCTTCACGCTCATTAAATAGTGTTGGTGAGGTACTTGCCGGCAAGTCACCAGGTGTTATTGTAACTAACGAGGGTGGCGATCCAACTTCTACACCACGCATCGATATTCGAGGTGCAGGCGGTATTAATGGAGAAAATGTACTGTATGTAATTGATGGATCTATATTTTCTGGTACGCCACAGCTTAACCCTAACGATATCGAATCGATATCGGTACTAAAAGATGCATCTGCTGCCATATATGGCGCCAGGGCTTCGGGAGGTGTGGTATTAATTACCACCAAAAAAGGCAAAAGTGGAAAAATGCAGATCAGTTTTGATGCTAAAGTGGGCCAGCAAAGCGCCTGGAAAAAACTAGAACCTTTAAATGCAGAACAACGTGCACAGGTGGCGGCAACGGCCGCAAAAAATGGTGGTACCGCTCTATTGCCGGCTTTCGATCCGGCAAAATATCCTGACGGACAGATTACCCGTACCAACTGGATGGATGAAGTATTTAGAGATGGATTGTTACAGGATTACAACGCAGCAATAAATGGAGGTAGTGAAAAATCTAATTATTACCTCAGTTTTAATTACCGTAAGGCGGAAGGCATTGTGTTGAACACCAAAACTAAACGTTATAATTTCAGAATCAATACCGAGCATGAGGTAACCAATTGGTTAAAAGTGGGCGAAAACCTTTCGTATAGTAGTACCAATGGAAATGGTGCCAATACCAGCAGTGATTATACAGGTGCTTTACTTTCAGCTATTTATTACCCAACCAACGGGACACCTTACAATACGGATGGCAGTTTTGCAGGATTGCCAGGGCCGTATGCCGGAGACTATGGCGATATTGTAAACCCGGTTGCCGAATTAATGCGTATTGATATCAATAACCCGGTTAATGTTTTAGTTATCAATCCTTATGCTAACCTTAAATTGGCTAAAGGTTTAACTTTCAGGTCGAATTTAAGCGTGACCAAATCAGACGCTGCCTTTAAAAGCTTTACCCCTAAAAGACCTGAGGTTGGAAAACCGGTATTAAGTAATAGTTTAGTAGAAAGAAGCGATAAAGCAACAGACTTTTTAGCGGAACAGGTTTTAAATTATAAAACATCTTTCGCACAGCACCAGTTAGATTTTACCGGTGGTTATACTTTTCAGAAAACCAAAAGTAGTGGCTTGTATGCGTCGGCTACAGGTTTTGATGATGAATCGAAACAGTACAGGTATTTAGCCAATGCAACAACACCGCAACCTTCTTCAAGTTATTTCGATGCCAAGGCACTTTCTTCGCTGTTTTTCAGGGCAAATTACAACTATGGCGAAAAGTACCTTTTATCGTTTATCGGTCGTCGTGATGGTTCATCATTGTTGGCCAAAGAAAACCGGTTCAGAAATTACGGATCAGTTTCTGCAGGTTGGGTAGTGAGTAAGGAAGATTTCCTGAAAGATACGCGCTGGTTAAATGAGCTTAAATTAAGAGGTAGTTATGGCATCTTAGGAAACCTGGGCAGTCTTTCATCATCTGCAGTAAATCCGTTGTTAAATCCTACTCAGAGTTATTTCGGACAATCGCCGACCTTACAAAATGGTTATATACAGACCGTTTTGGCCAACAAAAATCTAACCTGGGCCGAATCTAAACAAACTAACATCGGACTTGATTTAACGGTTTTAAACCGATTGAGTTTAGTGGCTGATTATTTTATTAAAGAAACCAATAAAATGATCTTAAACAGAACTCTACCAGGAACAGCTGGTTTAAATATTCAAACCGTTAATGCTGGTATTGTAAAGGATAAAGGTATTGAACTGGGATTGACTTACAATAGTGATAAAAATGCCGCCTTTACCTATTCGGTAAATGCTACTTTAACTAAAGTTAACAATAAGATCCAAGAGCTTATCCCTGGTATAGAAAATCAAACTGTGCCTACCAATTTCAGGAATGAGCTTGCTCCGTTAACCAACAGGGTAGGTCAGCCATTGTATAGCTACTACGTATTGAAAACAGACGGTATTTTCCAGAGTCAGACAGAAGCCGATAATTATAAAAATGCTAAAGGACAAAAGATCCAACCAAACGCAAAAGCAGGAGATTTTAAATTTGTAGATATTAATGGCGATGGATCAATCGATAGCAAAGACCGGTATTTTGCGGGCAGTGCTTATCCTGATTTCTCATATGGATTAAGTTTCAACGCAAGTTATAAGAATTTTGATTTTAACATATTTGCACAAGGTGTACAGGGTAATAAGTTGTTCAATGCGGTAAAACGAACCACTTACAGCGCAGGCGGTCCTTCATACAACAAATTGGCCGGTATTTTAGATGCCTGGTCGCCAGAGAATCCAGGTGGTAAAGTGCCGATTATTTCAACCAGTGATGCCAACGGAAATTTTGCAGCTTCTGATTTTTATGTAGAAAATGGCTCTTATCTGCGTATACGCAACGTAACCTTAGGCTATAGTTTACCAAAATCGATCGCTAATAAATTAAAAACAGGTGGTGTAAGAATTTATGCCACAGCGAATAACCTTTTCACCATTACTAAATATTCAGGCTTTGATCCCGAAATCGGAATGGACAACAACGGAGTGGATGTTGGTCGTTATCCCCAGGCCAGAAGCTTTATCCTTGGTTTAAGCGTAAATTTATAATCACAAAAACAATGAAAAAGAATTTAAAATATATGGCATTTGCCGCCCTTGCTGTTTTCTCTTCATGCACTAAACAGCTTGATATTACACCAGAAGGTTCTCCCTCTGCACAGAATTTCTGGAAAACTAAAGAAGATGCATTGAAAGCCGAAGGTGGAATGTACGAACTCTATAATGCAGAAGACTTTTATGGTCGTGGGATGTTCTGGTTTATCAATGCCAGTGATGATATGGTTACCGGCCGTAACAAGCCAGAGGCGGATAACATTAAAAACTTTAACCGCACTTATGTAGGCGGTGGTTATACCGAAACGCAGTGGAGTATGCGTTATGCCATTATCAAACGTGCCAACGATATCATCAACAATGTGCCAAACATCAATATGGATGAAAGTTTAAAGAAACAGATTATTGGTGATGCTTATTTTAATGCAGGTTTGGTTTATTTTCAGCTGGCTGCAAACTATGGAAACGATAAAGCAGGTGTACCAATTGTTAAGCCCGAAACAGATGCATCTCAGCCCATTCCCCGCGCTAACAATGTAAACGAAAACTATGATTATATTATTTCGCTTCTGTTAAAGGCAGCTGATAACCTTCCATTGTTTTCGGCAATGAAACCTGCCGATTATGGTAAAGCACATAAAACGGCTGCATGGGCTTACTTATCTAAGGTATACCTATTCAAAAAAGATTATGCCAATGCCGCTAAATATGCCGATATGGTCATCACTTCAGGTCAACATGATTTAATTAACACGGGTTTTGCCGACGTTTTTAAGGCTTCAAACAACTGGTCTAAAGAATATATCTGGTCGGTAGTTTGTACACCAAGCGGTGGCGGAACAGGCTGGGGAAGCAAGCTCCCAGGTGTAATGTTAACCAACAAAGCGTGGGGTATTTATAACGGATGGGGTTATTACCTGCCAACCAAAGAACTTTACGATTCTTACGAAGCTGGCGATCAACGTAGGGAAGCTACCATTTTGAAACCTGGCGATAAATTTATGTTCTTTGGTGCCGAGCGTAGCTTTACTAAGGATGGGGGCGCAACTTCAAATTACCAGTTTAAAAAATACATGGAGCCGTTTTCTTATGCCAACCCGATTCCAACACATGTTAACCCTAACGGTGATAATGGGACTACTGATTTAAATGTGCCATTAATGCGTTATGCTGAAGTTTTGCTGATCAAAGCGGAAGCTGCCATTAACCTTAACGGTGCAGGAGCGGGCGATGCCGAACTGAATAAAATCAGGATACGTGCAGGTTTAGGCGCTAAAACAGGAATGACTATAGATGACCTTAAACGAGAGCGTCGTAATGAACTTGCCGGAGAATGGGCAGATCGTCACCGCGATTTAGTAAGATGGGGTGATGCGCAATCCACTTATGCTAAACCGTTACACGATTATGATGGGAGTGTAATTTGGCCGGCAAGAACTTTCAATCCACAGGTACATGATGTTTGGGCAGTGCCACAAAGAGAAATCGATAACAGTGCAGGTGTAATTAAACAAAATCCGGGATGGTAAAAAAAATAGGGATAAACTTTGCAGTGCTGGCCTTTGTGCTGATGCTGCAAAGTGCATCTGCCCAGGTAAAGCTAAACGCAAACCATGGACATAGCCACAATGATTATAAGCAGGAAATTCCGCTTCTTACAGCATATTATGCCGAAATGGGATCTATTGAGGCCGATGTATTTTTAAAAGAAGGGCAATTATATGTAGCGCATGAAGCCTCAGAAATTAAGCCGGGTTTTACACTTAAAAAAATATACCTCGATCCGCTAGCCCAGTTTTTTAAAGCAAAAGGAAATCATCCTTATAGCAATGCGGACTTAAAACTGCAATTGGTTGTTGATGTAAAAGAAGATTACAAACATGTACTCCCGGTATTGCTAAAAGAGCTAAAAGATTATGCTGAGGTATTCGATGCAAAAAGGAATGCCAATGCGATTAAAGTAGTGGTTAGTGGCGATATGCCTGCTCCGGCTGATTTTAAAAATTATGATGAGCAATTATCTTTCGATGGCAGACCGACCACCACTTATACCGATGCCCAATTGGCAAGGGTCGCGATGATCAGCGATGATTTGAAAAATCACACCGTGTGGAATGGAAAGGGCAATCCTACCAAAACCGATGAAGCAAAGATGAGAGCCACGATAGCGCAGGCACACCTTAAGGGCAAACCTTTCCGCTTCTGGGCTTCACAGGATAGTCCGAATACGTGGATTGTGCTCGAAAGGCTTGGCGCAGATTGGATCAATACGGATAAACCAACAAAACTGAGAGATTTTTATCTTCATCAGGATAAATTGAGTTATACTAATCCAAAACCATATACGCCCTATACACCAACTTATAAAACCGATGGACAAGACAAGGCACCCAATAAAGTCATTTTGTTAATTGGTGATGGGATGGGACTGGCTGCCATCCACGCTGGGTTGATTGCCAATCATGGAGATCTGAATATGGCAAAGTTCCATTACATTGGCTTTTCTGAAACTGCTGCTGCTGATGCTGGAAATACCGATTCGGCTGCGGGAGGAAGTGCCATGGCAATTGGTTATAAAACCAATAACCGTTACATTGGTATGGGATCTGATGATCAGAATAAAACCAATTTGGTTGATACTTTATCCATTTTTGGTATCAAAAGTGGTATCATCACCGCGGGCGATCTGACCGATGCAACACCAGCAGTATTTTATGCCCATCAGCTCGATCGCTCTTACAATGGCGCAATCGCGAATGATCTGTTAAACAGCAAGGCCGAAGTTTTAGTTGGTTCTAACCGCAAAGCTTTCGAGCAGAATAAAAACAGCATGCTTTTGGCAGATTTAAAAACTAAAGGTTTTCAGGTAACCAATAGTTTAGCTGATTTTGAAAAGCAGTATGAAGGTAAACAATTGGTTTTGTTGGATGATTCGGCTACCCGGCCTGTAATAAAAGGCCGGGGTGATATGCTTAAAAAATCTTTATCACATACCTTGCAGATTTTATCGAAAAATAAATCTGGTTTCTTCATTATGGCCGAGGGTGCACAGATCGATTACGGTGGTCATACCAACGATCTGCCTTATCTGGTTACTGAGTTACACGATTTTGACCGCACCATTGCCGAAGCACTTCGCTTTGCTGATCAGGATGGTGAAACATTGGTGATCGTAACTGCCGATCATGAAACAGGCGGATTAACACTTTTAGATGGTGCCGCAGAAAAAGGAATGGTAAGGGGCGAATTTAGTACCAATGATCATACGGGTATCATGGTTCCGGTTTTTGCCTACGGTCCTGGCTCACAAAACTTTACTGGTGTTTATCCTAATAACCAGATTTTTCATAAAATCATCAGGGCTTATCGTTTAGCGAAGGCTAAATAAAAAAGAATAAACCAAATAGATCCCAATTGTGGTGTCTGTATACCAGAGCACAATATCATTAACAACAGATGTACACAGATAACATGGATCTATATCTGTGTGCATCCTTTTTATTCGTGGTTAAATATATTTACGTGTACCTAATGCTAACGTATTGACATTATTCACAATACCGTTTTTTAAATTCATGTTAAGGTAACATGCGTTGGTACTTTTAACTCAATCAATAACAGGTAATGGAAAGAAGATCTGCACTCAGAAATATCGGTGGCTTGTTTTTGCTGCCAACTTTATCAAAAGTTTCCTTATCAACAGAGAAAAAGCCTGTTTTAAGGGTTGCGCATATTACCGATGTACATCTGAAAAACCAATTTAAAGCGCCTGCAAGATTTGCAAAATGTCTGCATCACTTACAGGAGCAATCTCCTAAAGTTGATCTGATTTTAAATGGTGGAGATATTGTTTTCGATATGAACAAAGAAAATATGGATACCATTAATGATCAATGGAAATTGGTACAGGAAACCATGAAAAATGAATGTAGCATTCCCGTACGTTATTGTTTGGGGAACCACGATATCTGGTGGAATGAAGCTACTATAGGCGATGTTTTTTATGGGAAAAAATACGCCATGGATAAATTGCAGTTGGTTAAACCTTATTACAGCGTGGTACAGCACAATTGGAAAATCATTTTCCTGGATAGTACCCATTTGGATATCGATAATACCTGGTATATTGGCAAGTTGGGTGATGAGCAATTCAACTGGCTAAAAAACGAACTGGAAAATACAAGTAAAACAATGCCGGTGATGGTGATGTCGCATATTCCAATTCTTACTGCGCTATTAATGATAGAAGATAATATTATAAACAAATGGACCATGTTGGGTGGGGATATGCATACCGATACCGCTAAAATTATTAACCTTTTTTATCAGCATCCAAATGTCAAACTATGTCTAAGTGGTCATTTGCATATGCGTGATAAAGTTGTATACAACAATGTGACCTATCTTTGCAATGGTGCAGTATCTGGTGCATGGTGGGAAGGTAACAGAAGGGAAACCGCACCAGGTTATGGTTTAATTGATTTGTATGAGGATGGGAGTTTTGAAGAAAAATATGTGAATTATTAAATGATGGAAAATGTAATATGGATGATGGTGCAGGTTAGATTTAGGCTCAGTTGAATACTGCATCTGTATAGTTGTTCTACGCTTCAGGTCCTTCATTCATAAACCTGACAACAACGGAAATCCTTTTTTTTGCAGCAACCTCAAATATACTGTCATGCTGAGGTGCGAAGCATCTGCAGGCTATGAAACAGATGCTTGGTGCCTCAGCATGACAGCATCTCAAAAAGATTGGAGAGGATGGCAGGGCTGTGGTTCCTGATGGAAAAACTGGCATTCGTTTCCAAAAAACTGCAAACACGACTAAATTAATCCATAAAATATGAGCAGAAATTCCTAACCCTTTGCACTCTGCCCCCTGCTTATAAATAAAAAATTGATTATTCAATATGAAGGCTTAAAACTATTCTTGTTATTCCCTTAACATTGCCTTCACATCTAGATCTTTGCTTTGTTCAAAAAAAATAAATGAAGAAAGAACTACTCACCCTAATAGTAGCCATATCTGTCGGTATGGTATCCTGTAAGAAAAGCCACGAAGAAACCCCTTCAGAATTTAGCTACCCTGCCTTTGCAGAAGTTTCCGATCCTTCGGTGCTTTTTACAACTACCACTGGCGTAAAAGTATATAATGGTGGTTTTGGATCAGCAGTTGCCGCTGACCCTAACTCGCCGGATGTTTTTTATATGCTGACCGATAGGGGGGCGAATGTTGCCGGACAGCTCGCAAATTCAATCATCATCGGAAAACCTGATTTTGATCCACAGATTGGAAAATTCAGGCTGAAAGATGGGAAATTGTTACTCGAACAAACTATCGAACTTAAAAATGCATCTGGCAATAAATTAAACGGACTCCCAAATCCTGTGGGAATGGGAGCTTCCGGAGAAACTGCTTACGACTTAAACGGACAGGTGATTGCCCCGAGTGCTGATGGAATCGACTCAGAAGGCCTGGTAAGGGCAACTGACGGATCATTTTGGGTTAGCGATGAATACGGTCCACATATTGTACACTTTGACGCAACTGGTAAAACAATAGAACGCATTAACCCATTTGGGACGGGAACCGGCGGGCGTACCATTCCGGCTGTATTTGCCAATAGAAGAGCAAACCGTGGCATGGAAGGTTTGGCCATTACCCCAGATGGAAAAACTTTGGTAGGTATGATGCAGTCGCCAATGTACAATCCGTCTAAAGCTGCAGTTACCAATTCGGTGGTATTAAGAATTTTGACTTTTGATATCGCAAGCGGAGCAACCAAGCAATACGCTTACCTGATGGATAACGCTACTTTAACAGGCGTGAGTGATATTGTTGCCGTTAACAGTACTACTTTCCTAACCATTGAACGTGATGGATTGTATGGCGGCGCAGCAAGCAATCCGTCAACATTTAAAAAAGTTTTCAAAATAGACCTGAGTGGTGCTACGGATATTTCTGACTCCGGCAATGGTGCAACAGGAAAACTTTATGGTGGCAAAACCGTAGAAGAACTGAATAATGCAGCAGGTTTAAGCGCAGCGGGCGTTACCCCGGCAAGCAAAACCATTGTTTTAGACCTGTTGAAAGATCTACCTTCCATTTATCCGCACGATAAAGCAGAAGGTTTAGCCTTACTGCCTGGCAATATCCTTGTAATTTCTAATGATGATGATTTTGGTGTGGTGGATAATGGTGCAAGTGGCTTTGCACAAAAAATATTGCCTTTAACAAACTCGGTTGATAGAAACCGTTTATATTTTGTTAAAATTAAACTTTAAAGCATTTAGCCATGAGTCAATTGACTCATGGCTAATTTATATTGTGAAGTAGGTATAAGTTGGAATTATGTCTGATTAGTAAGTTATAAAATGCCGTAATTTTACCTTTTTTATGTCTTTCTGCATAGAATCTGGTTAAGATATGTTAAGTTTGATGTAGCCTATCTTATTCGCCTATGTATTACAGTTGTGCAATTGTTGACGATGAACAGCACGCCATTGATGTACTTCATGATTATATTGAAGACACCCGTTTTTTGAAACTATTTAGCACCTTTAATAATCCCATTGAGGCATTAAAAACAATTAGTGCAGGTGATCAAATCGATTTTCTTTTTTTAGATATAGATATGGATGGAATGAAGGGAACTGAATTATCCCGGCATCTCCGTTCCAAAGCCAGGTTTGTGATCTACGCATCTTCCCACCTTGAAAATGAGGTGAGAAAAATAGATTCTAACTTTGAATGTTATCTGGGCAAACCAATTTCAATGAAACGTTTTGCAGGTACCATTGATAAACTGATACGACTTAATAATCTGCCGATAAACAATTGAAATCGTTTATGATCGAACTTAATTGCCTTTTTGAACAGGAATTTTTAGAAGATGTATCCTATCAGTTAATCCGGGCCGGTACCGAAGATCCTTGGTTAGTATTATCTGGATGCAAAGTGCTGGGTATTATTGATAAAGTTGAAGGAGCATGGACCCAAATTGTTGGTGGAGATATTCCACCAGCGGACATTAAAAGGATGGGCGATTTGATTAATATGCAGCAATTTAGCTGGTTGCCAGATCTGATTAAAAAACAATGGCCAAAATATGTACTTGATGTAACTGTAGAAAATGTAGACTGTTACGAAATAATTTGCCATAAAGAGGCCTGTTCTAAACGTTTTAAACAACGTTTTACACTAGGCATTCATGCGTTGGCACAAAGAGAATCGGCTCTAATTTTTAAAGTACGTTGCTTTCAGAGATCAGATTATTATGAGGTAATTAAAGCGCCAGCGATTGATCGTTGCGTTTAATTTCTCATTGCATTTCACTCGTTTAGCTTATTGGCAGTGATTTTCTTATTAAATGAGAGAAATAACCTTCAGATGAACAATTCAAAATTGGACAACAAAATCTTGACTGTTATGACGATCAAGACATTTCATATTACCTATAAAAATATAAACATTCTTTTACAACGTCTCCATTTCAAATGCGGCCACTTTCTGCCAGCGAAACTCCTGCCAACAAAATCGTTATACGAGTAGCATATTGCTCAACTTCTGCCTGTCATTTTTTATCGGCTTATCTGCTTATCGGCTATTGATAAACCGGTTGCTAATCGTAGACATTTTACCTGCTCCTGAACAATTCTGTTAAAGATGTAATCTTTTGCAAGCTCAGATACTATCACCGTAGTTGTATGACTTCACATTATATTAAAGATATGCTCAATTATGGATGTATCAGCAATAGCGGAATGAATATTAATTGCGCGGTAGTATTGTGTGTTTTCGTTCGCACTTCGCATTAACCGTTCATTAACCTTCCATTAACTCTTCATTAACCCATTCCTGGGTCAGGAATCCCGAAATTTCAAATAACAAAAAAACAGTCGCAACATTCATTTTCAATTTTCTAACAGCAATTTATAAGAGCGTGCAGGAGAAAGCCGAAAATCCTTTAAAGAGTAGGTGCAAATTTAATTCTATCACAATGAATTCAAAAAAAACCTTTGAAGAACTGGTAAAAAAAATGACCCTGATGGAAGATGGCCAATTAGGTAAGTTAAGAGGAGGCTTTGCAGCTTTCTCAGCATCAGCAACCGAGCCGGGAGAGGGAACAGTTACTAACACCGTTACTGTGAGTGGCAATTGCAGCTGTAGCTGTACATGCTCCTCAACCTCCAATTGATTTCAATTTTGATTACGGGGGTATTATCAATATCCCTGTAATTATCTATCTCCTCCTCAAAACAATCATTATGAAACTCAGCAAGTTTAACACATCGATATTTTATAACGGGAAGTTTATATACCACAATTCTTTAACACAGCATTTCCTGTTACTTGAACCATTATTAATGGATCTGGTCAAAGCTGCGGGGAATGAAAACAACATAATGGGAATTGAACAGGTACACGAGGAGTTGTACCGGTCATTGCTGATAAATGGGTTTATTGTCCCAAAGGAGACGGATGAAATACAAAAAGTCAGGGAATTGATCAATGAGGTTGACAACCAGGATCAAAGTTATCACCTTATGGTTAACCCAACAATGAATTGTAACTTCAAATGCTGGTATTGCTATGAGACACATATCAAGGGGTCAAAAGCGTCTCCTGGCACGCTAGAGAAGATCACCAATCTTGTCGAAAATATTATGACCAATAAACCAGGCCTTAAGCAATTTATTCTTTCATTTTTTGGCGGTGAACCTCTGCTATATTATGAAGATGTGGTTCTTCCCTTGATGCAATATACCGTTCACGCGGCAAAACACCATGGACTGGCGCTCGGCGTAAGTTTTACTACCAATGGATTTTTGATTACTAAAGACATGGTAGAAGACTTTTTAAAATATAATGTCACAGGCCTTCAAATTTCATTTGATGGCAACAAGGAGCAACACGATCAAACCCGCTATGTTTCAAAAAGTCGTGGCTCATATGATGTGATCGTGGAAAACATAAAGTTACTCGTTCGTAAGGGCATACCGGTGACCATGAGAATCAATTATACAGAGAAAAACCTCATCGGCTTGGAGGATGTTCTGGAAAGCTTCAGCGATCTCAATTATGAACAAAGACAGCAAATTACACTATCCATGAATAAAGTTTGGCAGGAAACCAATGAGGACCTTGGAAATCAAGTTGTCGACTTTAAGGAAAGGTCAGCCGAATTCGGATTCAAATTGCCTGATGCGTTTCAAGGAAATCTCGTAAGAAACTCCTGTTATGCTGACAAACGCAATCAATCGGTTATTAATTATAATGGAGATGTTTATAAATGCAACGCCAGGGATTTTACTAAGGACAATCGCGAGGGAATTTTATTAGAAGATGAAATTTTATGGAACCATAAGATGGAGGACCGTATGAGCATCAAGCTAAAGAACAAACCCTGTCTAGAATGCAGTATTTTACCAATTTGCGGTGGTGGATGTTCTCAACAAGCCCTGGAATACCAGGGTAAAGATTACTGCGTGAATGATTTTGATGAAAACAAGAAGAAAGATATTGTACTAAATATGTTCTTATCAAAGAGCCTGATTCATGCCTAAATTTATTGCGCAACAGGATCAGATGGATTGCGGACCTGCCTGCCTTGCAATGGTTGCCGCCGCGCATGGCAAATCTTATGGTCTGCAATACTTGCGCGATCATTCTTTTCTCAGCCGTGAGGGAGTGTCGCTATTGGGGATTAGCGATGCTGCACAAAAAATCGGTTTTCAAACCGCATGTGTCAAATTGAATCTTCAGGAACTTACAGAAATTCCTTTACCGTGCATATTACATTGGAATCAGAATCACTTTGTCGTTTTAAAAAAAACCAGGAAGACACTGTCTTTATCTAGGAATGAGAGGTGGTCCTACAAAATCGCCGATCCTGCGCAAGGCGTTATATCCATTGAAGAAGAAACGTTGAGCAAATGCTGGTTAAACGAAGACGAAAGTGGCGTAGCCCTAATGCTCAATCCTACAGATGAATTTTATAAGGCGGTAACTGTCGAGTCCAAAAAAAATAGCATTTCCTATTTGTACAAAATTATTTCGCCTTATAAATCGGACCTAATCAAGCTTTTAGTCTGCTTGCTTATCGGTAATCTGTTTACGCTTGTTTTTCCTTTTCTAACTCAGGCATTGGTTGACCATGGCATTGCCCTGAAAAACTTGGATAGTGTACTAACTATTCTGTTAGCACAATGCTTTGTTTTTTTTGGATCAATAGTCGTTGAGATCGTTAGAAATACGATGACCTTATTTATTGGCACACGCCTCAATATTGCCATAATTTCAGATTTTCTTCGAAAACTATTAAAACTGCCTATCAAATTTTTCGATACGAAAATGATGGGTGATTTCAACCAACGAATAGCTGATCATGACCGGATTGAAAATTTCCTAACGTCTCAAAGCTTAATCACCATCTTCTCTATCATTAACTTTCTGGTCTTCTTTTTTGTCTTGGCCTGTTATGACATCAGAATAGTTGTTATTTACACCATATTAACATCGATGGCCATCGGTTGGACGCTCATGTTTATGAGTAGGCGGAAAGTCCTTGATTATTCACGTTTCCAAAATAAAAGCGAAAATCAGGAAGCGATATTTGAACTGATTAGCGGAATGCAAGAAATCAAAATGAACAGTTTTGAGGATTACAAGCGGAATGAATGGGAAAAGATCCAAACCAAATTGTTTGATATAAACTACAAGGGATTAAAAATTAATCAACTACAAATCACTGGGTTCGATTTTCTTAATCAAATCAAAAATATCTTGGTAACCTACATAGCTGCACGAGAAGCAATATCAGGTCACATTACACTCGGTGCTGTTCTTGCAATCTCTTACATAATAGGCCAGATGAATGGGCCGATTAACCAACTCCTTGGCTTTTTCAGATCTCTTCAAGATGCAAGACTTAGCCTCGATAGGCTAAGCGAAATACAAGACCAGCAGGAAGAAGAAAAAAAAGGACAGCTTAGTTTTGATAAAAATATTATACCCGACAGTCGTCAGCCAGGAATAGCAATCACTGGCTTGAACTTTCAATATGAAGGACCTAAATCGCCATATGTTTTAAAGAACATCAATTTACTGATTCCCGAAGGGAAGACCACTGCCATAGTCGGAACAAGCGGTAGCGGAAAGACTACACTGATGAAATTATTGTTGAAGTTTTACGAACCAACTGAAGGAAGTGTATTATTAAATGACGTTAATATGGGGCATCTATCTGCGAAAAGCTGGCGGCAGAATTGCGGTATCGTGCTTCAGGACGGATTTATATTTTCAGATACTATTGAAAGGAATATAGCAACTGGAGATGAGATCATTGATTACGAACGATTAGAAAATGCTATAAATGTTGCTAATATTAAAGACTTCATTGATTCATTGCCTTTAGGATTAAAGACCAAATTAGGTGCAGCAGGTAATGGTATTTCTGGTGGACAGCGGCAGCGTATCCTGATTGCCAGGGCTGTATATAAAGATCCGCATTATATCTTTTTCGACGAAGCGACAAGCGCATTGGATGCAGACAATGAAAAGATCATTCACAATAACCTGAAGGAGTTTTTTAAAACCAAAACTGTTGTCATCATTGCACATCGATTATCGACCGTTAAGAATGCAGATCAAATTGTTGTGTTAAACAATGGTGGTATTGTTGAAATAGGTGCTCACCAGGCATTGGTCGAACATAGATCATTTTATTATAATCTCGTAAAGAATCAATTGGAATTAGGGAATTGATATGGAAAATGGTTTACAAAGCCCCCGCGATTTAAAGGCTCCGATTACAACATATGGAATTTATGTTGCCTTTGCTACCGCTCTGTGTATTATTTTGTTACTTTGTTACCTCCAGTTGGGTAACATATCTATTGCCCGCCTTATTCTTCGGTATTATCTGGGATAGGATGATTTATTCCTGTTTTGACGGCCCATCAATATAGAATTGATAACCCATTCCCCTAACACTTTCCAGATGTACAGCTGGATCTCCTGAAAGATACTTTCTTAGACGGCTGATAAAGACATCCATGCTACGCCCGCTAAAAAAGTCTGGCTCTTTCCATAGGTAGGTAAGTATCTCCTCTCTTTTAATGAGCTGACCCCGGTGCATACATAAATAGTAAAGCAACTGTGCTTCCTTATCTGTCAGTATCCTGACGTTATCGGGTGAAGACAGTTTAAGGTTCTTATGATCGTACCTGAATTGTCCTATGGAAATCAGGCCTGTCATGTCTTTTCCATTCTTCTTTACCCTTTTTAAAATGTTATGCATCCGAAGAATCAATTCATCTGCATCAAACGGTTTAACGATATAATCGTCAGCACCAAGTCGTAGACCGTACACGATATCAGCCTTCATTTTTTTAGCCGTAACGAAGAGAAAAGGAAGGTCCGGGTAGTATGAAGTCAGTTTTCCAGCCAGGCGAAATCCATCCTCTTTTGGCATCATGACATCCAGGATCAGCAGGTCATAGTCATTATTCTTCAAATCGTCTATGGCCTCCTCCCCATTATAAACCCGCCGGGCCTCAAACCCGTTCATGTCCAGGTATTGTTGCAGCAGCTGCCCCAGATCAGCATCATCTTCAACGATCAATATCTTAGTTTTCATAGAGGCAGTTCTAAGGTAAATACACAGCCTGCACCAGAGGTGCTTTTTAAACTCAAGTTCCCGCCTATAGAGATTGCAGCTTGTCTACTCAGGTATAAGCCTAGGCCCAATCCCTTAACCGTATGTTTGTTCTCTTCCGGTATCCTGTAAAATTTATTAAACAAATTGACCTGATAGGCACTCGCGATGCCGGGCCCCTGATCGGCAACCTCAATTAAGTAGTGCGGTCCGTCTAAGTAGCCCTTGAGGGTAATAACTGATCCCTCGGGGCTGTATTTAACCGCATTTTCCACTAAGTTATTCAGGATCTTATCAAGCAGCTGCACGTTGGTTAGCACAGCCTTTGTTGCCGGTAAGATATCGTATCTCAGTATATGGTTAGCGATCCGCAAGTCATTGACATAACCATGCAGGTATGCTACGATATCGGTTTCCTGCTTATGAATTTCTGGATGTGCTTCCATGGCACTCTCCAGTACAAAATCGACAGTCTGCTGAATTTTTTCGTGCTGCCGTTTCAGCGTTGCTAATAGCTCTGCTGTTTTTTGCTTATCGTTCTGCACCTCAGCCCTATCTAGGCTTTTTAAGATCAATCCGACTGAAGTTAGCGGTGTCTTTAATTCATGTGTGATGTTATTGGCAAAATCTGTCTTGATCTCAGCGAGTTTCTTTTGGCGGATCATCGCGCTGAACACGAGGTAAAAAAGGATAATAACCGCTAAGATCAGAAGGACAGCCAGGAGGTAAATTCCAGCCATCCGTTTGAATACTTCCTGCTCCCACGATGAAACATCTAAATATTCCGAGCGTCTGATCTCTACTTTGATCTGGCGGTTATTGTTTGCTGTTGCTCCGCTATCCGGACTGTCGACGAAGATATTATTACCGTTACTGATCAAAAGGGTGTTTGGGGTCTTAAACGACCCGCCCAACAACTGGAAGGGTCGCCCGGCGGTTGATACGAGCGTATCAGTATGGCCCTCATAAGTAAGTACAATCTCGTCATACTGCAACTGGTAACGTATATTCCTGGTGCTGGGATTTGCTGCGATCATCTCCCTGAGTTTTGAAGCTGGTGATCGTAGAAGTGAATCATTTCTGCTGGCCAGACTTGTTATAAAGTCTTTTCGGTCAATTCGATTGTCAGCGTATAAGCGCGCTATATATTTAAGGTTCTCTTGGGCCTTTTCTTCGATACGGGCATTGGGAAGGAGGCTGATGATCTTGCTGATATCCCGCCTCACCTCGGCATAGTATTTCTCTTTGGTCAGTTTGTAAGTATTCTGTACCAGGTAATATTGAATAAAAGAAAGCGTGCCGATGATCGCGACACAGGAACCGATCAGCAGCTTTATTTTGACATTGTTTTTCATTTGTTGATCAAATATAATGTTCCTGTTGCATTCAGGCAAATGGTAAAGGAGCATTAACTCTTCATTAACCTTCCGTTAACCAAGTTTTGGATAAAGCTTGTTCATCTTTGAATAATAAAATAATGTAAATTATGAAAAAAATAGTTATGATGACCGCTTTCCTGCTTTCCGTTGGCACCGGCTTTGCCCAATCCTCTAAGGCTTCTCTTAGTTCAACAACCAATACCAATGTAAGTATCACTAGTAGTGACCGTGATTATGCATTGATCGCCAGTTTTGCTGATCAAAAACTGTTAGAGGTTAAAAAGATGATAGAAGATGCTCTAGGTGCGCCTACAGAAAGTAAAGAAGACCTGAATGTATGGATATCACGCGGCATCTATACCATCACCCTGCGGTCCGAGAAACTGATCATTGATCTGGATAAAAAGAACGCCAGCACTGCACTTGTCAAAAAGTTTGAAAAGCTTGGCGAACAGATCGGCAATAAAGTTGCCGCCACTAAAACTAAATAAGATCTTCTCCTTTATTCTTTTAACGCAATTTAATTTTTATCTTAATCTGACTACGAGTACGTAACTAACAATGTTTTGCAAACTATTAACCGTCTTTTTACTCATGACTGGGTTATCGGCTTCCGCACAGCTGCAATTGACCGGCAGGGTCAGTGATGATGCAGCTAAGCCGGTCGCTTATGCCACGATATTATTACTTACCAGTGATTCTGTATTGCTAAAGAATGATCTGACTAACAAGGAGGGTAGATTCTCCCTTACTGCAAAATCTGGTGACTATCTATTAAAAATTAGCCTACTGGGAAAGCTGTTATACCGTCAGCCACTACATATGGCCGGCAACACCGATCTTGGCGAGTTAAAGGTCAATATCACCAATGAACTTGGCATTGTCACCGTCACCGGCCAGAAACCAGTTATCCAGCAAGATATGGATAAGCTTATCTTCAACGTCGAGAATAGCCCACTAAAAAAGGGCTATAATGGCCTGGATGTACTGGCACGTACACCGAGGCTTCAGGTCAATTCAGGCGGCGCGGTGGTTTTAAGAAACAAAACACCGGATATTTACATCAATGGCCGAAAGTTGAACTTATCCGGGCAGGATCTGGCAAGTTATTTATCTAGTATCAATGCCGAAATGATCAAAAATATCGAGATACAGACGATGGGTTCGGCGGAGACAGACGCTTCAGCTAACGGCGGTGTGGTCAATATTAATTTAAAAAAAACAGCCAAAGGATTTACGTCTAATCTAACTACTTCTTATACCTATCGCAAGGGCAACTACTGGTCAGACTATGCCGGGATTAATAATAATTACGGGAGCGATAAATGGAACTTTTACTCCAAACTGAGTTACAGTAAAGACAATGATTTTGGCACCTACACCACGGCCAAACACTTCTTCACAGGTAACGGATTAAATGTAGCCGATGGTTCTTTTACCGGCAATAAACGCGGTATTAACCTCTTGGGTGGCATGGTATTCTACCCCGGTAAGAAAAATGAGTTTGGTGCGGAGGTTTATTACAACAATGCTAAAGGCTTATACACCACGGCTGAACAATTAATGGTGTATGATCCTGGACTGGTGTCCATCAGTAATAACAACAGAATAGAGGACTTTAAGAATACCGTATGGTATGCCACTGCGAATCATACTTATAAGCTGGATGAACTGGGAAGTATCCTGAAATTTATAGGCGACATCGGTCGTAACCGTAACCAGTCGGACAATTCCACTGATGTTGATTATACTTTGGGCGATCAGCCATACAGTTTGACCCGGTATGATATCAACCCGTTGTCCGACTATTATACCTTACAGGGTGACCTGACCAAAAAGTACAAAAAGGCTGGCTGGCAACTGCGGACAGGCCTAAAATTTAGTTCCGTTAACCGGGATAACAAATTAAGAACAACGGTTGTACCATACGATTCCATTGTAATTGCTTCGGGTCAGCAGGATTTTACTAACCGGGAAAATATAGCTGCGGGTTATGCTACGCTGAGTGGCAAGCTTAATGCTAAGAACAGTTTCCGAGTAGGCTTACGCACTGAATACACTGACCTTGATGGTGAAGATAAGATCAGCGGTCGGGATGTTGCCCAGCATTACATTGGCTTCTTTCCGAGGTTTTATTATGGCTATGCACTTGCTAAGGACAAAACCTTATCCCTGGCTTATTCACGCAGCATACAGCGACCATCTTTTCGCGACCTGAACCCGTTTATCACCAAGGAAAATGATTACTCTTACATCACCGGGAACCCTAATCTAAAGCCACAATACACTAACAGTTTTGACCTGAGCTTTCAGCTGCCTAAACAGTCCATATCACTTTATATCAATAAGACCAACGACCTGATCGCCGGTGTTTACAGCAATGAGGGTAACGTTACCTATTACAGACCACAAAACTTCGGTAAACAAAGGCAGTACGGTCTGGATTATAATTACTATGGTGATGTGACAAAGTGGTTATATACTAATATTACAGTAGGAACGTATTATTATACTTTCGACCAGGGAGGCTTACATCCCGATCAATTCTCCTTCACCAGTAACATTTATTCGAGGGTGAAGATCACTAAAACATGGTCAGCGGATGTACTTAACGTATACAATTCCAGGTTTCAGAACTATGTTGTCAGCGCTGCGCCTCAATACAGGATGGATCTTAGCATCCAAAAAGACATCTTGTCGGGCAAAGGTACAGTCAAGCTGGCCTGTACTGATGTGTTTAATACCCAGCGGGATAAAAGTTTTTCTACCTACGATGACTTCACATTGAATTTCTACCAGAAAAGAAGGACACAATCATTCATGATCATGTTCGTTTATAATCTTAGTACAAGCCAAAAGATTAAGAACAAATCTGTGGATAGTGGAAATGACGTAAGGGGACGTTTATAGGATAAGCACCTGCTTTATATACAGACCGGATCCAATGATTGATCTAGGCAAGGTTAACGATTAAAGTTCACTTTTTATGTAAGGCTTGCAAATGGTGATCAGGATGCTGAAATCCGTCACCAAAAAATGATAAGTACCAGAGTCTTTGTCATTCGGGTCAGGCAGCAGCAGATCGATCGAATCGACTGTTCTGGTCATCAGGCTTTCCGGCGATGGCTGCCCGATACTAATATTTTGGCGGTAAAGCTCGCTGGGGAAAAAGCGGCTGTTGGTTTGTCCTGAAAAAATGTATCCCGTTGGAAAGGGGAACTAGTCCGCGCGTCTCAGAGCCAAAATCGCCTCCGAAGTTTTTTATCTGGCTAAAATACTGACCAATCTTTGAGTTGCCTAATCTTCTGGGTAAGTCTTGCTTTGATACTACAATTCTATTACTTAAGTCTGGTTTCAGGAAAAACAATCTCAGCAGTATGGTATTAATTCTTGTATGTTTTAAGATGTCAATGTAATATTTAACTTTGGCCCGATAAAACAATCCTCAACATGACCTTTGCAGATAAATTGCAGACCCTACGCCAATTAATGCGTGCTCAACAAGTAGATGCTTATCTAATTACCGCCGCAGATCCACATATCAGCGAGTATTTACCTGAACATTATAAGGCTATTCCGTTCGCATGCGGATTTACGGGTTCAGCCGGTACACTCGTCATTACTCAAGATTTTGCAGGTTTGTGGACAGATTCGCGATATTTTACACAGGCCGAAGCACAATTGATTGGTACAGGTTACGAATTGGTAAAGCTGAAAGTGCCACATACACCAGAGTATATCAGTTGGTTATCTGAAGTATTGTTGAGCGGAGCAAAGGTAGGTTTTAACCACAAACTCATTACAGTGGCATTGGCCCAAGAGATGCAGCATAGTTTAGCGCAGTGTGCAATAGAAATAGTGGATGTTGATTTTATTAGCACTATCTGGCCGGATAGGGTAGGGCTACCTGTAGAAAATGCTTTTTTAATTGATGAAGAAGCTGCCGGGCTTAGCATTTCTGCTAAAATAAATGAGGTAAGAACGGCTTTAAAAATAAATAAGGCGGATTATCATTTTATTTCATCGCTTGATGACATTGCCTGGCTGTTTAATTTAAGGGGAAAAGATGTTGATTATAATCCCGTAACTTTAAGTTTTGCTTTAATAACACCTGCAGAGGTAAAACTCTTTATCGATAAACAAAAACTGTCGCAAACTGATATCAATACTTTAACTCAGCAGGGTGTAACTTTGCACGCATATGGCGAAGTGGCTAAAGCACTAAAAAATCTACCAAAAGATATCCAGATTTTTATCGATCCAAAACGTACCTGTTTCGGCTTGTTTGAATGCTTGCCAAAAGATTCCAAAATAATTTCAGGCATTAATCCAACCACACATTTAAAGAGTTTAAAGAATAATTCTGAAATTAATCATATCCGTAAAGCGATGCTGCACGATGGGGTCGCTTTAACGAAATTCTTTAAATGGATGGAAGATCATTTGGGCAAAGAAAAGATTACAGAATGGTCTGCAGCGGAGAAATTGGCCACGTTCAGAGCAGAACAAGCATCTTGCGTGGGTTTGAGTTTTAATACCATAGCCGGTTATAATGCAAATGGTGCATTGCCACATTATAGCATAACTGCAGAAAGTAATCAGGAAATTTTAGGTAATGGTTTGTTTCTTGTCGATTCCGGAGGTCAGTATTTGTATGGTACAACAGATATCACCAGGGTAATGCCGATTGGTAATTGCTCAGCAACCCAGGCTGATGATTATACCTTAGTTTTAAAAGGCCTGATTGACGGTTCTAAACTGATTTTTCCAGAAGGTACCAAAGGTTATCAAATCGATTCCATCTGTAGAAAACCGCTGTGGAAGCATACCATAAATTTTGGTCATGGAACTGGTCATGGTATAGGTTTTTTTCTGAATGTACATGAAGGACCTCAGAATATTAGTCCGGCTAATGTAGATGTAATTTTTAAAACAGGTATGATAACCTCCATTGAACCTGGTATTTATCGTCCGGGGAAACATGGCGTGCGCATTGAAAATCTGGTTTTATGTGTGCCTAAGGGAAATAGTGAATTTGGCGATTTTCTCACTTTTGAAACCTTAACTTTATGTTTTATCGATACCGCTATCATCAATAAAACACTTTTAGAAACAGATCAGATCGCCTGGCTAAATCAATACAATCAAATGGTGTTTGAGAAGCTTCAACCCTTGTTAACTGAAGAAGAGGCCAAATGGTTGAGAGGGAAATGTCAGCCTGTTTAAAATTTGGCTGAATAAATACGCTTGTTAAAAGTAGCAAGTCCAATAAATTACTTAAATTATCGTCATTTCAAGGAGGCTTTTTCGGCCGACGAAGCAATCTTTACAGTAAGAATCGTTAGCATGAAAGATTGCTTCGTCGTTCCTTCTCAGCAATGACGACCCTTTTTTAGTATAATTTATCAATTATTGAGCTGGTTTTTCTTTGCGTGTTGTCAATCTGCGTGCTTCGCGTAATCCTCATGCATTATAATCTGCATTTTTTGCGTAATCACACAATGCCTCAAGGCCGAACTTCTTGTAAATACACCAATTCTTTACCGATTTTGCGCTATTTTTAACTTCCATGCCCGCTTTACTTTTTAAATTTTATTTTTGGTTTAACTACATTCCTAATCTGCTTTTTCGTTATGATTATCGAACCAAATAAAAAAAGAGTCTTATCCATAATAACTTTTAAAGCAATATTTTGCTGTATTTTAATTTTAATAAATGTTGAGGTAATCCAGGCCCAATCGCCATGGATTGCTTTAGGTAAAAAGCCATCAACTTTGGCTTTGGAGAAAGGTTTCTCAACTTACAACGCCGGGGCATTTAATCTAAAGCTTGTTAAGTCATCACAAACCGTGGCAGGTCTCCAGCCTAAAATGATTAAAGATTTCGATTTTGTACCCAGCGATAGCTTAAAAGTGCGAAGTTCTGATGGTTTGTACCATTTGGGCGATATCAATTTAAAATTACGTTACATTGGCGAAGAAATATGGAAAAGTTATAGCTCAGCGGCAAAACGAAGCCCTGTAAAAAATATCGCTACAGGTAAAAATATACTTGCCGCTGCCGATCTTGCTGCAACGCTTCCGGCTGATATCCCATTGCAGATCAAAAGGATATGGGAAATGGTGAACGGAAAGCTGGCACTGCGCTTCGAACTGAAAAACAAGACCGATAAAAACCTGGAAATTGGTGCATTGGGAATACCGATGATTTTCGATAATATTTTAGAAGGCCGGACATTGGAGCAAACTCATGCAAAGAATGTATTCTATGATCCCTACATCGGGAAAGATGCTGGTTATTTACAGGTTACCCGGTTAAGCGGACACGTACCTTCTTTGCTTATTGCGCCATTAGGCCATACGCCATTTGAGGCTTATAATCCACTTAACGATGATCGCACACCAAGGGGGATTGCTTTTGAAGGTTTTTACGAATGGATGGTGTACAGTAAAGCCTATGCAGAAAACGAATGGAGAAATGTTGAGCAATGGAATACGCCAACTTCAACCATTTTAAAGCCTGGCGAGAGCCGAAGTTATGGCCTTCAGTTTATTCTTTCGGGTACTGCAAAAGACATAGAAAGCAAACTGATCGAAAATAAAAGACCTGTTGCCATATCCGTTCCAGGTTATGTGCTGCCTAAAGATGTGGAAGGGAAGTTGTTCATTAATTACCCTAAAAAGATTAAAGCTATTCAGGTTCAGCCCGAAAATGCTTTAAAAATAGGCGCATCAGGCTCAACCAAAAATGGTTGGAAAAGTTACATAATAAAAGGAAATACATGGGGTAGAGCAAGATTATCCATTATTTATGAAGATGGCCTGGAGCAAAGTATAAATTATAAAGTAATTGAAGCTGAAAGTGATGTAATTGCGAGTTACGGCAATTTTTTAACAACCAAACAATGGTTTAACCAGCCTGATCCTATTTTTAAGAGAGCACCTTCTGTAATTACCTATGACAATGAAAAACAGCAGCAGGTAATCCAGGATAACCGTGCCTGGATTTCGGGTTTAAGCGATGAAGGCGGTGCAGGTTCATGGCTGGGCGCAATCATGAAACAGTTGGTGCAGCCTAAAAAAGAAGAGGTTGATAAGCTGAAACAATTTGTAGATAGTGTAATGTTTGGGAGGATACAGCTTAAAAATGGTCTTCAGAAATATGGTGTAAAAAAGAGTTTGTTTTATTACGCGCCAGATTCGCTCCCTAAAGGTACTTATGACGCAAATATCAATTTTAAAACATGGTCTGCGTGGCCAAAAAAAGAAGCTGATAACCTGGGCCGGTCTTATAACTACCCGCATGTAGCAGCGGCCCATTGGGTAATGTACCGGTTGGCACGTAATTACAGTGGCCTTATAGCCGAACAGAGCTGGAAACAACACCTTATTGATGCGGCTGAAACAGGTATGGCTATGGTTAACATCGCTCCTTATTACGCACAGTTTGGCCAGATGGAAGGTACAGTATTTTATCTCATCTTAAACGACCTTAAAAATGAAGGACTAACAGAAGAAGCGACCAAGTTAGAAAATGAAATGAAAAAGCGTGCCAATCACTGGCGCTCTTTGCAATATCCTTTTGGTAGTGAGATGCCTTGGGACTCTACAGGTCAAGAAGAAGTTTACGTGTGGTCGAACTATTTTGGCTACCAGGATAAAGCGAATGTAACGCTTGATGCCATTTTAGCTTATATGCCTGTGGTGCCGCATTGGGCCTACAATGGTAATGCAAGGAGATATTGGGATTTCCTTTATGGAGGTAAACTTTCACGTATTGAAAGGATGATCCATCATTACGGTTCAGCGCTTAATGCCATTCCTGTATTAATGGATTACCGTAAAAATCCCGGCGATTTCTATCTTTTACGTGCAGGTTACGGTGGGTTATTAGGCTCAATCTCTAATATTACTCAGGAAGGTTTTGCGCCTGCTGCATTTCATGCTTATCCATCAACCTTAAAAAATGACGGTATTACCGGCGATTATGGATCTGGCTTTTTTGGCTACGCGGTTAATACCTCATCTTATATTTTATTGAACCCTGAATTTGGTTGGTTAGCTTTTGGTGGCAATTTGAATAAAAAAGGCAGTATTATTAATGTTAAATTAACCACAGCAGCAAAATCGTCGGTTTACATTGCGCCAGCCGGACTCTGGATTAGTCTTGATGCCGGAACCATTGATGAAGTAGATTATAATACTGTAAACGGCGAAATTCGCCTCAAGCTAGCTAAGGCAAATGAATATTCGCCTAATGCCTTGTTGAGGTTGTCGCAACCGGCAAAACTTAACGGGGCTGGTGTTTATTTGGTAAAAAGCAAAGGCATCGAGAAAAGGGGAGGATACGAATTTCAACTTTCAGAAGATCATACCACTGAAATCATTCTTAAAAAGTAGCATCAATCTGGACCATCTGTCCATAGCGATCCGAAAGGCGCTACGGATCATGGAATGGAAGAGAGTCTCTGACTCGTTGTTTTGTTATTGAGTTTTAAAACTTAACACTACGGACGGAATCGGGTTACATAACATCTGTCGGTAGAGTTCTCAAATGCTCTACGGATTATAGAATAGAACAGGGTCTCTGACTCGTTATTCCGTTATTGAATTTTTTTAATTTATCTAATAAGAAAATCTTATTTATATTATTTATCAACTGATCAACAGTTTATTGTAAGCTTTATCTTATAAATTAATTTATAAATATTATTTATTTAATCTGTAAATCAATTTTTTATGTTTTATTAACTTCTTTTTATTGCTTGAAAGGTATTTTATAGTTTATCTTTCATTGATATAAATACTTTAATTTAAAGTATACAATTATTTAGTTAACAAAAAATTATGTGATAATTTTTTGATTTGACCTGCAAATATCAATAACGTACTAATATTAAGGAGATTTTATATTTCTTTTCGTTAAAATGAAATTTATTGTGACTTTTATGCCGGATTATTAGCTTATAATTTGCAGATACCCCTTGTATTTTAGCCATTGTATTTAATTGTTATTGAATAAAATTAGCTTTTGGGATATTTGCTTTAATAAAAAAAAATATGTTTGAAAAGAAAGTTTATCTCCAAAGAAGAGCAGCATTAAAATCAAAGATAAATTCGGGTATATTACTCTTTTTGGGTAATGAAGAAAGCCCAATGAATTATAGAGACAATACTTACCATTTTAGGCAGGACAGTACTTTTTTATATTATTTTGGTATTAGTGAGCCATCTTTGGGTGCCATTATCGACCTGGATGAAGACGAGGTAATGCTCTTCGGCGATGAAATGGGAATTGATGATATTGTATGGATGGGCAGGCAGAAAACTCTTGAAGAAAAGAGTTTGGATGCTGGCCTAACCACAGTTTTGCCTTTTGCACAACTTAACACCTATCTTAAACAATATCAAGATAAAAATCGTGAGGTTCATTTCCTACCTCCTTACCGTTCTGAGAATAAGATTAAATTGGCCAACTGGCTTAACCTGTCAATCGATCAGCTTAAAGAAAAAGCATCAATTAACTTTATTAAGGTTGTAGTGGCCCAACGGTCGGTTAAATCGGTTGAAGAAATTGAAGAACTGGATCGTGCTGCAGCAATATCTGCCGATATTCATTTAATGATCATGCAGCAGGCAAAACCTGGTATATATGAACGCGAACTTGCAGCTAAAATTCAAGGTGCTGCATTGGCTTCTGGCGGTAATCTGGCCTATCCGGTTATTTTAACGGTTCGGGGAGAAATTCTGCATAACCATTACCATGGCAATCAACTACAGGAAGGACAACTGGTTTTAAACGATTCTGGTGTAGAAACTTCTTTAGGCTATGCTGGCGATCTTACGCGCACTTTTCCTGTAGGCAAGAAATTTAGTGCCGAGCAGAAAGATGTTTATGATATTGTATTGAATGCTTACACGCATGGCAAAAATATGCTGGCACCGGGTATAAGGTACTTAGATGTGCATCTGGCTTCGTGTAAAATGCTGGCACAGGGTTTAAAAGATATTGGCCTGATGAAAGGTAATATAGACGATGCGGTGCAGGCTGGTGCGCATGCCATGTTCTTTCAATGTGGAACAGGACATATGATGGGCTTAGATGTACATGATATGGAAGATTTAGGTGAGCAATATGTAGGTTATACAGATGAGCTGACTAAAAACACCACACAGTTTGGACTGAAATCGTTAAGGTTGGGTAAAGCGCTGGAGGCTGGTTATGTATTAACCGTAGAGCCAGGTGTTTATATCATCCCTGAACTAATAGATCGTTGGAAAGCCACTAATCATTTTGCCGAATTTATTAACTACGATAAATTGGAGCAGTTCAGAAATTTTAGCGGGATCAGGGTAGAAGATGATTTTCTGGTTACCGAAACCGGCAGCCGGATGTTAGGGAAGCATTTAGCTTTAACTACAGATGAAATTGAATCCATCAGGAGCGAAGCTTATTAGTAACGTTGGTTATTTGAAATAGCTGTTGCTTTTTGTTTTGGAGCGCATGTTCATTCGATTTTTTTAAAGAATGTTCCTGCCATCCGCTTTATTCCGATGAAGGATCGGAATGCCCGCTGCTGTCAGGGCTAGAGACCTCGGCAGAAGCACAGAAGGGTTAAATAAACCTGATAGAACGGATGCTCCCGATTCTTCATCGGAGCAGGAGGGATAGCAGGACTGCCGTAACCTATGAAAAGCTGCATTTGCTTTTCAAATTAATATTTTGCTAAAATAACGACATCACAAATAGTAAAGAGCCATTAAAGGGAGCATAGATCTTTTAAAATAACCGATGTTTTTTTGGAGCGCAGGGTTTTTCGATTTTTTTAAAGGATAGTCCTGCAATACGCTTTATTTCTGATGCTAATTCAGTACCGATTTATCGGTAAAGGATAGGAATGCCCGCTGCTGTCAGGGCTAGAGACCTAAGACAAAAGCACAGAACCAGGGTTAAATAAACCTGATAGAACGGATGCTCCCGATTCTTCATCGGAGCAGGAGGGATAGCAGGACTACCGTAACCGAAGAAAAACTGAACTGCTTTTCAAATTAATAATACGCTATTGCAACATGATAACCAGCAAAAAGATATGAAAAAAATAACCTCCTTAACCCTAATCTTCTTAACGTTTAGTACCCTGCTTTTTGCACAGTCAACAAAAAAGGTTTATACCCTGGCCGATACCTTAAGAGGAAGCTTAAATGCTGAACGTACTTGGTGGGATGTACAACGTTACGAACTTTCGGTTAAGCCCGATTACAGAGATAAGAGCATAACCGGCTCAAATAAAATTATCTACAAAGTTGTGCAGCCCAATAGTGGTAATACCCGTATGCAGATTGATTTGCAGGAGCCATTAATCATTGATAGTGTTTTATATAATGGCGGTTCAAAGGTGAAATTCGAACATGTTGGCAGTGTCTGGTACTTAGATGTGCCTGCACAAAAGTTATCGGCACTCAATAATGTCCATATTTTTTACCATGGAAAAGTACACCAGGCCAAAAGAGCACCATGGGATGGTGGTTTTATTTTTACCACCGATTCGCTTTCGCGTCCATGGATGACAGTGGCCTGCCAGGGCTTAGGGGCTTCAGTTTGGTATCCAAATAAGGATCATCAAAGCGACGAGCCTAATCTGGGTGCTTCTTTAACCATGACTGTTCCTGATACATTGGTAGCAGTAGGTAACGGCCGCCTGGTATTTAAAAAAGATAACCGCGATGGTACCACAACCTATAGGTACAATGTTAAAAATCCGATCAGTAATTATTGCATTATCCCTTACATAGGTAAGTATGTTAATTTTAAGGAGAAATATGCAGGCGAAAAAGGTACCCTTGATGTGAATTATTGGGTGCTTGATTACAATTACCCAAAGGCGAAAACCTACATGCCCGATCAGGTACATAAAATGATGAAAAGTATGGAGTATTGGTTTGGACCCTATCCTTTTTATGAGGACGGTTATCAGCTAATCGATGCTTCGCATACGGGTATGGAACATCAATCGGCAGTTTCTTATGGCAATGGTTATAAGTTTGGCTATAGAGGTAGAGATATGTCTGGCAATGGTTGGGGTTTGAAGTGGGATTTTATCATTATTCACGAAAGTGGACACGAATGGTTTGGCAATAATATCACCACCAATGATCTGGCCGATATGTGGGTACACGAAGGATTTACTAATTATAGCGAAACACTTTTTGTTGATTATACTTTTGGTACTAAAGCTGGGAACGAATACAATTTTGGCATTAGAAAGGGTATCAAAAATGATGTCCCGATTATTCCTGACTATGGCGTAAATGCACAGGGCAGTGGCGATATGTATCCAAAAGGAGGGAATATGCTACATTCCATCAGGCATAGTTTAAATAACGACGAACTTTTTAGAGCCATATTGCGCGGGCTTAACCAAAGCTTTTACCATAAAACGGTAAATACCGCGCAGGTTGAAAATTATGTTTCTAAAAAAGCAGGTTATAATTTTTCGAGTGTTTTTGATCAATATTTGCGTACGGTACAGGTTCCTACTTTTGAATATTATCTTAAAGATGGTAAAGCTTTTTACAGATATAGAGACTGTGTTAAGGGGTTCAATCTTCCTTTAAGTCTGAAAAAGCAAGGAATTAAAACGCTTAAAATTATTCCTTCGGAAAACTGGCAACAGGTTATGTTAACCAAGGGACAGGATGCACTTTTTACAAAATCGGGTATTGAATTTATGTACTATCTACAGGTAAAAAACATAAAATAAATCATGGCGAAATAGAAGGGGCAGGAGGCGGTTATCTATCTAGCTGATTTTAAAGGTATTCTTGTTTGGTAGAGTATCT